>Ga0265798_10001382_pt1 | contig 37846 bp, 48 predicted proteins | sample P3T30metagenome_FD_192430 | JGI IMG/M metagenome (GOLD analysis project Ga0265798, IMG submission 192430) | Plant litter microbial communities from East Loma Ridge, Irvine, California - P3 T30 | ecosystem: Environmental > Terrestrial > Plant litter > Unclassified | place: USA: California...
GCGCGGGTGACCAAACCCAGCCGTGAGACTGGCCTGGCACCTGCCGATGCGGTCGTTTTGATTTGGGGGAGGGTGTTTAAGTTATGAGCCGTTGCAGATCAATGGACTTTCAGAAACCTATAGCCGGATGTGGCTGACGATATTGCGAGGAAATTCAGTTATGGCTGCACAGACCGTCGGAGATGTACATTCCTCCTTCCATTCCTTAGAAATCGTATAGGTACAAATCCATGGTCGGAAAAATTGAGCCGCGTTATGGCGCGGAAGTTTATATTTCGGAAGCAGGAAAGATCTGCATCAAACAGGATCAAGGGGCACGTGAGGAGTTCACATTAATATTCGAAGAAGATGAGGTTGATAGCTTAATCGATCTGCTCGTTCAGGCTCGGCAAGACATGGCAGAGGAGCGTCGGGTAGCAGATGAAAACGAGAGCAACTGACGCTATTTTAAAATTGTTGACCGGCCTCAGTGCTTTCTAGTGGGATTTGGTCAGCAGATTGCCGCGACCGGTCGAAGCTTTTCCGATCCCTTGCGGCTGATCTTGAGTTCGTAACCACCCCGGCGTGACTCGGGGATTTTCCTGTCTCGCCTCATTGCCTCGTCGTCCAGAACCGCGTGCAGAACGATCACTGACATGAACATGAGGCAGAGCGGGGAAATGATCTGGCGGCGCATGGCCTCGGCGATCATCGCCGTCTGGCGACTCACGCCCAGCTTGAACATGGCGACGGACAGGCGCTTCACGACGGTGCCCGGCGCAATGCCGAACGTCCGTGCGATTTCCTTTGCCGTGCAGCCTTGGGCGACTGAAAGTAGAAACTGCAACTCTCGCGGCGCAAGTCCACGGCCGAGGTGGCCTTTCCATGCCCCGTTAACGATGGTGGTATCCATTCTGTTCACTCGGTGGTTGTCATCCCAAAGCACCCGGCAAGCCAGGTGCTTCAGTGATGCTTTCCAAAAGTCGTTCCGTTCTCTGTAAAGAGCTCTGTCCAGTCGGTCCCGCTTTCCGGGGCTGGGAGATCATTTCGCTGATCCCGTGCTATCTGGCGGCTTCACCAGTCATTTCCATAACATAAGTTATGAAGCAGATCATAACTCAGGTTTTATCTGTGTCAATAACCTTGGTTATATTTTTTTCATGAGTGGCGCGCGACTGTTTTCCGGAGTACGGATGTACTCTTTTAAACTGCGGGCACAAAAAAACCCGCTTTCAGCGGGCTTCAGGGGGCGGTTAGCGGATCAGGGGAGAACGCTCATGGTACGAACTGCCACGCCGATTATTTTGCAGTCTTCGTCTAATTTAATCATGGGATAGGAATTGTTCAGCGGTTTCAAGAAACGTACTCCACCGTCTTCAACAAGCTTCTTAAAGGTAGCTTCATTGCTCCCTGACAGCTTGGCCACAACCAGTTTGCCAGGCTTAACGTCGGCGTCTGTGTCCACGAGGATAAACTGGCCCTCCGGAACACTAATACCGCCCGAAGCGGTCATCGAGTCGCCTTTCACCTCAAGCCAGAACGCTGGGCCTTTCGCCTGATAATCGGAGAGTTGGTAGGAGTCAGGCGCCCCCACTGGGTAGGGCTCGGTCGCCTCAACCCATGCGCCTGCTGATACCCAGCTGATGACCGGGTACCGGTAATAACGCTCGGGCTGACGAGCATTCCCGACGTTGCTTCCTTCATTCGGAATCGGACTCGGCTTACCACTGGTCAGCCACTCGGCAGAGACTCCCAGCGCTCTTGCCAGCTCGACCATTTTTTTGGACGTGAGATTACGCCCGCTTTCCAGGTGCTGGATTGTTACCTGGCTAACGCCTGCTTTCTCCGCCAGCTGATGCTGGCTGAGTCCCAGCGCTGTGCGCTTGGCGAAAACACGGCTGGCGAGTGTATCGGTTCGGTCATTCATGGGTTGAAGGGTAAAACAAGCGTTATTGCCCATCAAATAACATGTGTTTGCTTGTTCTATAACTTGAGTTATCATTTTCGGCACGACTCACTGAGGCACGCAGACATGCCCGCAAAAGAAAGACCTGTTGAAACGGTAGTCCGCCTCGCTGGCGGTCAGGCGAAGCTCGCTCGCCTGTGCAGCACGAGTCAGCCTCGAATCTGGCAATGCATTAACCGCAATCAGAAGGTGCCTGCCGATCTGGTTATCCCATTCGAGAAGGCTGTCGACGGCAGGGTGACGAGACATGAGCTTCGACCGGATCTGTACCCGGTCGAAGAACAATCCACAGCTCAAGCGTCCGCCTGACACGAATTATCAGCTCAGGCGGGAAGGGTGGGTAGTACAGCGGATTAGCTGTTGATTCATCCAGTGCCAAATTTCAGGCAAAAAAAAGCCGGTGGCTAGACCGGCTTCTTCACAACTTGCGAGACAGATTATGCATACGAAACTTACGCCGAGCAATAGCGAGACCAACTCATCAGTTGCCCAGCTTCTACAAAATCTGATGCGTCAGTTCTTGGAGTGCAGCGAGTGAGCACGGTAATCATGAGCCTTTGCTGGCCTCTGCAGGGAATGAGTCCTGCGCAAAAGTCAGTCCTCGTCTCACTTGCAGACAACGCGAGCGATGAGGGTGTGTGCTGGCCTTCCGTTTCTACGATCGGCATCAGGACCTGTCTTTCTGAGCGCGCGGTACGCAACGCTTTGCGCTGGCTCGAGGATGCGGGGATTCTGGCGAGCAACCAGCGATTTGGCCGGTCAACCTGGTACACAATAACCCCGGCAGCATATGCCCCCGGCACCAAATGCCCCCCGGCACCGGATGCCCCATCACCCCGGCAGGATATGCCCCCAACCCCGGCACCAAATGCCCCCAGAACCGTAAGGGAACCGTCAGGTGAACCGTCACATGATGGAGATCCTGCTCCGAGCTCTCCGAAATGTCCTGTTCAGGAAATCGTAGATGCGTTCAATCGACTGTTGACCCCAGTCCTTCCTGCTGTGGTTCTACTTTCTGAAACCCGCAAAAAACAGATCAAGGCGCGTTGGAACCAGAGCCCTGTTCACCAGAGCATGGATTTTTGGGTCGAGTACTTCGCCATTGTCGCTGAATCCGACTTCCTGATGGGCCGAACGGGCGGCAAGAACGGCTCTGTCCCGTTCCGTGCCAGCTTCGACTGGTTGATCGCACCGAGCAACTTCGTGAAGGTCGTCGAGGGTAATTACAGTGCGTGACCCCTACAGCCTTGAGGCCGAACACAGCGTGCTGGGCGCGATGCTTTTGCGACCTGAATTGATCGATGTTCTCTGCGCAGACTTGGCGGTCGACGACTTCTACTTTGAGGACAACGCCGCGATTTACCGTGGAATCCTCGCCCTACACGCCGAAAGCAAGCCTGTGGACGCAGTTACCGTTGGCGTGTTCATTGGTGTTCTGGCGGATGGCGTAAGCGCTATCAGCTATGCCGCCGATATCGCCAAGAATACCCCCAGCGTTGCCAACGCTTCGTCGTATGCCGCCACTGTGCGCGAGCGGAGCCTGGATCGCGCCATGATACAGCTCGGTTCGCGAATCAACGATATCGCACATAGTGATCAGCCTACGCCGGACAAGGTCGCAGCCATTCAGACCGAGGCTCTGGCCATCGACGGTAAGACTGCCACGGCGGAGGTGATCAAAGCCCAGGACATTCTGGATGATTACATCGAGGTGTTGCAGGCGAGGGCGGATCGCGGAGAGGGTATCGATGGGCTGTCTACAGGTATCGCGGACCTCGACCAGAAGCTGCAAGGGCTCAAGCCTGAGCAACTGATCGTCATTGCTGGCCGGCCCGCAATGGGCAAGACGACGCTTGCTATGAACATTGCCTCCCATGCATGCATCCGCGAGCAAAAGAGCGTGATGGTGTTCAGTCTAGAGATGAACCAGAACGGCCTGATGGATCGCTTGATGGCTTCCGAGGGGAAGGTTCCGCTGCAATTGATCAAGAGCGGCAAGGCACCGCATACACACGGTGCCGAATTGATGGGGGCAGCAGCCAAGATCAAGCACGCCGATCTGTACATCTCAGACCGAGCCTCGATGACGATCAACCGGATAAGGTCAGCAGCGCGCCGCCATAAGCGCCAGCGTGGCTTGGATCTGATCGTTATCGATTACCTGCAACTGATGGAATCTGATTCTCGGACGTTCAGCCGTGAGCAGGAAGTAAGCCACATGACCCGTAGCGCCAAGTTGATGGCCAGGGAACTGGGTGTGCCTGTAATCCTGCTCAGCCAGCTTTCACGTAAGTGCGAAGAGCGCCCGAACAAGCGGCCTCTGTGTTCCGACCTGCGTGAGTCCGGAGCGATTGAGCAGGACGCCGACATTATTTTGTTTGTGTATCGCGATGAGGTCTACCACGAACACAGCGAAGCCAAAGGTATCGCCGAGATAATTATCGGCAAGGGCCGGGATATTGAAACGGGCACTGTGAGAGCTGCATTCCTGGGCCAGTACAGCCGATTTGAACAGCTCGCTTCAGGGTGGGTAGAGCAGCAACCAAGACCAGCCAAGGTCGCAAGCCTTGCAGATCGTTACAACAAGGACCGGTTCTGATGACTCGACAAACGAAACTCACCAAGGCCGCACGTGATCGCGACTGCCAGATCCGCTACCCCGGCTGCTCCAGCGAGTCCTCGACCACAGTGCTGGCGCATTACCGTCTTGCTGGCACCTGCGGAATGGGGCTGAAGCCGAACGACCTGCAGGCGGCCTGGGCTTGCGCCTACTGCCACGACATTGCTGATGGGCGCCTTCGTGCACCGGCGGTGCTGAGCCGTGAAGAAATCCGTCTGTTCCATGCCGAGGGCGTCATGCGCACGCAAGACGCGCTGATCCGCGAAGGGAAGGTGTCACCATGAAGCCGGCAGAAATGATGCTCTTCAAGCCGAAGCGCACGCGCCCCAAATCCGTCGACCGCGAGGGCTTGGAGCAGGCCTCGCTGCTTCGCGAACTCAAACTGCGTATGCCACTGGTGGCGGCGCTGATCTACCACGTTCCCAACGGTGGCCACCGGCACAAGCTGGTCGCGATCAAGCTGAAAGAGCAGGGCGTGCGCGCGGGTGTACCCAATCTGGTGCTGCCGATGGCGCGCGGCGGGTATTTCGGCCTGTACATCGAGTTCAAGGCCACACCGCCCAATGACGCGGCTGTCTCGGGCAGCCAGTACGAGTGGATACGTCAGCTCAACGCCCAAGGCTATCTGACGATCATCTGCCGTGGACACTTCGACGCGATGGAGCAAATCCGCGCATACCTGCGACTTCCTCAGACCGTGGTGGCAGCATGAGCCAGACCCTGCTTACCTCGTTTTCCGACGCTGAAATCAGGCGTCAGGCCGCGAATTCTTCTGTCCGGGATATGCGCGACGCTCGTTACCCAGGCGTGTATTTCCGCTTTCACCAGAATCGTGATCGCGGGACGTGGCACCTGGTGGTGGGCAAGAAGTGGGAGAAGATCGCCGGATTTCCAGAGCTGCCTGTGAAGGGACTCATCAACGCGCTGCCGAAAATCCGTGAGCGTCTGGCGACTGACCCGAAGGCCTCGGCCGCCGCCGGCACGCTGCAGACTGTTGGCCAACTGCTCGAATGGTTCATGGTCCGGCAGTCCACCGAGCGCAGCCTGTCGGCAAAGCGCCGGGCCACAAACACCTCGATCATCACCTGCCACCTAAAGCCGCGCCTGGCTGATCTGCTCATTGCTGACGTGGACCGGTCCACCTTGGACAAATTGGTGATGTGGCCCATGCAGGCCGAAATGTCGCTGTCATATGTCCGGCTGATGTGGGGCGTGCTTGTGGTCGCGTTCCGCCAGGCCGAGAAACTGCGCCTGATCGCTCAAAACCCGGTAGCCGGGTTCAAGTTCACGGACTTCACCAAGGCGCGCATCCTGCCGAAGCCGTCGCGGCTGCGTGCCGTCCAGTTGGAAGAGGTATTGGGTGAGCTGGCCGTTGGGTTCGATCAGCACCCGCAGGACTGCATGTTGGCCCTTATGATGCTCTGCCATGGCACTCGCGCCGGTGAGACGAGGCAGGCCCGCTGGTCGCACCTGACACTGGGCGAGCAGGGCGAGTGGTTCATCCCCGCCGAGAACACCAAGACCCGCTGTGAGCATCGTCTTCCGCTGACCCAGCAGGTATGCGCGCTGCTAGAGCGGTACCGGGCTTGGCAGTCGTCGAAGGGCTACAAGGGCGCCTACATGTTCCCGGCTCGCAACCGTGGACCGATCAGCGACAGCCAGGCCTGCGCCGTGTTCGCTCGCTTGGGCAAGGGCGAGTGGACGAGCCACGACCTGCGCAAAGTTGCCCGGACAGGCTGGACCGATCTGGGCGTCGACTTCCTGATTGGCGAGATGCTGGTGAACCACACCCTGACCCGCAACGTGCAGACGTACATCCATACCTCGGCCGAGCTGCTCAAGCGTGATGCCTTGAACAAGTGGCACGAGTGGTTAGACGGGAAAGGCTTTGGCCGCATTCACGGCTCGACCCTGACTAGAAACGAAAATTCGCAGAATGCCGCCGAGGCCAATACCGGCGCGGCTTCCACCCCGATCACGAATCCATAAAAGGCGAGGTTTGAAAATGAACGAAATCATCGTCTGCCCTACATTTCTCATCGCCAAGGCCCTGTCCCGTCTCAATACCTTTTATTGGTTTTGGGATCACTACCGACATAGCCCGATCCCGCATCAGCGCCGCCATGCCATTGCTGCAAAGGCTCACGGGCTTGTCTGGTACGACAGGACCTTTGCTCGTTCGGAGGTTTCACCGATATGAAAAAGAGTCATGGCCCAGCGTTCCGCGCCGCCCAATTTGACCTGTCCCAGTGCCCGGCCTGCCGGGGCCGCGCAGTGATCAAGGGTGTTTTCCACGAAATGGCATGTGCGCAGTGCAGTGCCTCGGGCTGGGTCGCCGCCGATACGGGTGAAGCGCTGCCGCTAGACGTGCTGGTAACGCAGTTGAGCATGCGCCTGCAGGCCGCTGATCGGCAGATTGAACAATTGAAGCGACCGGCCCGGATGACTGGACCTGCCGTCATTTATGACCAGAACAACCGCCGCGGTGCCGGTGGATCGAATTACACAGGGGATTGATCATGATGACTCGCAACACGCTGCACCGCCCGCTGGGTGAAACTGAAAACATGCTCGAGCAGTGGGGATATTGGCGGATGGATGGTATGGGCGTGCCCAGTTACGCATCGCCCACGCTCGCCCTGATGCGGGATGCCATGCCAATGCCAGGTAAGTCATACGTGATCACCGACGAACTTGCCGGCCTTGTGGACGCAGCCGTGGCTGGCTTGTGCGGTCGTCACCAGCAGATGGGCGATATGGTCTGGTTCTACTACGGCGCGAAGTGGCCAGCGATCCGTGTTGGTCGCCATTTCGCTATGAGCGAAGGTAAGGCCCGCGAGCTCATCAAGGCCGGTGCAGCCTGGGTGGATTGCTATCTAGAAGGAATTCGAGCGGCAGCTTGAAAAAAGAGTTGTCCATATGGAATAGCTCTGTTTTCATGGCACGGTGTTCAGCTGTTCCAGCGCGGCACCCCTGACTAAAGCCCGGCCATTGTGTCGGGCTTTTTGCTATCTGTGTAAAGGTCGCACCGTTGGCATAATGATTTTTAAAGCCAAGGGGTCATAGGTCATGATTTGGATCCAATGTGATAGGATTCGCGGAATTATTCGCGAGGATTGTCATGGAAAGTATTACGTTCGTTTTAGCTGTTTTGTCGTCCCTAGTTGGACAGTTGTTCACATTGGTGATTGCTGCCATCGCGACCTATTTATCTTTCTGGGGTCGCAACCAGACATACTCTAGGCACGCCGGCTGGATAATCACCTTAGCTGTGTTCTTGGTTCTATGGGCGATTTTTCCCAACGGGTACCACACAGTATTTCCGCCAGAGACGATGAGATATTTCGGCGGCGGCCTTGCCCCGGAAGGGCCTAACTATGAGGCGTTGTTTATAGCCGATTTGGTTTGGACAGTTGTCGGCTGGGGCATTGGTCTGTGGCTCTGGAGCTACGGACGCAATGACTGACTTATCGATCATAAGCACGTCCCCATTCAGGATGTCGCTTAGGTAAACCTCGTTAGTGCGAGGTTGTTATTGATTGTTGAGGCTCGCCAAATTGGCGAGCCTTTTTCGTTTATAGACCCCCGAAAGGGCCAAGACCGGATGCGCACTATGCCCGACAAGCCAGACACCTGGGCCAAGCTCTGGATGGCCCTTTCGAATCCACTATGGCAGGGCGCGATCATGGCAATCATCGTCTCTCTACTGCGCATCCTTTACGACGCAAAAGAAACCAGCAAACGCCGGATCTTCTTTGAAGCGTTGATCTGTGGTGCGCTCAGCCTCGTGGCTTCGAGCCTGATCGAGTGGATGGCCTGGCCGCCCAGCCTTTCAGTCGCTGCCGGTGGAACGATCGGCTTCCTCGGCGTCACTGCCATTCGCGAGTTGGTCACGCGGTTCATTGGCCGGAAGGTGGACATCACATGAAGGCTATCGCCGCTGCAATCATCATCGGCCTGGTGGGCTTACTGCTCGTCGGTATCCAGCAATACCGCATTGTTGCCCTCAGTGGCGCCATGCAGCTGGAGACGAAGAGCAAGAATGACGCTATCGCCGCCAATACCGAAAGCCAGGCAACCATCACCACGCTGCGGGCAGAAGCCCAGCGCAATGCGGCCTATCTGAAGGATCTAAATCAACGGATCAAGGCCAGCGAAGACAAAGCCAAACAGGCGAGGAAAGACTTTGAAGACCTCAAGCGCAACAGCAAGCCGGTTCGTGATTGGGCTTCTCAGCCTTTGCCTGACGGCCTGCGCGGCAAGGCCAGTGGTGGTAACAAAAACGTCGGCCGTTCGAATTGAACCCCCTGAGCTGATCCCTTGTGAGCGCATCAATGCTGATGAAGCTGATCTGCGGCTGAATGGTGATGTGTGGGAGCTGAAAGATCAGGCCATCAAACTGCTGGATACCTGCGCTGATCAAGTCGACGCGCAGATCCAGCGCAGTCAGAGCAAATAGCCAATGCCCACCGAACAAGAAGCTGCCCTTGCCCGCTTGCTTGGAAAGGTGTGGAACGCCTACCTAGCGCTGCCTGTTGAGCATCCAATGGATCAGCAGGAGTTCTGCACAGCCATCCATCGGTGCCAAGACATGGTGCTTGCTCGAAGCGGTCGACGTGAACTGAACGGCAAAGGAGCAGAGGACGATGGCCTGTAGTGGATGCGCCGCACGGCGTGACTGGATCAAGAAGTGGAGCAAGGTGGCACATGAACGAGCACAGCAACTCATTGCTAAGCCAGATCCTGGCCGAGCAGATGAAGCAGACCCAGCTGCTGCAGAGCCAGACCGATCTGCTGCAGCGGATGGCAGAGCAACAGCTGACCCTGATTGACGCCCTTGCAGACAGCGAGCCGGAAGACCCGGACGCCGAACCCACGCACTACATGGACGGCACGCTGATCCCAGGTCGTAGCTTATGACACTGAAAGCTATCAAACCTAGGTTGAAAGAGATTCAGGGTCGGCAGCTCAAGTCGGTGAACTCCGACTCATGGCGAACGGGCAAGACCACAGCAGCTCAGCGTGGGTACGACTCAAAGTGGCAGAGGGCTCGCCTGATGCACCTCAACGCACACCCCCTGTGCGTCTACTGCGAGCGCAACGGAAGGGTGGCAGCTGCTACGGTGGTGGACCACGTAATCGCCCACAAAGGCGATATGGCGCTGTTCTGGGATCGGTCAAATTGGATGTCTCTTTGCACCACTTGCCACTCATCCGTTAAGCAAGCCGAAGAGGCTAAGTCAAGAAGTTATTAGTACCATTCGTCGGTCGGAGGCTGCTGGCGGACGCTCTGTCCAATTGGGAATTATTCCTATCCATATCGGCACTGTTTTGGTGCGTCTCCAAATCCCTCGAACAGGGGGGGGTATCAAAACGTCGGGAAACATTTTGCTAAAGACCACTCACCCTCCCATCGAGAGATTTAATTCCCCTTAACAGGATCCGTTAACTATGGCGTTAACCGAACAAAAGCGCCGGTACGCCGAAGCGCGGCTGTCCGGTGAAGGCAAAAAGCAGGCAGCTATAAGCGCTGGTTGCCCTGTAAAGACTGCATCTCAAGCTGCATCAAGGCTCGAAAAAGATCCCGAGGTCCAGGCAGCGATGGGACGGGCAACCGTTGTTAAGTCCGCGCCGAAGGTCGAGTTACCCACGGGTGACCCCGACCCCTATATCCCCCAAGCAGCAGACGACCCGCTCGTATTCTTCAAATCGATGATGAACGATCTGGTAGCCCATCCGAAGCTGCGCTTGGAGGCCGCCAAAGCCTTAGCCTCATTCACGGTGCCAAAGCCTGGAGAGTCGGGCAAGAAAGAACAAAAAGCAGATGCCGCCCAGCGGGTTGCATCCGGCAGGTTCAAAACCAGCGCGCCACCCCTTCGATCGGTGAAATAAATGGAATGGTCCACGGCCTGCCTGGATTGGGAAAGGCGGATCGTGGCGGGCGAGTCCCTGATTCCGTTTTCTCCCCTCTATCCGAGCGAAGCCGAAGCGGCGCTGGATATCTTCAAATCGTTACGAGTTGTCGACGTACCTGGTCAACCGTCGTTTGGTGAGTGTTGCGAGCCTTGGGTGTTCGACTTTGTGGCTGCCATCTTTGGTGCCTACGACGCCGAGACCGGCAATCAAAAGATTCGAGAGTTCTTCCTGCTGATCAGCAAGAAGAACGCGAAGTCCACGATCGCTGCAGGGATCATGGTGACCGCCCTGGTGCTGAACTGGCGGGACAACGAAGAGCTGCTGATTCTGGCTCCGACGATTGAGGTCGCGCAAAACAGCTACAAACCCGCCGCTGCGATGGTGCGTGCCGATGAGGAGCTCAGTGAGTTACTGCATGTTCAGGACCATATTCGGACCATCACTCATAGGGTGACGAAAGCCGCGCTAAAGGTGGTTGCCGCTGACTCCGACACAGTGTCGGGTAAGAAGTCCGGGAAAATTTTAATTGATGAACTCTGGGTTTTCGGGAAGCGGCCGAACGCGGACGCGATGTTGATGGAGGCGACCGGAGGCCAGGTCTCGCGTGACGAAGGCTGGGTCATCTTCCTTTCCACCCAAAGCGACGAGCCTCCAGCCGGAGTGTTTAAAGAGAAGGTCGACTACTTCAGAAACGTCCGAGACGGACTGGTGGTCGACAACAAATCTTTGGGTGTGATTTACGAATACCCCAAGGCTATGATCGAATCAGGGGCTCACCTGAAACCGGAGAACTTTCACGTTCCCAACCCGAACATGGGAAGGTCGGTCAGTCGAGAGTGGCTGGAAGATCAGATCCGTAAAACGTTGGATAAGGATGCTGGAGCCAGAAACAAGTTTCTCGCCAAGCACCTCAACGTCCAGATCGGGTTGGCACTTCGAAATGATCGCTGGGCGGGCGCAGACTTTTGGCTTGCAGCAGCCGAGCCGGGGCTCACACTAGATAGTCTGATTGAGAAGTCAGAAGTGATCGTAGTCGGCATCGACGGCGGCGGGCTTGATGACTTGCTCGGGTTGAGCCTAATAGGTCGCGAAATCGGCACTCGGCGCTGGCTGCACTGGGCACATGCTTGGGCGCACAAAATAGTGCTTGAGCGCCGCAAGGACATCGCGCCCGCGCTGTTGGATTTCGAGCGGCAAGGCAACCTGACCATTGTTGATAAGCCAGGTGATGACGTTCAGCAGGTCGCTGATGTGATCTGTCGCATCAACGATCTTCAACTACTACCGCCTGAGCATGCCATCGGCGCCGATGCCGCAGGTATTGGCGATATCGTCAACGAACTTCAGGCCCCTGGGCGGGGAATCGTTGAAGAGCAAATAAACGCGGTATCCCAAGGCTGGAAACTCAACGGCGCAATCAAGACCACTGAGCGGAAGATCGCAGGAGGCGAAATGGTTCATTGCGGCACGCCCCTAATGAACTGGTGTGTAGGCAATGCCCGGGTTGTAGCGGTCGGCAACGCCGTGACGATCAACAAACAGGTGAGCGGCTCGGCAAAGATTGACCCGCTGATGGCGACGTTCGATGCCGTAACCATGATGGCGCTCAACCCTGAGCCGATGAAAAAGAGATTTCAGATGTTTTTCGTGTAGCCCATGGCTACGTAACCAACCCGCCTTGAGCGGGTTTTTGCTTTTCTGGGATACCGAAAATGAACAGAGCCTACAGCGTCCTTGAGATCAAGGCGGTAGATGAAGAAGCCAGGATCATCACGGGCATAGCCACCACCCCGGCCACAGACCGGATGGACGACGTGGTCGAGCCAAAAGGTGCGCAATTCAAGCTGCCGATCCCATTCCTCTGGCAGCACCGCCATGACGCCCCGGTGGGCAATGTCACAAAAGCTGTTGTAACCGCAAAGGGGATCGAAGTCACCGTTCAACTGGCGAAGATCGACGAGCCAGGCACCCTCAAAGACAGGCTCGATGAGGCCTGGCAATCGATCAAAGCTGGGCTGGTTCGAGGCTTGTCTATAGGTTTTTCGCCCATCGAGTCGGCAAACATCGACGGAAGTTGGGGCCGACGCTTCCTTAAGTGGGAGTGGCTTGAGCTTTCGGCCGTTACGGTCGCCGCAAATGCCGAGGCGACCATTCAGACCATCAAGTCAATCGACTTGAAGCAGCGGGCCGCGTCTGGCCACTCGGTGCTTCCTGTCGTGCATCTCGCTACACCCGCCGGCGCTTCGGCACCCGTTATCAAAACTTTCGAAATACCGAAGCCCGAGGAGGGCAACATGAACATTCAGGAACAAATCAAATCTTTCGAGTCCTCGCGAGCCGCCAAGGCCGCTCGCCTCGAAGAAATCATGTCCAACGCTGCCGACGAAGGTCGTACGCTGGATGCTGCTGAGTCGGAGGAGTACGACAACCTTGAAGGTGAACTCAAATCGGTGGACAGCCACCTGGGTCGCCTGCGTGGGCTCGAGAAGTCCATGGTTTCCAAGGCTAAGCCCGTCGAGCCGAACCGCGTGAACAGCATTCAGAAAGGGAATGAGTTCCGTGATAACGCTGTCATTCGTGTGGAGCGCTCGCTGCCTAAAGGCACCGCGTTTACCCGCTACGCGATTGCGCTGGCTCGCTCCAAGGGCAACCTGATGCAAGCGCAGGAGATCGCAAAGAGCTGGGAAGACTCCACGCCTGAAGTACTCACTGTTCTGAAAGCAGCGGTAGCGGCAGGCACCACCACTGACCCTGCCTGGGCAGCTCCACTGGTCGAATACCAGAACATGTCCAGTGAGTTCATAGAATTGCTGCGCCCTCAGACCATTCTCGGCAAAATTCAGGGCCTGCGACTGGTCCCCTTCAACATCAAAATGCCGGGCCAAACCTCTGGTTCCAGCGTTGGCTGGGTGGGTGAAGGCAAGCCAAAGCCGGTGTCGGCTCTGGCATTTGACACCACCACTCTGCGCTTCACCAAAGCCGCCGGTATCGTGGTGCTGACCGACGAACTGGTGCGCTTCAGCAACCCAAGCGCAGAGGCATTGGTGCAGACCGATCTGACTGCGTCGATGGCCGAGTTCCTGGACGTCGCGTTTGTTGACCCGGCAATTGCCGCGGTAGCCGATGTCTCGCCGGCCTCGATCACCAACGGCATTACGCCGATTGTTGCGAGCGGCACCACCGCCGAAGCTTTGAAAGCAGACGTGAAGCGCCTTTTCGCCAGCTTCCTGGCTGCCAACATGACCCCGGCTGGCGCTGTGTGGATCATGACTCCAACCATGGCGCTCACGATCAGCATGATGACGAATGCCCTCGGCCAGTCCGAATTCCCGGGCATCGACATGAATGGCGGCACCTTCATGGGGCTGCCGGTTGTTGTGTCGGAGAGCGTGCCTTCTAACCCAGGTACAGGCAATCCGGCCACCGGTGCAGGGCAGCGCCTGATTCTCGCTAAAGCCTCAGAGATTCTGCTCGCTGACGACGGCGGCGTGACCATCGACGTGAGCCGCGAAGCCTCCCTGCAGATGGACAGCGCGCCAGGCACTGGCTCTCAGGAGCTGGTCAGCCTCTGGCAGAACAACATGGTGGCTTTGCGCGCCGAGCGCTTTATCAACTGGAAGCGCCGTCGTCCATCGGCAGTCGGTTATATCGACTCGGCCAACTACGAATCCTGAGAACGGCGGGCCGGGGATTGCCCCGGCTTACCGCAAGGAAAGGAGGTATCAAAGTGAGAATGGTAGCGCTGAAGGAATTTCGGTACGCCGGTAAGCAGCTTGCTGCAGGCGATTCGTTCGAAGCGGTAGAGAAAGATGTGAAGGTGCTTCGCGCGATAAAAAACGCGCGAATGGACACCGAAGATTTTCTGCCGGCCGATTCGACTGAGGAAACATCCGGGTCGAAAAAGCGAGTCTACAAACGCCGGGACATGACGGCAGAATAAAACGTGGAGCCGCGATGAAATTTTTAACATTTGGCCGTGGCACAGAGGAAAAGTCGCTTCGGCCGGCTGATAATCGCGGCGGTTGGATCGGCGTTGTGCGAGAGGCATTCGCCGGTGCCTGGCAGAAGAATGTCGAGATCAATCAGGATACGGTTCTTGCCTTCTCTGCGGTATTTGCATGCATCACGTTGATCGCATCGGATATCGCGAAACTCAGGCTCAAGCTGGTCCAACTGACTGATGAGCGGATATGGGAAGAGACCACAAGCCCCTCGTTTTCCCCGGTGATCAAAAGACCCAATCATTTTCAAAACCGAATCCAGTTTTTTGAAACATGGTTTTTGTCCAAGCTCACGCAGGGCAATACCTACGCGATGAAACTGCGCGACGGGCGCGGCGTGGTGATCAAACTGTACGTACTGGATCCGCGCAGGGTGACGCCGCTTGTGGCTGATGATGGCAGCGTTTACTACCGCTTGCTCGCGGACAATCTTTCGACGCTTGAAGATGGGGTGGTGGTACCGGCCAGTGAGATCATTCACGATCGGATGAACTGTCTTTTTCATCCTCTGGTGGGCGTGTCACCCATCTATGCCTGTGGCCTCGCTGCCATGCAGGGCAATGCTATTCAAAACAACTCCGCGAACTTCTTCCGTAATGGGTCCAAGCCGGGTGGAGTGCTTACTGCCCCTGGTGCTATCGCAGACGACACTGCGAAGCGACTGAAAGAGCACTGGGACAACAATTTTTCTGGAGAAAACGCCGGACGGGTAGCGGTCCTCGGTGACAACCTGAAATATGAGGCCATGGCGATCTCTGCCGCTGACTCACAGCTGATCGAGCAGTTGCGCTGGTCGGCTGAGACGGTTTGCTCGGCATTTCACGTGCCTGGATACAAAGTCGGTGTTGGCGCTCAGCCAAACAACACCAGTGCAGAGATATCCAACCAGATTTACTACTCTGACTGCCTTCAATCGCTGATCGAGGCGGCGGAGCTTTGCTTGGATGAGGGGCTTGAGCTGCCAGCTCCGTATGGAACTGAGTTCGATCTCGACGGCCTTTTGCGTATGGACACGGCGACCCTCTACAAAGCAAACAACGACGCCGTCGGCGGCGGATGGATGAAGCCAAACGAAGCTAGGCGTAGAGCAGGTCTGGCACCAGTGGAGGGCGGTGACTCGCCCCTGGCGCAGCAGCAGAATTACTCTCTAGCAGCGCTGGCCAAGCGCGATTCGAAGGCCGATCCGTTCGGGAAAGCCCCCGATGCTGCTGCCCCGGCGGCTTCCGTCTCGGCACCACCGGCCCCGGAGTCTGACGATGATCTCGCTGACCAGGCGCGGATGCTCGCGCTACTGATAGAGAAGGAATTAACCATTGAACCTTCGTGAACTGGAAGCCCAGGCGAAAGCGTTCGCCCCAATGCTTAAAGGTGTTGTTGATCGGGCCATTAGTGCGTTTCGAGACTCGCTGGCGAAGGATCTGGACGACCGTGATCAACGGTTGCGCGCCGATGTCTTGCAGTCGCTGGAGGGGCTGTCCACTGATGTTGATGAGATCGCCAGAGCAGCCGCTGCTCTGATCACTCCGCCAGAGAATGGTAAGGACGCCGATCTGGAACAGATTCATCGGACCATTGTAGAGGAGGTAGCCAAGCTTCCCGTTCCAGCTGACGGAACTTCGGTGACGATTGATGACGTGCTACCTCTGATCGAGGACCAAGTGAAAACTGCCGTGGCCTTGATGCCGGTACCCAAGGACGGCAAAGACGCTGATCTGGAACAGATTCATCGGACCATTGCCGAGGAGGTGGGAAAAATCCCCAAGCCGGCGGATGGCGTATCCGTCACTGCCCAAGATGTTCTGCCTCTAATTGAGGAGCAGGTGAGTGCCGCTGTTGCCGCGATACCCGTGCCAAAAGATGGTGAGAGCGTCTCCATTGAGCAAGTGCAGCTGCTGGTTGACAACGCTGTAGCATCAGCCTTGGCTGCTATCGATCCTCCAAAGGCAGGCGAACCTGGGCGCGACGCAGCGCAGATAGAAATCGGTCCGGTCATCGATCCTAAAAAAAGCTATCCGCGCGGCTCATATGCCAAGCACTTGGGCGGTCTATGGCGAAGCTTCGAGGCCACGTCAGGCATGAGGGGGTGGGAATGCATTGTTGATGGCGTTGCCAGCCTTACCGTTGAGCAGGATGGTGAGCGAGGCTTCAAGGCTGTTGCTCAACTTTCCAGCGGCAAGACAGAAGAGAAAGCGCTTACGCTACCGGTCATGATTTACCGCGGAGTATTCACCGGTGCTTCTCACACACCAGGCGATACCGTCACGTGGGCAGGCAGTCTCTGGCACTGCGATGAGCCCACCAGCGACAAGCCCGGTGAGCTAAACAGCAAAGGTTGGCGACTGGCCGTCAAAAAGGGCCGAGACGGCAAGGATGGCAATCACGGCAAAGACCTGGTCAAAGGGGTATCCATCAAATGATGTTCATCACTCTGGAAGAGGCGAAAGACCACCTTCGTGTTGATGATGATGCTGAAGACAACGACATCGAGTTGAAGACGCACGCTGCCAGCGGTGCAGTTCGCAACTACCTGAAGTCGGCAGCGGATATCTACCTTGATGCGGGAGGCTCAGTCATTGCAGCTGCAGTACCTTACGAGGTCAAAGCCGCAACCATGCTTATGCTTGGATATCTGTACAAAGACCGCGACGAAAATTCGAACGGTGCTTTCGAGCAGGGCAACCTGCCGAAACCTGTGACCGCTCTGCTTTACTCGCTGCGCATGCCGGCGCTCGCATGAGCCTGAACGCAGGTCGCCTGCGCCATCGAATCGTATTTCAAACGCTCGGCACAACTCAGGATCCGAAAACCGGTGAAGAGGTCAAGGGCTGGATCACCGTGTGGGACAAGGTGCGTGCTTCAGTTGAGCCTCTAAGCAGTCGGGATCTGATCGCGGCTCAGGCCGCCCAGTCGGATGCCTCGGCCCGGATCGTCATTCGATACCGCGCTGGTGTGCTGCCGACGATGCGCATCCTGTTTCGGGATGAGGTGTACGCCATCAAGGGTCAGCCGATGCCGGACCCGGTTTCTGGGCTGGAATATCTGACCATTCTGGTTTCCAAGGGGGTGCTCAATGGCTAGTGAGGGAAGCGTCAACATGCGCGGCCTCGATGGCGTAGTGCAGAAGATGAGAGCTTTACCGGTGAAGCTACAGCGCTCTGGCATGCGCAAGGCCGCCCGGCGGGCCATGAACATCATGCGCGACGCGGTAAAGGCGAACGCCAAGGCAATGGACGATCCGGCGACTGCCGAAAAGATCTGGAAAAACGTCGTCACGCAGGAATCAGCGAAGCGCTCACGCCAAGAAGGAGGTGTGGTAATGCGCGTCGGCATCCGGGGCGGTGCTGGCAGCAATCAGTACAGCAAGGATGCAGCCGGAAACCCCGGCGGCGATACCCGCCACTGGCGCTACATCGAGTACGGCACAGAACACAACCCAGCGGCACCATTCATGCGTCCGGCCTTTCAGGCGAACGTACAGAACGTTACCGACCGGTTCGCCACTGAGCTGAACAAGGAAATCGAAAGCGCGCTGGGTGGCCTCTGATGGCCGCCCCGATCTTTGCGGTATGCGTTGCTGATCCGGGCGTTCAGGCGCTGCTCGGCGTGTCACCCACGCGGCTTTACCCTTTCGGCGAAGCGCCAGAGGGCGTTGCCAAGCCGTACGCGGTCTGGCAGGTCATCGGAGGCAGCCCCGAGAACTACCTTGCAGGTCGTCCGGATGTGGATGGCTACACGCTTCAAGTTGACGTATACGGCGACTCTGCATCGTCCGCCCGTGCAGTGACAGAAGCTCTGCGGGACGCTATTGAGCTTACCGCTTACATCACTCGCTGGGGCGCCGAGTCCCGCGACCCGGCCACAAAGTCATACCGCAGCAGCTTCGACGTGGACTGGATGGTTCACCGGTAACCCGTTTTCAAACACAACAGCCCGCCAAGCGCGGGTTTTTTATTGCCCGACATTTGGAGAACGCTATGTCGATCCTTTCGCAAGGAACCCAGATTTACGCACTCGTCCCGCCGGTTTCCGGTACCGGGCCGAAAACTGTGCTGGCCATTGAGTGCGCCACCGCATTCAGCCCCGGCGGCGCACCGGCTGACCAGATCGAGGACACCTGTCTCGAAGACAACGAGCGCAGCTACAAAAAAGGCTTGCGCACGCCGGGTCAGGCATCGTTGACGGTCAATGCTGACCCGAACAACGCGAGCCATATTCGTCTGCACCAGCTTTCCGAGGCCAATGGTGACACTACCATCGACTGGGCTGTTGGCTGGTCTGACGGCACCGCAGCACCGACTCTGGACGCTGACACTGGCGGCTTTGAACTTCCAGAAACTCGCACCTGGTTCACTTTTCGTGGCTACGTCTCCGACTTCCCGTTTGACTTCGCTGCAAACGCCGTTGTGAGCACTGCCGCAACCATCCAGCGTTCCGGCGGCTCCGCCTGGATTCGCAAAGTCACCCCACCCGCAGCGTAAGGCTAAACCATGAATCTGGCTGAATTGAAAAAGAAAGGCGCTGTAGTTGCTGAAACTTTGGTGAAAAAGGAGGTGCAGTGGACGCACTCCGACCCCAAGGGCAAAAAGGTGACCGACAAATTCACCGTGCACGTTCGTCGTCACACTTACGGCAAGATGGAAGTCTTGTTCGCAAGCGATGACCCTGAAAAATCCAGGAACGCCAGCTATCTGTCCGAAACCATCCTGCTTGGCCCAAAAGGGGATGAGCCACTGCCGTACGAGGACGCCATGAATCTGGATCCTGAGCTCGGCTGGGCACTGATGAAGGCTGTAAACGAGGTGAATCACCCAGCAAAAAGCTGACCCCTGCTGATGAGCTGATGCATGAGCTTGTGCTCAACGGTATAGGGGGCTGCACGATCGCAGATGCCAAGGCCAACATCAGCTGGTCAGAGGTGTTAGCGTGGTCTGCATATCGGGACAAGTACGGATCGCTGAACCCGATGCGCAGAAGCGAGCTGTCGAGCGCGATTATCGCTTTCCAGATCAACCGTGCCAACGGCGGTACTGCCGAACTCATCGACTTCATGCCCAATGCAGAGCGCGTCGTAGAAGTCACGCTTGAACAGGCGATGAGTGAGTGGGTTTGACCGGCGCCTTCGTATCGGCCTGTTCCATGTCTACGAGTTATCCCGCTTCGGCGGGTTTTTATTGCCTGGAGAAAACCTATGGCGTCAAGATCGCTTGGCACATTGACGCTGGATCTTATTGCTCGAATCGGCGGATTCCAGCAGAACATGGACCGTGCTTCGCAGTCGGTCACGCGCACAGGTGCTGCTGCTGACGCTGCGTCGGCGCGGGTAGCCGCTATGCAAGGGCAGATGTTGTCCCTCTCGAACATGGCGGCGAGCATCGCCGGGCCGCTGTCGGCTGCTTTCAGCGTGAGCGCGATTTATAACGCGTCAGAGGCTTACACATCTCTGACCAGCCGCCTCAAACTGGTTACGGAAAGCTCCGCAGAGCTCGCGACTGCCCAGAATGCCGTTTTTGCTATCGCCCAAAGCGCATATCAGCCGTTGAGCGCGACCGCCGAGCTGTACCAGCGGATCGCGACCAACCAGAAAGAGCTGAAGCTGACTGGCGAAGGCGTTGCTGGCGTTGTGGGCACCATCAGCAAGACGCTGGCGGTTTCCGGCGCGTCTGCAGCTTCGGCGAACGCTGCGCTGGTTCAGCTGGGCCAGGCATTCGCGTCTGGCGTGCTGCGCGGCGAAGAGCTGAATAGCGTCATGGAACAGGCCCCGGCACTGGCGCAGGCCATCGCGGCGGGCATGGGCAAGACTGTGGGCGAGCTGCGGGCCTTGGGTGCGGAGGGCAAGCTCACAGCTGATTCCGTTGTGAAGGCTTTGCAGTCGCAAGAAAAGGCAGTTGCAGACCTGTTCAACAAAACCGCCGTGACGATCGGCAACAGTATTACCGCGACGGGCAACTCTCTGACTCAGTTCGTCGGACGGATGGATCAGGCGAGCGGAGCCAGCGCGGCGATATCGGCAAACATCGTCAAGTTTTCACAATCCATTGATGGGTTGACGAAGGACTTCGGGGCAACCTCGAAAACATTCGAGCAGATTTCAGGCGCAGCCGAGACGCTGGCTTACGTCTTTGGCGCACGCCTGGCTGTCGCCGCTGCGCAGGGCGCCGCCAGTTTCGCGATAGCGACGAAGGCATCGATCATGCAGGCCGGCGCACTGGCATACTCGACCACGCAGAGCATTCGCAGCGCGGCCGCAGAGGCAGAGTCTTCAAAACAGGCGCTGCTCAATGCTGAAGCCAAAAATGCTGATGCTCGCGCCATGCTTGCTCGAGCAAACACCGAGATTGCGACTGCTGGGCAGAAAGTGGCGGCTGATCGAACTCGGCAGCAGTCAGAGATCAATAACCTGAAGAGCGTTCAGTCCGCCTTGGCAGCTGAGCGAGTCCTCGAAGAACAGCGCTTATCAGCTCAGATCAGCGAGCAGGGTCGCGCTGCTGCCCGAAATCGTATGGCTCTGGCGCGCCTGGATGAAGTTGCGATTATCAGGCAGATACAGGCCGCTGAAACCAGTCTTGCGGCCACGACCGTCGCGACCTCTGCCGAGATTCAGGCGTCGTATGCCGCCAGAAGCGCGGCAGTGGCAGCGGCGGGCGAAACGAAGCTTGCTGTCGATGCGGCGTCCAGAGCATCCGACGCCGCTACCGCAGCAGCGTCAAGAACTAGCACCGCGATGGTGGCCGCATCCGCTGCAGGCCGCGGCGTTCTCGGCCTGTTGACTGGTCCAGTTGGCCTGATCGCAATGACGGCACTGGTTGCTGCCTCATTCATCGACTTCGGCGGTGCAGCGGACAATGCCAGCAAGTCGTTGATTGATCACAATGCGACAATTGATGAGTCGGTCAAAAAATACAAAGAACTCAGCGCCGAGCAGCAGCGTTACCAGACCGATAAATGGGCAAAATCCCAGAAAGACGCAATGGCGTCGGCAGCCGAGGATCTTGCTGCTTATTCAAAAGTCGCCCGCGAAGGTATTTATTACGTTGCTGGCGACCGGGCGGAGCTGGGTAGACAGCTGACCAAGATGCTGGCCGAGGTTAAGGACGGAACCCGATCCCTCGATAGTGTTACCCAGTGGTCACAGGATGACGCGAATATCTTGCCTGGGCGCATTAAACAGCTCACCGAAATGTCGGCGTCCTACTCTGCGAACGCTACCGAGGCTGCCAACTTTAAGGCAAAGCTTGATGGTGTTGACTCGTCAACCAGGGCAGCCACAGCAAGCGCGAAAGGTCTGGCAGATGTTCAAGCAATTTCAGGTGGGCAGACCAAGGGTCAAATCGCCGACTGGGAAAAGTATGTTGCGAAGCTGAAAGAGACTCGAGACCTTTTTGGGGCGAATGCTGACGCGCGAGCGAAATACACTGCGGACCAAATGGGTCTCACCGCTCAACAGCGTGAGCAGTCCAGAGTTATATCCCAGCAACAGGATGTGCTTGAAAAGTACAAGGAAGCGGTCAAGGACAACGACAAGGTTCAGCAGGCCGCGCTCAAAAGGCAGTTGATCGGCTTATATACGGCAGAGCAGGCTGCAGAAGATGCGGCAGCGGCGGCGAAACGTGCTCATATCGAGTCGTCTAAAGCTGCTGAAGACAGCTCAACGATTCAAATCAGGGAAATGAAACGGGTCATTGATTTCGCGACCAATGTCAATAAGAGCGCGAGCTTTCTGACTGGTCGGAACATGCTGCTATTGGAGGGCGATGTATCGGGAAAAAGCATGATCCCCCAAGGGGGTGAGGCTCCGAAGCCCAGTGTAGATCCGCGCAAAGACCCAATGACGCGAGCCAATGCCGCGATCTCGATGATCAACGAAACAACTGACCCCAATAAAAGCCAAACAAAATTCAGAGAAGATTCCGCGCAGAAAGTCCTCGATCAGGCCCGTCAGCAATACGCGGTACTGAAAGAGCAGTCTGTGTTGCTTGGCGCTCAGAAGGGCGACATCGACAAAATCGGCGCTGCCTCCCGCGAGTTGATCAAGTGGGAGCAGGAACTTGCGGACATCAAGTCCAAGCAAACACTGACCGCCGAGCAGAAGTCCTTACTGGCCAAGCAGGATTCGATCACCGCTGATCTGAAGCGCAATGCCGCGCTTGAGAAAGAAAACGAGTTGCGCAAAATTGCCCTGGAAGAGGCGAAAAAACTTGCCGCGTTTCAGGCGAGTGTCAGCGAAGGAAATCGATCGGTTAAGTCCGGTTACAGTCAGCAACTGGCTGGAGCAGGGATGGGTGATAAGCAGCGTGAGCGCCTGCAGGAAATGCTCGCCATTGAAGAGGACTTCAACAAGCAACAGCGTGATTTGGTTCTTCAGCGTAACACTGGCGATATCAGTGACGACCTCTACAGCAAAGAAACTGAAGTCATCAGGTCAGCGATGATCGAGCGGCTACAGATTCAAAGGGATTATTACGGTGAAGTTGACGTAGAGCAGACCAAATGGATGGATGGTGTTGATCGTGCGTGGCAGAACTATGTCAACTACGCGCAAAACTATTCAGCCCAAGCTGCGGACTTCGTATCGGGAACTTTGGCCGACGCTACGAATGGATTGGGGGATATGTTTGCTGACGTTGCCACCGGCGCAAAAGATGCTGGAGACGCAGTAGCGGATTTTGCCGGGAACATGGCGAAGTCGATGATCAACGCGCTGGCGGATATGGCTGCTCAGTGGCTTATATACCAAGGTGTCCAGTTGCTCATGAGCAAGAGCGGGCAATCAGCCGCAGCCACCGGTCTGATCGCCAACGCGCAAGCGGCATCGGCTCAGGCGGCTTTGAATGCGTACGCATCGACAGCAGGCATCCCGCTTGTTGGCCCTGCGTTGGCACCTGCGGCGGCGTTGACAGCGACTGCGGCAACCATGCCAATGGTCGCTGCAGTCACCACGTCGGCGCTGGCCGGTATGGCTCACAACGGTATGGACAACATTCCCAAGGAAGGCACCTGGCTGCTCGACGGCGGCGAACGAGTGCTCAACCCGAACCAGAACCGGGACCTGACGAAGTACCTCGCTGAAAAGTCTGACGGCGGAGGCGGTGGGTCTACGCCAATCAAAATAGACGCCACTGTAGTCGTTCAGGCGCAGCCCGGTATGAGCCAGGCAGAAGCTGCCAGTCAGGGTGCTGCAGCGTCCCAGGCGTTTACTCAACAGACGCTGAACGTTCTGCAGCGTGAGATGAGGCAGGGCGGATTGCTTTGGAGGCGCACGTAATGGCTGAGACATTCGGCTTTGATGTACAGGTGGGCGCTTCCGGCGACGTGTCGCAGCGCACCTGGTCGAACGACTTCGGCGACGGCTACAGCCAGTCCGGCGGGTTGGGTATCAACAACAAGTCGCAGGCCTGGGACGTGTCGGTAACCGGCAAGTTCGGTGCTGGGCAGAAATTGCAGCAGGTCCGCGACTTTCTGGATCGGCAGGAGGGCTATAAATCGTTCCTATGGGCGCCGCCCGGCGGTGCTCAAGGCCGATACCGGGCCAACGGATACAAGCTTTCAACTCTCGGCGCCGGGCTGCACACGATGTCGGTGACCTTCAAACAGGTTTTTAATCCATGATGCGGCGCTGCCGCGAGCATATGATATGAAAAGATCTCGAAATTCAAAACACCAGGCTGCGCGAACTGCTGGATCTGAAAACACCAACAGTTCGCAAACGCTGCGCAGAAAATCCCTAACTGCTGCATGGTCTATATCTATGGCCGAGGACTGCCATGGTAGAAAGATTGCATCAGGATTTAAGCTTTGCCTGTTATCGCCGTGACGAGATTGTCGACGTAGCCGTCATGCAGGTCTTTGTTGATGCCTTCATAGTTCTCGCGCTTTAATGCCCTCAGTTCGTTGGCCAGCGCGTTTGATGCTGATTCGTTCCCAGCGGCGATGCTTCGCCCCAGTACCATAGCAACATTCAAATTGAAGATTATGGAAGTTCTAAGTGCTTGCTCAAGGCTATAGAGCCGTTCATCGATAGTCATCTCATTCGACATTATGATCTCCTAATTTAATTTCCGATTAGATTGGTTTTATCTTGCTGAGCCTGTCGTTTGAGTTTTCACTATTAACTCCCACAATATCTCTTTCTTGGCGTCAGTGTGCTGATGTTTATTTTGTGGTGGAAAAGGGTCGTATTTGTTTGAGGTTATTTCGTCCCCGCATCCAACGCACCGGTATATTCCAGATACCGGAACAATATCGCCAATCTCATAATGCGTGCGCCAATAGACTGCGGTTTGTTCGTCTGATTGGTTTAGGTACTTCGAAGTGTGTGATGCGTATTGGGCCATAACAGAAACTCCATTTACTGGGACGCTAACGCTACTCCACATGGATCCAATCTTGTTACTGGGCATTTACCCACACTGGATGGGCGAACAGCTTTTTTGGTTTAACCGAAAAAGCCTGCTTCTCCTCAAGTGTTGTTTCTTCTTTTTGGTGGACACCATGATTTACAGCGCGGATATCCAGAAACTGGAGCCCGGTAACCAGATTCGTTTGTACGAACTGGATGGCACGCGCTTGGGCGCTACGCTCTGGCGGTTCCATGGGCATGAACACGAAGGCGACATCATCTGGCAGGGCCAGCTGTACTCGCCGATTCAGATCGAGGCCAGCGGCTTCGACATTCGGGGCGACGGCAGGCCTGCGACCCCATCGCTCAGGCTGGCCAACGAGCTGTCCGGCATCCGTGGTGCAGTCTCAGCGCTGTGCTTGCAGTTCGGCGACCTGGCTGGCGCCCGCTTCACCGTGATCGAGACGTTCAAGCACTTTCTCGACGCAGCGAACTTCGCCGAGGGCAACCCGGACGCTGCCGATCAGTGCCGAACCAGCATTTGGAACATCGAGCAAAAGACCGAGGAAGACAGGGCTTCTGTCAGCTTCGAGTTGTCGAGCCCCATCGACATGGAAGGCCAGCAGCTGCCGTCCCAGCAGATCACCAAGCTCTGCCGCTGGGCGTGCCGTGGGCAATACCGGCAAGAGGCCTGCGCTTACACCGGTACTGCGATGTTCACCAAAAAGAACGAGCCCACCGACAACCCGGCGCTGGACCGCTGCGGCGGCTGGTGGAGCAGCTGCAAGTTACGCGGCAACACACGCCGGTTCGGCGGATCCATGGGCGCGAGCCTCATCACGAAGGGGTAACCATGCGAATCAATCAAAAGCTTCAGGACGACATGCGTTCGCACGCCGAACGGTCGTATCCCGCTGAAGCCTGCGGCGTGCTGATCAAGACCGGCACCGGCCGCGAGTATGTGCCGTGCGGCAACGTGGCCACCAACCCGCTGCAGCACTTCCTGATCGACAAACATGACGCTGCGGCGGCAGAGGATCGGGGTGAGGTGCTGGCCATCGTGCACAGCCACCCGGACCGGGCCGCAACACCCAGCATGACCGATCTTGTCAGTTGCGAGCTCCACGAGTTGCCTTGGGCAATCGTCGGCTGGCCCGGCGGGGATATCCAGTGGTTCAAGCCGAGCGGCTTCCAGGCGCCGTTGCTGGGCCGGGACTTCTCGCACGGTCTTCTGGACTGCTGGGCGGCCTGCCGTGACTGGTACGCCCGCGAGGCTGGGCTGGCGCTGCCGAACTTCGAGCGCAAGGAATGGTGGTGGGAGGATCCGGATAGCCCGAGCCACTACGAAGACAATTACGAGGCGTGCGGCTTCGAGAAGGCCAACCAGCCACAGCGTGGCGACATGATCGTTTTCCAGATCCCGACCGTGGGCAGGCGGTGCCATTTCCCGAACCACGCCGCGATTTATCTGGGAGCGGATGCCAGCCTGGTCAGCGAATCAGCGCCCGCACTCGGCGGCTCCGGCCCGTTCATCTATCACCACATGCCCGGGCGCCTGGCAACTCGCGAGGTTTACGGCTGGTCCATGGCCAACCGGGTGAAGCTGATCCTGCGACACAAGGAATACGCCCAATGACCATGCGTACCATCAAGCTTTACGGCGTACTGCGAAAGCACTTCGGCCGCGAATACACAATCGACGTGCACAGCGTCCGCGATGCGGTAAACGCGCTGTGTGCCATGAAGCCTGGCTTCGAGAAGTTCCTGCGCACAGGCGAAGAGCGCGGCCTTGTGTTCAGCGTTTTCTGTGGCAAGCGGAACGCCGGAGCTCAGGAGTTCGATCTGCAGGGCAGCGACGACAGCGAGATTCGCATCGTGCCGCTGATTCAGGGCAGCAAGCAGGCCGGTCTGTTTCAGGTTGTGCTGGGCGTTGCGCTCGTTGTTGGCGGCATCTTCAGCGGTGGCACCACAACAGGAATGGGGCTTGCGCTGCTGAGTGCTGGTGCTGCTGTCGGCTTGGGTGGCGTGGTGCAGATGCTGTCGCCGACGACCAGTGCCAGCGTGTCGAGCAACAACGAGGACGGAAATAATCCAAGCTACGGCTTCGGCGGCGCGGTTACAACGGTCGCCCAGGGCAACCCCTACCCGGTGCTTTACGGCGAGCGGGAGATTGGAGGTGCCGTGGAATCCGGCGGCATCTACACGCAAGACAATATCTAAAATTTTCGTTTGATAACTTATAGCTTGTTGTCTTTGTTCTGCTGGCCTTCTATTTTAGTACTATTTGCTTTAATCTTAAGTTTGGCCTCTTCGATGCCTGAGCCAATATTAAGTGCGGCTGCCTTTGCTAACCTACTTTGACTGAAGATAGTTCCAAGGCTTAAGGTTTTCTCTGTAATTTCGTCTCTTTCCTCTTGTCTAAACTTTTTGAAATCTTGATCCAGTTTTTTGATATGTTTTAGCATCAGTTGCGCTAGCTCCCAGCTGGAGCAGCTACAATGGATATAGTCATTTTCTCTGACATACCAGATTTTTATGAGCTTTGATTTTACTGGCTCTCCGTTTGGGAGTGTTGGTTCAATGAAGAAGTTTGTTGTCATTACGTTTTCCTTGAATGTTTGGTTTTTGTCTGAACGGTAAGCCAGTTTTATTGGCTCGGATTATTGTTGTAGCACGGTTTCGTAGGATAACAAATGCTATCGTCAAACCTTAATAAAAAGTGGCCGCTTGGTTCACTGTCAGAAGACATCTTTTTGAAGACGGCTCATGAGCACGAATGGTCCGTGGTCGGCTCTAAAGGAGGTGAGGCCAAGCAGAAGCAGCCTACGATCACGGAGAACGGGACGCCCTCGCTGGCGACGGCGCGGATCGTTTACTTGTGGAGCTGGGGTCCCATCGTCGGGCCAGTGAATGGCCTACGGTCGGTTAAACTCGACGGCACACCGCTGGTGGGCGAGGACGGGACGGTAAATTACCCAGGCGTGAAGTGGCAGTTTCGCAATGGCGAGCTGAACCAGACGCGTTTGGAAGGTATCGCCGAGTCGAGCAACGAAGTCGACGTAAACCAGCAGCTACTCAGCACGACGCCATACCTGCGCACCGTGAACAACCCGGTGCTGGACGCGCTGCGTGTGCGCCTGAGCTGGCCGCAGCTTCAATCGCAGGACCAGAGCGGCAACGTCAACGGCGTGCGGATCGATTACGCCATCGACATCGCCACGGATGGCGGGCCATTCGTTCAGGTGCTGGCCTCGTTCGTCGACCGCAAGAACGTCACGAAGTACGAGCGCAGCCACCGCCTCGACTTGCCAGCGGGCAGCCGCTGGACGATGCGCGTGCGCCGGATCACACCAGAGGCCAACAGCTCGCTGGTGCAAGACGCCATGTTCGTCGAGGCCGTGGCCGAGGTCGTGGATAGCGATCAGGAATTCCCGCTTACGGCCGTGGGCTGCATCGAATACGACGCCCAGCAGTTCGGCGGCGATATTGCCAAAATCGCTGTGCTGATGCGTGGGCGCATCGTTAGCGTGCCGACTAACTACGATCCGGAGTCACGGACCTACGCTACGTCTGGTGCTGGCACAAGTGGAGGTATCTGGGACGGTACGTTCAAAGAGGCCTACACCAACAACCCGGCGTGGGTCTGCTACGACCTCGCGCTGAACCCTTACTACGGCTTGGGTCACCGCATCGATGCCACGATGGTGGACCGCTGGAGCCTGTATCGCATCGGGCAGTACTGCGATCAGATGGTCCCGGACGGGCAGGGTGGCATGCATCCGCGGTTGACCTGCAACATCTACCTGCAGAAGCAGGCCGACGCCTATGCCGTGCTGCAGGACCTTTCTTCCATCTTCCACGGTATGAGTACGTGGGATGGCAGCCAGATCACGTTCAACGCTGATATGCCCGGAGACCCGGTTTACACCTACAACCCGGCGCAGATTCTCGGCGGCGACATCAAATACTCGGGCACGCGCGCGCGCGACCGCCACAACCTGGCAATGGTCAGTTGGGACAATCCGGCCCAAGGCTTCGATACCGACAAAGAACCGGTGTTTGATGATGAGGTGCTGGCGCAGACGGGGTCGGTCAATGAAATGACCGTTGACGCTTACGGCTGCACATCACTTGGGCAGGCGCAGCGGGCGGGCCAGTACGCACTGATCACCGAGCAGACCCAAACGCGAGGCGCGACATTTCGCGTCGGGCTGGATGGCGGTATTCCGAAAACCGGCCAGATCATTGCTGTGGCCGATCCCATGCTTTCAGGCCGCGCCAACGGCGGACGTATCAGCGCCGTGGCTGGTCGTGTGGTCACGGTAGACCGCGATATCGATCTGTCCACCGGCGCCAAGCTGCGCGTGAACCTGCCAAGCGGTAAGACAGAGGCCAGGGTGATTGCATCGCTCAGCGGTCGACGTGTGACGCTGGCGGCCAGCTTCAGCGAAGTGCCAGAGCCGGAGTGCGGCTGGATACTCGAGTACGACGACCTCAAGACCATGCAGTTTCTGGTGCGCAACATCACCCGGCCTGAGTGGCACCAGTACCAGCTGGAGTGCATCCAGCACGAACCGAGCAAGTTTGCGGCAATCGACTCGGGCGCAGTGTTGGACATACGCCCGATCAGCGGCATTCCGGTCGGCGTGCAGGTCGCGCCCGGCGCCGTGTTCGTCACTCAGCATGTGGTGATCGAGCAGGGTATCGCCGTCACGTTCATGACAATCAGTTGGGACGCTGCACCTGGTGCGGTCAGCTACGACGTGGAATGGAAGTGGGGCGCTCGGGAGTGGGTCAAGGTGCCGCGCACCGGCGAGCTTTCGGTGGACGTGCGCGGGATATACTCCGGCCAGTACATGGCCAGGGTGCGCGCCGTCAGCGCGCTGAATGTCTCGTCTCTGCCGACCAGCTCGCTGCTGACCAACCTGCAGGGCAAAACCAGTTTGCCGCCTGCTGTGACGTCGTTGACCGCTGCATCGCTGATTTTCGGTATCGGCCTGAAATGGACTTTCCCACCTGGTGCAGAGGATACGCAGCGGACGGAAATCTGGTACGGGCCGTCCACCGAGCTGGCCAAGGCCACGAAGCTCAGCGACCTGGCGTATCCGCAATCTGAATACGTCATGCAAGGGCTGTTGGCGGGCGTGACTTTCTTCTTTTGGGCACGCCTTGTAGACCGCACTGGAAACATCGGCCCATGGTATCCGGTCGGCAACGGCGTCATGGGACAGGCCAGCAGCGATGCCGGTCCGATCCTTGAGCTGATTGCCGATCAGATCAGCGAAACTGAGCTGGCTCAGAGGCTTCTGGAACGAATAGATCTGATCGATGGCGACGGGCCGGGATCAGTCAACGAGCGTCTGGACGAGCTGAAGTCTGAGATCGGGGAAATCACCGATGCGCTGGTCTACGTCCCGACTGACGCCTATGTCCGCGACAACACGGTGCGCGTGGGCGACAACCTCTGGACGGCCATCGTGAACGTCCCGGCGAATGCCAGCGGCGCGAATGGTCCGCCCAACCCGACGTACTGGGTGAACAGCGGTCAGTCGATCCGCACGGCCTACGCTCTTGCAGCGCAGGTCACGAAGAATACCGCAGACATCACCACAGTGGACGGGAAGACCTCAGCCACGGCCACCCAGCTCCAGGCGGTGCAGGCCGCTTCGAGAGGGGACGCCGGGGACGGCGATCTGCTTGACGCGCTAAACGGCTGGCAGAGCACAGCCAGCGCAGCACAGGAAGTGAAGATCAGGGCCGAAGATGATTTTGCGCAGGCCCAGCGCACCACGACGCTTCAGGCTCGTGTAGGCACCAACGAAGCTCGGATTGCCACAGTCGAAACGACTACCGCGACAGATCGAGAGACGACGGCGCAGCAGATATCTACGCTCACTGCGTCTATCGGCACGAATCAGGCTGCCATCCAGTCCGAGGCTACCGCCAGGGCGACCGCAGACGGCGCGCTGTCAACGCGTCTCGAGCAAGTGCAGGCAGTAGCAGGCGATGCCAGTGCAGCAGTGCAGGTGGTAAGTGCTGCTCAAGCCAGCACGGATAGAAGGCTGTCGGCGCAGTTTACGGTCAAGCTTCAGGTTACCTCGAACGGCCAGTATGTAATGGCGGCAATCGGAGCCGGTATCGAGAACGTGGGCGGCGTTCTGCAGAGTCAGATTCTTATGTCAGCTGATCGCTTTGCGTTGGTGAACACGCTGGCGGGCGGCGCGATATCGACGCCGTTTGTTGCCCAGAACGGCCAACTTTTCCTCGGCCCCACCTTCATTATGGATGGCACGATTACCAACGCGAAAATCGGAAGCTTCATCAGCTCTACTGACTACGTGGCTGGGCAGCGTGGGTGGATATTGCGCAAGGATGGAACGCTCGAGATCAATGGGTCAGGCGCTGGCGGCGGCCGACTGGTGGTAACCAATCGATCGGTCCGGGTCTACGACGGAAACAGCGTCAAACGCGTGCAGTTGGGAGATCTCAGCGAATGAGCAATGGAATGAGGGTGTGGGGCGCAGACGCTGCGCTCCAGCTGGACGAAACATCCTTCACGATCCGGGTTTCACTCAGCACGCTCGTGACGTTTTCCGGGAGCGGTAAAACCAGTCAGGACTTTTCCGTTCCGGGAGTAGGGCCGTCTAACGGTGTCGCTATCGTCGTTCCGGTAGGGGTTTACGATAACAATCAAAAACAGCTGGAAACCGAATTATTGGAAGGTGTGGCGAGGGTCTATAACCACACCAGAACCTATGGATCAAGCACTGTGGCCTCGGGGACGATGAGACTTATTGTTATGAGGTTTTCCTGATGACCTATGGCCTGGAGTTTTCAAATAACAGCGACGTCGTGGTCTTGGATTCGGAGTACGCTCGTTTGATGGTTATCGCCTCTGGGCGTTATCAACCAACTGAGGAAAGCGGACTTGGCTCCACTACTTACTTTGCACGGCCTGTTACATCGCAAGAGCCACCGCTAGTCTTTGTTCGGCCGGATACAGTGAATGCGATTGCGGGGCTTTGCAGGATGAGGCTGATAGGCTCGGCCGGTAACTGGACTGGTTTTTACGTGCGGGCTTATAACGTAAACACCGCGCAACCAAACGGTCGATATTTTGTCGCGCAGTTCGGGGCTCAACCTGTTGCTGACTATGGAATGCGTCTATGGGATGGAAGCACAAAGCTGCTTTTCGACTCAGGCACGGCGAATGCCAATTTCACTCGATCATTTCAGAACTGGACATATGTTACAGCTGATCGTGACGCACAGGGGCTCACGCGATGTTACTACTCGGTCCCATTCAATTTCCCGGAGAACGAATATCTTTTGATTAATTCTTTTGGGATGCCGCTGAATGCAGGGAGTGCAATTCCGCGTGATCTTTATTGTTGGTGGGACTTTCCGAATTCCACTTTATATGCGATCACGGTCGCTTCCTCTAATCCAATCGCGTTCTTCTTGCCTGCTGTTTTCGCAAAGATGAGCGTTTAATTAAATTTGTAGAGTGAATAACTATGCCGTGGCTTAGAGGCGGAACTGTGTCCGTTACAAACGGATCGACTTCTGTAGTTGGCGTGAACGCTGGGTTTGATGCGAACGCACGTGTAGGAGATGCTTTCATCGGTCCGGACGGCCTTAATTATGAAGTCGCGAATGTGGCCAGCCCTACGGTGATTTCAATTCTGCCAGCTTACAAGGGGCCGACTGTCAGCGGTTCTGCCTATGCAATCATGCCCGTTCAGGGCTACCCGAAGTTGTTGGTTGATGCATTCAATCAACTCAGGGTTCAGTTCGGCGACAAGATGGCGGCGCTGGGCACGACCGGCAACTACGACACGTTGCCGGTGCTGAAGGGTGGTACCGGTGCTGTAGATATTCCGGGGGCGCTCACTAATCTGGGCTTGAGAGGCGGGTCGAACGACATCCTGGTGAAGAGCATCGGGCTTCGTGGCGTGCCGGTTGGCTACAACACCCAAGGGCTTTACTTTGGGTGGAACGGCAACGGCGACGGAGGGGCGAACTATATCTGCAACCGCGGTGGCGGCGCAGGCGGGCACGCATGGTGGTCTGTGAACTCGGACAACACCGCTGCCGGACCGGTAATGACGTACTCCTATAGCGGCGTTCTTTCCGTCGCTCAGTTAAGCGTCACCCAGAGCCCAATCGCCATATCTTCGGGCGGGACTGGTGCCACCAATGCTGCGCAGGCGCGCACCAACCTTGGCTTTGCCGCCGGAGGATCGTTCGTCTCTGGATCAATGGAGCTTATCGGGCCGACGCCGTACATCGACTTCCACTACAACAGCACTACCGCCGACTACGACGTAAGACTGATGAACAGTGGTGCCGGGACTTTGACTCTTGCTGGAAAATTCGCTTCGACAGGTACGTGGTGCCGGGGCGGAGCTACGGCAGGGCAAGGCAGCACGGTTTACAATTTCAACTGGACCGGGTCTAACGTGGACGTGTGGATTGACACCACCTACGTCGGAACGATGACGCTTTTTACGTCGGACTACCGCATCAAGAAGTACATCAAGGACGCTGCAACTCCTTCCTATCTGGATAGGATCGACGCCTATCGCATCGTAACCTACCAACGCAAGAACTTTGGGGACGTTTTCAAAGGGGGTACTACAACCTTCCAAGGCTTGATTGCCCACGAAGCGCAGGCGGTGAACCCTTTCGCCGCTTCCGGTGAAAAAGACGGAGTAGATGCGGAAGGCAACCCATTAATCCAACAGCTCGACCCGATGGCGCTGATCACGGATCTGATTGGCGCCGTCAAAGAGCTGCGCGCCGAGGTGATCGCGCTTAAGGCTTCGATGCAGTCCCCGCCGGAGCAGGCCGCAGCGTAACGAAATAACAGCGGCACCCGCACCCCGCCATCGAGCGGGTATTTTTTTGCCTGGAGAAAGACATGCCTGTAACCGAAAAAGATCGCGACGTATTAGCTCGAACCCTGTGGGGCGAGGCGCGTGGCGAGGGGTTGCCTGGACAGATCGCCGTAGCTTGGTCTATTCGCAACCGCGTGGAAATGGATCTGCATAACGACGGAAAACCGGATTGGTGGGGGGAAGGCTATGCCGGCGTATGCCTCAAGCCTTGGCAGTTCAGCTGCTGGAATAAAAACGACCCCAACTACCCGTTCCTCAGTGGCGCAAAGGCGATCCCGTTCCGCGAGTTCGCCCAGGCTCGAATCGCAGCTGACCAGGTCATTGAGGGCAAGCAGCCGGACCCGACTGGCGGTGCCACTCATTATTATTCAACCACAATGCCAAAAGCTCCGACGTGGGCGGCCAAGGCTCGGCAAACGCTCAAGCTCGGGCATCACATCTTTTTCAAGGATGTTCCATGAGCCAATTCTATTCACGACTCGGGGCGGCGTTGTTGATCCTGCTGGCCGTGGCTGGTGCGCTGTACGGCGCATACCGGCACGGCGCGAACGTCACGGATATGGCATGGCAGGCGAAGTGGGCCAAACAGATCAGCACCCAGTCACAGGCCGTGGCCACCACCACGAACGAATATCGAACCGAAGAGCAACGCCGCCAGAAAGCGGCCAACCAGGTGGCAAATGATGCGAGACAAGAACAGACCGCTGCGATCGCTGATGCTGTTGTCGCTGACGCTTCTGGCGACCGGCTGCGCAGTGAAGCCGGAAAGCTGGCAGCTTCCGCTAGTTGCGTGCCCAACGATCCCAGAATTGCCGCTCGAGGCAAGAACGCCACCCGCGCCGCCATGGTGCTCTCCGACCTGCTCAGCCGGGCTGACGCGCGAGCGGGAGAGCTGGCACGCTACGCTGATCAGCTCAGAATAGCGGGGAAAGCGTGCGAAGCGGCGCACAGCTCCTTGCGATGAACAAACCCGCTCAGTGGAGGGCCGGGGTAGATCGGACAGGGTGGGGGTGAAATGGAAAAGCCCAACGCTATGGCTGGGCTATTTATTTCTACTTATTATATTATTACCGCTTTGCCAAAAAGAAGATTTCTAAAGCCAAGTTCTACGGATCGCTCAAGGCTCTGAGAGGGGACGTTCGCAGAGAAACTGCCAGCAGCATAAGGTCCTACTTCATACGGGCTGAATAATACGGTCAGACCTTTTTCAGTTATTACGCAGTTGTCTTCTGGATGGGAGTTTACGCCTGCATTGATCCACTTCATTGCTTCGCTATCTGGAAAATCGCCCATTCTTTCCCAGTACTCTCGCTGGATGTCTTGAATACATGCTTTTATAATAATGTTCTTAGCAGCTTGCCAGTCGTCAAAAAGCTCAACAATTTCTAGTGGAAAGATCTTTGATCCTACAATCGCAAAGTTATGACATTCGAAATTGGTGTTCGGATGCGCTGCTCCTGCGCCATACAAGCCGACGGTATAGGACAGACTGACGAAGTGCTCGTCTGCATAAGATATGCTGTAGTGGTCCCAGCGACCATTGTTTGTTCCGAAGCAGCTATCTTCATTCGTCTGATGCCACGGCCTGCTACGACTTTTAAGCAAGGTATTATATGCTCGTCCCGCAAAGATGTTAGATAAGGCGATGGCTGCGTCAGGTAGAGTTGCAGAGGTAAATCGGGGGTAGCTAATTTGGATATTATGACCCGGCATTCCCTCCCAGTCTTCAGAAATTGATTCTTCAAATACTCTAAATGGACCATGCGGGGCGCCAGTCTCTGATATTATCTGCTGCTCTATTTTTGCGAGTTCTAGCGATTTTAATACTTTTTCCCAAGACCCATTTTCGAAGTGGTAAACAAATTGAAGTCTATCGCTGATATGTGCGGGGACTTCGCATTGTTCCAGTAGAATGGGGATGATGTAGATGTCGGAAAGCAGTTTAGACTTTAGATTTTCCATGGCTTGATTTGCTTCACGCTGAACAAACCCCCTTTTATTGACGCTGGCTTGGCTCAGGAAAAGCATAACGACGTTCGAATCAGCGAGAGCTTGGTCGATTTCCCAGCTCCAATTTTGTCCAGGAACCAGCCGTTCGACGTCCATCCACGGTTCAAAGCCGCTGGCCTGTAATTTCGCATAGTAGGGGTGGACCTGAGCCTGATCCGCTTTTGTATAGCTCAGAAAAACCTTCAGCATAGGATCTCCTTGTCCATTTGTGAGGCCGGTACCCGTTGGGCTGTGATAAAGCTAGCATTACTGAGCCAAAACGGCCCTGAAATACACAAAAAAGGACTGCGTAAAACTCTAACTGATTGACTAATATAGATTGTTTGTGCTGGTCGGGGGGTTAGCCTGCGTCCACGCCTTGCAAACCGGGGCTGAGAGGTTCGAGGCTGGCATAAAATTATCATTATGTCATTATCGCCATTTTAATCAGGCTGGGTGGTCTATGAGTGATACAGGCTTTGCGATGTTGCTGAGCAATGTCAAAATTGAACCAGGCCTATTGCCATTTGAAATTGAACCTAAAATAACCATCGTTACGGCCGACGAGTTCCATTCGGCCGAGTTCGTAAAAATGATGGCGGCTGGCGGGTATTTTTCTCGCGGCACGGTACCGTTCCAAGCTGAGGTCGTAGAAATCGAGCAGGATGGATGGCGGCGTAGAGAATACCGTGCTCTTCCTGACGCGGTTCAATATGCAATCGAGTTTAGTGGCTATAACGAACATTTGGTGAACCTTCAGTATGCAGGGCTGCTTGCGTCACCAAAGTTCAGATTTGGAATGGAATCGGCGTATCGTGATCCGGGTAAGAAGGTCGTAGGTATACAACAGATGCTTTCCTATCATCAGCTTGAGCTGATGAGCGAAGGTAATAAACAGCCATACGCACATATTGACGAAACTTACCTGAATAATCTAAGTCATTATCATGGTAAGATTGCAAAGGGCTTCGCAGAGGGGTCGAGGGTAAGTAGGGCACTCGGTCTTTATGCGAATACAGACAGGTTGGAGACCGAATCCGCATTGCTCACGCTGTCGTATTTTTCGATCATCGAGTCTCTAGTCACTAATGGTCGAAGTGGCGGCGAAAGCATCACTAATCAGCTGAAGCATAAACTTCAATTAATTCTCCGTCGTGTTATTGGCGCTCCCGATGGCTCGACAATGTTCGGCGGAATGAAGTATGAAAAACTCTGGTCCAAGCTTTACTGTTTTCGAAGTGACATCGCGCATGGTAATAACTATGATTTTGTAAAAGACTACTCGGCGCTTGATTCAATTACTCGTGTTAATCTCTATCTCGACGGCGTGGTAGCTGCACTTATCCGTTTGGCAATTGATGAGCCCGTACTCGTTGAGGATCTTCGCGTTTGCTAATGGATGTGATTGATTGTATTTGGGGCTTACCAATTATGCTCAAATGGCATCATCTGCGCTGACCAGCCAAGGACAAGCATATTCAACGGCACATAAATGTAACGTGCTACCTTCAGTAATGTTTCGGGCCTAAGAGCTGCAGGAGTATAAAAACGGATGGCCATGATTCAACCGGTTTTTGTTTTTTAGACGACCCCCACGTCGCCCGCCCAAGGTTCAAGCGTGCGAGGGTTCTGAAACACTTCTGCTTGTGTGACTTCTGGGCTTTCAATGCTTCAATGGCGGGCTTTAGCAGCTTTAGCAGCTTTAGCAGCTTTACAGCTCTGCGCTCGGCCGCTGTTTTTGTTATGTCGGCCTTGCTCTTTGCCGGCTGGTTCTCAGCCCTGCCGGCCTCGATACTGACGGGAGGTCGGGCATTGATCGTCAAAAACTTGATGCCAGATAACCATGGGTCTTGAATGGAGAGACTGATTCTCATCAGTGGGGCAGCCGCAAGGTGGGGCTGTTCCTGAATAACGACTCGGGAGCGATCATGGAAATGACTGCAGATGGAGTGTATTGCAACACGCTCGTCGCCGTGTTTCATGCGGCATTCCGGCTTGGCTTTGATCCGTATGCTTTGGCGGTACAGGCCAAGCTTGATGTGGCGAGCTATCTTGAAATGCCACCGATGCTTTTGTTTGAAAGCGCAGAACGGGTGATTGATGAATCACTGCTAGTCGCAAAGCTGATCAACGAACGGT
>Ga0265798_10001383_pt1 | contig 37840 bp, 43 predicted proteins | sample P3T30metagenome_FD_192430 | JGI IMG/M metagenome (GOLD analysis project Ga0265798, IMG submission 192430) | Plant litter microbial communities from East Loma Ridge, Irvine, California - P3 T30 | ecosystem: Environmental > Terrestrial > Plant litter > Unclassified | place: USA: California...
CTCCGAACAGCCGGCCGCCTGCAGAGCGACGTCGGGCCGCACGCCCAGGTCATCTTCTATGCTGGCGCATCGGCGCCGTACCAGCTCGACCAATTCGACTGAGATGACCACCGTCCGGTAACCGATCGGCTTACGAGACGTCCCCTTGCTTGCGGTCGATTTCAGTGGCCAACCTCGCTTGCAAGGCCCGTAGAGACGCCTCGTCCTCCCCTACTCGCACTTCAAGCTCCCACCCATGCAACGCCTCTATGGCTTCGTTGACACAGTTCGATAGCACGGCAAGCTCATAGGCAGACCAATCCAATGTACGCCCCTTCTTGTCGCTTCTGATTGGTTTTGTGCATCGAAGCACGCGCGCCGGCTAACCGTGCCACCGTAGCTAGTGAGAGCGACCTCGGAGACCCCTTCTCGGCCCTGGGGCTCTTGACGTGTCCGCTAGCCGATCGGCTATCGGCCAGACGCCTGCAGGATCCCCACGGTCAGGCAGACGGCGGCGACGCAGTAGATGATCACGACGGGAACGAATGTGAACCGAGTCCACCACTGCTCAGTCTTGACCAGCCTTTTCGCCCCAAGCTGCGCCCACCGTCTGTAGGCGTACCGGCCAAGGGTCTTACGTAACAGAAGTTCCACAGTAGCGAAGATCGCCAGGGATACGCCGAGCCCAACCCAGCTACCCGTCGGCATCTCGACCCTTCACCGTTCCGACGGTAGAGCACGCTCGGGCGTCTCGTTGGCCGATCGGCTATCGGGGGGCCCACTTAGGCCTGACGGCTTCAACCAGATCCCAAACTTACTATCCGCTCCCGCGGGCCGATACCGGTCAGGCGTTGCTTGTGGAGCCGTTGTCGATTCCAGATCGCTCTCCATCCTCGACCGATTGCTCTGGACAAGAGGTGACGCTTTGTGGCACGTTATGTTCCGTGAGGAAGGTACACAACCTGCCACAAAACGAGGGGTGTCATGATTCAGCTCGCTCAGCCCACAGCTGTCGCTGTCCTGTGCTCGGCCGCGGTGGGGGTGATCGTCACTGTCGCCGCCCTCTTAAGACGAGCTGGTGTCCACAGTGCTTCCCGAAGCATGCCGGGGGCCGATGCTCACATGCTGCGGTGGCGTCGACGCCGGTTGTTAGGTGTCGGTCTTGGTCTGATCTGCGGCACCCTGCTCTCCGGGTTTGAAGTGTGGGCCCTGGGGATCGACAGAGGCAGCCCTGCTGCTTGGTTGATCGTCGCTGTGGCTCTACTAGGCAGCGTTATCGGGCTGGTAGTCGCCGGCGTTCCTTCGGCTAGACGCAAGCCCACAAACTCGAGAGTGGCGCACTCGCGCCACCTGCGCTTTGAGGATCTGGTGCCTTCACGACTGCGCTGGGGTGCTCGCCTGATGGTCATCCTCGCGGTGCTGGTCCTCATCGTCACGGTCGCTCTGGTCGCGAACCGCCAAGGTTCGACGCAGTACTGGTCTGCGAGGTCTCCCCTCTTGGCGTTTCTGCTGGATCCGCCCGTGCTCATGACGGTTGCCGCACTGCTGGGGCTGATCATGTTCGAGGTGCGGGGCCGCAGCCTCGCTGCACGTTCCACGACGGCCAGCAACGCAGCAGAGCTGTCTGCCGAAGACCTCATCCGACGAAGCGCTCTGAGCGACCTCGCCTGGGCCTCGATACTGACGGGCAGCCTGGCTGTCCTCTTCACGGGCCCGTTGCTGCTGGCGATGCTCGGCGTGACTTTGCCGACGCCTGCGGCGGTCAGCGCATTCAGGATCGCGGTCAACTTTCTTGGCGGGATCGCCGTGGCGATGATCGTGTTCCGGCCGGCAAGAGCGTCCCGCTACGTCTCCGGAAATCGACCCGCGGCGCGAAGCGCATCGTCATGATTGTCCTTGACGACGCTTCGCCGACGCCGCCCTACGAGCAGATTCGTCTGCAGCTACGCGCGCAGATACTTGAGGGAGAACTCCTGGCAGGGATGCGGCTGCCGACGGTTCGGCGCTTGGCGGCGGATCTTGGCGTCGCGACGAACACTGTTGGTCGCGCCTACAAGGAACTCGAAGCTGCTGGCCTCGTAATAACCCGGCGGCGGGCCGGAACCGTGGTGGCTGCGGACGGCGACAACGTACGCGAACGAGCACACCGCGCCGCCATCACCTTCGTTCAAAGCATGAGTGGACTCGGCATCAGCTCAGCAGAAGCACTGCGGCTCGTGAAGGCCGCATACCAGGACCAGTGACGTCAACTCACCGGGAGGCGGAAAGCCGTCCGGTGGCCGATCGGCTACCGGGCGAAGGACGCCAGCTTCATCGGGAGACGCAGTGTGCTTGGTGCTGGATCAGGTTCCACTCAAGCGTTGTTGCTCATCAGGGCTTCCTCGTGCTGGACGAACCCGTCGGGCGCATCTGTTGACAGCCGGCCAGCAATCGTCGCGGCGAGGAGCGCGGCGAGGAAGGGCACGAGCGTAATCGCGGAGGAGACCGCCGCCTTGACTGAGAAGGCGAGCTGGGTTCCGTACACGCCGGTCGACAGCGGGAACACGAGGACCGAGGCCAGGACCGGTAGGAGCAGCAGCGACCAGGTCCAACCCGGCCGACGGAGGACGACGAGCCAGACAGCGAGCCATGCACCCGTGATGATGCCCAGAGAGAGTGCGGGGTGCACCGGCGGGTTGAAGAACCCGGTCTGGATCGACCACCACAGAGCCGTCACGGCCAGGACGAACAGCGCACCCATCGCCCGGCGGCGGATCGGCGCCCCGGTGACGAGGAGGACACTCGCGCTCACGGCGAGCCCGGGCACCACGGTGAGGACGATCGAGATCAGCAGGACCACCGGGACGCCGCCCGCGAGCCCGTTGTAGCGCTGCACGAGCCCGAGTCCCAGGCCCCCGGCCAGGAAGGACACCGCGGCGAGGACCAGGAGGACCGGGATCGTCGGGATCGTGTGCGGTGTGCTGCGGACGGAGCCGGGCATCGTGGTCATGGTGTTCCCCCAGGTGGATCGGTGGCCGGCGCGTCGGTGGAAGAGCGCCGTGGTGAGTGCGCCGAACGCGACAGCGGTCGGCGAGAGGTCGAGCTCGTGTGCGTCACGGACGTCGGCGAGCCACTGCTCGTGTCGGGGGGCACGCTGCTCCAGCGGCGAGGCGGCGACGGCAGCGGAGACGAGCAGCCGGTCGAGCGCGCTCACTGGGCCACCGGCCGGTGCGTCGGACGGGCGGTCCCCGCAGTGCGTGCCGCAGCACGGGCCGCATCCCCGCGGGCCCGCACCAGTTCGCGCGCAGCCACCGCGCCGTCGGCCGTGAACTCGTGGAGTCGTCGCCGTGGACCGGAGCGGTCAGCGTCGTCATCCCACGAGGAACGCGTCCAGCCCTGTTGCTCCAGGCGCTCCAGGATCGGGTACACGGTGCCGGCCGGTCGTCCGGTCGCCTTGATGACGAGCAGCCCCCAGGTCGGTCCGTCGCTCGCGAGCAGTGCATCGAGCACCTCGAGCGTGGGAGCGGTCACGCGTCTGATCGGGTCCATCCCCTGAATCTACCTATGTAGTACAATAAGGTCAAGGGCCTGTAGCAAGCTTCTGTGGTGGGCGTCCGGTCGACCATCGGCTATCGGACGTGATCACGACACGGATCGGTGCGAAAACGACGACACCGAACGAAGCTGCTCACAGCAGCCCCGGATTCCCGGGCGTCGCCGGCGACGTCACGCACGACCTCAAAAACGATCGTTTATGCAGGTCGCACCCGAACCGTATGATTCGAGCATGGCTCGACCCGACCCGCTTCAGATGGCCGCTGGCTACTACACCGCCGAAAAGTGGGGAGAACGGGAGTGGCGTCAGTTCGGTCGCGAGACCGGCACCTCAGACATCTTGTCCTCGCACCCCCGCCTCTACCGATCGCTCTCCTTCGGGGACGATGACTACGCAGACGCGGCACTCGAGAGTGTCGGTCGGGTCCTCGATGAGGGCGTTGGCGAGGTTGACGGTGAGGCCCAGCGCATGGAGGTGCTGGCACCGTCGATGCCTGACCTACCGGAGTGGGTCGCCGAGCACGCACCGAACCGAGTGAAGGTTCTGTTTCGGGAGTACATCGATGCCCGGGACCCGTCCGAGATCCCGATGTGGTGGTTGCCGACGGTCGCGCCATCCGCGAAGCCGGACCATCAAATAGCACTACCTTGGGCAGCCAGCACGGAACCTAAGCCAGAGCCCGTCACATGGGACGTCCCTGCCGACGATTCGGACTGGTGGGCGTCCCCGACCGCCTCACACGAGGAAAAATCAGAGCCTGCGGCCTCGCCGGCAGTGCAGCCTGCAGACCGGCCGATTTTCGTGGTGCACGGCCATGACGAATCGGCGTTGAACTCGATCCGGGTCTACGTGCACCGTCTGACGGGCACGATGCCACTCTCCCTCGCCGAGGAGGCTGGGGCCGGCATGACGATCATCGAGAAGTTTGAGAGCTACGGCAAGAAGACCGGCTACGTGATCGTCCTACTTACCCCCGACGATGTTGGCCAAACAGTCGCCGATCATGACGCCGACATCCGGCCCAACCCCCGTGCTCGTCAAAACGTTGTACTCGAGCTTGGCTACTTCATCGGCACTCTCGGACGCAAGAACATCGTCGTGGTCAACGCGGGCGTTGAGCAGCCCTCCGACATCGCCGGGCTCGGGTACGTGCAGTACCCGGGGACGAATTGGAAGGATGACCTGCGAAAGGAGCTCGTGGAGGCCGAACTCGTCCGACCGTAGAACGGTCCCGGCGTCCGCCACTCGGCAAGACGCCTAGCCCCAGGACGGACCCGTGAGGTACCGAGGCAGCCGGCCTCGAAGACCCCTCCGCCCCAGAGGAGGACGCCGACGACGAGGCGTGAACCCCGCCGCCGGCGCTGACGTGCCCGACCTGGTCGCCGGGTACGCCGGGAGGCTCAGCCGTGGAGCTTGAGCCACAGGTCGCACGTGACGTACGCGACGTGTCCGACTGCAGCGATTAGCTGCAGCACAACGGTCGTGACGGTGATGTTCCGCACGAGAGAGTTAGTCTTCTGCTGAGGGATGGTTGCCTCCTTTCGAGGTGATCGGGGCCGCGTGATCTGCCAGGACTGCAGCGGCCAACTTCTACTGGGACGCCCGGCCGAGAAGATCCGGCTGGGCGTTCTCAACGTTATGACGGGCCGGCGAGCTCAACCACGACACGCCGTGCTCCTGGGGTTACGGCCGTGTGTCGCAGAACGAGAGAGTTCCCCGGAACGACGCGGATCACGTCCGATCTGCGCAACCTGGTACGTACTGACGACGTCGTGAAAAAAGTGTTTGAGGATCGCGGCGTCACGGCCCACAAGAGCCTTCGCCGGCGTCGAGGGCAGCCCTCCGCGACCACGCGTGCGGTGGGAACGACGAAGCCCCCGCCCGGAGAGAGTGGACGGGGGCTTCGTTGGCGGCGGCCGCAGGGAGCGGCCGCTGCGTGCTCGAGCGGGGTCGGAGAGAGTGACCTGCTCGAGCGCGTCTGTGGCTAAGTCATGTGCGGGGTGCCGTCTACTTGCGGACCGGCCGCACTACTGCTCGTCGTCGGGTTCATGCCACTGCAGGAGCCGGGTGGCGGCTCCCTGGTACCCGCCCTTGTTGGTGTGGATGGCGCAGTCGTGGTTGTCGTGATCGAACGCAGCTCGGTAGTACCGGTCGGCGTCGAAGTCTGCCGCGATGAAGGCGTTCCGGACGACGTCGAGTTCTCCCTGTCGAGACTCCCACCCCCACCGCTGTCCCTGGCGGAAGATTGCCCACTCACGGGCGGTGAACTCCCCCACCGGGATCTCATCGCCGGGATCCTCGGCCGGTGGTGCTTGGAGCTCGTCGTACTCCACCGGCCGTGCCAACACGTCATCGACCGGTGTCGGTGCGGGCGCCGGCGTGGGCTGGTCTCGCGCGATGTCGCTCATGATGCTCGGCTCCTTGTGCTCGAGACGGGCTCGCCCGGTCAGGCGGTCAGGGTGGCGATCTTGTCGGGGCGGAACCCGGACCACTCGTCCGTGTCGGTGATGACGATGGGTGCCTGCATGAGCCCCCGCTCCTTGAACTGCTCGACGGTCTCGACCGGCTCCTGCTCGAGGTCGACGACGGTGTACGCGATGCCCTTGCCGTCGAGTGCTCGGTACGTCGCGGTGCACTGGACGCAGCTGGCCTTGCTGTAGATGGTGACGTTGCTCATGATCCTCAGACCCCTCCCGATCAACTTCTCTTCTGGCCGTTTCCGGCTAAGGGGACCGAGTGAGAGCGGGAACGGCGGTGACCAGGGACCGTGGAATACCGGACTGAGCGCAGCGAGGGAGGATATGCCGCGAAAGCCCTGGTCACCGCCGTGGAGCGAGCTACGATCGACCCGACGGAAAGGTCAAAGGATGGGTGGTTCGCACTGTCTCGCGGAGCGGGCCCGTCAGACCGTCGGCCTCCGTGCCGACGGTCACAGCTCTGACACTCCCCCGCTGTCACTGTGCTACCTCAACGCAATCAGTGTGATAGCAGTCTGCTACTGCTTGGCGTCGTAGTCGTCCACGCCGCGGCGGAGCAGTTGCAGCATCGTCTTGTGGAAGCTGCGATCCTCCGCGGCCGCGATCCGCTGGATGGCGCGCGGCAGCTCCTCGTCCGCCCACCGGACGAGCGAGGTGGAGGGGACGTCGCCGGTCGGTTCGGCCGCCGGGCGACGGGCCGCCGTCCGTGGCGTCCGCGGTGCGGGCGGCTGCGCTGGCAGGGTGGACGGTGATGACTGGGTGGGCGCCGGCGTTTCGGCTTGCGGCACGGCTCCGTCGCCGAAGGCGGCTATGGCGGCGGCGCGCTCTTCCTCGGTCTGTGGGGTGCGCTTCTTGATCGCCATTACGCGACTACCTCTCCTGCAAGTTCCTGGATTTCGGCGCGTGCCTTGGGGTTGGTCCACTCGACCACGCCGAGCCCTTCGCCGATGACGTCGCGGTACGCCTTCCGCTCGTAGACGACTGTCTCGAGCGGGGCGATCAGCGGGTACTCCGCCAGGTACTCCCCCGCGTCCGTCCGCTCGGAACCGTTGGGGTTCGTCGGGGCCTGCGTGATGAGGCCGCGGACGACCAGGTCCGGGTTGAGGTCCTGGGCCTGCTCGATCAGCTCGGACATGTGCGGCAGGGTGTCGAGGTCGAGCTGCGAGGGCCGGACGGTGACGACCATCCGGTGTGCGGCGGTCATCGCCGTCCGCATCTCCTTCGAGTCGTTGCCAGCGACGTCGACGAGGACGACGTCGTACCGGCCGTCGAGGTCTTTGAGGGTTGAGTACAGGTTCCCCAGCTTCTCGACCGCGGCGATGGTCGGCGTGTGGCCGGCCTCGACGCGGTCGGCGTGCCACCGGGACAACGATCGCTGCGGGTCGCCGTCGACGGCGCACACGTCCTTGCCCTGCTTCGCGAGTTCGACGGCGAGGTTGGTGACGATGGTCGTCTTCCCGGGCCCGCCCTTCTGGCTACCTACGACGATGATCATGCTTCCATCCTACTTCCATAGTGCTATCAGCACAATAGCACATCGGTAGCAGTTGCAAACTGCTAGCAGACAGCTATCGGGGGAGCGCGAGGGGGCTCGCCCCCTCGCCCGCCCGGGTCACCGGGCGGGCGGCCTGCCCTACTCGGTAGGTGCGGCCTGGTCGAGGACGTCGAGTCGGCGAAGCTGCTCGGCGATGGCCTCGAGCCGTTCGGCGCGGCTCGTGTGGTCGCGGTGGCGGCGGCATCCGTCGACGTAGCGCGCGGCGTCCTGCCGGGCGACGCTTGCGCTTTGCTCGGCCCATGCGAGGCTCTGGCCGAGTGTGTACGGCGGTGCGTAGCCGAGGGCGGCGAGCCGACGAGAGTTAGGCGTCTCGGGGCCTACCGCAGTTGGGTTCGTGGCGGTCGTGCTCATGCTCAGCGTTCCTGTCGTGCTGGGGTGCTATCGCTTCCACATCGCTTGCGGAGTGATAGCACGTCGATATCTGGGGGGGAGCCGGTGGGGCCGCTTGGCGGTGACCCCACCGGCTCTCACTGCTCCGGGTCCTCGGGGTCGGGGTTGAGGATCCCGGCGACCTGGTGCGCGGCCGTGAGCACTCGGGCTGCGGTCGAGCGGATCAGATCGGTGTCGGCGTCGGACCATCCGGCGACGTATCCGATGCTGTAGGCGGCGGTGTCGAAGCCGACGAGTCCGGCGACGACGTAGGCGACGCTCTCGGCCTCGGTCTCCATGAGTCCGCGGTGCTCGGCGTACTCGGTCAGGTCGTCGGTGTGGCCGAGGACGATGTGCGCGAGCTCGTGAATGAGCGTCTTTGCGGCGTGCTCGGGGGAGAGGTGCGAGCCGATGACGACTCGGCGGGCCTCGGGCTCGGTGAAGCCGTTGCGACCCTGGCCCGGCTCGGTGTGCTCGACGCTCCACCCGTCCGCCTCGAGGTGGGCGGTCAGGGTGGCGATCACGCCGTGATCGTCCGGCCCTGTGAGGGGCGCGGCGAGCGTCGACGGGTCGGCGGCGTCCGGGTCAACGGGGTCGGTCTGGGCGATGTCGAACACCGACAGGATCGGGAACCGGGGGTAACGCTTCTCCACGTCCTCGCCGTTCTCGTCCTGCTCGGTCACCTTCTTGGTGCTGTAGCCGAAGATGCGGAGCGACTTCTCTCCCTTGCGGACCTGGCGGCCGAGGGCCTGCCACTTGCGGAACCCGGCGACGCGCTCGGCGTCGGGGCGCTGGCTGAGGATCAACAACACGTTGTTGAGGCTGTACGCGTGGAACGCGGCCGCGAACGCGAGGAACCGCGTCCAGCGGTCGGAGTCGCGCAGCGCCTCAACCTGGGTGGCGATCGACTCGTGCAGCGCCTCGGCCTGTGCCTTGCGCTCCTCCGGGGTGACGGGCGGGCGGCGCGTCTTGGCGGGCTTGCGGGTGCTGGTGCGGGATGCGGTGGTCGTCATGACTCTCTCCTGCCGGGTGGTTAGTGTCGGAACGGGGGAGGGGGCGATTACGGTTCGCCCCCTCCCTCCTGGTCACTGCTCGGGCTGGTGGCGGGTGAGGGTGTCGACGAACATGACGAACTCGGGGCCGGGGACAGTGGCCGTGTGGGTCAGCGCCCACCCGTTCCGGCCGAACCCGGCGAGTTCCTGGTCACGCTCGCCCAACTTGCGGACCTGGCGCTGCAACTGGCCCTCCTCGACGACGGGGACTGCGGTGGTGACGGTGGCGATCTGCTGCATTTGGGGTTCCCTCCCTCTCGTTGTTTTGCCGTGAAGGCGACTTGTCGCCGCTAGGACGGGAGGGCGTAGTGCAACCCCTTGGGGCGGCGGGGGAGAGAGTTTCGGCGCGAAATAAGGGAGCTTGCGACCGCGTGCCGAAACTCTCGGAGGAGCCGGCGGCTTGCCGCTTGCGCGGAGCCCGGACGGACGTACGCTGCCGAAGGCTTCACGGCTAAACAACGGGCCCGTAGGGCCAGACCGCACCGGCGAAGCCGGTTCCCGGGGAGCGAAGCGACTCCTCGCCGGCGGGAGACTCTTGCGTGGCGACGGCGGTTTCAGTCTGATATCAGAGTGCAACTACGCGGATAGCAGTACGCTCGCGATGTGCTCGCGATCATCCTGCAATTCCTGGCATCAACCGCCGGCATTGCTTTACTCGTCGCCCTCGCCCGCGGCCTCTTTGCGTTCTTCTCAGACAGGGGCCCTCGTCGCCGCATCGCCGCGATCAAAGCCGCCCACGAGACCGCGGATGCCCTCGGTGACCACGCTGATGCGGCGATTCTGTGGAGCATGCGTGACCGTGAGCTCACCGCTCTTGCCAAGACGGTAGCTCGCAGCGACGCTCGTCGGCTCTGGTGGTCGCGCACAGTATTCCGATTGCGGAACTACCGGTGGGCCAGCGTTTTCATCGGTATTTCGGTGGTCGTCGCAACGCTCAGTATCGCGCTGGCTGATCCGGCGTTCCGAAGCGACGAGGGGACCGGCGGCGATGACTTGGGACTGACGAACCTCATCTCGGTCGCGGCCTTGGCCGCAACGGCAACGCTGGCCTTGCTCACCGAGTTGTTTCGTCGCCGTACCAACGCCACAACGGAGGCCATTCGTATCTTCGCCGTGCGCTCAGAAGACCGCGATGACGCAGACCCTGAGGGAGACGAAGGCCCCGACCAGAAGGACTGATATCACTCCGATAGTCACCGCTCGGCCAGGCCGCCGCGGGGGAGCGCGAGGGGGCGTGCCCCCTCGCCGCCGGCATGGCCGGTGGTGTCGCTCCGGCCCGACTGGGGGGAGCCGGGCCGGAGCATGGCACCTGAGGGTGCCGGGGTGGGCCGCTTGGGGGGAAGCAGCCCGACCCCCGTACAGGTTACGCGGCGTCCGGTGTGCCCGGGTCGCCGTCGAACTCGTCCGTGTCCTCGTCGCCGGTGAACGGCTCGTGCTCGTCGTCGGCTTGCCGCTCGGTGACAGCCGCTGCCGTTGCGGCTGCCTGGGCCTCGACACGCTCCTGCTCGCGGCGGGCGGCGGCGTCGATGACGATCTGCTCGACGTCGGAGAGGGTGTAGCCCCACGTGGCAAGCCGGGTGAAGTACACCGCGGCATCCCGCGTGGGGTTCCGCCAGGTGTCCTTGTTCGTGGCTTCCTCGTACCCGCCGATGACGACGGCGAGGGCTGCGTGCAGGGGCTTGGTGGGGTGCTTCGCCGCCCACCCGTCGAACGGGTTCGGTGCGTAGTAGTCGCTGCGCTCGACGCCCGTGACGCCGAGGAGGTCGGCGGCGATCGCGTTACCCTTCTGCAGGGCCGAACCGACGTTGTACCGGTTGCCCGTGAGCCCTTCGGCGACGAACGTGAGTGCGTCCTTCGGGAGGGTCTTGCTGGCCAGGAACGCGGCGAGCCATTCGCGGCGGACTGCTTCGGCGCTGACCCACTGCTTCCGGTTCTCGATGAGCGCCTTCCGCTCGGCCTTCTGCTCGTCGGTCATCGGGCCGCTGGTGGCGGGGTTGGCGTACTGGTCCCGGTACTTGCGCTCCTTCGCGACCTTCTTGGGGATCAGGTAAGTCACCTGCACTCCGGCGTATCCGGTGCTGACGGCGGCTTCACGGCTCTCGACGTCGCTGACGGCCTCGGGCTCGATCTTCTGCCCATCGGCATTCACGAGGCTGTTGAGGCTGACCCACTGGTTGTAGCCGTCCTCACCCCACCCATAGGTGCGGTCGATGACGGTCCAGCCTGCGGCGGCGAGTTCGTCGCGCTTGGCTGCGGCCTGGGCCTGACGGGTGCGGTCGTCGCGGACTCGCTGCACTTCGTGGTCGAAGTGGGCAGGGGACTGCTCGGCCGTCTGCACGAGCCGCGCGTGCGCCTGGGGGTCGTCCTCGAACTCGATCAGCACCGCGGCCTGGTCGAGGGTCACGTCGTGCTTGGTGACCGTCTCGACGGCGACGGCGCTCTCGACGACGGCGAGCCCGGCCTTGACCTCGTTGGCCTTCCGGCCAGTGCGCTTGGCGATCTTCGTGGGCGTCATGCCGTCGAGGGCCAACTGCTGCCACGCGGCGGCGCGGTCGGCGTTGGTGAGGGCTTCGCGGTGGTCGTTCTCGATGATCTGCTGCACGATCCGGTCGGCGGTGTTCTCGTCGGCCGTCACGATCCGCGCGGGGAGCATGACGCCTGCCTCGCGGGCTGCGAGGGTGCGGCGCTGTCCTGCTCGGACGTACACGGTGCCGTCCTCCGCGCGGCGGCAGAGCACGGGCGTCAGGACGCCCTCTGCACGGATGCTGTCCACGAACTCCTTCGACAGGTAGGTCTTGTCCTCGGTGCGGACGTTGGATTCGACGACGACGGTGTTGGGGTCCAGCATCTCGAACGTGTCCTCGATGGTGGGCTGGGTGTTCGTGGTGGTTGTCACTTGCTCTCTCCTTCTGGATCAACCGTTTTTCTTTGCCTTCCGGCATGAAGAGAAAGGCCGGCGCGGAGCCCGGAGGGCCTAAGCGGGGGACCGGTCGAGGGCGAAGAATCTCGGGCGATGTGAGGGAGCTTGCGACCGCGTCCGTGATTGTTCGTCAGCGGCCGGCGCGTCAGCGCCCGCGTGGCGTGGAGGGTGGAGCGTTGGCATGATCGCGAAGCCGGACAGGTCAAAGACCACGACAGAGGGTGCGGCCGGCTGCGCCGGCTCCGTTGAGGGGATACAGGCCCGCTCTGCGGGCTCGATCGACCGAAGCTCCGTCGGAGGTCGCCTGACCGGCGCGCTGAACTGCGGTTCTCTGATTGTCGGTCGTGCCTTGAATAATGGCGGTATGACCGGTCTGCGTGAGGACGAGAACTCAGCTGAACATGCTGCGCTCGAAGAGGAGCCAGCGCCCGCTAACGCGGCGGACGGCCACACGCCGTCACCTCGGTACACACGAAAGTCGGTTGCAGCGGCGCTTGACGAACGCGCCCCATCGCCGGAGGCGTTAGCGTCGTTCGGCGCCGAGCTCGAGCGGCAGCTCAACCTGCCCGGGCTTCGTGCCGGTGATCTGGCAGCCAACTTCGCCGTTGACCTCGGCAAAAATTCCAGCGTCATGGCCGCGGTTTCGGGCGTGCAGTTCCCGATCGCTACAGCGGGCGTTGGCAACATGAAGTGGTCGCAGTCCGTGATGCCGTCGGTCACGGGGGCTGTTGGTGATCTGGTGAAGAACTCAGGGCTTGCGGACGTGGTCAACAAGTCCGCTTTCGCCGCAGCGGCGATGCCTGCGGTTGTCGGGATCGACTGGTCGAAGGTCATGCCGGCTCCCACGCTCGGTCTTCCCTTAGACCTAGTGAACAACTCAGGTCTGATGAACGCGATCAACACGATGAACGAGGCGACGCGTTCCAGCCTTGTCAGTAGGGGATTCGAGATCCCCGAAGAACTCGAAACGTCGATGGGTTCAGCCTTCGCGGAGCGTCACGGGCTCGATGCGAAAACGATGGAGGCTTCCATGCCCCAGTTGCCGGACCTGGCGCCGAACCCGATTCACGAGACGAATCGAATGTTCGCCGACCTGCTGATGCTCTCGAAGGCAGAACGTGAAGCGAACGAGATCGAGCGCGAGCGGTCAAGGGTTGCTGCCGAGGAGGTTGATCGTGCCCGGAAGCTTGAGCGCGAGGAAGCAGCTCGCGCGCTTGCGACCGAGAAGCGCGAACGTGAGCAGGACAGAATCCGACAGCACCGGAAGGACGTTCGCGGCCGCTGGTGGAACGCGTTCACGGTCAGTATCTCGCTCGTCAGCCTTGGCGTTGCAGTGTTCAAGATGACTCACTAGCCAAGTCGACCTCGGATGGATCGAGGCGACGGGCTTAGCCCGTCGCCTCGATCCAGTTACTCTCCGCGGATCGCTCGCAGCCATTGGAAGGCCCAGAGACCGAGGTGCGCGATGGCAGCGCCGAGGTTGATGATGCCGGCCGAGAGAGCAATCTTCTTGCTGGGGTTGTTACCGTTGGGACTGATGACTCCTCCTGGGGGTCGTTGTCGAAGCCGATCGCGTGACAGTGCTAGTTGCGTCGCGGCCGGTGATGGATTCGAGGGGTCCGGGCGGTTGCCGCCGCCTGGACTTCCTCTCCGTCAATGGTGCCGTGCTCCGCTGACGCCTGTGGCGTGTCGCGCGCCGCGTACCTGCCCGACGGATGATTTCGTGCACACCAGGTGTCAGGTGTGCACACCGACGCTTCCGCGTGCTTGTGCGGATCGGCGGCGCGTCGGGCGTGTCGGGGACCGGAAGGTATCGCGAGACACGCGGCCTGGACCGAGTTTCCGACTTGCTTCGATGACCATGTGGCCGATAGCAGTTGGTGTGCTTTCACACTGATATCAGGATGATGCTGCTGTACCGCGGTTCTTGACCGCGGCTCGCCAGACCCACGCCGACTCGGCGGCCTGGCCGTGGCCCCACTCGACGAGCACGGCGTCGGGTGTGACACAGAGGGCGACCGCGTCGACGCGAAGCTCCTTGTCGTCGACGGTGTGCAGCCAGGCTCGGACGGGTCGACGGGGGTTCACCTCGAGGGCGGGGCCGCCGCGGGCGTCCTCGGGGAGCGACACGGCCCGGGGCGGGGACCATCGGTTGCTGCGCCGGCGGCCCATCAGTCTGCTCGACGGGGGCGGAGCTGGCGTCGGGAGACGCGGTCGCGGGGGAGCCACACGTGGTGCGGGAAGCCCATGTGCACGAACTGGACGTAGACGAGGTCGGCGTCGGCCTGCTCGACGAACCCGGGGCAGCGTTGCCGTCCGGTGCGGGTGAACTCGACGTCGACCCAGACGGCGGGGAAGCCGGAGACACGGTCTGGTGCGGTTGGTGCGTCGAGGCCGAGTGGTTGGTCCTCGGGTGGGTCCGGGTGCTCGGGTGGCGCCCATCGGCGCTCGGGGGTGCTTGGCATCTCCGGTGGCTTAGTAGGGGGCGACGGAGGTGATGACGCGATCCTGGGGAAGTACCGCTCGGACGGTGGCGATGGCCTCGGCGGATGTGGCGGTGTCGACTTCGACGACGGTGACCTCGGCGGCGGTGTCGCCCTGAGGTCGGTGGCGGACGAACCAGGTCATGGGGGGACGCTAGCTGGGGCGGGTGACGCTGCTGGTCCTGTCCCCTGAGGTCAGTTGCGCTCAGGCGGCGAGTTCGTAGCTGCGGAGACGTTCGACGCCGTCAGGGGAGTGGACGATGCTGCGCGCTGTGCGGTGGTCTCCGAGGCCGGAGGCGTCGCGTGGGTAGGCGGGCCAGGCTTCTTCGCCGCCGCGGGAGTCGGTGGCCTGGAAGATGACGCGGGCGGTCGCGTGGGGTCGACGTCGCCGCTGTCGGGGCTCTGCGCGCATGAACGCTTCTTCGGCGAGCCACCAGGTCCAGAGTTCTCGTTCGCGGGCGTAGAGGAGGGCACGGGCTGCCAGTGTTCCGATGACGTTGAGGGCGCGAGCTGCCGCATCGCGGAGGTCGCGGCGATGCAGTCGCCACCCGGTGTTGGTGGTGACGACCAGCCGGTGGGTGCGTAGACGTGACAGGACTCTGATGATCCGGTGCCGGGGGACTCCGAGGCGGCCGGAAGCGTCCTCGACGGTGACGGGGTCCTCGTGGCGCATGGTCGCGTAGACGCGGCCGGCGAGGTGGCCGAGGCCGGCGCGGGTGAACACGTCGTGCCGGAGGTCGGTGAGGTCGTTCTCGAACCGGGCCAGGAGGTCGGCGCGACGGTCGAAGAGAACGGCCGGGGGGCGGGGGTTCTTAATTGGTTGTGACCGGACCTGTTTTGGGGCTGTGGAAAGAGCCGGCGTGAGCCGCCATTCGGCGGCGTTGCTGCCGTCTGCGGTGGCGGTGCGGGTGATGAGCCTGTGCGCCTGCAGTCGGGTGAGGGCATCGCCGGCGGTTGTGCGGCCGATGCCGGTGAGCAGCGCGAGCGTCCGGACAGAGGCGGCGACGTGGGTCTTGCCGGTGTGGAGGGTCAGGTACGTCAGCGCGGTCAGGACGGCGCGCTCGTGCGCGGCCGCCTCGTTGGCGTTCCACCGGCCGGGGGAGACCCGGAAGCGGGTGCGGACGTCCTCGGCCGCGTCGACGAGGTGGGCGAGGTCGGTGAGGTCCCGCTCGGGGCGCGCAGCGGCGCCGAGGAGGCCCCGGGTGGCGGCGATGCTCTGAGCCTTGGCCCACTGCCGCTCGAGGCGCGCAGCGGCCTCCTGCGGGTTCCTGGGGCGGCGGTCGCCGCGGCCGGTGTTCTTGGTGCGGTAGTGCTCCATGCCGGGAGCGGTGCGCGCGGCGTGCTCGACGTCGGCGAGGGACCATCCGGCGGTCGCGGCTGCGAGGAGGCAGGCGAAGCCGGTCCACGAGGGGTTGTCGCCGCCGTGGATCGTGGCCATGTGGCCACGGCCCCACGCGGTGAGCTCGCGGTGGGTCTTGTGGCGGGAGTCGACGGGCCCGGAGGGTGCGGAGGACTCCGGGGTGCTCGGCCGCCGGCGTGCGCGGAGCGCGTCGGTGACGGCCGCCAGGGCGTCGGTGGTGACGGGAGTGGCTGTGAGGGCGGCGACGTCGCCGCGGAGCACCGTGGAGGCGGAGCCGTCGCGGTGCGGCGCTCCTGGGGGCCGGACGGCTCCGGTGGCGGGGTTGTGGAGCATCCCGTGGTCGAGGGTGCGGAGGGCGCCGCGAGCGGCGTCGGCGAGTTCGGCGACGGCGGCCGCGTCGGCGTCGACGCGGATCCACACGTGGAACCCGCCTGCTGCGCTCGAGCGGCAGGTGACGTGCGCGATCGCGAGGGTGTCGAGGATCCGGGTGAGCACGTCGGCGTCGTCGGCGGCGTGTTCGTAGTCCTCGTCGGTCTTGGCGTCGAGGTCGAACGCGACGTACCGGAATCGGCCGTCGGGGCCGGCGAGGTACATGCACCACGGCGTCGACGGGGCGGCCGGGCCGACGCGGTAGGCGTCGGGGTACTGGTTGACGTGGAGGCCGCCGTCGGCCTCTCGTCGCATGGTCCGCACGGTCGCCTTGGGCGACATGCGACGGGTCAGCGACCACGCGTCGGAGGTCGACGACGTGCTAGGAGTAACACTCCGGGGTCGCGAAACAGTTACAGAAACGGGTTCGTGGGTTACGATGGCGGCACCTCCTCCTCTCGGGGTGGTGGTACGACGAACGGCCCCGGCTCAACCGGGCTTTTCTGAGGAACTTCGGTGCCTGACCTGTTTGGCGACGTGACAGGAACCGGAGTACATGACTTGGGGCTTCGGCCCCGAACCCCCGCCTCGGCGGGGGTTTTGTCGTTAGGCGGCTGGGATGGGCAGCTCCACGTTGTTCAGACGGCGGGGGTCTTCGACCAGCGGCATGCCGCCGTGCTCGCGCTCAAGGTTCTGAGCGAGCGCGTCGAGGTAGTAGGCAACGGAGACGCCGCTGGCTTCCGCTGCATCCTTGAACGCCTGGCGCGTCTCTGGAAGGACGCGGCCCTGCAGAAGGACCGTGGGGGAGTTCTGCGCTCGGCTGGCGCGTCGTCCGTAGTCGCTCATACCGGTCAGCATGGCGGGAAGATGCATACCCGTGGGCAGGGGGTTCGGCGTGTCGCGAGACTGCACTACGACTCCTCTTCCGGAGTTTCGCTGTCCTCGCTGGGACGGCGGCTGCGGGGGACGAAACCGGGACGCTGGTTGCTGGTCTCCTCGAAGAGGCGGCGGAGCGCCGTCTTCTCCACGAGCCAGCGCCCTCCGGGGCGTACGGCGGGGATCGTGCCGTTGCTGAGCCATCCGAAGATCGCGGGTCGGCTCTTGCCGAGCAGGACCATGAGGTCCTGGTAGTTGAGGGTGTCGCCGTACTCGTCGAGCGGGTCCGGGTAGGGCTCGTGCTCCGGTACTGGGACGGTGGACGTGGATTCAAGCCACTCGCGCACCTCGGATCGGAACACGATCCAGGAGTGCGCGATCTGGTGACCAGGGATGGTCCCTCGGGTCAGCCACAGGCTGACGGTCGTCTGACCGATCTGCAGGAGGCGCTGCAAGTCCTTGGACTTGAGCGTGACGGGCAGGGTGTCCCAGTAGTCGTCTTCTGCCATGCGAGAGAATGCTGCTCCGGTCAAGGGCGGGCTGTCGGGCGCCGTCTGATCGGTCAGACGGTCGGCGGGCGGCTCTCCTGGGATGTGGTGTCCAGACTTGCCACCCCCCGGCTCGATTATCCCGGGTTGCTCACAGTAGAACGCAAAGTGAGTATCCGTGTCACTCATCGGGGGGTGACCTCGCTCTCGACGGTGAGCGTGACCTGACAGGTCAGGTCCCCGAACCGGAGCCGATCGCCGTCCTGCAGGGGCATGGCGACGCCGGCAGCTGCGTCGATGTGGACGCCGCGGCGTTCGATGGTGGTGCCGTTGCCGGAGCGGTGGTCGATGACTGCCGGGACGTTGTCAGACCAGGCGACGGCGAAGTGTGTGCGGGACAGGCTGCGGCTGTTGTCATCGACCTGGTGCACCTCGAGCTCGAGGCCGGTGTCGTTCACTGGGCGTCGGCCAACGACCGCGGGTCCAGTGACGCGGACGACGGTGCCGCTCGAGAACGCGAGGAGCAGCACGGGCTTCGTCGGACCTGCTTGCTGGTGTCGTTCGATGAAGACGGTCAGCTCGGCCTCGCTCGGAAGGTCGCTCACGGTCCACGCCGGCATCGGGACGCTCGGCGTCGGCGGCGCGGGGCGCTCGGGCAGGTGTCCGATCCGGAAGGGCACGGTGCGGCCGTCTGAGGAGCTGCGGTCACCGGTCGGACGATCGGACGTGGGAGCGCTCGTCGGTGCGGCGGAGACGGCACGACGTCGTCGGGTTCGCTTCGCGGGCCGAGGGTCAGGAGCGAGGTCGGTGACCCGGCCGTCAGGATGGGCGGCGAGAGTCCAGTGGCCGTCCGGGTCGACGGTGGTCAGGCGGACGGGGCGGTGGAGGACGTCGCGGGCGACGGCCACTGCGTAGGAGGTGATCTGAGCGCGGGCGTCGTCGAGGTTTACCGGCGTGAGGGAGACGTCGTGTCCGGCGAAGTTGATGTGTGCGGTGCCGTCTGGGTAGACGTTGCCGTGCACGACGGGGAAGTGGGGGATCGGTGCGTCTGGCATCAGAAGTTCTCCCGTCGGCAGTCGTCGCCGCACAGGGTGACACCGAAGACGTTGAAGAACTTCTCGGGATCCACGTAGCCCTGGGGGCCGCCCTGGGTCTGGGATTGGGGCAGGGCGCTCACGTCGTCGTTGGTGGAGCCGTCCGTGTTAATCCGGATGTCGAGGTGGCAGCCGGTGGACGGCCCGTTGGAGCCGACCTTGCCGATTTCCTGTCCGCTGCTGACAGCGTCACCGACGGCGACCTCCATGTCAGTCGGGTACATGTGCAGGTAGCTGATCGTGTAGCCCTCGGCGGACTTGACGGAGAGTGTGTACCCGGCGGCGACGGTGACGGTGCCGGCCTGGGAGGCGAACACAGGGGAGCCGCACGAGTAGCCGGAGCGACCTGCGGCCGAGCCGGAGACGCGGGTCTGGTAGTCGTTCGCGGGGTGCCACGACGAGGCGCCCGCGGTGGGGCTGTTGCGGGGGCCGTAGTCGGAGGTCTGATCGAACGGCGCGGTCAGGGGGAGCACCGTCCCGCCGGCGGAGCACCCGTTCGTCGGGGCGTTCGTGCCCGGTGTTGCCGAGGCAGACGGCGATGGGGCTGGGGTGCTCGAGGCGGCGGAGGTGGTGGAGCCGCCGGAGCCGCCGGAGAGCTGCGTGACGATGTCCTGGGCGTCGGACTGGAACGGTCGGTAGTGGAAGGGGTCTTGGTTGCCCTGCACACGGTGGATCGCGATGGTGGGTTCGAGGTCTTCCCACCCGTCGACCTTCTGCAGGGCCTTGAAGAAGTTGGTGGCGCTGGTCGTGGGGTTCATGCGGTCTTCGTAGGACCCCCACGCGCCGTTGCCGCGCTGCTGGAACAGGCCGCGGCTGTCGGGACCGGCGGTGTCGCCGCGGTCGAGGACCTGCAGGGTGGATTCACCGATGGCGGTCATGACGCCGATGACCTGCCCCTGCTGCGTCAGACCGAGTGATTCGGCGGCGTTCATGATGTAGGCGGCGTTCTTCAACTGGTCCCCGGAGAAGCCGTCGATCGGGGCGTGCTGCGCGGCAGCATCCACGTCGACGCTGCCGCTGGTCATCGTGTTGCACGCTGCTGCGGCGCTGCTGCCGCCGAACGAGAACACGACGAGGAACACCACCAGCGCCATCAGCGCTGCTGGTGTTCCGATGAGGATCAGGAGACCCTTGCCGCCGGTGTTCATTCGCCGTCGACGGGCCGGATCTCGTTGGCAAGCCACGGAGCACTGTCTCCGGAACGGGACAGTGCGACGTTGTACTCGCCGGCGTCGGTGGGGACCAGGACGTTGAGCGCGACGTCGGTGGCTCCGTCGACGATCTTGCCGCTGCCCGTGACCTTGGTTGCGGGGATCGTGGTCGGGTCCTGGCCCTCGTACGCGACGGCACCTGACTGGGAGAGCAGTGGCGTCATCTGCTGCGCCCACGCGTCGGGGGAGAGCTTCGGCTGCGCGTAGGTGCGGACGACCTTCTCTGCCGCGGTGACGGCTGAGTCCTGAGCCCCTTGGGACGCCTTGGGGGCTGGCTGGGCGGTGCCGTCGTCGTAGACCGACGGCGTCGGTGTCGGCTCGGTGGAGCTCGACGACGCTGCCGACGGCGTGCGCGTCGTCGGCAACTGTTCGTTGGGGCCGTTACCGGAGCATCCGGCGAGGACGAACGTGGCGGCCAGCACGAGGGGGATGGCCGGCGCCGAGCGGCGGTTCACAGGCCACCTGCCACGGCGGCGCCGGCTGCGAGCCACGCGCGCTGCGTGCTCGGGCGGAGGGCACCGTAGTTGAGCACGTCGGCGCCGAGGGCGGGGTCGTACGGGATCGTGACGACCTGGCGTGCGAGCCCGGAGAACCCGGAGGCCATCTTCGTCAGCTCTGCGTCGGGCAGGTCGTGCTTGTGCTTGCTGACGACGACGACGGCCTTGTTCGCGAGGTCGGCGAAGTGTCCGCCTCGGTCGTGCAGTCCTTCGAGGAGCAGGGCTGCGGACTCGGCGGCCTTCGCCTCGCCGATCGTCGGTACGACGATCTGGTCGGCACGTTCGAGGGCGCGGACCCACATCGGGTCTGTCTCGTCGTTGCCGGAGTCGATGAAGACCAGTCGGTAGAACTTGGAGGCGACGTCGTGGATGAGGTCGACTGTCGTGGCGTCGAAGCGCTGCTCCGTGGCCAGGACCTCGGGCTTGCTCCGGAGGACGTCGTAGCGGTCGCGGGTCTGGTGGTGCACGTAGTGCGCCAGGTCTGCGGACTGTGCGCCGGTGCCGAGGAGGCGGTCGACCTGCGGAAGCAGGTCGAGGATGCTCGCATCGTGCGGGCCTTGCTCTGTGGACCAACCGAGGGTCCCGCGGGTCTGGTTGTTGTCCCATGCGAGGACGCCGGCGCCGCCGTAGCGAGCGAAGACGCTCGACAGGCTGATGGTGGTCATCGTCTTGCCGACGCCGCCCTTGCCGTTGACGATGACGATCGTGCGCGGGCCGGGCCAGTGCTGGCTCACGAGGCGAGTCCACTCGCGCTCGAGCCGTTCCGCCTCAGAGGGGGAGATACGGATACCCATGCGGGCGAGCACCCCGCGGAGGCCCTGCGTGGCGGGTTCCTCGACCTCCTCGCGAGTGAGGAAGGACTGCCGCGCGGCCCGACGGGTTGCGGGCTGCTCGTCCGCCGCGGGGACCGCGGCAGAGGCGACGGCAACATGCGCCGGGCCGGGCGCTGCAGGGGCCGGTGAGGTGGGCTGAGCTGCGACGTCGGGGGACGTCGGTACGGCTGCCGCCGGCGCGGCCGGGACCGCGGCGGCCTGGTCAAGGTCTGTCAGCGGCTCGGTGACTCCATCGGGGCTCACGGCGAGCATCTGAGTGCCGTAGCGATCGTGGGTCGTCAGACGGACGGCGCGGTGCATCTGCTCGGCAGTGCCGCGGACGCTCGTGAGGATGCTGCTACGAATGGCGTCTTCGCTTGCCTCCTCGAACGGCAGCGGGACACCATTGACGACGAGCACGCCGGTGGCGCGACCGTCGGTGGTGGGGGTGATGGTGGCTTCGATCCGGGGGAACTCGGGGATGGTCGGTGTGTCAGTCATCTGCGCCTCTCAGGGACGGGTTGGCGGGTGTGCGGGTCGTGTGGTGCGCGAGCAAGTAGTCGCGCAGGTCGGACCGAGGCACGCGCCACGATCCGATCTTCACGCCAGGCAGGCGAACGTCGGGGCGTGGATGCACGAGCAGTCCTCGCACGCGATCTGGTGAGAGACGCAGCACGGCGGCGACGTCCTTGACCGTGAGCATGGCCGCGTAGTGGGCGAGCTCAGAATCAGGCCAGTCCACTGGACCTCCCCCAGGTAGGTAGCTGATGGTGCACAATCGTAGGGGAAAATCGGAGCAGGTTCCAAAAAGTTCGGCAAACCGGTTATATTCGTAGCATCGGTAAACGTCGAACCCGCGGGGTGTCCTCACTAGGGAGGACAGCCCGGGGGACGGGACGCGAGATGCCCGAGAGGGCGAAATGGGGGTCGCATGAGCGACAACGCGAATCCGTGGGTAACGGGGGGACCAACCTCCGACGAACAACAGGAGGTCACTCCTGTTGCTCAGCCCACGACACGTCGCGAGGCGCTGCGAGGGCCGACGGCACCACAGCCGACGGCGGTGCAAGCGCCGGAGAGCGCCGACCGTCTGCCGTCGCGTCAGGTGTACGGCGGCGCGTCGATGTGGTGGATCGGCGCGCACGGTGGCGCCGGTGAAAACACTCTCGCTGCGCTGGCCCTCGGCTCACAGCCGGCTGCTCACGCCTGGCCGCTGCCAGGCGAACGCGGCTCGTTGACGCGGGCGACGATCGTCGCCCGGACCAACTACTCCGGACTCATGGCGGCGCAGCGAGCCGCCCGTGAGTGGGCCGCCGGCACCACCGCCGGCTTGGTCGACCTGGCTGGGCTGGTTCTCATCGCGGATGCTCCGGGTCGACGACCCAAGGAGCTCCGGCAGCTCGAGCAGCACGTCGCGGGTGGGTACCCGCGGCTCTGGACCCTCCCGTGGGTCGAGGCGTGGCGGATGGGTCCGCCTTCTCCCGCCGACATGCCCCGCGAGTACCGCGTCCTTCTCGCGGACCTCAACCTCACCGCCTCAACCAACTAGCTCTGCTCGAAAGGATCACCACCATGTCCAACACCCTCCTTGTGCTCGATGCTCTGAACACGGCGGCCGCGAACGTCCACCACGTGCAGCACCTGCTCGCCGTCGACATCCCCGACGGCGACCCGCAGGCCCCGGACGGATGGTCGGGCAAGTTCGGCCGCGTCATCGGAATCGCCAAGTGGATCCTGCTGCCGCTCGCGGTCCTCGCCCTGATCGCGACCGGCGCGATGCTCTTCCAGAACAACCGCCACGACGGCGGCGAGATCCAGTCCCGGCTGATCAAGATCGGTTTCGGTCTGTTCCTCGGACTCGGCGCCGCTTCGCTCGTCAGCTTCCTCGTCTCCTAACCGTCGGCATTCCAGATCGCCTCAACCAGAAAGCACCTACATGAGCAACGCAGAGCAGCCGTTCTACCGCCGCCCACTGTGGATCGTTGTGGCGATCTTCCTTGCCGTCGTCCTCGTGGGCGGCGGCATTGCCGCTGTCACGGGCGTGTTCAACGGTGGGAACAACACGGCCTCTGAGCCGACGCCGACCACCCCGCCAAAGACGCCAGGAGTGCCGGACGGGGCAGCATCGGTGTGCGGACTCAAGGGCTATGAGACCAGCAACAACCTCACGTCCGCACCGACCGGCGCGACTTGGAAGATCGTCGGTAATACCGCGACCCCCCAGGATCCGAAGGGTGCTGGCCCTGGTACGACCAACGACGACGGCACATTCAGTACGTGCTTCGCTCACACGCCGACTGGTGCGCTCTACGCGAGCATCAACTACCTCGCGACGACGAGCGACGCACGGAACGTCGGACGTCTGTCCGAGCTGTTCGCGGATGGGAAGTTCAAGGATGAGTTGGAGGCCACACCGCCGCCCTCGTCCGATTCAGGGGACAGCACGCGAGCCCAGGTTTCGGGTTTCAAGATCGACAGCTACTCGGCTGACGAGGCATCAGTCGATCTGGCTCTGACCTACTCAGGCGGCCCGGATGACGGCCAGCTCGTCAGCCTGCCTGTGGTCGTCAAGTGGGAGCACGGCGATTGGAAGGTCCTCATCACTGAAAATGGTGCGCCGGTAGGGCCCGCGGCACTCACCAGCCTGGGCGGCTACATCCCGTTCTCGGGAGTCTGATCATGGCGTGGGACTGCTCGAACGTCGTCTACGCCGGGACGCACGCGAAGGAGTGCGCCGCGACCGTCGTTGGGAACGTTGTGTCCAAGGCGGCGAACGACACGGTCAACCAGTTGATGACGAACGCGCTCGAGACGTTCGGGAAGGTCGTTGGTTCCCTTGGCACCCTCTGGGTGAACGTGCCGAGTCCCCAGCTCACCAAGGGCGACGCGAACGCGTCCGGGTACACCCCGGACGGGACGGTGACGTCGAACTTCGACACGATCCTCGGTTATGTCGCGTGGATCGGTTTGCTCGTGGCGGTCCTGTCGATCATCGGCTTCGCGATCATGTTCATGCGAGCCCGCTCCGAGGAGACGGGGCTGGACAGCATGGGCCGTCTCGGGCTGGTGTTCGGCGGGGTGTTCCTGATCACCAGCGCCTCGTCTCTGGTGGCGTGGCTGATCCCAACGACTGCACCGAGCGGTTCGTCGACGACCGTCGGATTCCTGCAGAGCTCCACCTGGTACATCGTTCTGACGATGGCAGTGGCGTCGGTGATCCTCGCCGGCATCCGGATGGCATGGACGCAGCGAGGCGAGCCGATCCGGGAGCTGCTGCGATCGCTGCTGACGCTGATCATGGTCTCCACGATCGGTCTGACCGTGATCCAGCTCGCGGTCTCAGCCGGAGACGCGTTCTCCGTCGGCATCCTCAACGCCGCGACTGACTGCAACGTGGCCGCGGACACCGGTACGTCGTCCTGCTTCGGGACCAACGTCGCCGGCATGATCGCGCTGACGTCGCAGTCGCCGATCGGGCAGATCGGCATCCTCATCTTGGCGTTGATCGCGATCCTGATGACGTTCGTGCAGGTCGCACTCATGGTCGTCCGGTCGGCGATGCTCGTCCTGCTCGCGGGCGTGCTGCCGCTGACAGCGAGCTTCACCAACACTCCGACCGGTAACCAGTGGTTCAGGAAGTCGCTGGGGTGGCTCGTCGCGTTCGTCCTCTACAAGCCCGCGGCGGCGATCGTCTACGCAGCCGCGTTCAAGCTCGTGGGTACGGACCTCTTCGCGAAGGACGACGGCGGGATCTGGTCGATCATGACCGGCATGGCGCTGATGATCATCGCGCTGATTGCTCTGCCGGCGCTCATGCGCTTCATCGCCCCGATGGTCGCTCCCGCCGGAGGCGGGGCGGCCGGTGCAGCGATCGTCGGTGGCCTCGCAGCTGTCGGCGGGAAGGCGGCGACGGGCGCGATCAAGAAGCTCGGCTCGAGCGCGAGCCGCGCCGGCAACGAAGGCGGCAACAAGGCCGCCTCGAACCCCACGGGTGCAACTCCCGCCGGGAGCGGTGGGCGAGACGCGGCAACGCCGGGCGCTGCATCGAAGGCTTCGCCTGCAGGCGCGAAGACCGGTAGTGCTGGCGGCCAGATGGCCGGTGCCGGAGCACGGACCGCCGGCGCCGGCGCTGCCAGCTCTGGTGCGGGTGCTGCCGCCGGCGCCGGCGCGACGGGCGCTGCTGCTGCAGCGGGGCCGGTGGGTATCGCAGTTCTTGGTGCGCAGGCGGTTGCGAAGGGGGCCAAGAAGGCCGCTGACGTGACGAAGTCCGCGGTCGAAGATTCGTCCGGAGAGGGCCCTTCGGGGTCCAAGTAAGGGGTAGGACATGAGCAACTTCGAGGGCCGGACGACGGCACGCACCTACGGCAACTGGCGGAAGCCCCGCACCCGCGGTGTGGGTGCGCTCGGCATGTTCCCCACGATGTTCGGCTTCGCCGGCGCGGTGATGGTCATCATCGTCGCCACGAACAAGGGGCTGCTCGCCGGCATCATCACGGCCGCGATCTTCGCGGCCGTGCTCGCGACGGTCGCGATCAAGGACAAGCACGGAGAGTCGGGGATGATCCGGATGATGAACCGCATGGGGTGGATGTTCGCGAAGAACCGTGGCTCGCACCTGTACCGCTCAGGCCCGCTCGGGTTCGCCGAGTGGGGCACAGCGCAACTGCCAGGGCTCGCTGCAGGGTCGAGGCTCACGGAGCAGCAGGACTCCTACGGCCGACCGTTCGCGCTGATCGAGGTACCGTCCCAGAACGACTTCACCATCGTTCTCGGCGCGGAGCCCGACGGTTCGGCACTGGTCGACCAGGAGCAGGTCGACATCTGGGTCTCCGAGTGGGGCACCTGGCTCGAGGCTCTGGCCGATGAGCCGGGCCTGGTCGCGGCGTCCGTGACGCTCGAGACCGCACCCGACACGGGGACCCGGCTCGAGTCCGAGGTCCTCGGTCGGATCGACGAGCGTGGCTCGGAGTTCGCGAAGACGGTGCTGCGGAAGATCGTTGCGACCTACCCGGCGGGTGCGGCGACGATCAAGGCGTACGTCGCCGTCACGTTCAACGGAGCGACCCGCACGGGCGGTAAGAAGCGTTCTCCTGAGGAGATGGGCCGGGAGCTCGCGTACCGACTCCCTGGCCTGACACAGGGTCTGTCGTCGACTGGTGCGGGCTCTGCCCGGCCGCTGACGGCTCAGGAGCTGTGCGAGGTCGTACGGGTCGCCTACGACCCCGCCGCAGCGATCCTGATCGACCAGGCGAACGCTGCCGGCCAGACGCCGGAGCTGTACTGGCCAGAGGTTGGCCCCACCGCCCACCAGGCGTCGTGGGACTCCTACCGGCACGACTCCGCTCTGTCGGTGTCGTGGATGATGTCGCAGGCTCCGCGCGGCGACGTCGGTGAGTCAATCCTGGCTCGCCTGCTCGCGCCGCACCGTGACATCGCTCGCAAGCGCGTCACGATGCTCTACCGGCCGATCGATCCGGCGCGTGCCGCGGCGATCGTCGAGGCCGACAAGCGAGACGCGGAGTTCATCGTCGGATCCTCGAAGCGGCCCACGGGTCGATCCCGGAAGGATGCTCTCGCGGCGTTCGCGAACGAGTCCGAGGAGTCCAGCGGCGCGGGCCTTGTCAACTTCGGGATGGTCGTCACCGCCACGGTGGAGGATCCCGCAACGATCGAGGACGCACGGGCCGCGATCGACAGCCTCTCGGCTCAGGCCCGCATCCGGCTGCGGCCGGTGTACGGCTCGCAGGATTCCGCGTTCGCCGCGGGCCTGCCCCTCGGCGTCGTGCTTCCGCGGCACCTCGCCATCCCCCACGACATTCGGGACCAGCTCTGATGAGCGGCGCGACGGAAGGGGCAGCACATGCCTGCGCTTGACCAAGGGACCCGACGGGTCACGAAGAAGCGAACGAAGACGATCACTCCGACGCAGCAGACGGAGTCTGAGGCGAAGAAGAAGCCCTCGAAAGAGGAGCGTCAGGAGCGGAAGGCCGCGGCACGGGCGTTCAAGCGCCCCTCTCCGCGTGGCTGGATCGGCCGCGGCCGCGGTGAGACAGTCATCGTGCAGCCCGCCCCGGAGTGGCGCGGCACGACGGTGCAGGTGTGCGGCCTCTGGCCGTACGCGGTCGGCGCGGGGAGTCCCATCAGCGGCGTCCCGCTGGGGCTGCACCTCGACACCGGTTCAACGGTCTGCGCAGACCCGATTTCGTGGTTCCAGTCCGGCATCATCTCCAACCCGTCGATCTTCGCCCTCGGCCTGCCCGGGCTGGGGAAGTCGACCCTGATCCGACGCATGTGCGTTGGCGGGGACGGCATGGGGTATCTGCCGCTGGTCCTCGGTGACTTGAAGCCGGACTACGTCGACATGGTCCGTGCGCTCGGCGGGCAGGTCATCACGCTCGGCCGTGGCCGCGGGCACCTCAACATCCTCGACCCGGGCGGCGCGATCGAGGCTGCGGAGCAGCTTCGCGTCGCCGGGTTCGAGGAGCAGCGTCAGCAGCTCATCGCTGACGCCCACGGACGCCGCAACACGATGGTGTCCTCCCTGCTCACGATCCTGCGCAAGCAGCCGCCGAACGACGTGGAGGAGTCGATCATCGACGCCGGTCTGCGGGTGCTCGATGACGAGTTCGAGGGCATCCCCGTCCTCGGGGATCTGCTCAAGGTCATCCAGGACGCTCACCCGGCGGTTCGTGACGTCGCGGTAGACCGCGGGAGCATGGACAGCTACCAGGAGATCACGCGAGGCCTCGAGGCGTCGCTGATCAGCTTGACCCGCGGCGGCCGTCTCGGCGAGATTTTCTCGCAGCAGACCGACGTCGCGATGAAGCACGACAAGCCCGTCGTCTACGACGTGTCCTCGATCGACGAGTCCGACACCGACCTGCAGGCGGCCGTGCTCCTCGCGTGCTGGTCACAGGGCTTCGGCTCGGTGAACGTCGCCACGGCCCTCGCGGACGCCAAGCTGCAGCCGCGCCGCCACTACTTGATCGTCATGGACGAACTGTGGCGGGCCCTGCGCGTCGGGAAGGGCATCGTCGATCGCATCGACTCCCTCACCCGACTGAACCGTCAGCGTGGCGTCGGGCTGGCGATGATCACCCACACCATGTCGGACCTCCTGGCCCTGCCGGACGAGCAGGACCGCATGAAAGCCCGCGGGTTCGTCGAGCGTGCCGGGATGATCGTCGCCGGCGGGCTCCCACGAGCCGAGATGGCGATGCTCACGCAAGCGGTCGCGCTGTCTCGGGCGGAACAGAACCTCGTGATGTCGTGGCAGAACCCGCCCGGCTGGTCACCGGATCAGGAGCCGCCGGGACGCGGGAAGTTCCTGATCAAGGTCGGCGGGCACCCGGGGATCCCGGTACACGTCGAGCTGACCGAGGAGGAGCGGTTCATCAACGACACCAACAAGGCGTGGCACGCCACTGAGGTCTTCCCGGAGCCCGACGAGATGGTCGGACTCGCACCGGAGCTCGCCGTCATCGTCGACGACGAGCCCGCCGCCGACCTCGAGGAGGGCGCAGCATGAGCACCCAGCAGACGAACCGGCGCTCCGAGCCCGGCAGGTCCAACCCGAACACCGTGCTCTACACGTGGATGTTCGGGATCCTCGTCGGCGCGGTCGCGTCCGCCTGGCTTGGCCTCGTGATGGCCTCGAAGTTGACGGGGACGAACGAGAACCTGCCGCACGACCCATTCAAGATCGCCGAGGGGATCAAGAAGGGCACTGTCGAGTGGACGTCGCTGGCGACGGTCCTCGCGGCCGTCGCCGCAGTGGTCCTGATCGCCGTGGTGGTCGTAGCGATGAAGGTGTTCCGCCCCTCGAGCAAGAACCGCACCCGCGTCGACACGTCAGCGCGGTACATGGGGTCCACGAAGGACCTGGTCGAGCTGCAGGAGAAGCGCTCCCTCGAGAAGTCGGCACGCCTCGGTGTGCCGGGCTGCCCGGGCGTTCCCCTCGGGAAGGACATGCGCTCCGGGAAGATGCTCTACGCCTCGTGGGAGGACGTCACGATCGGTATCGCCGGGCCCCGCGTCGGTAAGACGACCGCGCTGGTCGTCCCCGCGATCCTCGCCGCTCCCGGTGCGCTCCTGACGACGTCAAACAAGCCGGACACGGTCGAGACGACCCGGAAGCTCCGCGACGAGGTCGGCACGACGTGGGTGTTCGACCCGCAGCAGGTCGTCGACGAGGAACCGACCTGGTGGTGGAACCCGCTCTCCTACGTCACCGACGACACCACGGCCGCGAAACTGGCCGGGCACTTCGCCGCCGGCTCCCGTGAACCGGGCGACAAGGGCGATGCGTTCTTCGACCCTGCCGGCAAGGATCTTCTCGCCGGCATGCTCCTCGCCGCTTCCCTCGACCGCCGACCGATCACGGACGTGTTCGGGTGGCTGACCGACCCCGACAACCGCGAGATGGTCTCGATCCTCCGCCGCGGCGGGTTCGAGCTGATCGCGGACGACGTCGAGAGCGCGTCCCGCACGTCGCCGAAGCAGCGCGACGGCGTCTACGGGACCGCCCGGAAGATGGCGGCGTGCTTGAAGAACAGCCGTATCGGGAAGTGGGTCACACCGCTCGGCGGGAACATGGCGGGTGACCGCCGCCCGCAGTTGAGCCCCGACGATTTCGTGCGCAGCACGGACACCCTGTACTCGCTCTCCAAGGAGGGCGAGGGAACCGCGGCACCGCTGGTGACCGCGCTGACGGTGGCCGTCGTCGAGGCAGGCGAGCGTCTGGCGAAGACGCAGCCCGGCGGCCGCATGACTACGCCGCTGCTGTGCATCCTCGACGAAGCCGCGAACGTGTGCCGGTGGAAGGACCTCCCTGACCTGTACTCGCACTACGGCTCGCGCGGGATCCCGATCATGTCGATCTTCCAGTCCTGGTCCCAGGGCGTCGACGTATTCACCCTCGCCGGAATGCGGAAGCTGTTCAGCGCAGCCAACGAGGTCGTGTACCTCGGCGGCGTGAAGGAGACCGAGTGGCTGCGTGAGCTGTCGGAGCTGATCGGCGACTACGACCACGAGACCATCTCGTACTCGATGAACAAGGGGGTCCGGTCGACGAGCGTGCAAAACAACCGCCGGCGGATCCTCGACGCGTCCGAGTTGGCGGAGCTGCCCCGCGGACGCGCGATCCTCCTCGCCTCGGGCCTGCGGTCCTCGATGGTGAAGACGGCGCCCTGGTACGAGAGCGCGGACGCTGAGAAGGTCCGCGCGTCGATCGCCGCCTACGAGGCGGGCGCCCGGGTCGAGCGCGCCGCCTCGACGGCGCCCTCGGCGTCCTCGCTGCCGGCGGAGGGCAACCCGTGGTTGAACGCCTCCACCGTGCACCCGCTTGAAGCGGAGGACGGACGATGAGCACCGTGACGGAGTGGGACGGCCATGTCGACGATGTCGACGAGGACGTGCTCGAGGAGCCGGAGACGTTTTACGGATCGGCCGACGAGTTCGTGCGGGAGTTCTTGACCGTCACCTACCGCCGTGAGGTCAGCCCGAAGGGCGAGTTCCGGTGGGATGGGCGCTGGTGGATGCACCCGGAGGCTGTCGCCCGTCTCGATGCGCTCTGGCGTGCCTGGGAGCACCTGCGGAACGACGGAGCGACGGGGATGAGCGTGTGGTGGCGCGACCACGCCGATCACCACATGAGCGTCCTCCTGAGCCCCGTGGGGCCGTTCGCGAAGACGTCCGGAACGACGGATCCGGGCGACCCGCTGCCGTACACGGCACCACCACCCGGCCTGTTTTTCGACGTAAGAACGGTCGAGAACTGATGGCGTCCGTAGAACAAGAGAAGGATGAATCGCTGGTGCGTCCGTTGCGCCAGGCGCTTGGCGATATTGGAGTGTTCGCGGGGCTGCTGTGTCTGCTCACGGTCTTGCTCGCGTGGCAGGACCCAGCCATCCAGCGCCAGCAATGGGCCGCCGTCCCCGAGTGGATCCAATCCGCGGGCACGACACTCGAAAAGCACATCGGGTGGTACTTCGGCGTGCTGGTCTCGCTTTTACTGAGCTTCTACGCGGTCGTTGGTGGTGGGCAACTACTTGGTGTACCGCATGTGCAGCGGAGCCGTCGGATCCTTGGTTTCGTCGCAGAGCTATTCGCCGCCGCGACCGTGCCGCCGTTCCTCATCCTGGTCTGCTTCGCCATGCTCCACGCCGACGAACGAGCACTCGTGGTTGTGCTCGTACCCGCGGAGGCGGCTGTTGCGTTCCTTGGCGCCCAACTTGGTGGGTTCGTCGTCTTCAACCGCGACGAGCGCCACCAAGCTGCGGTAGCAAACGCCGCGACAGCGAAGACGGCCCTCGTCGGGCTCCGGCAACGATCACGCCGCTCAGGCTGGTTGATCGTTGCAGCTCATGCCGTAGCTGTTGGTGGTACCTCGTGGTTCGCTGCTGTCTCCGTCTACCCGCCGAAGCCTCTCCTGCTGATGTGGCCCCTGCTGGTCGCTCTCGTTCCACTTGCCGCGGTGATCACGATCACCTTCGTCGGCGCCGCATGGTTCGTTCGCACAGCGACGGACAGAGTGAGCCGGATACTTCCCTGGTGCGTGCCGTACGGTGTGGTCCTCTTCTTGGTGATCGGCGCCGTGTCGCAGCCCTTCTCGCGCGTCGCTCTCGCCGTCGATGCTGCCCTTGCCGTTCAGCTCGCTGCTCTGGTGCTCTCGACGCATGGAAGAAGCCCACGTAGGTGGTGGCAAAACTGGAGCATCGGCGGGGCAGCAAGAAGGCTCGCAGCCCGAGATGTCGTCCGCAGGTACGTTCAGGCGACTCGAGAAGCGCATGCCACCCGACCTGATCCGGCGACGCAGCGTGCACTTCCCGCCAATCTCGCAGACTGGCTCGCACGGTTCAGGTCTACGCCTGAGCGGTGACGCGTTCGCAGCGGTCGACCCAGCGAGCAAGGGTGCTGAGGGTCGCTAACTGCTCGAGCGCAATCTGCTTCGGCATCTCCTCAGTGCTGTGCGTGGCGGGGTTTCGGATTGCTGCGAAGACGCCTTGGCTGAAGCTCAGCAAGCCGGTACGCATCGCCTTGACCGTGAGGTCAGTGTCGTCGCCTGGCCAACGCAGACGAGGCTTACCGGGCTCGGGGGGAGCCGTCGAGAACGCCTGCGCCATGAGTTGTTGGTCCGAGACGTCGGTGCGACCGACGCGGTCCTGTACGTCCGCGTTGAGGAAGGTTGCCGCGCGCTGGACAGCTTCGGCGTAGTGGCCGTTGCTCCACAGCTTCGAAGCGGCTCGCCAAACATCCTCGTGCAGCGCGTCAGCGGACATCGTCGGCGCTTGTGTCCCTGTGACGTGAGCAAGGGTGTCTGCTGCCGTATCGAGGATGCCGATTGCGTACTCGGCCAGTTCAATCCCGTTGGGGACGAACACCCGTCCGATCGTGCTGGAACTCGGGATCAGGAGCGTCGCCACATCGTCTCGTTGAAGAACATGGCCCAGAATCGTCCTTGTCTGATGCTCGTGTCGCCGGAGCAGTGTGAGCTCGGCACCGGGATCGACCCAGGAAGCCCGCCGGTTGTTGGTCCAACCGCGTGCTTCAGACGCCGTACGTATCCACCACTCAAGACGGTCGCGGGCCCATTCCGGGTCGATGGTCTGTGGCACGGCGACACTGTATCGGCCACGACCGAGGGCAGAGCACGGGGCGCGCTTGCCCATCGACAAGGCCGAACTGAGTCTGTCCGCTGCGGCGCGACGCCAACGTAGCGAGCGGCTGTGTGAGGGGCCCGACTCCACACGGAGCTGTGCCGTCCTGCGTGATGCGCGGGGCGACGGGCGTTGCTAGGCATGCAGCCAGCTGAAACGTAGATGCCACGTTATTCACTGAGCAGTGACCTCTGACATCGCCATGGCCGAGCAGGGGGGGCAGGGGGCAGGCGGCAGGGGGCAGGGGGCAGGGGCAGGCAACAAAAAAAACACCCCCAAGACTGGGGGTGCCCTATGTTGCTAGCGTCTGATATGCTGAGTAATAGTGTCAGGTGGCACCCCGACACAGTGTCGACATGTTCCGGGACGGAAGGAGAGGTGAACGTGGGACCATGAACAAGAAGCCTTGGCTTCAAGACTTGATGAACAACCTCATCAAGCTTGCCATCGCCGTCATCGAGCTCCTGAAGGACTCGAACTGACCCGTAGACGCTGCTGTTGAGTTGAAAAGTTCGCTACCACACAAACTCGCAAACACAACAGTACGTCATCGGTTGTCAATTGTCACATCGAAGTTTGCTCGTCGGGCAAACTTGAGTGACGGTCACGACTGAAGGATGCAGCGCACCTGCTTGTTGGCACCACGCTCAGGACATGGAGCGGCCTGCAACAGGTCCTGCATCTGACAGCAGCATGCCCCCAAGCTCAGGCTTGGGGGCATGCTCGATCGATTCTCGGTTGCCGCAGTCGACCGGGTCGGACTCGATCCTTCCGGAGGCTCACCCCTTGTTGCGCTCGCTACGCGCCGACTAGAGCGACTTGGTCGCCCTTGGAGGGATCTGTGCGATTTTGCTCGTCAACGTAGCCCGCCTTGCCCGTCTCCGGGCTGCGGTAGGTCACCTTGTTGCGACTGGCAGTCTTGACGACCTGCGCGACGTCGAACCGCAGACGTCCTTCGAGGTACACGTAGACGAGATCCTCGGGTTGAAGGATCGACCAGTCCGATACGACGAGGTGGTGGTCGCCCCGTCCAACCGTCTCCGGGGCGCTCAACGGCCGCGCTCCCCACGCTCGCGCTGGGCACCCATCGCACGGGTCGCTGTCTTCCGGGCTTTCGCGGCACCACGCGTGGTCGTGATCGCGGACCGCGGGTGCTTCGCGTTGGAGACGTCGGCGCCGTACTGCGCCTGCACCGCGACAGGGTCGACGCCTGCGGCCGCCATCTTCTCGGCGTGGCTGTCGCGGCGGTCCGCGTTGGCCCAAGCCGACAGGCCGGCGCTGCGGTCCTGTGCACCGGCGACCTGCTCCTTTCCGGCTGTGCTCTCCGCCGCGGCCGTACGAGCCCTGGCGAGCCGGTCGCGGATCCCCACCGCGTTGTCGCTCCGGTCGCGGCCCTCCTTCGTGACCTCGGCGGTGTCGCGGTTGCTCGGGATGATCGAGTTCGTGGCGAACTTTTCGATCCGGTCAGCCTCGTAGTCGTTCAGCGGCAGCGTGATGGTGCGTTCGGCGTTCGGGTCGTGCCGGACTGGCTCGTCGAACTCTCGGAACCCCGCGCCGACCTCACCGTTCGGGCCGACGCCAGCGTTGGGCTCGGTCGCCGCTGTGCTCTCCGGAGTCGTGGGGCGCGCCTCTGCGAGGCGTTCGCGCATCCCGACGGTGCTCTCGAGGAGACCGCCGCGGTCGGCCTCTATCTGACCGAGCGAGCGCGGGTCCTCGGCGTCGACGTCGTTTTCGTCGAGGCTCTGCCGTGCCTGCCACTCCGTGCCGGCGAGGAACGTGTCGATGCGCTCGGCCTCGTACTCGTTCAAGGTCAGCGCGATCGTGCGTTCCGCGCTCGGGTCGTGGCGGACGGGTTCGGGGAACTCCTCGAACTCGCCGTACCCGGCGCCGACTTCGCCGTTCGGACCGACGCCAGGCGCACGCTCGCCCTCGGCGCCTGCGCGTGCGGCCTCCGCGTTTTGGTCGTGCTGGTCGGCGGCGTTGAGGAGTTGATCGGCGTCGCGCCGCTCCTGCTCCGTAGAGGCCTCGGCGGTGGGGTCCTGCATGTTGGTGGTGCGGGCGTTCAGGACCTCGGCGACCCGCTGGGGGTCGGCACCGATGTCGTCGACGTTGATGCCGTACCGCTCGCGGATCTCGTCGCCCATGCGGGCGTGCGCCTGCGCGAGGTCAGGGTCCTGGTCCTTCCACGCACTCGTCGTCTCGTAGGCCTGTGCGACGTCCTCGGCGCTGGCGCGGTCCCACCACGCCGGCTCCTGGATCGGCTGGACCTGAGCGCGCGCCATAGCGCGCTCCTGCTCGTACTGCGCGGCCGTCTCACGTGTGCGTTGCACGCTCTCTGCCTCGGCTCGACGGGCGCGCTCCTCGAGCTGCCGGGCCAGGTCCTCCCCCATACGTCCGGCGGCCGCGACCAGCGTCCGCATGACGCCGTCGAGCTCCCCCTCGACCTCGTTGCTGTGCACGTTCCCCACGTCACTCATCGTGTTCCCCTATCTCTCGTGTCCGTCGCGCTCTGGGCTGACGGATGGTGCAACTGGCCGGGCCGGTTCGATCCGGTTCGGCAGCGGGTTCGAGGGCTGGCGAACAGCGGAGCCGTTCTGCGCCTCGAGCACTCGACGGGCAGCTTCTGCCGCCGGGTCGAGTGTGGCCGTCGGCGTAGCAGTGCGCTCGGGAGCGCCCTCGGTCGCCGTCGGGATCTTCGGCAGACGTGCACGCACGCTGTCGAGCTTCGCGCCCATCGCGTCGGCGATCTGCGCTGCCTGTCGGGCATCCGCGATCGCCGTGTGGGAGTCGAACAGTGCTTTCGTCGTGGCGACGAGTTGGCGGAACAGGATGGCCTCAGCCATCGTGCCCTTGCCGCCCTTCGTCGCCATGATCAGCAGCATCGCAGCGCCGGACGCGGACACCATGCCGGCGGGCTTGGGCTTCACCTGGTGCTTGCGGAGCTGGGCGCTTCGCGCGAGTACGCGGGATGCGTCAGCGAGCGGGCCCGGCGTCTCCTCGACGCGCTCGGACCACGCGGCGAACGCGGCGCTGGTTTCCTTCGCGACGATCGCCCACGTGGCGCGGTCCTCCCGGGGGACGTCGCGCAACTGCTTGCGGAGACGGCTGACGTCGGCTGTGTAGTCCTGCCACATCTCCGGCGTCGGCTCGCGCATCTCAACGCCGGGCTTGACGGGCTTGTAGCGAACCGGGTTTCGCCAGGTGGCCTGCCACTCGGCGACGCCCTCGGACGCTGCCTCGGGGCTGTCCGTCCACCCCTCGCGGAGTCGCTGCAGCGTCAGGTCTCGTGCGAGACGCCCGCCGCCGTGCCAGACGATCGGCTCGCCCTTCTGCGGTCGGATGGCCACGGAGTAACCGGCGATCACGTCGTCACGGCCGGCAGCGAATCGAGGCTTAGCGACGATGCCGACCTGGTGCAGTCGGCGGACGAACTCGCCCTCGGTCTGGGCTGCACCTGCCGCCGCTCGGACACCGCGCTCGAGGCGGCGGGCCTTCACCTCGGCAGCGCCAGCGCGTTCGGCGATGCTGCGCTCTGAGGGCTTCTCGCCACGCTCGGCCGACGCTGCGATGCGCGACGTGGTGAGCTGCAGCCGGTACTTGACCTCAAGCTCGCGGGCGACGTCCTGGGCCCGCTGGCGGTCGCGGTGGACGTTTACCTTCGTGCCGTCCTCGCGCACCAGAGACACTGCGATGTGGATGTGGTCGTTGCCGTTCTTCGACAGTCCGTGACGGACGGCAACCCATCGCGCCGGCGACCGACCGGACCCGGCCTCGGTGAACTCCATTGCGTCGACGAAGTCGGTGGCGATGGCGTTCCACTGCTCGTCGGAGAGCTGACCCTCGTCCGCTTTCAGCGACAGAGAGGCGTGCCACACGTGAGCGTCGACACGCTCCTTGTGGACCTCTCCGGTCTCGGGGTCGGTGATGCTCTTGAGCTGCGTGACCTCGGTGCCGTAGGCACGGTGCGGCTCGTCGAGGTCGTGCGCGATCGCCAGGGCCGTCGCACGGTCCAGGACGTCGTCGCCGTACATGGTCATGATCGCCGGGTCGCCCGCGACGAGGTGCTGTTCCTCGTGCTCGTTCGAGCGGCCGTCACCGGCGAGGTAGACCATGAGGCCGCCCATGCGGCCGCCGCGGGTGATGTTCGGCATCATGAGCCGGACAGCTCCTCGATCGCGGCGCTGATGCGTGGTACCAGCGCGCGGTACTCCTGCACGATCGCCTTCGCGTCGGCGGGGAACTGCTTCTCCTCGTTTGCGAACCGTGCGATCTGGTTGACGTTGTTCGCAACGTTCGCCAGGAGCCGACGAACCGCGAACAACTCGGCCATCGCCGCCTTGCGGTCCGTGTCCGTTTCGATGTGCGCGTTCAACGCCGACTCCACCAAGAGCCGCGGAACCGTGACAGCACGGACGAGCGCTCGCGCTTCGAGCTGCACTTCCTCGTCGCCGTTCACGCGGACGATGTAACGCTTCTTGTCGCGCGCACCCGTCGGGTCGTTCGCGCGCCGCTTACGACCGAACAACTTCCGTTCGTTCGGTTCCGACATGACGCACCTCCTAGCCCAGCGCAGCGACCCCGGGAATCCGGGGCTTCATACGTCCAGTATGCCGCCGAGGACGCGACGCGTCCAGAGGCCAAGCGAGTTAGGGCACCTAACTCTATAGCTTGCTCCGTCCGGGGCTCCACCCTATCGCGGCCATCGGCGCTGTGGGCCTGAACCGGGATGGTGCACACCGAGGGACTAGTCCCGAGGCGGCTGTGCTCGTTACGATGGTGCACATGAGCGATGCGACTGTGGACCCCGACCAGGCCGCGGAAGCGGCACGCCGTCTCCTCGAAGCGAACGTGAACGAGCGCGTCAACGCCGTCCGCGAGCTGGCGGAGGCTGCGAACGAGGCGGAGGCGCGAGAGCGCGACGCTGTGACAGCTCGTGAGCGGCACACGCGCGCGTGGGACGCTGCTCTTAAGGCGGGATGGTCCGACAAGGACCTCCGGCAGACGGGCGCGCGAGCGCCCGGTTCGGCGACGCCGAAGCGTCGCGCGCGACGCACGTCGACGCCTCCCGAGGTGCAAACCGAGCAAGGATGAGCCGTCGGCTCTTAC
>Ga0265798_10001384_pt1 | contig 37837 bp, 31 predicted proteins | sample P3T30metagenome_FD_192430 | JGI IMG/M metagenome (GOLD analysis project Ga0265798, IMG submission 192430) | Plant litter microbial communities from East Loma Ridge, Irvine, California - P3 T30 | ecosystem: Environmental > Terrestrial > Plant litter > Unclassified | place: USA: California...
GCTCCACTGTGTCAGGCAGTTCGGCCCTCAACGCTGCATAGTCCATGCTGTTGTCCATATGGATAAGCGCGGTCCGCCCCGGCCTGAACGCATCGACCCAGCCCAAGACGGCTGAAAGTTGCGGATGTGTCGGATGTGGACGACGGCGCAGTGCATCAACCACCCATACGTCCAGCCCAGTATACAGCGCGGCCATATCGTCGGTCATGATGTTGAAATCGGTCGCATAGCCGATCGCCTTGCCATCGGCCTCGAAGCGCAGCCCGGCGGCGTGGATCGATCCGTGCGGCTGATCGGTAACATGAATGTCGATCGCGCCGATCGTCAGTCGGGCCGGCAAGACCGCCCCGGCGATCGTCGACGGATAACCGCTGCGGCCCCGGAACGCATAGGTGAAACGATCCTCGAGCGCGGCGAGCGTCGCGGGCCGGGCAAAGCCGATCACCGGCGTGCCCATCGCGTGATAGAGCTGCCGGAGGTCATCAATGCCGTGGCAGTGATCGGCGTGATCATGCGTCCAGATGACCGCATCAACCTCGGAGATGTTTGCCGCAAGCAACTGCTCGCGCATATCCGGCCCTGTATCGATCAGGATGCGAGTGCCGGCATGCTCGACGAGCGCGGAGACGCGGGTGCGGCGGTTGCGCGGCTCGGCGGGATCGCATGCACCCCAGTCATTGCCGATCCGGGGCACGCCGGAAGACGTACCCGAGCCGAGAATCGTGATTTTCACGCGCGGTGCGCCGCAGCCGGCGTATCGACCAGCCGTGTCTTGGCAAACAGCGTGTGGAAATTCTCGGCCGTCCGCTGAGACAGCTCGCCCACGGAGACGCCACGCAGGTCGGCCACGAACTGAGCGGTATCGGCGACGAAGCCGGGCTCCCCTGTCTTGCCCCTATTGGGCACGGGCGCAAGAAAGGGCGCATCGGTTTCGATCAGCAGTCGTTCGATCGGCAAGCGTGCCGCGATCGCCTGAAGGTCGCGCGCGTTCTTGAACGTGACGATCCCCGACAGCGATATATAGAGGCCAAGTTCGAGCGCCTTGTCGGCAAATGCTGCGCTTGCTGTGAAGCAGTGGATCACGCCGCCATAGGCCCCCTTCCCCATCTCGTCCGACAGGATCGCCGCGGTATCCTCTTCGGCATCGCGGGTATGCACGACAATCGGCAGGCCGGTTTCACGCGCCGCGGCGATATGCGCGCGGAAGCTCAGCGCCTGGCGCACGCGGTCGGAGGTCTCGCGGTAATAATCTAGCCCAGTCTCGCCCAGGCCCACGACCCGCGGGTGACGTGCGCGCTCGACCAAACGCGTCGCGTCGATCGCGGGATGGGCATCGGCTTCATTTGGGTGGATGCCGACCGTCGCCCATACATCGGCCTCACGGTCAGCGGTGGCGATCACCGCATCCCATTCGCTCTCCCGCGTCGAGATGTTGAGCATCGCCGTCACACCGCGCGCCCGCGCGCGATCGAGGATCGCCTGCTGATCCTCGATCAAGCCGGGGTAATTCAGGTGGCAATGACTGTCTGCAAGCATCAGGCGTCGGTCTCCGCGGGCATCTCCAGCCGTGGGAACGCGCCGGTCGGCGCGACGATCCGGAAGTCGCTCGCGGACTGCCGGTCATACCAGCCGTCATCGTCAAGCGCGGCATGGTCGCGGCCCTCTGCACCGATCTGGTCGAGGACCTTGCCCGCTGCGCTCGGCACGACCGGAAGAATCGTGATGGCGAGCATCCGAATTGCGCGCACCAATGTCGCCAGCACCGTGTTCATCCGTGCCGGGTCGGTCTTGCGCAACGCCCAGGGCGCCTGCACGTCGATATACTGGTTGCAGGCAAATACGCCCCGCATCCACGCCACGATGGCGTGCGACAAAGCGAGCTCCGCAAAGCCGGACCTGAACGCGGCGCAGGCCGCGGTGACGTCTTCGAGCAGCGCCGCGTCGGCCGGCTCGATCGCCGTCGCCATGGGCAACGTACCGTCCAGGTTCTTGGCAATGAACGACAATGTCCGCTGGGCCAGATTGCCGAAGCTGTTCGCGAGCTCGGCGTTGACCCGCGTGACGATCGCCTCGGCCGAGTAGCTGCCATCCTGCCCGAAGCTGACGTCCCGGAGGAAGAAATAGCGCAGGGCGTCGACGCCGAACGCATCCGCCAGCACCATCGGATCGACGACATTACCAACCGACTTCGACATCTTCTCGCCGCGGGTCAGGAGAAAGCCGTGGCCAAAGATGCTTTTGGGCAGCGGGATGTTCGCGGACATCAGGAAGGCGGGCCAGAAGACGGCATGGAAGCGGACAATGTCCTTGCCGATCACGTGAAGGTCCGCCGGCCAGAAACGCGCGAGATTTGCGTCATCCGGTCCGGTGTTCGGATAACCCGTCCCAGTAAGGTAATTTGTGAGCGCGTCGACCCAGACATACATGACGTGGCCCGGACTTCCCGGCACGGGCACACCCCAGTCGAAGCTGGTCCGCGACACAGAGAGGTCGGACAGGCCCCCTTCGACAAAGCGCATGACCTCGTTGCGGCGGCTCTCAGGACGGATGAAGTCGGGGTTCGCGGCGTAGAGATCGAGCAAGGGCTGCTGATATTTCGACAAGCGGAAGAACCAGGTTTCCTCGGCGGTCCATTCGACCGGCGTGCCTTGCGGAGACCGGCGATCGGCGCCCTCCCCCGTCAGTTCGGACTCGTCGTAAAAGGCTTCATCGCGGACCGAATACCAGCCCTCATAACGATCGAGATAAAGGTCCCCGGCATCCGCCATCGCCTGCCAGATCGCCTGGCTTGCCGCGTAATGGTCGGTATCGACGGTCCGGATGAACCGATCATAGGAGATATCAAGACGATCGGCCATCCCGCTGAAATAAGATGACATTTCGTCCGCGAATTCGCGAACGGGGACGCCGCGGTCGCGTGCGGCCTGAACCATCTTCAGGCCGTGTTCGTCGGTACCGGTCTGGAACAGCACGTCGCGTCCCGCCTGGCGCTGAAAGCGGGCGATCGAGTCGGCTGCAACCATTTCATAGGCATGACCGATATGCGGTCGGCCATTGGGATAATGGATTGCGGTGGTGATATAGTAAGGGTCGGCCATGTCGGCGCTCCTAGAGCATCCCCCCGAGCAGGTGAAGCCCATGCCGCCCGCTCCGTCAGGTGCGCAGCGTTGCGAGAATTCCTGCTAGCTCGAAGACGGTCGCCTGCGCATCGAGCGACAAGCCGATGGCGGCGGCCGACAGCTCACGCGCCGCGACATGCGCGTCGAGGGCGGTCTTGAGCCGGGCGCCCGACCGGTCCCGCGCCGCACGCGCGATGAACGCCGGCACGCGATCGAGGAACGCCTCATACCGGGGTTGCGACGCCTTCCCAGCGAGTGACTTCGCCAGCCGAAGCCGATGCCCGTTATCACGATCGCCCTCGTCCGCGATCCGTGCGATCGCCTCGTCGAGACTTGCAATATCGAGACCCGCATAGCGCAGCGCCCTGCCCGGCGCTCCCTCACTCGCACGTACGAGGGCAGATATCTCGTCGTGGTCGAGGTCCGGCTGCGCCAGTTGCAACGTCACCGCGACCTCGTCGGGCGTCAGTACCTCAAACCGCAAGACCCGGCACCGCGACCGGATCGTCGGCAACAACCGTCCTGGCGCATGGCTTACCAGCAGGAAAATCGTGCCGGCGGGTGGTTCCTCAAGGTTTTTAAGCAATGCATTGCTACCCCCGCGTTCCAGATCGTCGATCGCGTCGATCATGACGACCCGGCGCGGGCTCATCGATGGCGTCGTCGCAAAGAGCGGCTGGAGCGTACGGACCTGCGCGATCGTGATACTGCGCGCCAGATCCTGGTCAGGCTTTTCAGGATCCTTGGGCAGACGCGTCAACAGCCGGAAATCGGGATGCGAACCCGCCTCGATCAGCGCGCGGGTGGGGTCGCCGGCCGGCACGGCAAACCCGCGCGGCTCGGTCGACCCGCGGCGCGCATCGGCCAGCATGCGCATCGCCGCCAGCCGTGCGAAGCTTGCCTTGCCAACGCCCTGCGGGCCGGTGAACAGCCACGCATGGTGAAGCGCACCGCTGTGCATCGCCGCGGCGAAAGCGGACTGCGCCGCGGCATTGCCGATGATTTCGGTCATGCCGGCGACGGGCTCACCCGAACGGTGCGAACGCGCGCCGGCACGCCAAGCCTCAACCGAACAGCCCGGTCAGCCCAGACCAGGCGCGCCCGAAGAACCCGGCTTCGGCAACGTCCTTTTCCGCGACCAGCGGCATACGCTGCTCGACCCCGTCAGGCATTGACACGACGAGATCCGCGATGTGCTGGCCCGCCTTAATCGGCGCCTTGACCGGCCCCTGATAGACGACCTTGGCGTTCAGGTTCGGCGATGTCCCCGCCGGTACGGTGACGGTCAGCGCCTTGGGCGCGATGAGGCCGACGCTCGATGAGCCGCCCATCTGCACACTGGCCTCCTCGACCTTCCGACCCTTGGCGACGATCGGCTTGGACTGCCACGCACGGAAGCCCCAGTCCATGAATCGTACGGACTCGTTCGCGCGCTCTGTCGAGCTCTTCAGGCCTGCGACGACCAATACCAGACGGCGACCATTCTGCTCGGCCGACCCGGTGAATCCGTATCCGGCTTCCTCGGTATGTCCGGTCTTCAACCCGTCCGCTCCCGCGACGCGGCCGAGCAACGGATCGCGATTGGCCTGGGTAATCGCGCTGCCGCCCATGGTCTTGCCCCAGGTGAAATCGCGCTTTGCATAGAATTGCTTGTAGAGCTGGGGATGGTTGGTGATCGTCGCCGATGCCAGCTTGGCCAGATCATGCGCAGTGACATAGGTCACGCCGTTATCGGGCCACCCGTTCGACGTCCCGAAATGACTGTCCTTGAGGCCGAGCTGTGCCGCGACGCGGTTCATGCGCTCGGTAAAGGCGGGCTCCGAACCCGAAATCGACTCCGCGAGAACTACACAGGCGTCATTGCCTGATAATGTCACGATGCCATACAGCAGATTGGCCACGCTGACGCTCTCGTTCGCCGACAGGAACATCGTCGAACCCGCTGACGGACCATGCCATTTTGCCCAGGTCTCCGGCCGGACGGTGACCATGTGATCGAGCTTGAGCTCGCCTTTTTTGAGCATGTCGAACGCGACATAGACCGTCATCATCTTCGCCATCGACGCCGGCGGCATACGGCGATCGGCATCGCGTGCGAACAAGACCGCGCCCGACGACAGATCTTCCATATAGGCGATCGGTGCGCTGGTCTGGAACTGTGGCGCAGCGGCGATCGACGGCGTCGCCAGCGCGATCATCGCCAGCGGCGCGACGGCGATGCGGCGCCGGACCATTTGAGTAAAGGGCAGCGTGTTCATGGGCAGCTTCGTCATGATATCCGTTACGTCAAAGAGGAACGCGATGGGAGGCAGGCTCGCGGCGCCGCCGGGACCTTATCGAAGTCATAGCCGGGCTTGGCAACCGCGTCACGCCTGGCTTTGAGTCTATTGGGCACGCCGTTCAACGCTCGACTGCATCCGCCAGCAGCCCCACCGACAGCGCATAAAAATTCGAGCAATTATAGTCGAGGATTACGCGGTAATTGCTCGTGAGCAGATACGCCGTGGCTCCTGGACCGTCGGGTTCGAGCAGCGTTGCCATGACATGGTCGGCTGGCCACGAGGCGCCTTGCGTCATCACCCCCAGACCGCGCCACTCCGCGATCGTTCGCCAGCCGCTATGCCGTTCGAACACGCGCGGGCACCGCGGTGACACAAGCCGATTGCGCACCTGCGACCGATCGAATCCCTGCGGTACGGAGACCGCAACGCCCCAGGGTTGGCCGCTGCGCCAGCCGGCATTGGTGAAATAATTGCCGATCGACGCCAGCGTATCGGCCGGACTGTTCCAGATATCCGCACGGCCGTCGCCATCCCCGTCACGGGCCAGTCGAAGATAGATGGACGGCAGAAATTGCGGATTGCCCATCGCGCCTGCCCAACTGCCCTTGAGCTGTTCGCGGGAAATGCCCCGGTCGACGATCTTCAAGCCGGCAATGAACTCGCCCGCAAACAGCGATCGCCGACGCCCCTCATAGGCGAGGCTCGCGAGCGACCGCAGAATGTCGAAATTTCCGGTGTAGCTGCCGTAATTGGTCTCATGCCCCCAGATCGCAACCATGATCGATTCGGGCACGCCTGTTTCGCGCTCGATACGCTGCAGCCTGCCCCGCTGCGCCCGATAGGTTTCCCGACCGCGTCCGATCCGCGCCGCGTCGACATGCTGCGCCCTGTACGGCGCGAAGGCCGGAATGGCGCTGCTCGTGCCGCCGCCCGGCTGTGCACGATCAAGCGCGATGACACGCTCGTTCAGAGTCAACGTGGGAAAGACGGAGTCCACCGTACGCGCCGTGACTCCGGCCGCCAGCGCCTGCGTGCGAAGCTGGCCGAGATAGGCCTGAAACCCCGCCTCATCCTGCGCACATGCGGGGGTGGTGACCGCGGTCATCGCCGCGATGGTCAAAGCGCCACGTCGCAACGCACTCGATAGGATAGATTTTGCCCACATGCCGACCGCTCTGCCATAGGGGCGTCCGCATCGGAACCTCGCCCTGACGCAAGCACGGCTCGCACCAACGCGTGGACCGCCCGCCGCGATGCTTCCTTCCCCCGCCAAGGCTATCGTTCGGGTGCTGGCCCCGTCCTTCAGTGACGACTTTCCCTGCCCGCCGACACGAAGCTGCTTGCCTTTCGTCAACCGCACCCGCTAAGGGCTGCGGCGTCGGGGAGTGGCGCAGGCTGGTAGCGCACCTGGTTTGGGACCAGGGGGTCGCAGGTTCGAATCCTGTCTCCCCGACCATCATCGAAAAACCGTTATATCACAGCTACTTGGCTAAATTTGCTGCAGCAAGTGCTGGAGCGCTTGCTGTAGCGTCGAGGGTCAGGATTCGTTGATCAAAGCCAGAAGATGACAGTGGCAGCGAGGACGATGGCGGACAAGAAGACCGTCGGACACCTATCGTAGCGGGTAGCAACGCGGCGCCAGTCCTTCAGCCGTCCGAACATAATCTCGATACGGCTACGGCGCCTGTAACGGCGTCTGTCGTATTTGATGGGCTCGAGCCGATACCTCCGACCTGGGATGCATGGCTGGATGCCCTTTGCCTGCAAGGCATCCCTGAACCAGTCGGCGTCGTAGCCGCGGTCGCCGAGCAGCCATAGCGCCTTGGGCAGATCGTCGAGCAATGCGGCCGCACCGGTGTAGTCGCTGACCTGCCCGGCGGTCATGAAGTAGCTGAGCGGACGGCCGTTTGCGTCGGTCACGGCAAAGAGCTTCGTTTTCATGCCACCTTTGGTGCGACCAATCAGACGCCGGAGATCCCCTTTTTAACCCGCAGGCTCTATGCCGTACGGTGCGCCTTCAGATACGTCGCGCCGATCATGACGGTCTTTGGGTCGGCATCAGCGGCAGCCAAACCCTCCATCATGCGAAGGAACACACCCATCTAACCCCACCGTTTCCAGCGATTGCAGAGCGTCTTGTACGGGCCGTAGTCGCTGGGCGCATCACGCCAGCGCAGCCCATTGCGGTTCACTAAAACTATGCCGCTCAACACCCGCCGGTCGTCAACTCGCGGCTTGCCATGATTCGTTGGATAATATGGCCGCAGGCGCGCCATCTGCTCCTCCGTCAGCCAGTACAGGTCGCCTATCCTCAGTCTCCTCACGGAGCCTGAATGAGGTCGCGCCTCTCACATCAATGGGTCCTGATCCTAGACAAGAGCCTGACCGATCAGGTTCATTCGATCGAGCGAGCAAACCTATTATCGCTTGATCGGGGGCGTCGCCTTGGCGGTCTTCATCGCCATGATCGCGACGTGGGTCCGCGATGATGGGCCGAACCGCATTTTTAACCACCCCCAACGGTCTCGTCCGCTTTGGCGCCGGCTGCGTCCAGGTCGGCCCCGGCCAGAGCCGCGGAGCTTGCGACCCAAAAAGCTGCCAGTGGGCCCGCTAACCCCAGCAGCCCCCCAGGGACCGCGTTCTCTCTGGGCCGCTGGGTCTCGGGATGGCTATATGGGAACGCGGGCGAGCGCAGCGCCACGACCTGCCCGAGCATAGTCGTGATTGCGGTCGAGCACGACCTGAACTGCGTAGCGGCCAGGTGATGTCTCGAAGCGGCGAGGGAATGCCAGGAGATCGGCGTCGAATTCCGCGGTCTCACCAGGGTATCGACGCGACCTCCTGCGCTGCAATGTGACCGGACCGGGACCTGACGCCAAAAACTCCCCGTGGCAGGCAAAGACACACCACGGGGTCGCAGGGTCAGAACCGGAAGCCGACGCCGAGCGTGAGCTGCGACCGGTCAAGGTCGATATTGCGGCTGAACGTCACACCAGCCGGATCGGTGACGGTCACCGTATCATAGTTCGAATAGCGGTATTCCGCCTCTACGAAGGCGCCGCGGCTGAGCTTCTGCTCGACGCCAAGGCCGATGCGATAGCCGCTGACCTTGGGTCGATCCTCATATGTCGGGTTGAGCGTGTCGTCCGATTGAAAGCGCAATCTGGTCGACGTGAATCCCCGCTTTACGTACACCATCGTCCTGGGTGCAGCGACATAACCGAACCGACCGCCGATATAGAAATCCCCGCCGGGTCGCAGATACGTCGAACGTGTCGCCGAGCGCTCACGCAGATCGGTGGTGGTACCGGCATATTCCGATCCGAAACCGATCACCATGCGATCGAACTGAAAATCATGCCCAAATCCGGCGCCGTACGACAAACCATCGATTGATCCGCTCGCGCCGTCGATCCCGCTGCTGACCCGGTCATAGCCGATCAAGGCTTCGACGTGCGTGCCTCTGAACGTCTTCGGCACCGCATCGCCTTCCTGGGCCAGCGCCGGCACTGCCATGGCGCCTCCCAGCAGCGCCACAGCGAATGCCGCATATACCCGGACGGACTTTGAACAGGTCATCATGTCTTCCTCAATCCAACAAGACCCACCGACACGGCAGGTCTTTTGGCAGGCTAGCTGCCGATAAAAATGGGAGCAATATAATCAATTTTTGAGGATCCGTTTGTTTCATGCAATCATATTGGCACTGTTCACGCCATAACATAGTGCGTGCTGGTGAAGGGGCGGCGTCGCCCTTTCGCTGGTCCGTGCCACCGTATGAGGAATTGAGTATGTGGGTTTATCGCTTGTTGCCTGCGGCCGTGGTTGCCGCGTCGATCGTCGCAGCACAGGCGCTTCCGACGCAGGCTGATGCGCAGGTTGTCGTACGGTCGACGCGGGTTGTCGGACGTCCGGCTGCCGTCCACACTACGGTCGTCGCCCACCCTGCGACGACCGTTCATGCCACCGCCGTCGTGCGCCCCGGCACGACGGCGGTGTGGCGGACCGGCACGGGCGGTTCGCGTGTGCTGGTGGTCAACAGCCACTCCTACGCCTTCGTCGCGCGGCCTGGCGGTTATTACTATCACGCCGGCTACGGCTATTGGCACCCGGCGCACGGCTGGTGGGTCGAGGGGCGCAAATGCTGGGCGAATGCCGCGCTCAACCCGCCCGGCGCCGCCGGGGGCGCCACCGTTCGCGTCTGGCACAATCCGCCGGGCGTCGCCGGCGGCCCGGGCATGTCCTACACCCAGTTCAGCCGCTGCTGATCCGCGCTACGTCGCATGTCCAACGCTATCCCGCGCGCGGCAGGCATGACGCTCGGCCTGCTGTTCGTTGCCGGCTGCGCGGGGGGCGGCACGCTGCCGCCCCCTACCCCCGTGATCGACCTCGTCTGGACCGACCGCCTTCCCGCCGCGACCGCTGCGCGCCGGGCGAACTGGTGGCGCGGCTTCGGTGACCCCGTGCTCGATACGCTCGTCGCACACGCGATCCGCGCGAGCCCCGATCTGCAGAGCGCCGCGGTGAAAATTGTGCAGAGCCAGGCACAGGCGCGTCTGTCGAGCGGGGGCGGGGCACCGCAAGTCGGTCTGACCGGCGGCGTTAACGCTGTGCGCATTCCCCCCGAACTCGCCGAGCGGCTGCAACGGCTCGATCCGTTGATCATCAAGGACAGCCTGACGGTGCAGGCAAGCTGGGAGCCCGATCTCTGGGGCAAGCAGGTTAACGCAGCGCGCGCCGACCGATTGAACGCGCTGGGCGCGCAGGCTTCCTATGAGGCGGCGCTGGTGTCGCTGCTCGGTGATCTGGCCAGCGCATATGTCACGCTGCGCGTGCTCGAAGCGCGGCTGGCGATCGCCAAAACGACCGAGGATTTGCAGGCGCACGCGGCCGCGCTCGCCACAATCCGCCAACGCGAGGGAAGGACCGCGTTGCAGGACCCTGCTCAGGCCGCCGCCAGCGCGGCACAGGCCCGGGCGCAGACCGGCACGCTGGAAGCACAATTTCACCAGCAGCGCCACGCACTCGCATTGCTTGCCGGCATGACCGAAGGCGAGATCGCGCCTGTGCTCGCGGCGCCCGGCCGGATCCCGATCGCGCCAGCGGCCCCCGATGCGGGGATACCGCGCGACCTTTTGCGCGATCGCCCCGACGTCCGCGTCGCCGAACTCGCCGCACAGGTACAATTTGCCAAGCTGAAGAGCGCCACGGCCAGTCTGTATCCGTCCTTTTCGCTGTCGGGGCTGCTCGGCTTCAGCGCCACGACGATCGGCGCATCGACGCTGCTCGACCTGTTCACCTGGGACAAGCGCGCGGTCGCCGGCGGGATCGCGTTCAACGTGCCGCTGTTCGACCGCGGCAGGCTCGTTGCGCAGGTCCGTGTCCAGGACGCGGCGGTCGAGCAGGCGCTGCTCGGGTATGAGAAGGCCGTTCTGGCGGCGCAGCGCGACGTGCTCAACGCGCTGGTTCAATGCGATACCGCACAGCAGTCGATCGCGGCGCTCAGCGATGCAGACGAGGCGAGCGGGATCGCGCTCCGTATTGCCATGGCACGCTACCGCGAGGGCGCGAGCGACCATCGCACGCTTTTTAGCGCCGAACTGTCCGATCTGGCGATCCGCGATGCCCGCCTCCAGGCCGACGGCAATGTCGCACTCGGCTATATCGCGCTCAACCGTGCGCTCGGTGCGGGGCCCGGCGCGGCGGATCTACCCGACCCGCTTTCGCCCGGCATACGGGCGCGCATGACGCACCGGACCCGCTGGGGTACGCTGCTTCCCCCTGCCCCACCCGCTCCCCCCGTAGCCCCGGAATCCCCGCAATGAGTCGATTTCACTGGCTGGTGCCCTGCGCCAGCGCCCTCGTTCTGGCCGGTTGCGGTCAGCGCCAGACGATGCCAGCCGATACCGCACCGACGGTGATCGTCGCTCATCCGCGCATCACGCCGATGTCGGGCCGCATCGAGCTTACGGGCACCGTCACCCCGTCGGCGACGGTCGACCTGATCGCGCGGACCGCGGGCACCATCCGCAGCAAGCAGTTTGTCGATGGAAGCTATGTCACGCGCGGACAGCTGCTGTTCCGGATCGAACCCGACAGCGCGGACGCGCAGGTCGAGCTCAACGCCGCCCGCGAGCGGCAGGCGCGGCTCGATTATGCCCGCCAACGCCGCCTGCTCGCGCAGGATGCTGCGGCGGTGGCCGATGTCGAAGTGTCGAAGGCCAATCTCGACCAGGCAGCGGCGAACACGCAGCTAGCGCGGATCTCGTTGCGCAACACGATCGTGCGCGCGCCGTTCAATGGCTTTATCGGCGCAAGCCTCGCCGATGTCGGCGCCTTTGTCGGTGGTGCGGGCGCGCCGACCAAGCTCGCCACACTGCAGCGGCTCGAGCCTGTCTATGTCGCCTTCACGCTCGGCGAGCGCGACGTGCTGCGCATCCTTGCGAGCGGCAAGGCCGCGCACAGCGCAATGCAGGACTATCCGGTCCATATCGCGCTGCAGGGCGAGAGCGGCTACCCCCATATCGGCCGGCTCGACTTCGCCAACAAGGCGGTCGATGCCGCCACCGGATCGCTTCAGGCGCGCGCGGTCGTCGCCAATGGGCCGCGCGCTGCGTTACTGCCCGGATTGTTCGCCAAGGTCCGGATCGAGACCGGTGATGCCGCCGCGACGATGCTGCTTCCCGCGCGCACGATCCAAAGCGATCCGCTAGCGACTATGTGTTGCTGCTCGACGCGAAGGGCATCGTCCAGCGCCGCGACATCCGCACCGGCCGCGAGTTCGGACGCAATCGCGAGGTGTTGGCGGGGCTCACCCCCTCGGACCGCGTGATCGTCGAAGGCTCCGCCAGCGCCCGGATCGGTCAGACGGCGCATGCCCGGCTGACGACCCTGCCCGCAACCGATGCCGAGTGACCGCCCGATGATCGCCAATTTCTTCATCGAGCGCCCGGTGCTCGCCAACGTCATCGCGATCCTGACGATGCTGATCGGTGCGGTCGCGATCCTCGCGCTGCCGGTCGCACAATATCCGCCAATCACGCCGCCGACGATCCAGGTCACCGCCTCCTACCCCGGCGCGAGCGCGCGAACCGTGATCGACACCGTCGCGCTGCCGATCGAGCAACAGGTCAATGGCGTGAAGGACCTGCTCTACATGCAGTCGACCAGCACCAACGACGGCAAATACGCGCTCGCGGTCACTTTCCGGCCCGGCACCGATCTCAACGATGCACAGGTGCTGGTGCAAAACCGCGTCGCCACTGCGGTTTCGAAACTGCCGCAGGCGGTGCAGCAGCAGGGCGTGGTGACCAAGCAGAAATCCACCGCGATCCTGCAAATCATCACCCTGAGTTCGGCGCACAACCAATATAGCGGCCTCGCCCTCGCCAATTTCGCGACCGCACGGATCCGCGACCAGCTGGCCAGGCTTCCCGGGGTCGGCGACGTCACGGTGTTCGGCGCCGGGCAGTATAGCATGCGGGTATGGCTCAACCCCGAGCTGATGCGCGCACGCGGCATTTCGCCGGCCGACGTTTCCGCCGCGATCGGCAAGCAGAGCCAGCGCGTCACTGCCGGACAGATCGGCATGCCGCCCGCCGAGGCGGCGCAGGATCTGCAGCTGACCGTCAACGTCGATGGCAACTTCACCAGCGAGGAGGATTTCCGCGCGATCATCGTCAAGTCGGCGGGCACGCCCGGTGCGCCGCTGACGCGGCTTGGCGACATTGCGCGGGTCGAGCTGGGCAGCGTTAACTATGGCCAGTTCTTCACCTACGACGGCAGCGCCGCCGCCGGTATCGCGATCTATCAGGCACCCGACGCCAATGCGCTCAGCACCACCGCGGCGGTCGCGGCGAAGATGGAGGCGCTGTCGGCGGCGTTCCCGTCTGGTCTGGTCTACCAGATCCCGCTCGACACCACGGTGTTCGTCTCGGAATCGATCCACGAGGTGTACAAGACGCTGGTCGAGGCGGGCGTGCTCGTCCTGCTCGTCATCGTCGTGTTCCTGCAGGACTGGCGCGCGACGCTGATCCCGGCGACCACCGTCCCCGTCACCATCGTCGGCGCGTTCGCGGCGATGGCCGCGCTCGGCTTCTCGATCAACCTGCTGACGCTGTTCGCCATCGTGCTGTCGATCGGGATCGTCGTCGACGACGCGATCGTCGTGGTCGAGGGCGTGACGCATCACATCGAACGCGGGCTGGCGCCGCGCGCGGCGGCAGCGCAGGCGATGAAGGAATTGCTCGGGCCGATCATCGGCATCACGCTGGTGCTGATGTCGGTGTTCCTGCCCGCCGCGTTCATGCCGGGCGTAACCGGCGCGATGTACCGCCAGTTCGCGCTGGTGATCGCCGCCACCGCCGCGATCAGCGCAGTCAACGCGGTCACGCTCAAGCCGACGCAGAGCGCGCAGTCGTTGCGTCCGCAGCGACGCCAGGCCGACGGCACACCGCTGCGCAAGAACGCCTTCTATCGCGGGTTCGACCGGGTCTATGCCGCAACCGAGCGGCGCTATGTCGCGCTGGTCGGCTGGATCATTGGACGCAGCGGTCAGGCTGCACTGATCGCGCTCGGCCTGATCGCGCTCGCCGGCTTCGGGCTCTCGCGCGTGCCGACCGGCTTCATCCCCAATGAGGACCAGGGCTATCTGATGGTCATCGTCCAGTTGCCCGACGCCGCGAGCCTGCAACGCACCGGCACCGCGATGGCGAAAATGGCCGCCGAGGTGCGCAAGGTGCCGGGCGTCGATCATCTCATCAGTATCGGCGGCGTCTCGCCGCTCGACAACAATGCCTCGCTCGCGAATGCCGGAATCCTGTACGTCGTGCTCGAGCCGTGGGAAGAGCGCGCCACGCGCAAGGGCGGCGATCTGCGGTCCATCTACGGCGAACTGCAGCGCCGGCTACGGACAATCCCGGAAGCGAGCGCACTGATCACGGTGCCGCCGCCGATCCCCGGCCTTGGCCTGTCGGGCGGCTTCCAGCTCCAGACGCAGCTGACCGATGGCAGCCTCGACTATGACCGGCTTCATGCTATCACCGAGCGGATCGCGGAGCGGGCGGCGAAAGAGCCCTCGATCGCGCAGGCCTTCACCCCGTTTCGCGCCAGCGCGCCGCAGCTCGCGGTGCATGTCGACCGGGCGCGTGCGGAAGCGCTCAACGTCGCGACCGGCGACGTGTTCGACGCGCTGCAAAGCTATCTCGGTTCGAGCTACGCCAGCCAGTTTACCCGCTTCGGCCAGACGCTGACGGTGTTCGTCCAGGCCGATGAGCCCTATCGCCGCAGCGCCGACGCGATCGGCCGGCTCGCGGTACGGAGCCGCGCAGGCGCGATGGTGCCGCTGTCCGCGATCGCCGACGTGACGCACACCACCGGCCCCGCAATCGTCAGTCTGTACAATCTGTTCCCCTCGGCATCGGTCAATGGCGGCACGGCCCCGGGCTATAGCTCGGGCCAGTCGATCGCTGCGCTCGAGCGGATCGCGGGCGAGGTGCTGCCGATCGGCACCGCGTTCGAATGGACCGGGATGGCGTATCAGGAAAAGATCGCGGGCAGTGCCGCGCTGCTGATCTTCGCGCTGTCGATCATCCTCGTTTATTTCGTGCTCGCGGGGCAATATGAGAGCTGGATCACGCCGCTTGCGGTCGTCGGGTCGGTGCCGCTTGCGCTGCTCGGCACGGTCGCCGTGCTGCTGCTCGTGGGGTTGCCCAACAACATCTACGTCCAGATCGGACTGGTGCTGCTGATCGCGCTGTCGGCCAAGAACGCAATCCTGATCGTCGAGGTCGCGCGCGAATTGCGCGTCGCGGGGCAGACGATCGTTGCGGCGGCGCTCGAGGCGGCGCGCATAAGGCTGCGGCCGATCGTGATGACGTCGTTCGCGTTCATTCTCGGTGTTCTTCCGCTGGTCCTGGCCAGCGGTGCAGGCGCCGCGGCGCGCAAGTCGATCGGCATCGCGGTATTTTCGGGGATGCTCGCATCGACCTGCCTCGCGCTGCTGTTCGTCCCCGCGCTGTTCGTCGTACTGCAGCGCTTCGCCGAGCGGCGCACCCCGGCCAGCGAGGCGACGACACCATGCGCCGGCTAGGCCGCCTTGATCCCCGCTGCATTTACCGTGCAGAGCACGGCGTCGACCATCCGCATGATGACCGCGCGCGCCGCGTTGCGATCAAGGTCCTCGTCCTCGCGCAGTCGCCGCCAGCAATGAAAGCTGAGCGCCAGGTGCAGCGCGATCGCGAGTGGCTCGTCGGCCCTGACCATGTCGGGCAGGATTGCCGACAACGTCGTCCATTCGAGCTTGAGCTGGCGCCGATAGTCCTTCATCAGCACGGGCGAGTTGAACCGGCGCAGGTCGGCGGCAGCGCGGAACGGCAGCAATTCCTCGTAGATCTTCCAGCGTCGTTCGGCGATCTCGCGCACCCGACCCTGCCAGTCGGCCGCTTCGAGCGGACGGATCATGATCGGCATGACGCGATCCTCGACGCGCTCGGTTACCTCGCGATATATCCCTTCCATATCGCCGAATTGGCGAAAGACCGTGCGCTGACCGACACCGGCAAAGACCGCGACCTGATCCGCGGTCGGGGACAGATTACCGGTCCGGATCAGCTCGACCATCGCCTCGACGATCGCTGCGCGACTGGCCTTGCTGCGTTCGCGCCGGCCGTCCGGGACGGTGTCGGCGCTGGGTACCAGACGTTTTGCGGATCTCGGTTTTACCATCCCGTCCTCAAGCCCTGACGCGAGCGATGGGCGCGTTTAGCGTCACATACGCGTCTTGCATACAAATTGCGTGCCTGATGCCAACAATTTCATGGGCAAAATGATCACTTACAGCTTGCCATATTGACAGCACAAATGCCAATAAATATCACATTGGAGCATGCATTGCATGCTTAGCCTAGGAGACCCTTCATGCGATCAATCATTGCTCCGCTCGCTCTTGCCGGTTTGGCGTTGCAGGCCACGACGGCTACGGCCGCGCCCTCCGTTCGCGCAGCGTGCATGCCCGAGATCCAGCAGATGTGCGCCACCGAGCTCGCCGCGCGCAGCCGCGAGCGCGTCAAATCCTGCCTGCAAGACAACAAGGACAAATTGTCGGAAGGCTGCCTCTCCGCGATTGCGGAAAAGCAGACTGCGAAGAAGGAGTAATATCGGACGGATCGGCGCCATTAAGTGCGCCGATCCGGCAGGTCCGATATACGGCTCGCGACCACTCTCCCGGTCGCGATCTGCTTTTCCGTCTGCGATCATCGATCGGCATGGGCAAACTGGCGATGCGCGAGCGCCAAGATCACGATCATGACGAACTCGACGAGCATGGGCTGGAGCGTCGTCGTGACCACGCCGTCGACGACCACACTGATCACGCGACCAAAAAGCGCGGTTCCCAGAAGGACCAACGGTACGCGCAGTGGCGCGCACGCCTGTCGCCAGGCACCGACCATGGCGAAGCCTGCCCCGCACAGGAAGAACGCCGGGAAATCCGCGCGGAGCGTTGCGATACCCTGCACGCCGCTTGGCACGATGCTGAACGCGGGCGCGATCCGCATCGGGGCAAGCAGGAAGGTCATGCCCACCACAAGGTTGAACGCCGCCACACCGAATACCAGAACGCGCATCACTCGTGTCATCGCGTAACCTTTCCAGAGACCAACGCGCCGACACAATGCTGGCGCGTCGCAGCGAATGAGGTTATGACACTTGCCATGCCGACACAATGGCATGAATGCATCGGGGGATGGGGTGATGGCGGGACGGCGCACGGTCGTGATGGGTCTGGTGCTGGCCGCCGGGATTGGAGTCGGCGTCATCACGGCGTTCCGGACTCAGATCGCCACGCTGCTGCTCAAACGGATGATCGACCGGCGCGTCGGGCGCGATGCGCTCGCCGGGCTGCCCGACGGGGTCCACGTCCTGCTGTGTGGAACCGGGTCGCCGCTTCCAGATCCCGACCGGGCGGAGGCCTGTACCGCGGTGCTCGCCGGCCGACATTTGTTCGTCGTCGACGCCGGCGACGGCGGCGCGCGGACGCTCGCGAGAATGGGGGTGCCGATGGGGCGGGTCGAGCGCGTGTTCCTCACACACTTCCATTCAGATCACATCGACGGGCTCGGCCCGCTGATGCTGATGCGTTGGACAGGCAGCGCCGCGACGACCGCGCTTCCCGTTGCCGGCCCGCCCGGCGTGGCGGCGATCGTCGCCGGCTTCAACGCCGCTTATGCCATGGATTCCCGCTATCGCATCGCGCACCATGGCGCGGCGATCGTCCCGCCGGGCGGTGCCGGCGCGGTCGCGCAGACGTTCGCGATGCCCGCGGGGGATTCGGCTGTGGTGTATCAAAATGACGGAGTGACCGTCACCGCCATCCGGGTGATGCATGCGCCGGTCACGTCCGCGGTCGGCTATCGCTTCGCCTATCAAGGGCGCTCGGTCACGCTCAGCGGTGACACCGCCTTCTCGCCCGCGCTGGTACGCGCCGCGCGGGGCAGCGATCTGCTCGTTCATGACGCACTCCAGCCCGCGCTGCTCGCGCGCGTGACGGAACGGCTCGCCGCGGCGGGGCTGGCGAACACGGCCCAGATCACGCGCGACATCCGCAGCTACCACGCAACCCCCGATCAAGCTGCCGATGCCGCCCGGCTCGCCGGCGTCCGTCGCTTGGTGCTCAACCACATCGTCCCGCCAATGCCCCTGCGCATTGCCTATCCCGCCTTTGTTGGCGATGCGCGCCGCCACTTCGCCGGCCCAATCACCGTCGCCGAAGACGGCATGATGTTCAGCCTGCCCACCGGCAGCACCGCAATCACCCAACGAGGGTTGTTGTGAACCGCGGCCTCCACGCCGCGCTGCTGCTCGCTGCGCTGTCCGTCGCCGGCACGGCCGCCGGCGACACCCGCCCCGCCCTGCCGCCGACCAGGCCCAATATCGTCGTGCTGCTCGTCGACGACTGGGGCTTCAGCGACGTCGGCAGCTTTGGCGGGGAGATCCGCACCCCCAATATCGATGCGCTCGCAGCGCGCGGCATGCGCTTTTCGAACTTCCATGTCGCCGGATCTTGCTCGCCGACACGCGCGATGTTGCAGACCGGGGTCCGCAACCACCGCGCCGGGCTCGGCAACATGCCCGAGACGATCCCGCCCGAGCATATCGGCAAGCCCGGCTACGACACCGTGCTCAACGACCGCGTCGTCACGCTCGCGCAATTGCTCCGAGACCATGGCTATCGCACCTATTTCACGGGCAAATGGCACCTCGGCAAGACGCCGGCCAAGCTGCCGCACGCGCGCGGCTACGATCGCGCGTTCGCGCTGGCCGATGCGGGTGCCGACAATTTCGAGCAGAAGCCGATCGTCGGGCTGTACGACAAAGCCGACTGGACTGAAAACGGGCGCCCCGCTCGACTGCCCGCCAATTATTACTCCTCGACCTTCATCATCGACAAGGCGATCGGCTATATCGACAGCGGCGCTGCGACGGGGCGCCCCTTCTTCGCGTCGATCAATTTCCTCGCCAATCATATCCCGGTCCAGGCGCCCGACGCCGATCTCGCGGGCTACCGCGACGGCTATCGGGCGGGCTGGGACGCGACGCGACGCGCCCGACGCGCTAAGGCGATCGCGCTCGGGATCATCCCCGACGCGAGCGCGATGGTCCGGATGGGCACGACAACGGCATGGCCGGCATCGCCCGATGCGGCTGCTCCCATGAGCGCCTATGCCGCGATGGCCGAGGCCGCGGACCGCGAGATCGGCCGGCTGGTCGCGCACCTCAAGGCGACGGGGACGTACGACACGACGGTGTTCGTGTTCCTGTCCGACAACGGCCCAGAACCGACCAACCCCCGCAACCGGCTGATCAACCGGCTGTACCTCGGCGCTCATTATGATTTCACGCCAGCCCATGCGGGGCGGCGTGGGACATTGACCGCGATCGGCCCGGGCTGGGCGAGCGCCGCCGCTGCGCCGCTACGCGGCTACAAGTTTTCGGCCGACGAAGGTGGGCTGCGTGTTCCGATGGTGATGGCGTGGCCGGGAAACGCGACAATCGCCGCAGGGCGGATCGTCGGCGGCTATACCGACGTCACCGACATCGCGCCGACGCTGCTTGCGCTCGCGGGCGTGACGCAGCCGGGGCCGCGCCATCACGGTCGCCCGGTCGAACCGATGACCGGGACCAGCCTGCTGCCGCTGCTCGACGGGACGGCGACTCAGGTCCACCCCGACGACCAGCCGATCGGCTACGAGCTGTCGGGCAACGCCGCCCTGTTCAAGGGGCGCCACAAGCTCGTCAAAAACCTGCCGCCGACCGGCGACGGCAGCTGGCGGCTCTACGACATCATCGCGGACCCCGGCGAGACACGCGACCTGACGGCGCGCGATCCGGCACGCGCACGCGTGATGCGGGCCGAGTATGACGCCTTCGCACGCCGGGACCGCGTGCTGCCGATGCCGCCCGGCTACACCGCCGAGAAACAGATCAACGCCAACGCCTTCGCCACGATCGCGGGGCCCCAGCTCCGACGCGCGGCGCCATATGCCGGACTGTTGCTGCTGGTTTGTGCGGGGGCGGTAACGTGGTGGCGCCGCCGCCGCCGCGCCGCACTACGGTGAGGGGCTATCTTGACAGCCCGTGGCCCGGTGAGGATGGCGGGCCGCTGCGTCTGCAAGCGAGCCGACGCTGGTCCGGGCTGCAAATCACTGACGGCGAACGCCTGCGCGCCACGACGCGTACCACCCGCCTGTCGACGATGACGGTGCTGGGGGAGCCCGGCGACGTCTACCTCCTTACCCATTCGGCGCTGCGATCGCGGATCGGCCTGCCGACCACCGCGTGCGTCGAGCGGATCGATCCGATCAGTCTGGCTACGATCGCGCGGTCGCCGCGGCTGGCCGGCGGGCCGATGTGGCCGGGCGGCATGGCGATGCACCGCAATGGCGACCTGTAGGTCGTCTATGGCCGTCATGCGCACCGGCTCGACCGGACGTGCGCGCGAAAGGCGTCGCTTCGGCTGCCGATCGATCAGCCGTACAACAGCTTCGTCGTGCTCGCCAACGGGTTGATCGTGACCAAGAACCTGTCGCAGGTGCATCCGGCACACCTGACCGTGATCGACCCCGAGACGATGCGACCTGCCTGCCCCGATACGCCGTGCCCCGAACCTTCGGTCGCACGGCTCAGCGCTGCGGGCGACACGGTGTACGTCGTCGGCGTGCGCTCGATCCTCCGCTATCGCTGGACCGGGCTGGCGCTCGAGCGCGATACCGGCTGGCAGTTCGACTATGTCGCCGGCACGCGTCAGACCCATGGCTGGGACGCGGTGCTCGCCGATGGCCAGGCGTGGTTCATGGACAATGGCGCGCATCGCTACGTGACCAGCATGATCGGGCGCGGCGTGGCGCGCAGTGCGAACCGGCTGATCCGTGTCTCGCTCGACGATGCGCGCGATCATGATGCGGTCGAGGTCAGCGGGCTGCCGGGCGGCAGCGTCACCAATCCGCCGCTCTACGATCCCGGGCGACGCATCGTGGTTGGGTATGACTCGGCCAATTGCTGTCTGCGCGCTTGGCGTTTCAACCCGGCGACGCGGACGCTCGTGCCGCTGTGGCAGCGCGCGGGCTTGGCATGCGTCAGCCACATGCTGCTCGATCCGGCGTCGGGGGATCTCGTCACCAACGACTATTGCCGCCGCGGCGAAGAGGTCGTCGTGCTCGGCATCGAGACCGGGGTCGAGCGGTCTCGCGTTCGCGTCGGCGGCGGGATGCAGGGCGTCGTGTTCCCAAGCGTCGGATGGGGCCGCGACCTGTACTGGTGCTCGATGCGGCGGGTCGCCCGCATCTATGTCGGCTGATCAGCGCCGCGTCAGCCCGTGTTGCGTCAGGCGCCATTTGAGCTGGTCGAACCGGTCCTGCCCGAAGAACGGTTCGCCCTCGAACACCATCAGGGGAACGCCATAATGTCCGCCAACCCGCTGCGCCGTCTGGTTGGCGATGATCTGTGCGTCGAGCCGGGCGCGCTCGGCGACGCGCACCGCGTCCATCTCGTCGAGGTCCAGCCCGGCGCGGGCGACGGCGTGGGCGAGGTGATCGCCCTCGTGCCACCGATCGACCGAACCGTCCCACAACACCCGACTGACCGCGTCGAGGAATGCGAGGCCCCGCCCCCGCTCGGCGGCGATTTGTCCCAGGTGGCTGAGCCGGTAGATATACGGCTGCTCGGCGGGATAGGTCCGCGTGACCAAGTCCATCACCACCGGGTCGGGCACCGGCCAGCGGACCGGGATTTCGAGATACGCACCGCAGCGGACGACGTCGCGCAGCAGATAGCTGAACCACAGGGGATCGACATGCGCGAAGAAGTCGGCCTGCCGCACCGCAATTGGATACACCACCCGCACGGTACACCGGACGTCATGGTCCGCCTCGAGCGCCACCAGCCGCTGCGTCACTAGATACGAATAGGGCGAACGGAACGACCAGTAGAGATCATAGCCGAGCGTCACGCCAGCGTATCTTGCATCTTGATGTTCAGCTGTCCCGCGAGCCCGGCGGTACGATGGACCGCGATTGCCTGATAATCGGGATGCTCGACCATTGCGCGCATCGCCGCGAGCGAAGGGTAATGCGCCATCGCGACCATGTCCCAAAGTTCGTCCACCTCGCCAAGTAGCAGGCCGGTGACGGGACCGGCATGCCCGGGGCGCGCGCCCACCCTCTCGAGTTCCGCGCGTACCGCGATGCCGTAGCGCATATACGCCTCCAAGCCGGTAAGCTCCGCATCGCGACCATCGGGATACTCGGCCCTCGCCTTGAACTTCAGCAGGTTGATCATCACGAACGGCCCCTCTTTGGCGCCGAAGAAGTCGGTGATTTGCTGGACGGTGGGTGTAACCGCGTTGACGACGTTCATGCCGGGGCTCCCGTGCGCGCGATGAAGTGCAGGATCAGTTCGACGATCGCGTCGGGCTCGTCTTCCTGGAGGAAGTGCCCGGCCTCGCCGACCGTGACATGCGGCTGGCCGGCGGCGCCGGGGATCCGCCGTTGGAATATCCGGTCGCCGCCGGCGGTCACGGGATCGCGGTCACTGAAACAGGTCAGCACCGGGCCGGAAAACCGCTCGAGCACGGTCCACGCCGCCTCGTTCTCGGCGACCGAGCGATGCTCGGGTGTGACCGGCACGAGGGCCGGGAACTGCCGGGCGCCTGCCTTGTAGCGGTCGTCCGGAAACGGCGCGTCATAGGCAGCGACCTCGGCGGCGGTCAGCCCCCGGACCGTTCCGCCGCTGACGATCTGGCCGACCGGAAACTCCGCGCTCGACTGGCTGAAGGCGAGCCACGCCAGGAACCCCTCGCTGGCACCCGCACCGGTCGGCAGCCCCGTATTGGCGATCACCAGCCGCGCGAAACGATCTGGCCGCGCTGCGACCAGCCGCAATCCGATCAGCCCGCCCCAATCCTGGCAGAACAATGTGATCCCCCGCAGGTCGCAGGCCTCGAGCCACGCCAGCATCCAGTCGACGTGGCGCTCATAGCTATAGTCGTCGCGCGCCGCAGGTTTGTCGGACCTGCCGAACCCGATCAGGTCGGGTGCGACGACGCGGTGGCCGGCGGCAACGAGCGGCGCGACGAACTTGCGGTAGAGATAGGACCAGCTCGGCTCGCCGTGCATGAGCAACACGGGCGCAGCATCGCGCGGCCCCTCGTCAATGGCATGGAGACGAAGATCGCCCCCGTTGCCCGAGGGGATAAACGTGTAGCTCGGTGCAAAGGGATAATCCGCCAGATCATCAAAACGGTCGTCCGGCGTACGCAGCACCAGCATATTGCCCTCCCTATAATTGACACATCAAATGCCATAACATGGGGTGCCCGTCAATCGGGGGCGGGGCGGCGATTGTCAACGAGGCGCATGCCGATATGGTCGGTGCCGAGTCCCCGCTCCTGGAACTGGCGTGCCGCGGGACGATAGCGCGCGCAGTAATTGGCGGCGCAGAGATACGACCCTCCCTTGATCACCCGGCTGTCGGGTTGCCGCCCTCCCGGGCTTTGTGTCCATTCCCAGACATTGCCGATCATGTCGTACAGACCATAATTATTGGGTGGAAAACAGCCGACCGGCGCGCGTCCGACATAGCCGTCGGTCGCCAGATTGCGCACCGGGAACACGCCCTGATAGACGTTCGCCGTCGGTGTGCCGTCCTCGGCGACCGGCTCCGACGACGCGGGGCGGCCGCCGCGGGCGGCATATTCCCACTGCGCTTCGGTCGGAAGTGCCTTGCCCGCCCAGTATGCATAGGCGCGCGCGTCGTCATAAGCGATCTGGACGACCGGATCGCGCGCTCGTCCAGCGATTGACTCCGCCGGTCCGGACGGATGCCTCCACTGCGCGCCCACCATCCAGCGCCACCAGCGCGGGTCGGCATCGTCCGGTACGGCAAACACCGCCGAGCCGGGCGCGCGCATCTCGCGTGGCGTGTCGGGCTCGATCGGGGGCGTCCGCTCCGCAAGCGTGCGATAGCCTGTCGCGCGGACGAAGCGCGCGAATTGCCGGTTCGTGACCTCGTGCGTATCGATCCAGAAGCCAGGCACGGTGACGATGCGGGCGGGGCCCTCCTCGGGATAGCGCGCATCTTCCCCCATCGTGAAGCGCCCACCCGACACCCAGCGCATCTGGTCTTCAGCGGGTACGGCGCACGCCAATTTGGGCGATTTGGACGGGGCCTGGCGACATGATGCCGTCGCGAGAACAAGCAGCATCGCTAACCATCGCTTGCTCATCCCACCCTCTCAACTACGGCATTAATGCCATAGGATGTGGCACACCGCATGCCGATAGGCAATTGATGTTGACGGCTATTCCAAGGCTATCTGCGCCAGCGCCGCATCGACGAGCCGAAGAAATACCGCACGCGCGTCGGCGACGCTCAGTTCCTGATCGTGCCGCAGCAGTCGCCAGCACTGGAAGTTGAGCGTCACGTGCAACACGTTCAGTTGTACCGTATCCGCCAGCAGCGCCTCGGGCACGATCGCCTCGATGCTCTCGCGCTCGAGCCGCAGCATCCGCCGGTAATTCTGCATCAGGAACGCCGACTGGAACCGCTTGAGGCTGGCCGAGATGCGGTAGGGCAGGATCGTCTCGAATACCTCGACACGCCGCGCCGCGAGTTCGCGGACGCGATCGCGCCAATGCTCAGCGCGATAGGGTTTGAACATGGTCGGATGGACCTTCGCCTCGATCAATTCGGACATCTCGCGATACAGCGATTCCATATCGTCGAAATGCCGGAACACCGTGCGCAAGCCGACCTTGGCCATCTCCGCGACTTTGGCGGCACTCGGCTGGACGTCGCCATCGGCGACCAGTGCGAGCATCGCAGCGACGATCTTGGCGCGGCTCGACCGACTCCGTTCGAAGCGGCCATCGGTCGCCTTGGTCAATGCGGCCGGCGACGTGCCGACCGGCGCTTTGGATCTGCCACCCGTTTTCATTGGCAGATCATAAGGAAGCGCCCGCGTTGCGTCCAGCGAGCACCGCGACCGGGTGGCATCAGGGCCTGATTTTCGACGTCACCGATTGAAGCTGCATCGCCGCGCTCATATCCCCCTCGACCTTCAGCTTGCCCTGCATGAACGCCATCGTACCGTTGAGCGTACCGTCGGCCATCGCGAGGAAATCAGCGAACGACACCTTCACGGTGGCATCCGCCGGGCCATTTTCCGTGCTGACGCGCTGCTGGATCCCGTCGAGCAGGATGTGACCGTCTTCGCCAAAATCCAGCCGAACACGCTTGTTGGGCACGACCGCCATATTCTCGGCCATGACTTGCGTAACCGACGCGACATCCCGCATTAGCCTACCCCTCATATGTTATGGCACATTGCATGCTGTTACATTTTGACTGTTGCCAGGTCAAGGTCCGCTGACGAGAGGCCGTGCTTTAATCCGAAACTTAGCCAAGCTGGTCGCGACGGCAAAAGGTGAAGCTTGACATTTCCACCGCCAACGGGGAGTTATATTGGCATTCTAGGCGCCAATAAATGCCTGATGGCCCCGAAGGAGAGCAGGATATGGCCGGCATATCGCTGAGGTTGCCCGTCTACCCGCGAGCGCGGCTCCTGCCGGCCGGAGGCGCGGCATGACCCGGCCCCGCCGTTTCGCGTGGCTCGCGCTGACGGCAGGCGTGATCGGCGCCGGCTATGCCGCGTTCGACCGCTACAAGATCGGGATCCCGGGTCTGCTCGGCGAATGGCGCAACCCGGTTGCGCCATATCATGCCATTGCCTGGTCGCGCGGGCCCGCGTCAGCCCCCACGACCCCGCGTCCGCCCAACGTCATCCTCATCGTTGCGGACGATCTCGGCATCAACGATATCAGCCTCAATGGCGGCGGGGTTGCGGGCGGCGCCGTCAGGACCCCGCATATCGACGCGCTCGCTCGCGAGGGGGTGAGCTTTACGACGGCCTACGCGGCCAACGCGACCTGCTCCCCTTCGCGAGCGGCGTTAATGACGGGACGCTACCCGACCCGCTACGGGTTCGAATTCACCGCAGTCCCGTCAGCGCTCGCCGGCGCCATCGCGCATTCGACGCAGGGCAGCTCGCCATATCCGATAATCTACCATCAGGAACTCGACCACGACGTGATCGACTATCCCGAACAAGGCGTCCCCACCGATCAGGTCACGATCGCGCAAGTGCTCAAGACGCGCGGGTATCACACGATCCACCTTGGCAAATGGCATCTGGGCGAAACGGACGCGCTTGCTCCCCACGCGCGCGGTTTTGACGAAACGCTTGGCTTTCGCGCGGGCGGGAGCAAATTTCTGCACCAGGACGACCCCGCCGTGGTCAACGCCAAGCTGCCCTGGGACCCGATCGACCGCTTCCTGTGGCCTAACCTGCCCTATGCGGTACGGTACAACAACGGCCAGCGTTTCGAACCGAACACGCACATGACGGACTATCTGACCGACAATGCGATCGCCGCGATCGAGGCGAATCGCAACCGGCCGTTCTTCCTCTACCTCGCCTATAACGCGCCGCACACGCCACTGCAGGCGACCAGAGCCGATTACGCGGCATTGCCCATGATCAAGGACCACAAGACACGCGTCTACGGCGCGATGATCCGCCAGCTTGACCGGCGGATCGGCGACATGATGGCCAAGCTCAAGGCGCTCGGGATCGACGACAGGACGCTGGTCGTCTTTACCAGCGACAATGGCGGCGCGTGGTATAACGGCATCGCCGGCCTCAACGCGCCCTATCGTGGCTGGAAGGCGACGTTTTTCGAAGGCGGGATCCGCGTTCCGTTGCTGATGCGCTGGCCGACCAGGATCGTGCCGGGCACGCGATCGGCCAGGCACGCCAGCCAGCTCGACATGTTCGCGACGATCGCCGCGGTGGCGGGTGCCGACATGCCGCGCGACCGGGTGATGGACTCGACCGACGTGCTTGCCGGGATCGTCTCCGGCCTGCCCGCCAGCCCGCGGACCGCGCCGCTGTTCTGGCGCTCGGGCATGTATCGCGCGGTTCGCGACGGAGACTGGAAGCTGCAGGTGACCGCGCGCCCGGCGAAGGCCTATCTCTACAACCTCGCGACCGATCCGACGGAGCGCGTTAACCTCGCCGCACGCCAGCCGCTGCAGGTCGCGCGGCTGCGTGCCGAGATCGACCGGCACAACCAGGGTATGGCAAAGCCGCTATGGCCCGGTCTGGTCGAGGCACCGGTCCGGATCGACGTGCCGCTCGACCGGCCGTGGTCGCGCGACCAGGATTACGTCTACTGGACCAACTAGCCGCGACCGCGGCTAGAAGTGCGACCGCACCGTTACGCCATAGGTGCGCGGTTCGGCATAATTGCCCGCACGCGCCTGCCCGATCCCGCCCGCGCCGCCGGCGGCGTTGCTTGTCCCGCGTAGCGCGGTGTTGAAGGTGATGCTGCGGGTGAAAATGTCGCCGATGTTGCTGCTCCACAGCTCGAGCTGCCAGTGTCCGTCCGCGCGACCGATCCCGGCGCGCAGATCCACCTTAACATTGCCATCCTGGATGTCGAACGCCGCAGGCGTGGTCGTGCCGACGATCACCGCCTGCGTCGAAGTGCGCCGGTCGGATTCGAGCCGTGCCGACCCGTTGAAACCCGCCACCAAACTGCCCCCGATCGGCCGGCGGTAATCGAAGCCGGTGATCACCACGTGCCGCGGCGCGTTGCTCAGCGTATGGCCGCACAGCGACAGGACGTTGGGCGCCGTCTGAGTCCCCGCGCAATTTCGTGGGAACCGTGCATTGGTGAAGGTGTACGCCCCGGTAAAGCGCAACTCGGGCGCGACCCGCGCGGTCAGCTCCAGCTCACCGCCGGTGCTTCGCGCCTTTGGCACGTTGAATGTGGTGAACTGAATCCCGGTAAATTCGAGCACCTGAAGATCGGACAGATGCTGGTCGAACAGCGCAACGTTGGCGGTGAAGACACGCCCCAGTTGCAGCTTCACCCCGATTTCATACGCATCGACCCGCTCCGAGCCGAAGCGGGGATCCGCCCCGCCGATCGCCGCCGACGGGTCGAGGTTGAAGCCGCCCGCTTTATAGCCATGCGCAAAGCTGAGATAGCTGTTGATCGAGTCGTTGATCGCCCAGGTCAGCTTGGCGGTGTAGTTAAGCTCGTCGTCGGCAAACACGAGGTCGTAGGTTCGGGGAGTCGGCGGCCCCGACGGCGTACCCGCGCCGGCCAGATTGGCCTGCGTCGCGAACGGAAAGCACGCGAGCTGGATCGCGACATTCCGGGCGGCCACGGGCAAGGCGGCGGCGATCGGGCTGGTCAGCGTCGCGCGACAGGCCGACGACCGTGCCGACACCTGCGTGAACGCGCCTGCCTTGCGGTCATTCGAATAGCGCAGGCCTGCATTGAACGCGACGCGATCGGTCAACTTGAGCGTCTCGTTGGTGTAGATCGACCAGTTGCGCCCCTGCTGCGTAAACGCATTGTTGGCAAAATCACCCGTCGCATTGACCGTCTGCGCCAGCACCAGAGCCGGGTTGGGTCCGAGCGCCGTGATCCCGACCGCGCGCAGCAGGGCGCTGTTATAGCGCTGGAAGTCGGTGCCGAGCGTGATCGACTGCAGCTCGCGGATATGTTCGTCGAGATAATAGCCGCCGACCAGGAACGAGAGCCGGTCGTCCCACACGGCACCGCTCAGCCGCAGTTCTTGAGAAATGGTCCTGATCTTCGAGCTGACCTTCTGCGCCGCCCCCGTCGCGGTCGCGCCGGTATCCGAGGTCGAGATGACCTTGAGCGTCGAATAATCGCTGTTCGCCACAGGCGTGTTGTCCGACCAGCGATAGGCGGTGATCGAGGTCAGCTTGACGCCCCCGACCTGCCAGTCGAGCTGCCCCGAGGTCCCCCATTGCTCCAGCCGGTCGCGCTGCACCTCGCCATTGCCGATCCGCCCGTCGATCGCCGCCTGCCCGCTGACCGCTACGCCGCCATTTGCGGGGAGTCCGACCTGCGTATAGAGCCCGCGCGCGACGAAGCTGGTATCCTGCACCATGATCGGCTCGCAGCAATGCTCGTCCGATTTGGCATAGTCGCCGATCAACCGGAACCGGACGTCGGCGCTCGGCTCCCACAGCAATTGCCCGCGCACGACATAGCGATCACGGTCACCGCTGGCGGGGCCGGCGCTGCTCGCGATATAGCCGTCGCGTTTGCGATACGCACCCGAGACGCGCACTCCGAGCGTGTCGCGGACGAGCGGCGCGGAGACCCCGGCCTGGACATTGAACAGATCGTAATTGCCGTAGGTCGCGTTGGCGAACCCTTCAGCCTTGGCGAGATTGGGCAACTGCGTCGTGATGTTGAGCGCCCCCGCCGACGTGTTGCGCCCGAACAGCGTTCCCTGCGGCCCGCGCAGGACCTCGACCTGCTGGATATCGAGCAGATCGCCGAGAGCAATGCCGGGCCGGCTGAGATAGACGCCGTCGACGAAGATCCCGACCGCGCTTTCAAGCCCGCTATTGTTACCCGTGGTGCCGACACCACGAATGCGAATAGTCGTGCCACTGCTTTGCGAGTTTGAGCTGGTCAGATTGAAGCTGGCCGCCGCCGCTTCGAGCGACCGTAGATCATTGACCCCCGACCGGGCCAGCTGATCGCCACTGACGGCCGTTATTGCGATCGGCACGTCCTGAAGTTTTTCCTCAGCAAGTCGTGCTGTTACAACAATATCTTCGGACACCTGCGCTAGTTTTGATGGTGTCTCGGCGGTTTGTGCATCCGCCCAACCACCTACGCATTGCACCGCCAGGCTGACGCCGCAAAATAGCGCTCGTTTCATACCACCCTCCCCCGAAGACATATACTTTTGGCATCTTGTGTGCCATAAGATATATGATTCTGGCAATTGATCAAGACTCACCGTCAATACGCCTTCGCCCCTGTCTCGGCTTCGACGACGAGTTATAGGCGGCTGATTTGGGGCGTGATCTTCTGTCTGCCGCAGGCAGCGGACGCGCTGGACGACGAACTTTGCGCCCATGGCGGGCAGACCGACTATGTATTGCAGGTGCCGCGCCGCGACGATGGCTTGCACAAATGTCTGTAATTCGGATGACCATCAATTCCGGGAATGCCTGGGTCGCCTCGATCGCGGTTCCGTCATGAGAAAATGCTAGCTGGCCTTTTGAGCGCGAGAACGACGTGGCACTGCCTCTGTCGATCGGATGCCCCGTGGCCCTTCGTCTGCAAGCGTCCGCTTACGCCATTGAACTTTCCGAAAGCCGCTTGGCCGTTTTCCCAACTGTTCGTAACAAGGCACCCGGCAAGCGCGGCGAATTGCAAAATCGTCGTACTGCCAACCGAACGACAGCAATTAGGGGGCGAAGCTGTTTGGCTGTTGTTTATATGCCGGAGGGCAGGCTCCGGCAAAAGCTGCAATTGGTGGTCATTCGCTGAAAGGCTTGAGTAAGTCGGCAGATGCCTCAGGGGATTCTTGCTTATCGGATCCCAAAGCGTTCTTCGGACGGCCACTCTGGCCATCGACGAATGATTATGAAGATGTTTGAAACCGAACAGACCGCGACAAAGCGCCCAGTCTGGAATACTGGACGGACCGTCGGCGCGAAGCGCGCGCTGAAACCGAAACCAATATGGGAGATCGCATTTTACCTCAATCAGCGCCGCCCATTGCAAGATCGATTGCTGTTCGACTTGGCGATCGATAGAAAACACGGGGCCCCGACTTGGTGCAGATAAAGATCCGCGACCTTATTAGCGGCGGGCAGAACCGAACGCGTGCGATCGTAATGCAAAAAGAGCGGTCGGCCAATTCAGTTCGAGGTACTTCCACACGCTCGGACCAGCCTGATGCCGTGGCTTGAACGGCCGAGCGGCACAATGGACCACTATGTCTCTCAAAGCATGATCAATCATTATGGGCATTACAGCACCCGCCAGTATGCACGGCTTGTCGATGAATGGGTGAACGGTGTCGGTCTTATGCGAAGTGAATATGGCACGCACTCGCTTCGCCGAACGAAGGTATCGATCATATAAAGGGCGACCGGCAAGCTTCGTGCCGTCCTAGTCCTTCTCGGTCATAGCAAGATCGAGAACACGGTGCGCTATCCCGGCTTCGACGTGGAAAACGCGCTTGGCTTGCCGATAATGCTAGACCGAAAAAGTCGCCGCGCAGAGCGACAGGCGTTCGCCGGGGCTGATTTCGGCCTTTAGGTCATTGCCAAGCAAGTCTTAGATATTGTCGAGGATCTTCATGTCCGTCTTGAAGCCCGAAATGCGATAAACTCAACGTCGTAAGCCTGGAGGCCGGCAATGGGCCGCCCGTACCGGTGACCCGACCCGCATGCGCCGCCAGACAGTTTCCAGTTGTTGATCTGCACCCCGTCTTGTACTCATCGCTGTGCAACTCGCAAACGGATGAGTTGAGTGGCGACGTAAAATTAAGCACTTAGCGGTCGGTATAATCAGGTCGGGAATCCTGTCTCCCCGACCATGTCGCGCAGTGTCGCAGCGATCCGGAGATGCCGGGTCTATTCCACCGGTACGATCTCGACGATGTCGAGTAGAGATTCAAAGCGTGGATGCGGCAGTATCAGCCGCCAGCGCCGGTCACCGATGCGCTCCATCACACCCGCCAGATCGCGATTTGCGTCCGTGCCGTAGCGCATCGGACGCTGTTCGTCGCCCAACGCCATGCTGCCGAGGAAGATCGCACGCGGTCGCGGAGCCGAGTCTGCCCGCGATTCGCCGTACAGCGTCCCGGACGGACGTTGCGATCCCCCCAGCCGCGTGAACGTCAGGTCCCCGTATCCCCCCGTGCGTGCTGGCTGTTCGATGCGGCACGAGAACCAGCCATAGGCAATGAAGCGTGACGCGCCCGCTCCAGGCGCCCCGAGCTTGATCGTGCGACACCGATAGGTGCCGATCGGTGGCAACGGCTCGGGGAGTGCCCGGTCCGGATCGAACAATTGAGGATCCGCGGCAATCTCACGCTGCGGGATCTGCGCAAGCGCATCCATCCACGCATCGCGCCAGTCGCGCAGCCTTGCGCGGTCGGCAACCGTTGCTGCCGTGCGCCATCCTGCCCCTCGTCCGGTGGGATCGGTTCGCTCTACTTCGGGGGGCGGCGCGCTGGCGATCCGTTTTCCGCCCCCGCAGGCGACGAGCAAGACGCATGTCGCCAACGCCCCGATCGCGCGTCGCGCGTCGACACCGGCACCGCCGACACCTGTCATGCTGCCGTCCAGCCGCCGTCCATCGACAGATTTGCGCCGGTCATCGCGCTAGCCTCGTCGCGGCACAGGAAGAGTGCGAGCGCTGCGGCCTGCTCCGGCGTGACGAAGGCCTTGGTCGGCTGCGCGGCGAGCAGAATGTCGTTCACAACCTGCTCGCGCGTCATCGCGCGCGCCGCCATCGTATCCGGAATCTGATCCTCGACCAGCGGCGTCCAGACATAGCCAGGCGAGATGCAGTTGACCGTGATGTTGTCGGTCGCGGTTTCGAGTGCGATCGTCTTGGTCAGTCCGGCGATGGCATGCTTGGCCATGACATAGGCCGACTTGTTCGGGCTAGCGACCAGCGAATGCGCCGACGCCGTCGAGATGATCCGCCCCCAGCCCCGGCGCCGCATATGCGGAATCGCCGCCCGCATCATGTGCCAGGCCGACGCCATGTTGATCGCGATGATCCTATCGAAGGTCGCGACGGGAAAATCCGCAATTCCCGCAACATGCTGGATGCCCGCATTGTTGACGACGATATCGCAATTCCCCGTTTCCGCGACCGCGCGCTCGACCAGTGCGGCGATCTCGTCGGGGCGGGTCATATCGGCGGCATCGTAAAGCGCGGGCGCGCCGCTGATCGTGCTCAGCGCCGCACGCTCCGCCTCGATCGTCGCGGCGTCGCCAAAGCCGTTGAGAACGACGCAGGCCCCCTCCCCCGCAAAGGCCCGCGCATAGGCAAGACCGATCCCCGATGTGGATCCGGTGATGACCGCCGTCCTGCCCGCCAGAAACATCGTCTCGTCCCCCATCTTGACGCGGCCAGAACGCCCCGCCTGCCGTACAACGCTTTGTCATGCCTTCCAAAGGTCGGCAGAATACGATTAGACCCGGCAAGCCAATCGGATGCAACTCCGCATCGTCCCATGCATTTCGTTACCACTCCAGAATGAAAGTCTTAAGACCATGCGGCTCGATGATTTCGACCCCAACATCAACGTCGAGGATCAGGGCCGCGGCGGCGGTTCGGGCGGTGGAGGCGGCGGCCTTCTGTTCGGCCTTCTGCCGCTGATCGGCAGCCGTTTCGGGTGCGGCGGCATCGTCGTCGTGTTGATCGTGATGGCGCTGTTCGGCGGGCTCGGCAATATCGGTGGCATGCTTGGTGGCGGCTCGTCGCCCAGCGCACCCTCCGGGCAGATAACGCAAGGTGGGTCCGGCCGCGGCGGCGAACAGGGTTCCGGCACCGACGCGCAGTCGATCTGCACGCTGAACCCCGAGCGACGCGCCGCGTGCAACGCGTTCAGTTCGGCGCAGAAGACCTGGGCCGCGATCTTCGCGAAGAACGGCGAACAGTTCCAGGCGCCCAAGCTCAGCTTCTTCGACGACAATGGCCGTTCAGGCTGCGGCGCAGCACAGGCGGCGATGGGCCCCTTCTACTGCCCGACCGACAACGGAATCTTCCTCGACACCAGCTTCTTCGACGAGCTGGCCAACCGGTTCGGCGCGCGCGGCGACTTTGCGCAGGATTACGTCATCGCGCATGAATTTGGTCACCACATCCAGAATCTGGTCGGCACATCGAGCCAGGTTTCGCGCGCGCAGCAGCGTGCCGGTTCGAGCGAGGGCAATGCGCTGTCGGTGCGCCTGGAGTTGCAGGCGGATTGTTTCGCCGGTGTCTGGGCGGCCGCCAATCGCGACCGTCTCGAGCCCGGTGACATCGAGGAGGGCATGACCGCCGCGCAGGCGATCGGCGACGACACGCTCCAGAAGCAGGCGCAGGGCCGGGTCGTACCGGACAGCTTCACGCACGGCACCTCGGCGCAGCGTCAGACCTGGCTTCGCCGTGGTCTCGACAGCGGGGACCCGAAGGTGTGCGACACCTTCTCGGGCGCGATCTGAATGAATGCCCCCTCCCGCACTACCGGGAGGGGGCTAAATGCTCAGAGCTTGACGAGCATCTTGCCGGTATTTCCACCCGAAAACAGTCCGAGAAACGCGTCGGGCATTGCGTCGAGGCCATCATGCACGGTTTCCTGCCGCTGCAACGTGCCCGCCTTCAGCAGGGCGCCCATGTCCGTATAGAACTCCGCAGCCCGATCCATGAAATCGCTGACGATGAAGCCGCGGATCTGGATACGGTTACCGATCAGCCTTGCGAGATAGCGCAGTTCAGTCGCCGCGCCGCTGTTGTAGACGTCGATCATGCCACAGATCGCGAACCGGGCGTGCAGCTTGGCGTGCGCCAATGCCGCATCGAGATGTTCGCCGCCGACATTATCAAAATACACGTCAATGCCGCCCGACCCGAGCGCGGCCACAGCTTCGCCTAGAGCTTTCACGACCGGCGTACCGGACTTGTAGTCGATCACGGCATCAGCGCCGAGCGACTTGACCCAGGCGCATTTGTCCGCGCCGCCTGCCGAGCCGATCACCGTCATGCCCTTGGCCTTGGCGACCTGAACGACGGTCGAGCCCACCGCGCCCGCCGCGGCCGAAACGAAGACGGTATCGCCGGACTTGGCAGCGGCAACCTCGAGCAAACCGAAATAGGCGGTCATGCCCGGCATGCCGAGCTGCCCCAGAAATGCCTGTGGATCGACCGCCAGATCCGGCAGCTTCTGGACCTGGTTTGCCGGCAGCGTCGCTTCGTCGCGCCACCCCGCCATATGCTGGACGAGATCACCCGCCTTGAGACCCTCGGCCCGGCTTTCCACGACTTCGCCGATCGCACCGCCCTGCATCGGCTTGCCCAGCTCGAACGGCGGGGTGTAGCTTTTCACGTCGTTCATGCGACCGCGCATATAGGGATCGACCGAGAGCCAGCGGTTGGCGATGCGCACCTCACCGTCGGCCAGTTCGGACTGTGAAACGTCGATCATCTCAAAGTCGGTATGCTTGGGCATGCCTTGTGGGCGCGTCTTCAGGCTCCATGCACGGGACATTCTTCACTCCTGTCGTTGAGGTTTCATGACTCGGGTATGGCGCAGAACGGATCCCCCGCCAAGCGGCAGAGCACACATGACGTGCCCGTCTGCAGCGAGCCTGCCCGTCAATCGCCCGCGCCCTGATCGAAGTTCCGCCGGCCGTTGCCGGGTGCGCCCGTGCGAGCCACGTTCGGGATGAATGTCCCGTGTTCAAAACATGAGGGAGAGCGCGCGGCGGTGGATTGCATGCCGGCGGCGCCATCGCTAATATTGCAAGATCCGGCGTCGCCGGACCGCGCGGGGCCGTAGCTCAGATGGGAGAGCGCTGCAATCGCACTGCAGAGGTCAGGGGTTCGATTCCCCTCGGCTCCACCAGCGCGACCTATTCAATACTGTTACCGTCTTCGACAAAGCGGCAAGTGAGGGCGTGTTCGGCGCGGGAGCGGACGGCGGCGCCGATAGAACCTCTATTCTGGGCGGCGGCAGGATCAGCCCGTCACAGCGCCATCCGTCCGGTGCAGACCGCAAACGCGGCGCCTTGGTGCCGAAAATCCCGCAGACGGTCGCAAGCCGTTGCGCGTTGCGCGGGGTCCAAAGACGCCAGTCGGCCTGCGCACCTGCCGTTCCGGTCTGACGTTCCCACCGCAGATACGTCAGACGATCGCGGAGCCGTGGCTCGCGTGCATGCTGCTCCAGCGTCGCCAGCGAGACGAGCGACGATGGCCCCAGCCGCCCCATATAGCAAAGGTCACGCGGCGTCCCCGCCTTGCCCATTTCGAGCGCTGTGCGAACATTCCAAGCCGCCGCAACTGCGCCAAGATCCACAAAGCTCGCCGTCACCAACACAGTCACAGCCGCCAGCGCATTGGCGTTGATCAGCCACGCCGCCGACCTATCGACAAGCAATCGCCAGCCGATCAGCGCCAGGCCCGTGGCCACGAGCCCCGTCGATGCAAGTGCCGATAGTCGCAGCAACGTCATCCCGTATGCGTCGACATAATCGAGCGTTCGCAATGCACTCGACGCGACCAGCAACAGGTTCTGGACGAGACAGACGGTTGCCAGCCGCCGCACCCGCGGGCTCGCCGCCGCTGCACTGCCCGGACGTAACGCCAGCAGCACGAACACGCCGGCGAGGAGTGCCGTCACGATCAACGAATACGCGCCACGGTGCGCATAGTCCGCCATCGTCACGCCCGAGGGCAGTCCCGCGCCTCTCCACAGGAATACAATGTCGAGCACATTCTCAACCGCGAAGATCGTATTGAATGTCACGAGCGACAGGATCAGCGTCACCGCGCCCGGCTCAAACACCGTACCGATCGAGCGATCGCCGAAACGCGATGGACCCGTCGTATAAGGACTTGGCCGCAGGCTTGCCCAGATGGTGATCAACACGCAGAGGCCGAACAGCGTGCGCCAGATCGTCGCCCACGGATCCGGCAGCACAATTTGCGAAAACGCCCGACCGATCAGCGGGCTCGCGCTCGCGAACAGCCCAAGGAACGTCGCGCCGCCTACCAAAGGCGACGCGACGACGGCCCCGATAGCGTGGAAGCCGCTGGAGGGGAGTCCTCGACGCTGGCGGACTATCGACAGCCGCGCCGCATCCTTCAACGGTGCAATGGCCGCGGATATCGCGTGCCAGCCGAGCCTGCGCGCCCAGGCAAGCGCATCGTCGAACCGGTGCCGCGGCAGCAGTGCGGCAAGCGAGACAGCCGTCCAAAACAGAACCCAGCCGAGGAGGCTCGGATCGTCGACGAGTACCACCGCCAATCCGGCGCCGGAAAGCAACGCCAGTCGCGCCGATCCGTCTTTCCAGATCCCCAGTCGCGTCAGGAACAGGGCAGTAATCCAGGCCAAAGCGAACCCACCAACCACCGCGCCATTGCCGTCGTCGATCAGTATCTCCGCCAGGAAAGGCAGCGCCGATCTTGGCCATCAGTCTTCCATGACGATTCATCTTCGCGCTCCCCGATTGTCGAGGTTCTGCTTTGCAGCGGTCCCGTGAGCGTCAGATCGCGAGGTCCGCGTACGATCCGTTCGCTTGTCGTGCAGATCCCGTGCAGATGATGAATCGAAACCCGGGCGGTGTCCTCAGCGCGCGTTGCGAATGTCTTGGCGCAGGGCTAGCCTCCCTTCGGGGAGCATCGACACATGGAGTTCAAAGACCGGATCGACCGGCGTCTCGTAACGAAGCGTTGTCGTCTGTCCGCTACCAGTTCGCCGATGCACAAGCAGAACACCCAACATTGCCACGGCTTATGTTCGCAATCTTTCTGACGCCCGCTTACGCACCGTTCGCGATCGCGTTCGTCATAATGGTCGGGATCGGGCTGATCGAGGCGATCGGCCTTGGGCTCGGCCATCTCGATCTCGACGCGGACGTTTATGCCGAAACCGATAGCGGTGTGCTTGATTGGCTCGGGCTCGGTCACGAACTGCCGATCCTGATATGGCTGACCTCGTTGCTCGGCTGCTTCACGCTGACCGGGATAGCCATTCAGCAGGGCGCGACCGCGTTGACCGGCGGCCCATTGCATTGGGGTCTCGCCTCGGGTGGTGCGCTGGTCGCCGGCAGCCTGCTCAACACACTCGCCGCCAACGGGCTTGCCCGGATCATGCCCGGCTACGAAACCAGTGTGATCTCCACTGACGACTTTCTCCGCCGCCGCGGCACCATCCTCGAAGGCACCGCCCGCCGGGGATCGCCGGCCCGTGCAAAGATCGTCGATCAGCATGGTCAGGCGCACTTCATCATGGTCGAGCCGCACGACGACG
>Ga0265798_10001385_pt1 | contig 37835 bp, 28 predicted proteins | sample P3T30metagenome_FD_192430 | JGI IMG/M metagenome (GOLD analysis project Ga0265798, IMG submission 192430) | Plant litter microbial communities from East Loma Ridge, Irvine, California - P3 T30 | ecosystem: Environmental > Terrestrial > Plant litter > Unclassified | place: USA: California...
GGTGAAAAATGCCCATTTCCCGCAGTGTCCGCCGTTCGTCTTCCGACAGTTCCAAACGTTTCATCGTCTCACCTTTGCAGCATTGCCTATCCGACTTTGACTGCAAAAATTGCGAGACTACTTAGACGTTTGGAAAAAGCTTGAACATAAAACATTTTGAATTCACTTTTACTCTTGATAAAATACATTATTTGTAAGTTGAACGTTGGTAACAATCGGGTATTTCATGAATTATCAATTGAACTATATTTCGACTATTCTTGAGGTAGATATACCCGAAAGTGGTCAAGTTACGCGACCTCTGCCTGTGGTCGGAAGGCCAGGTCTGGTGCAGCCTTGAATGGCATGGCACGTTGACGGCTTTGATGAAAGATCAGCTCGATAGGATCCGCTCGAAAAGGGCGCAGTTCGGCCGAGCCAGGGCCGCACGTTTATTGTCATGCAGGTGTGCGCCGACTCGCAATCGTTCAATGAGAATACCCTGCGCCTGCTGGGACGCTGGATGCGCATGCTCACAGTTCCGAACCCGTCGTCGATACCGATGGCCGTGAGCGAATTTACTTCGGCGAACGCGATTTGTAGCTATGTAGAATCAGGGACGGCGGCAAGGCGAGCGAGGGTCGTCAGCTTTACACGGCAAGTGCGGTTGCGTTGGGAGACTTGGCAAGGATGGGAACGGGTAGACCGGAATATTTTCCATACCGCGTGGTGGTTCACTTCTAACGGCTAACCAACCGTTCCTGCGGCACGACTTATGTACGTTCGCGCTAGTAGCCCAGCATGTGACGCCTTTAGAACTCGCATGACATGCTTTTTCGCCGTTTTCCGCTGCTGCCTTGTAACAGGTGCCTTCCCTTTTGGCTCTAGCCCAAGCTTTGTCGAGAGCGGCTTGCATTGCGGCCTCTTTAGTCGGTGCTTCGGCGCTATGCCATTCCCCTGCATATACGCCGTTTGTACAAACAATCCCCAAAAATCCCAGGCATAACAGATGCTTTACCATCATGTACCCTTTCATTGCAGCGTGCCGAAGTAAATGCATCACACTTTCGGAAGTAAATTTTTCATTCGCTTTCGCACCTGTGTGCAAATTTAATTCAAGATGTAAATTTTCACAACGTTTACTTCTAATTTTGGAAGTAAATTTACAACATTAGAGGCCAAAATTTCGTGCAGCGTTATAGCAAGCTATTGAATAAATTGGGAATTTTGGACTGAAATTATGAAAGAATTTACTTCGGCGAGCTGTTTCGCCGCGCGCACAGACATGTCCGCGCTGCTCCAGCACGTGGCCCGGCCGTCAACTATGGACCCGGAACAGACAGTTGCCTAGAACTTATAGTTCCGGTGCCTAGCCACATCAATTCAGGTTTTGTTTCTCGCGGCCTGGGCTGCCTTTACTTCATCTGGACTCATGCTCTTTACCATAGAGTAACCGGCTAAATGGACAATCAATAACCCGGTGATTTCGCGGAAGCACTCGAGCACTTCGACCCAGCTCTCTTCGGGATAATCGAAGTCATACTCTGAGATACGGAAATCAAACTTTCCGTCATCTCCTATGTTGAGTAGCGACGAATTGATGTGCGCGTTCGAAAAGTGGATGTACCCAGACAAATTGTCATAAACCTTCTTTAGCCAAGGAAAATTACCCAACTGCATACTGATGAGGTAGCTGTCAGTCATCCGCTCTTTTCCGTGCTTCATTAGGTTGATCTGAACACCGTCGAACACCTTCTTCGCGAAGTCCTCAGGGTCATCAACCAACCATGCCGCTGAGAACCTCAGACCAGTGTCGATATGGGTCCGGAGTAGCGTTCTCGCTGCTACGAGGTTCCAACTGCGGACCATGAGCTGCATCGCGTGGTTTGAGCTTAGGGTTCGCTTGACCACGCCCAAAACAAACATGTCCATTGCGTACAGCTTGCCATTAGTCTGTGCGTGGCCTGATTTGTAGTAGTCGAGAAGTGCCTCACGGTCGACGTCCAGCTCGGACAGAAGCGCCTGGACCTTCGGCATGTGTTCTGGGATGACTGCCATCGTGGACTTTCTTGTAGACGATTTGCCATCATACATTTAATGCATGAGCTCAGCGGATAAATTGTCTCAAGGTGCCTGCACCGACAAGCCGCAACCGTAAGCGGTCACGAGGTGGACGCATGTTGGCCGCCAAGGTCGTCCAGCCACCGGGTGCCGCTGTCGAGCGACAATCCAGTTGGCTGGACAGTATTGCTGGGCTGGACCCAGCAATCAAATGAATTTTCTAGAGTTTGGGTAGGCCGTTGAGTGGGAGGCACAAAATCAAGGGGTCGTCAGGGAGGCTCTGGTGCAAATCGTGGGATAGGAGCGACCTGATCCGGGTCGATGCCCCTGCAGGTCAAACAGCCAGAACAGCTGCCCAGATCTCGGACGGAGTTTGCCCCTGAGTGCCCAGAGCACGCAAGTCGAACTGCCCTTTGCGGATTCGATGCATGAGCTCGACGCCGCGAATCGTGACGGCTGCGGATGCGAAGCTTTTCAGGCCAAGCATGGCGCTCAGCCTGGACTTGATGTTGCGATGATCCTGCTCGATCAGATTGTTGAGGTACTTCGACGAGCGAAGTTTGGTCGGCCCGGCAAGCCTACCTTGTTGTTGAAGTTCACGAACGGCTCGATGGGAAGCAGCATAACCGTCGAGTGTGATGGATAACGGCGACCGACCTTGAGAACATATGGCTTTTCGGAAGAACGCCTTTGCCGAGGCAACGTTGCGCCGCGGGCTGAGCCGGAAATCGACTGTCTTGCCTGCCGAGTCGACCGCTCTGTAGAGATAAGCCCACTGGCCGCGGATTCTAACGTAGGTTTCGTCAACGCGCCAAGACGCGCCCACTTGAGTAGAAAAGCGGCCCCAGCGCTTGTCGAACTCAGGCGTGTAACGCCGTACCCAGCGCAGAATGGTCGAGTGGGCAACCGACAGGCCTCGCTCAGCCATCATCTCGACGAGGTTGCGGTAGGAAAGCTTGTAGCGCAAGTACCACCGCACGCACAGAACGATGATTTCTTGCTCGAAGTGTCGGCCCTTGAACAGGTCGCTCTTGCTCTGGCGGTTACGCATGCTGGACAAAGCTCGTCATTCTAGCCCAGCTGCAGTTTTGCACCAGAGCCCTCGCGCTCCTGCTCGGCAAATAGACTGATCCGGGATTTCATCATGGCGACACTCACTGGCTTGGTTCGATCTCAAGATTTTACCCAGCCGGCGTCAGGTCAGCCGAGGTTTTTAGAGGTGGCCTTAAAATCCGGTCATTGATCTTCAGTGTTTTTTACCTTCTGAATTAGAAAATTAACGAAATCTTGGACCTTTTCACTTGTATCGACCGACTCCAACGTATTAGGAATAACCTCAGCGTCCGATTGATAATCAAACAGATGAAACTGCATAGACCCTGAACTCCAGAAATACAAGAATCCGCCGCAATGATCAGAGTCAAACTGAGTTCCTTCAAGCTCGCCAAAATCGCCTTGCTCGGCCGAGACTGCCTTAAACTCGAATCTCGGCCCAAGAGCTGCCTCCATTTGATGTTGCGCCGATTTAGACCACTCACGGAAAGATGCCATTATTTCACCGCTTGAATAATAGAAATGTTAGTTACAGTCGGTGAAAGTTCACCACCTTGTTTTTTTATAACAGACTGCATCGACCGTGATGCATTTGCGCTGACACCGGTCAGCCAATCAGCTTGACCGCCTTGAACTACACTGTTTCTAGCAATAGTGAACTCAACATAAACGTTCCCCGTTTGGGTCTGCTTGACAAATGAGGCTGGACCGCTTGTCGCCATCGAAGTCATTCCGCCTGCACCTTCTTGCAGTCGCCCTGTATCCTTCATAGCGGCATATTCGGCACGCGACATCCAGCGCCCTACCCTAACCGTTTCCTCCCCAGTCCTTGCAAGCGCAGCAGCGCCCGTTTCCGCACCTGATACAACAGCTGCCTTTTCTATGGATTGCAGGCCAAGCTTCACACCGATGGCTCTCATGGCTCCACCGATGGCTCCAACTACGTAGCACTCTGGACAAATCGATTCAACACCTTCCTGAGGCGCCGGAATTTTAGGTGCATCTTGAGGTGGAGCAATTGGAAGAACTGGGCCAAGGCCGGCAATTACATTAGTACCTGTGTTTGTCGACCCATAACTGTTCTGCGCTTGAGTATTACGGCCGCCATTTCCTCCAGTCGCGTCTTTTCCTGGTGACCGCACTTGGCCAGTCGAGTCATCGGACGAGCCCTGAGTCCAAGTAGTACGTCCATCAGTTTGACAGCCTACACTCTCAGCGCAATTTTGAATTTGGGCACTGTCGGTTCTGTTCACGACGAAACCGGTCGGATCAGTCAGGTTTGTCGGATTATTCCAGACGTAGGTATAGCGGTTGTAGCTCTGGCTATGCTCCGGCTCCTGGATCACTGCGTCTGCACTCATGAAGCGCGCCACCAATGGATCGTACACCCGCCCATTCATGTGCACCAGATCAAGCGCATCCAGCATTTCATGGCCGGTAAACCCTTTGTTGTCCACCTGTCCGTCAATACTGTCCGGAACGGATGGCGTCGCCTTCTCGCGCCGCTTGCCCCAGGCATCATAGGCGAGCTGTTCGGATAGATTGCCTGCCTCATCGCTCAATGCCATGACACTGCCCAGCCGATCGCAATGCGTGTAGTAAAGTTTGGTCGAGCCGTTGCTGTCGATCTCCACGCCCAGGCTGCCCGGAAGATAAGTCTTCACCTTTACAGCACCGCCATTCGTTTCGACCTCGATCGCGCCGGCATACCAGGTCGTCACACCATTTGCCACCTGCTTCACGCGCTCATAGTCCGCGCCGTAATGAAAAGTACTGCTCGCGCTCCCTTTCGCAATCGTCAACGGCATGTCGAACGAGGTCCAGGTCACGGTGCGCCCAGCCCCGCTCAGCATGTTGCCGTTGTCGTCGTAATTGAAGCTTCCGATTCCCGGAATGCTGCTGACCGCATGCGGCCGCTGCGAACCTGCCGCAGGGTAGACATAGTCACCCGATCCGACACCGGTCTTGCTCTTGAGGTTGCCGATATCGTCATACGTAAACGCCTGTCCACCGTAGCCCACGATCGTCGACGACTTCAACCGGTTCAGCTGGTCGTAGTCGAAGTTCTCGATGAAGCTCGTGCTGCCCCACTCCTGCAAACGCTGGCTGACATTGCCCAGCTTGTCGTACTGGTACGCCTCGTGCAGGCGCAATGCCGCCGATGCCTTGACGGTGCCATCGGTCAGACGCCCTGTATTCGGATTGAACGTGGACACGAGTTCCAGGCCATTTCCGAGCGCAGCATTGGTCACCCTGCTCGACGCATCCTGCGCGGTGGCCGTCCAGATCGCAATGCCGTTGCGTTCGATGCGTGCCATCTGTCCCCAGGCGTTGTAGCGACGGTCGTAGACCTTTGTCGTACCACTGCCGCGTTGGTGCTGTTCACGCGACAGGCGCCCCCACGCGTCATAGCCGAGCTTGCTCGTATAGACGACATCCAGGTAACGCATCGTGGTGTCAGGGCGTCCCAATGCATCGAACGTGAAGTCCTGGTGATAGTCCAGGGCCGCGGTCCCGGTCAATGTTGCAGCTCGCACCAGCTTCCCGCAGCTTTTGTGCGCAGCACAATTGGACTGACCCGGCATTATGTCGTACGTCCACGCCGCACTGACGTCTTCGGCCGTGCGGGTGACCATTCGTCCAAGCACGTCGTACGCCATAACCGTCGACTTGTTTGCCGACCGCTGCTTAGGGCTGACCTGCTTCCACGTCTGCCCGAGGGCATCGACTTCGTATGTAATCGTGCCCAGGTCAGGATCGATCAGCTTTGTCCTGCGGCCCCAGGTGTCGTACACGACCTCGACCTTGTTCCCCAGAGGGTCCGTTGTCTTCGCCAGATTGCCGAACGCGTCGAATTCGAACGTCGTTGTCCTGTTGTTGGCGTCGATCGTCGTCGCCAGCTTGCCCCAGACGTCACGGGTTTCGGTAATGGTCTGCTGTTTCGGGTTCCTGGTCTGGTGTGTCAGACCGGTCCAGGTATGGGTCGTGTCAAGCGTACTGCCGTCCTCCGCCACACCCTGCTGTACCAGCGGCCGGTCAAGCACGTCATAGCTCGATGACGATTGCAATACTGCCCCTGCGGGTTCTGGAGAGAGCGCCGACAGTGCCTCCGTGCTCGTCGCATGGCGCGGCCAGTAGGTCTTCTCCACACGGCCCAGCACATCGTGGATCGTGTCCGTCACTAGATAGCGACCGTCGAATCCCCAGCTGGTCTGACGAACTACACGGCCGGATGTATCGGCGAACTGCAACACCGGAACCGCGCTGCGCGTGCCGTCTGCGCGCCTGGTGTCCTGCACCTGAACCATACCGGCACCGCCTGGACAGTTCTGGTCACACCTCTTGTACGAGGTCTGGACGATGTTGCCATCCGGCGCAGTCACACTGGTCGTGCGGCCGAACCCGTCGGAGACCGTGCTAATCGACAGGCCGTTCGACGATGTGACCATGACCGGCGTGCCGATTCTTGCGTCGAAAGTTCGTTGCTCTACTTGGCCGGCAGCGTTCGTCACGCTGCCGATGAACCGGCCATTCGACGTATAGATGACGTCGCTGACTATTCGTGTCCGCGCCGTGTTCGTATTGTCCGTCCAGGCCAGCGTAGTCTTGCCAACCAGCCCGAACCTGGTAGTGCTGCGGTCGTACGAAGTCTGCAGGCGCTGCGTGTTGTCTGCAATGTCGCGGGTTTCGGTGGCCAGCAGCCCGGCGCCATCATAGGTGTATACAGTCTTGCGCGCGATCGTGCCGTGATCATTCGTGCGCGTCTCGGTATTCGACCGGAGTTCGCCGATGCGCCAGCTCGACTCATTGTTATCGAACGTGCGTCTCATCGTTACCGTCCATGCGTTCGCACCATTGGCGAGCGAATTCACGGTCGTGGTAAGGCCGATGTTGCCCCAGTCATCGAGTTCACTGTTCGTGACGACCTGTTTCCCGAGGTCGCCACCGTTCGGGTCATGCCTCGAGACCGTCGAGCTCGACAAATACGGCTGGCTGGTGAGACCGCCGCTCGACTTCGGATACACCTTGGTGCTCCAGACATTCGAAGTGCTGTTCAGCTCCACGCCGCCGGTCGTCATCTGACGGCTCGCACATTCCGCGCCAATGTGCGGGAATGCCAGGCAGGGCCATGTCGTACTGGTCATGCCTCGCTGCACGTTGGTAGTGACGAGCTCGGCAAAACCCAGCGCACCGCGGCCCTGGGCATCCATGGCGAACCGTCCATAACTATAGGTCGTATCCTGCACGCCAGCGATACCGCTGTCGCGATGGAGCGCCTTTACAAGTGGGCGAGTAGGCGTCGCCAGTTTGCCAACCTTATTCTGCGCATCCGGTCGCGAGACGTCAGGACGGTACACATTTCGATCGTTCGACAATGCATAGTCGACACGTTCGACGCGACCCAGGCCATTCGTTACCGTGATCAGCCGATCCAGGGCTTCGTTGGTCTTTGCCTGACTCACCGCCGTGTAGATCTGCCACTGGTTGCCGCCCTGATAGGTAGCGATGTCCTGACGGCCATCGCCATCGAAGTCGCCGAGCATCATCGACATCGGAATAGTAGTCACGGCATCGCCGGTGGCGTACGCATTTCGCTGGCTCCGCGCATAGAACGTCGGGCCAGTCCATGATTCGCAACGCTGGAAAAGCGGAAGTTCATCTGTGCTTGCATTGGCGTCTGTTCCAATGCGGCACATCTGGTAACCAGTGACGTTGGCAGAATTCCAGGTATCGTTCTGGGGGCGAAGCACATCGATGACGCCATCACCGTCGAAATCTCCCACCGTCACTGCCAAATAGCTGCGATCGGCGCCGCCAATGATGCTGGCAGAAGGTAACGCACGACAATCCCCTGAGCCATTCCCTCTCGACAGGCAGAGACTGCCGCTGCCCCCCGAAACTCCTCCATTCGACTGCAAGTCAAGCACTCCCATGACCATGTCCGAGTAACCATCCCCATTGTGGTCGCCGACCAGGCTGGCATAACTCATCGGTGGCGCAACCCCGGTCATGACATTCGGGAACGGCAGCCATTCACCGAACACGTTTACCGCGCCGCGTTCTGCTTCGGAAAACGCGATAACACCGCCGGCCTCGCCCGAGCCCCCGGTCGTTCCGCAATGCCAGCGCGCCTTCCTTTCGAACTCGGGAATGGAATACTCGCATTTTGGAATCAGGACGGTGTCAACCCGTCCATCGCCGTCTACATCGGTATAGGCGCTTGGGCTGAAGGGCTCACCCCTGTAATCCAGCCCCATGTCCTTCTCGTCGCGGGTTCCGGTCACGTCGATGCAATCGAAGGTCACGCCGTTCGACAGGCACTGATACGCGCGCCGGCTCGGCGCATCGTAGCTGGTAATCGCGAACAGGTCATCCTTTCCGTCAGCGTTGAAGTCGCGCACCACGCGCAGGCGAAGTTGCGGTAGTTCCTGCTGAATTATCCCGCCCGGCAATACTAGCGGGGCATTGCAACCATAACCAAATACAGGATTGCCGCGACTACCGATCGGTATTTGATTCTTGCCGAAACATATTTTCCATTGGTTGTTGGAGGATGTGACCAAAAAGTCGATCAGGCCATCACCATCGAAGTCGGCCGCTTCTAATACTCGAGAAACGTCTGAGACGAAAAGCGACTTTACAGTCCAGCTGGTACCGTCGGCGTTTGACGAGTATAGACGCTGTGTTCCGGGCCCAGTTGTGCCAGTGCGTTCAAGCAGGTCTGTCTTGCCGTCGCCGTCGAAGTCGGCCGCAATGAATACCTGACCATAATTGAAACCCGTGCCTTGAACCAGCGCAGTCAGGTCCGGCCCGGTTCTGGCCGCCCCCAGCGCCACGAATCCACGCTGTGCGGAACCATCTGGCTCGCCCCAGGTGAAACTCGTCTTCGGCAGGCAGCCGAGCGAGTCGCATGCTGTCACCGAGTCCAGCCGGCTACGTCCGCTGGTCGGGCTGACGCTGTACGCAAGCGTATATTCGAGCGCAGTTGTCCAGCTACCCGAACTATCAGCCGACGTGTCGGCGCTGGTCGTGATCGTCTTGAGGCGCTTGCGCTGGTCCAGTCGGCTCCCGGCGATGTACGCGATACGTGGATCAGGACGATCTTCATATGTGAAGTTCACACGCGCGAAATGGCTCGTGCCTGCAGCGCTGTTTGCGCCCCAGCTGATCGAAGCCGGAACGACTTCGCCGGTCGTCGTGTCTTCGCTGTACGTGAAGGCCATCGTATTGTTGCTGCGGTCTTCCGTGCGGCTGACATACCAGCGATGCGCCAGCCCATCGGTACGACCGGCGCCTTCGATGTAGCTGTCCGCGGTATTACCGTAGTAGCTGGTGCGACCATCCTTTGTCTGGACCTTGAAGGCACGCTTGCCATTGACCGTCAGAGCAGTAATTCGACTGAACGATTCAACCTCGGTGCGATATTCCGCACCATCGACCCAATACGAATTGTCGTCCGACACGCTGCCATTGGCGAGCACCAGGCGCATGCCGTCCAGGCACAGGCGATCCACCGGCAGCGGATTGTTCAAGGCATTGAGAGACGAGGTGTTATCGAGGAAGCGCACACCATCGCCTTTGCCGTCAGTTGCGACAACTTTGCCGCAACGGTCGATATGCGAGATTCCGCTGATCTGCCACCCGAATCCTGCCAGACCACCCGGATTGTTGCTCGAGTAGGTCAGTGCGATGTTGGGTATCATGCCCATGACACCTGGCGGCACCTGAATTGGAATGGCGTAGCTGGCGCCGCCATCGGTGCCGACCGTTACCTCTCCCGGCAGACTGCCGCCATTGCCATTGTTCAGCTGTGGAACATCGATCACGATCGGAACTGGCGTTGCATCGGTGGAGCTCACGACCGTGATGCGCAATACATTGCTCGTCGTTGAACTGCCAAGGCTATCCGTCGTACGCAGCTGCAGCGAATGGACTCCGCTGCCCAAGGGCAGCGCGACATTAACGCTCGTACCGCTTGTTTGTGTATGGATCGGCACACCACCGTCGAGCACTTCGATCCTGGCCAGTGACGTATTTGGCGCCACGGTACCAGTTCCGACAACCTGCACGTTAGTAGTTTGACCGCTTGTAATTACATGGGTGCTGCCATCGGTGGGCGCGTCAAGAGTGGCGGTGGGCGCCGGCGCACCGACGGTAATGGTCGAAAACGCGCTGGCTGTCTTGTTGAAACTGTCTGTCGCACGTAATTCGATCCTGTGGCTGCCCAGTGCCATCTGTGATGACAGGCTAAGACTTATACTGGCCGTGCTTCCTAGCGATGTTGCCCCATCGAAGAACTCCAGCCGTACGATTGACGCACCACCGGTTCCTACTGCACTGCCTGCGAGACTGACCGTTGCAGTGCTGGTAGTCGTGAACTGGGCGCCATTTACCGGGCTGGTCAACGAAACTAGAGGCGGCGGCAGTTCCCCAAACAAAACCACAGTCACGCGCACTGTATCACTCGTCGTCGAGCTGCCGAGGCTGTCAGTCGTGCGCAGTTGCAGCGGATGGACCCCACTACCAAGAGGCAGCACGACATTAACGCTCGTACCGCTCGTTTGTGCATGGATCGGCACACCACCGTCGAGCACTTCGATCCTTGCCAGTGACGTATTTGGCGACACTGTACCAGTTCCGACAACCTGCACGTTGGTAGTTTGACCGCTGGTAATTACATGGGTGCTGCCATCGGTGGGCGCACTGAGAGTGGCGGTTGGTGCAGGGGCACCGATGGTGATCGTCGAGAAGACGCTGGCTGTCTTGGTGTAACTGTCTGTCGCACGCAATTCGATCCTGTGGCTGCCCGGTGCCATCTGCGATGTCAGGCTAAGACTCGTACTGGCCGTGCTTCCGAGTGACGTCGTCCCATCGAAGAACTCCAGCCTTGTAATCGATGCGCCTCCGACTCCTGCTGCACTGCCTGCGAGACTGACCGTTGCCGTACTGCTGGTCGTAAGCTGGGTGCCATTTGCAGGACTGGTCAATGAAACCGTTGGCGGCGGCAAGTCTGCCAGAAAAACTACAGTCACACGCGCAGCATTACTCGTCGTCGAGCTGCCAAGGCTATCCGTCGTACGCAGCTGTAGCGAATGGACCCCACTACCAAGGGGCAGCGCAACATTAACGCTCGTACCACTTGTTTGTGTATGGATTGGCACGCCACCGTCGAGCACTTCGATCCTGGCCAGTGACGTATTTGGCGCTACTGCACCAGTTCCGACAACCTGCACGTTAGTTGTCTGACCGCTTGTAATTACATGGGTGCTGCCATCGGTGGGCGCGCTGAGAGTGGCGGTTGGTGCAGGGGCACCGATGGTGATCGTCGAGAAGACGCTGGCTGTCTTGGTGTAACTGTCTGTCGCACGCAATTCGATCCTGTGGCTGCCCGGTGCCATCTGCGATGTCAGGCTAAGACTCGTACTGGCCGTGCTTCCAAGTGACGTTGTCCCATCGAAGAACTCCAGCCTTGTAATCGATGCGCCGCCGACTCCTGCTGCACTGCCTGCGAGACTGACCGTTGCCGTGCTGCTGGTCGTAAGCTGGGCGCCATTTACAGGACTGGTCAACGAAACCGTTGGCGGCGGCAAGTCTGCCAGAAAAACTACAGTCACACGCGCAGCATTACTCGTCGTCGAGCTGCCAAGGTTGTCCGTCGTACGCAGCTGTAGCGAATGGATCCCACTACCAAGGGGCAGCGCGACATTAACGCTCGTACCGCTCGTTTGTGTATGAATCGACACGCCACCGTCGAGCACTTCGATCCTGGCCAGTGACGTATTTGGCGACACTGTACCAGTTCCGACAACCTGCACGTTGGTAGTCTGACCGCTGGTAATTACATGGGTGCTGCCATCGGTGGGCGCGTCAAGTGTGGCGGTGGGCGCCGGCGCGCCGACGGTAATGGTCGAAAACGCGCTCGCTGTCTTGTTGAAACTGTCTGTCGCACGCAATTCGATCCTGTGGCTGCCCAATGCCATCTGTGATGACAGGCTAAGGCTCGTACTGGCCGTGCTTCCAAGCGATGTTGCTCCGTCGAAGAACTCCAGCCGTACGATTGACGCACCACCGGTTCCTGCTGCATTGCCTGCGAGACTGACCGTTGCCGTGCTGCTGGTCGTAAACTGGGCGCCGTTTGACGGACTGGTCAATGAAACTGTCGGTGGCGACTCCGCAACCGACACCGCAGTATTTGATGACAGTCCTCCAAACCATCCGGTACCTTCCTGCAGCATGCCCCATTGAAAATTGTAGGTCCCCGCAGCACTCGGAGCCTGCACCGTGAAATTGAAGGTGACCGACGCGCCAGGAGCGACTGAGGATGGCAACTCTACACGATGTACTCCCCAGATAAGATTGTCCTGCGGATTTTGAGCGCCCAGCCTGTGTGGCTTGGCACCACCGGGATTCCAGGTTGTCGTACCCGTGTTAGTGAATGTCAAGGACACTGGGTAGGTGCGCCCAGCCAACATCGACGACGGTACGTTATGGGAAACAAATGCAGCGCCGTTAGTTTGGGGATTAACGTTAATTAAAAAATCCTGCGAACTCGCGACCGAGCCCATTTCAGTGGACACTTCGACTCTCAAGCGATGTGTACCTGGCGAGAGCGCAATCGAACTGTTAATCGTGCGCGTAGTGTTGACTGGTAACCCTGTCCTAGGATTATAAGAAATGGGATAATTCTCTTCAGCCAGTGGCGAATTTCCTTCAAGTATCCACAGTTGAGCAACTGCATCACCCGTACCCGTGTTGACGCTGCCTCTAAAGGTTACCGATAACGTACCATTATCCCCTACGATGCCACTGACTGGACTTACAGAGAGGTTCGAGAAGACCACCTCCGCATGAGCGGCTGAGACTCCCGACAGCGTAACCAGCAAGATAACAAGACTGCAGTTGAAGAGCCTTCGCACGAACAACCACAATCCTACCGCCATCGCTGCCAGTTCCGCCATCATACTTATCCCGTACCGCCCGGACATGCCAGGCTCTTATTTTATGAACAAGTATTATGAACGATAAGCATCAATCAAAATCTCTCAAATAGTCACAAATGCAACTTTCTGTGAGCTTTATATTTTCCAGCCATGAGGCAAACGTGGGACACGACCAAGTCCTTTTACGGCGGAAGTAATAAGGCATACAGGCACAATCGGAACTAGTCGCGCGTTTCCAGATTCTCGGCAGCTGCTTGAAATACTGCTTTTGATCCGCTTTGATTCGCTGGGCCTTTGAAAAAATTCTGGTTAGTTGAAGTCGCGCTTGCTATCCTTTCCAGTGCGGTCTCCTGGACGAAAGCAGGGGTGTGCGGTCTCCGAAAGCCATACAAGGGTCGCTCTCATCGTGGTCCCGGCAATGTGCTTCGTCAGCGAATACAGCCACGAATTTCGAATGACTGTACAGTCAGGTTATCGCGCCGTTCGAGTTTTTGATGCGCAAGGTGGACGTCATTGAAACCGGGCTGCTCGGACAGGCTGGAAAGGTATGCCAGCAGAGCTTCTCCATCCCTGGCTTCACCACGCAGGACGAAAGTCCGATTCACCTTGTCCGGCGCAAATTCGAGCAGTTCAATATCTTCGCTGCTTGCTTCTTCCAATCCCCTGAAGACGGGGTACCAGCGGAAACTGCGCTCTGCTTCCATGGCCGACAGTCGCCGGTCCCGCTCGCGATCTTCGCGTGACATCTTCGGTGGCGGACGCCGGTAACTTGTATCCTGCAAGCGTGCGATTATCGCCCTCTCGCGAGCAAGTTCATTGAAGCGGGCATATACATCCATCGTCAACCAGGCCGCGACTGCAACCAGCGCTGCGGCCACCAGCCATAGCGTGGCGACGGCATGGCTCCGCGGCCGCAACAGTCTTTCCAGATCATTCATCGCAAACTTTTGCTCATGTCGCTTACCACGTTCAGCGATGCTTTTGGAAACTGCTTAGCAAGAATACCTGGCAGCTCGCTGCCAGGCTGGACGCACCAGACTACTACGCGTAATGGCGACAGGCCGGGCTGACGCTGAATCAGGCGCCACAGTGCGCTACCTAGTTCGCGTGCTATCGGCTGGACATCAAGCGCGGAAATGCGTCCAGCCTCCCATCGCATCATTGTGAGCCGGTTCATCTCGTGCAGGAACAGCACGCTGTTTCGTCGACGCAGTCCCGGCGAATGGCGCCAGTAGGCAAGTGAGGTCAATGGTGTTGCGCTGCGCAGGCGCATCCCTTGTCCGGCAGCGATGGATACAAGCTCGGACAACAATGTGCCAGGAACCGCCACAGCCAGCCCGGCAGCACGGAACTGGCGGTAACCGGCATCAACTGCCCATTTCGCATCGATATTCGCTCCACCACGCTCGATGCAAGCACGCGCATAGGCTTGCAGTTGCGATACCGACAACTGCTGCTCCTGCCACGGCAGCATGGCACAGCGCGCGATCTGATCCGAAAGCACGACATCGAGGCTTCCCCCCTTCACGCCACTGTCGCGCAAACCCTGAATGGCGCGCTCGAACACCCGCGGCGCCCAACTTCCCGCACTAGCGACACCATCGAAACATTCCATACGGCGCCCTGCACGCATCCAGGAAATACCGGGAAACAGTCCTATGGCAGCTTGATTAGGCCACAAAAGTGACACGGTTCACCTCCTGTAATGTCGTGTATCCCTCTCGTACAAGGTCGAGAGCGACATCGCGCAGAAATCGCGTACCCTGCACCCTGGCCTGTTCCTTCAGGCTGCGAATGGGCGCCCGAGCCACGATCATTTCGCGAATTTCGTCGGTCAGCCGCAGGACTTCGGCGATTGCACGCCGCCCCTTGTAGCCGGTATTGCGGCATTGTGGACACCCACGTCCGGCATGGAACCGGAACTGCCCTGCGTCATGAATACCCGACTCCTCCAGCAGCGCGGCGTCGATTTCAACCGGCACATTGCAGTACGGACAGTTCTGCCGCACGAGGCGCTGCGCCACGACGCCGGTCAGTGACGAGACAAAGTTGTAGGGGTCGACGCCCATGTGCATGAAGCGGCCGATCACATCGAAAGTGTTGTTCGCATGTACCGACGTGAATACCATATGCCCCGTCAGCGCGGACTGCACGGCGATCTGTGCGGTTTCCGGATCCCGGATTTCGCCGACTAGAATCTTGTCGGGATCGTGTCGCAGGATCGAGCGCAAGCCGACAGCGAACGTCAGACCCTTCTTTTCGTTGACGGGAATCTGCAGGACACCCGGCAACTGGTACTCGACGGGATCCTCGATCGTGATGACCTTGTCCTCACCGTGGTTAATCTCGGTAAGTGCTGCGTACAGCGTAGTCGTCTTCCCGCTGCCGGTAGGTCCAGTTACCAGCATCATCCCGTAGGGTTCCGACGCCAGGCGTCGCAGCAGCCCGATCGTGTGCACGTCGAACCCCAGCGAATCGAGCGTCAGCCGCTGTACGCTGTCCATTAACGCCTTTTTGTCCAGGACACGCAGTACCGCATCCTCGCCATGGATGCTGGGCATGATCGACACGCGTATGTCGATGTCGCGCCCGCGCGATCCGACGCGAAAGCGTCCATCCTGCGGAACGCGCTTCTCGCCGATATCGAGCTCGGCAAGCACCTTGATGCGTGCGATCGCCTGTTCGGCCAGACCGGGATTGCTCACCATTGCGATCCGGTTCAGCACTCCATCGATGCGAAATTTGATCAGGAGTCCCTGCGGCAGCGATTCCAGGTGGATGTCGCTCGCCTCCAGGCGCAGCGCATCGAATACTGTCGACGAGATGAGCCGCACGGCGGGACTGGCTTCGCCCTGGATCGATGTGAAGGTCAGCTCGCCGCTGACATCGCGCTCCGCTTCCGCCACAACTTCTTCGCCGACGGCGTCGGCCACCGCGCTGAACGATCGCTCGTGCGATTCCAGTTTCGCCAGAACCGCATCGGGATCGGCCACAAACAATTCCGCAATGCCATGATCGGCTAACCATGCACCCAACCCCGGCAGCAATGGCTGGCCCAGCACGGCCATCTGCCGGCCATGCATGTCGCAGCCCACCACGAGCAGGCGCGCCATCATTTCTGCGTAGTCGAAGTGCTCGAACAGGGGCACGAGCTCCGCAAGGTCGGCATGCACCATGATAGGGTACGCAAGTACCTCTGCCGCCTCTTGCAAGGCAATATCGCTGGCAATGGCGTGTCGTTGCGAAAGCCGTGCAAGCCAGCCGGATGGACGGCCACTACCTGTGGCCTCAACAATATCCTGAAGCGAGATATTCATGATAATTCAAACAATGTTGGCCAGGTCGAAAATCGGGCTGTACAGCATCAGCACGATGCCCCCCACCACAAGCCCGATACCAAGCATCAGTACGGGCTCGATCAGACGTCCCGCGGTATCGATCCAGAGCGCCGTTTCCTGGTCATGGAAGTCGGCGACATGGTGCATCATCTCGTGCAGATTGCCGGACGATTCCCCTGCAACAAGCAGACGCACCGCCACTTCCGTGCTCAAGTGGTTGTCACTCATCGCCGTCGACAGCGGAATGCCTTCGCTGACGCTGCGCGCGGCCCGATTAAGATCTGCGTGCATCGCAGCCGGCAGCGAGTCGCGAGTCATATGCAGCGCCGACAGCACGCTCAAGCCACTGTTGAGAAGCATGCCGAGCGTACGGTACAGGCGCGCCAGTTGCAGCACGTGCAGGCGTTCACCCACCCATGGAAGAGTCAGCACGCGCTGATGAACAGCACCACGCACCCTCGGATGAAACACAAGTATTCCGAACGTCGCGACGACAATTGCCAGCCCACCCCATGCCATCAGCTCGTTGTTGCGTACGAACGCGCCCCACCACTGCACGAAACCGGCGCTGCCTTCACGCATCGTGCCGGCGTCCTCGTAGACTTCGGAAAAACGCGGAAGCACATAGAACATCAGGAAAGCTATCACGAGGAATCCGACGCCAAGCAGGATCGCCGGGTACGTGGCTGCAGCACGCAACTTGCCCCGAATCTCGTCCACTTGTCGCTGATACTCCATGTAGCGGCGGATTGAGGCGCGCACTGTGCCGGTGGTCTCGGACGAGCGCACCATTGCCACATACAGCGCCGGGAACACGGAAGGCAGCGTCGCCATCGCATCCGACAACTGGTTCCCCTGACGCAGTTCGCGCATGAGCACCTCGTAGATCGACCGGTTGCGTGGGCGGCGGTCATTACTACCGAGGATCTCGACCGCGTCGACGACCGTCTGGCCCGCCTCGAGCAGCGAGTGCATCTGCTGATTGAACACCGACAAGTTGAAGTTCGACCCGCCTGTGACGGGCACCAGTGCTCGCGTCATGCGAATGCCGATCACCTGCCCCCCAGTGCTGGCCACGAGCTGCCGAGCCTCGGCCTCGGTCGCAGCATCGACGACGATGTCGTCGATCGCCATGGTCGCTGTCAGTACCTTGATCCGGAATCTCATCGACAGCCTTTCAGTTCCAGCTGACGATGTCGGCGTCTTCGCTTGTGCCGCCCTGCTGACCGTCGGCACCGTACGACATGATCTCGTATTCGCGCCCATCGCTGCCCGGCGAGCGATACACGTAAGCATGGGTCCACGGATCGGCCGGAATACCCTTCTTCAGGTAGGCGCCGTGCCAGTTCGACTCGTTTGCCGGCTGCGCGAGCAGCGCCGCCAGACCCATTTCCGTGGTGGGATAGCTGCCAGTATCGATCCGGTACTGATCCAGCCCCTTTTCGAAGGACTCGATCTGGGCTTTGGCGATCTGCGTCTTCGAGCGACCGATCTGCCCGAAATATTTCGGGGCCACGAACGCCGCCAGCAGTCCAATGATGACGATAACCACCAGCAGTTCCAGCAGCGTGAAGCCACGCTTGCAGCGTGTAAGAATGGGAAAGTTCATCGCAGTTTTTCCTGCTCGGGTAAGTAAACAAAGCGCCAGTCACTGTAGTGCTGCGCGTTCGTGAAGTCGGCCAATTCCTTCGGGAAGCCATTGCGCTTGATCGGCCTGACGGAAGACAGGGAATGCACGCCGATCACCTCTCCGCGTTCGTTGCGCAACACCCCCCACTGCCCAGTAGCGCTCATCGGGTCGCGATACAATTTGCGCAGTGGCCGAGCAGGTCGTGTCAAACGCTGGTCGCTCAGCAGATCCTTCAGTTCCTCCGGATACTTCTTTGTCTCCCCAGGAGAGCCGGCGTGAAAGCGACGGATGGCCTCGCGATAAGCTGCGCCGCGCCACAACAGTTCAGCCTCCAGCTCGCGCCGTTCGTTCGTGATGGTGTTCTCGATCGCCCGCAGGGCGGCCAGCGACAGTATGCCAACGAGGAACATCACGATCACATAACTGAAACCGCCTTCGCGCCGCATTACCATTCCTTCAGTGAGGTGCCGTCACGTCCCGTGTCCGACGCACCACTGCGGACGTCCGACACGACGCCCATCGCCGGATCCTCGGCAGGTATGACCACCCAGCTCCTGGCACTCCTCGTAAACGGATCGACCGGGATCTTGCGCAAGTATTTTTCTGTCACCAGTTCGTCGAGGGTGTCCGGATAGCGCGCGCGGTCCGCGTAGAACTTGCCAAGCGCGTCGCGCATGATATAAAGATCCTCTCGCAGAACGTCCTCCCTGGCCCGGTCCATGTTGCCGAAATAGCGTGGCGCCGCCAGCGACACCAGCAGGCCTAAGATGGCGAGCGTGACAAGCAGTTCGATCATCGTGAAACCGCGCCTGCGTACGTTACCACTCCGCATACGGCACTCCGTTCAGGCCATTCCGGCGGGACGTCGAATGGACATCGAATACATCTTCCCCTTCCTCCGGCGCGTCGGGAGGCGACTGGAAACTGCGTTTGCCCCAGCTGTCGATTGCCGATAAGGACGCGTCCGGCATCATCGGGTCGCGCGGAATGCGTCGGATGAAACGGAGCCGCGGCCCGCCGGGATGCTCCTTGTCCGAGACGCCGTCGACGAGCTCCGCCAGCGTGTGCGGATATCCGGATTCACCGGGCGTAATTTCGATCCTGCCCGCGTCTGCGGCCCGCTTGTATCCATCGATCGCTTCGCGAATATCGCGCAACGCGCGCCGCAACTGCTGTTCGCGCTCGCGTCGTACGGTGGTCTCGATGACGGGAACCGCGACCGTCGCCAGGATGCCAAGGATCGCGGCGGCCGCGAGCAACTCGATCAGCGAAAAGCCGCTGCTGCACGCCGAGGAACGCGGTAGCTTCATGGGTTGACAGTGATCCGATGGACCAGCGGCAGCGCGGGACGGGAAACTGACTTCGACGCACCGATTGGTGTCATCGCGATCACGGTAATGACCGCCTCGGGTGCCGGGATCCGTGCCCTGAATGTCGCAGTCAATGCGATGCCCGGCCCCGTGCCTGCCGCTCCCTGCCCGTTCATGCCGACCGAGACCCGCCCGCTTGCAGCATCGACGCTTTTGCTAAACGCGCCCTTGCCTCCCTGACCGAAGTAGCCGCCGTCGTCGACCGACACCACATCGAACTCGTCCGGATTGAATCCGAGCTGGATCGAAGCGGCGCGCAACTGTTCGGCGCTGTCCATGTTCAGTTTCAACGTGAACGTGTCGCCTGCCTTCATGGCCTCCGGACCGCTCCAGGCGAGCTTCGGTGCATCAGGTCCTCCGGCTGGCGATATCGGCTTCCCCACAACATCAGTTCCGGTTCCCGATAAAGCATTGTCCGTCTTTCCATCAAGCGTACGCAGTTGCAGAGGACGGTCCCGCAGAGTCGTTTCCGTGCCTGACCAGAACGATTCAGCGGCCGGATCCCGACGCTGGATGTTACGGACCAGATGTGGTGTAATCGACAGCACCACTTCTGTTTTCTGACGTGAGTCGCTCTGGCTGCCGAACAAGCGTCCCAAAATGGGGAAGTCGCCTAGGAGCGGCACTCGGTTGCCGGAGGTCCGGTCTTCATCATTGATCAAACCGGCCAGTATCTGGGTTTCGCCATCCTTCAACCGTAGCGCCGTGTTGAAGTTGCGTGTACCGATCTGATATGCGGCCGATCCATTGCTTGTCTTTACCGAAGACACCAGCGAACTCACTTCGAGCCCAAGCTTCAGGCCAATCTCGTCGCGAAGATGGATGTCGGGCTCGACCTCCAGTTTCAAACCGACATCGAGGTACTGGATATTTTCGGTGACGAAGGTATTCGTGCTGGTCGTGGTCACGACAGGCACTTTGTCACCGATCATTATTTTGGCCTTCTCGCGGTCACGCACGCGGATACGCGGGTTGGCCAGCAAATTGGCGTCGCCGTCGGTCTTCTGCAGATTGATCGTCGCGCTGGGAAGGGTAATGCCGATCTGGCTGGAATCCAGGTTACGCAGATCACTCAGCCTTACGGTCGATGTCGACGTGTTATTGACTGGAGCGGATGCAGTCGTACCCAACGGCGTGAGAGTCAGCTGGCTGTTCCACTGCACGCCTGCGTTGATGAGACGGGTTCGATTGATTTCGAGAACCTCGACTTCAAGCATTACCTCGGGTTCTTCCAGGTCCTGCAGGCGGATCAGTTTTTCGGCCAGCGCGATTGCCTCGGGTGTTTCGCGCAGCATGAGGAAGTTGTACTTGTCGTCGACATAGACGTCCTTCAGCTTCAGCATGGTCTTGAGCATCGATGCTGCCTGTTTTGCCTCGATGTTCGCCAAGTAGAAGGTGCGCACGGCAAGATCCTGATAATCCTTCAGCTTTGCGGGTGTGTTAGGGTAGATTAAGACGCTGCTGGCGTTGAGGACTTTCTTTTCCAGTTGTCCGGTCGAGAGAATGACATCGATCGCATCGTCCAGCGATGTCTGGTTGAGAAACACCGTCGTGCGCTGGTCGACCTTGACATCACGGTCAAAGATGAAGTTGATGCCCGTCGTACGAGACAATGCATCGAATACGATCTTCAGGCTGGCATCGCGGAACTCCAGATTGATCGGCTTCCTGTATGCCGCTCCCAGCATAGGCGATGCAATGCTCGGTTGTGCGTTTCGGGCCAGCAGATCGCCATGCAGTGCCAGCGCATCGGGGTGTGCCGGTGCGCGCCTCAGCGCACTGTCCACCAGTTCTGCCGCCTTCATGTAATCGGACGCCTTGATCGCCGCGCGCGCACTCTGCACATCCGCATCCGCACGTTCCAACGCCGCCAGCCGCTCCAGCCCCGCGCGTGCGCGCGCATTCTCGGGGTCATACTGCAATACTTGTTCGTAATCCTTCTGGACGTTGCTGCGCTCGCCACGCGCAAGCGCAACACCGGCCCGCTGCAGCAGCAGATTGGTGCTGGTCTCGCGTGCTCGTAACCAGTCGCGGCGAAACTCGACGTTTTCGGGAGCGAGCTGAGTCGCTTGCCCAAGCTCCTTCACTGCTGCCGGATAATCCTGTTTGTCGAGCGCCCTCATTCCCGAGTAATGGTGCTGCCGAGCTGCACATCCACCCAGCATGAGCAAGGTTGCGACAAGAATGCCGCGGCCTGAAATCAAAAGCAGTTTCATGGTTTGTTTTGTTCCGGAATCGGCAGCGTCTGTCGCAAGCCCGTGGCTACGGTCTCGAATTCCATTTGTGATGAACCGATTTCCACCACCTTGTAGGTACCTTCCAGAATGTCGCCACTATGTGCCAGCAATAGCTGGTCGCCGCGGCCGAGGTACACCACACGACTGCCCTCGTTCATCATCTGGCCAAGGAATACATACGGCAACGGCAGTGCCGGAGCCGGTGGTGTCACGCCGCCTGTCGCAACAGGCACGACTGTGCGAGGAGCTTCCGACTGTGCAGGCAACGCCTGCCAGAGCCGGGGGGCAAAAGGATTTTCGTCGCTGGCAATCCACTCCCGCTGTTCTGCTTGACGCTCCATCAGGCGTGGCGCGGCAGGTGCTTGTGCTACAGGCCGCACCATGGCAAATCTCGAAGAAGGTAGCAGATGAATGTCCTCATCCACTGGATAAAGAATTGCCCCGACCGTGCCAGCGAACGCCGTACAAAGCACAGACCAACGAACACGTGCCGCCTTATCCACGTGACGCCCTCTGGTAGAATGCCGAAAAAACGAGTTGGCAGCCCAACGCTTGTGCTGCCGCGTTGTCGCGGGTACAGCGAATTATGTCGAGAGTAACATTAGGCATTCCTGCAGCCAGTGCGGCGACAAAACGACGTACTTCCGGGTAGCCCGTCTTCACGCTCATGCTTATGCGGTAGCGGCGGTAAGGCTGATCGTTGCTTCCCTCCAGCGCATATGTCACCTCATCGACCGGCAGACCGACATCAAGGGCTGTCCGCGTGAATGTCTCAACCGCGTGAGACGCGACGAATATTGGCAGTTCCGGTTCCGCAATACGAGGCTGGGCTGCAATCAACAATGAAACTGGTCGACGAGCCAGCATAGTTCGCTCTGCCGCAGCCTCCTCCACTTGCTTTCTCATTGCAATCCAGCTGCCTGCCGAAAACAAGACAAGCAGCATGCCAGCAGACAAGACTGCAAAAGACCACCCATGGGTGCGTTGCAGTTGAATCAGGCGAAACTTCAGATGAGAAAGATGCTTCACAAGGACAGGATACGATAGAGCCGTGGCAAATAAGCTATTTCCTAATAGGATTAAGATTATAGAAGGAGATACGCCAAATATCCTCACAAATTTTCGGCACAAACACTTATTAGTTTGCCGAACAATGGCTAGGCAACCCCGACGCGGCCGAGATGGCATTGATCGACAATCTGCGGCGCGTCGTGGAAGAAAGTCCCGCCGACGCGTGCGTTAGTGCCTAAACTTGCTACAACGTCACCTCGACGTGCCGATCGCGGCGCAAGCGACGTGCGCAGGCGCCCCCCTACTCGGCTTTCCCACACTGAGGACGCGATCCGATACGGATTACTGGGTTTCGCCGATGGCGGCGCCGATTGCCTTCTGGCTGTAGCCAGACAGTTCGCTCACGACCCCATCGGTATTCGCAACTGGCTTGGTGAATACGACTGCCACGGTGTCCCCGCGATCCTCCATGAGAATGTCCTTGCAGCTGATGACCTTGTGACCAGTCGTCGGCTCACACCGCTAGTAATCGCCGTTCATGGCGCGCCTCGCGCAGATTCCACGATTCGAACAGGGTACACCCAGACGGTGGTGGAGAAGGCTTTCGAGCAATCCTCGAATCGTCCGAGAATTTCTCTTGAAAATTACGACGTTTCGCACTCGTTAGAGCGCCTAGGTTTTAACAACCGATGACCACTATTGACGGTCGCAAGGCCGTTTTTTACACACCTCCTCTTCGATGATAACGCTTATTATCATCGAAGCGTTTATGCTTGTTTTGGCCCTGAAACAGGGTTAGGATGGAGTATCTCAGCCATTTTGTATCCTGTCGTCCATGTCCGAATTCCCAGCTGCGCCATCACCACCCAGCCTCGACGACTTGCAGCGCTGCGGCGCCGATGCACTGCTCAGCGAGTCGACGCCCGCAAAGGCCTACCACGAGATGTGGTCGCGCTTGTTCGCGGCCGCCAAAGCCGTGCTCCCAGACCAACCGCGGGCTTTGGCGCTCGACTACCTGGCGAAGATCTGTTCGATGATGCTCGATCCAGATGAACCGGCCATGCTCTACAAAGCCATGCTGGTCACCCGCGCTGGGCGCAGCATGCTCCCCGAGGATCTGACGCCGGCGGATATCGACGTGCTGGCCGAGCTGACGCCCACCGTGCGCCACCCTTGGCTACGCGCTCGGCTGGCCGACCTGGTGTGGTTAATTGACCGCCGCAAAGGCATCCGGTTCGCGCGCCTGGCCATCGAGGCTTACCGCGAGCCGGACATCGGCGGCGAGGACTGGAACCGCGGAGCCATCCAATGCCGCCAGCGTGCCATCCAGCTGGCACTGTCCACCGGCAAAGATGGCGGTGCATTGGCGGCCGAAATCGCCGGCGAGCTGCTGGGCGCGTTCTGGCAAGCCGTAGAGACCGACGATCAGGCCGCAGCCCTGCGCTACCTGTGGCCCCTCCAGGTTCAGGGATTGGCGCGCGACGAAGCCGGCCAGATCGCAGACACGCTCGAGGCGATTGCTCGACGCGCTCTGCTGGGCGGCGATCCATTCGGCGCACAGCGATTCGCCGAAAGCGCTTTGGCTTGGTTCGGGCGGGCACGCGATGCGGAACGCCGTGCCGCAGTGCAGATACTGATCGCCGAAAGCTGGTTGGCGCAAGGTGAGAAGGACGGCTCAGGTATCAGTCTGCACCACTGTTATGCGAAAGCGATCGACGCCTACCAGGGCGTGCCGGCCCGGTACCGGGAGCAGCTCGGCGCCGCGGACGCCATCGCACAGCTAAGGGCGAGGCTACCGGACGCTGGACTGGACGTGCTTGGCCGCATGAAGACGGTCAGCCATCGCTTCGATATCAGCGACCTGGTGCGCGAAGCCGTCGGCAAGGTGCAGGGCCTCCCCCCTACCGAGGCGCTCTTCGCCTTCTGCCAGATCGCACCGTGGCCAAGCCTGGAAGCATTGCGGGCGGAAGCCGAAATTCCCTTGAACGGCATTGCAGCGTTATTCTCGACGACGAGCGTCGATGAAGACGGCCGGGTAATCGCTTACGAAGACGGCGTCAGCGACGCGGCAAGCCGCGAGCGGCGCCTGGTCGCCGAGATGGTCAAGGCATGTGCACGCCGGGCAGATCTGGCAGCCCATGGTTTGGTTGGCCCGGCGCTGGACACGATCCGCCAGCAGTTTCATCTATCACTGTACGACTTTTATACGATTGCGCAGTTGTCGGCGCTGGTGCCGACCGATCGCGCCAACCTCGTGGCCAAGGGGCTGTACGCCGGCTATTGCAGCGACTTCGTTCAGGCAATCCACATCCTCGTCCCGCAATTCGAGCACATGGTGCGTTCGGTTCTCAAGGAAGCCGGCGCGCAAACCACCAGCCGCCAAGACGGCATCGAGATGGAACTGGGGCTGTCGAAACTGGTCGATCTGCCGGAAATGGTGACATGCTTCGGCGAGTCGTTGACCTTCACGATCCGCGCCTTGATGTGCAAACCGCTCGGGCCAAACCTGCGCAACCAGGTGGCGCATGGTCTAGCGGGCTCCAACCTGTGCAACAGCGGTGCCGGCATCTACGCGTGGTGGCTGATCCTCGCACTCGTGGTCGAGGGCTTTCACATGATGCACCGCGCCGAGGAAGCGAATAATGCGGCTGGCGCTGCAGAGGATCGATAATGTCCCAGCATACCGACATCGCACTGCCCGAGCTCGCCTATAACCGCACCGACTACACGGCGCTGCGCGCCTACGTGCTCAAAATCCCAGTCCAGCGCATCGCCGACCTGTACTACACCGAAGACAGTCCCCAACTGGAACAAGGTCTCGAGCGCTGGCTCATTGACATGCGCAATGCGCTGATCGAGCGCGCGATCGAGCACAATCCGGCCTTCGCCGAAATCCTGAAGGGTGCGCGCCAGGGCGGCGCCATCACCGACAAGGCGCTCGATATCTTGATCAAGGCCGCCGACATGCCGCGCCCGGCGCCAAGCCGAGCGCAGTCGGTCGCACAATGGTTCCGGCCGAAGACCGCCCGCGCCCTGAAGGAAGAAGATGTGCTGACGATCGGCGACCTGGTCGACCTGATCAAGCGGCGCGGGCCCGGGTGGTGGCGCTCGGTGCCGCGTGTCGGCGCCGGCCGGGCCAGCGCGATCCTGCGGTGGCTGCGCCAGTGGCCGGACCAGCTCGGGGATATCGACCTGGACGGCACCCACGCCGCGCCGGCGGAGGATTTCGACCTGCTGCCGGTACTGGATCCGACGCGCCGCGCCGCGCTGGCGCCGCTCGGCACCTTCCAGCTGCCGGCATGGCTGTCCGGGCTGCAGGGCGCGAACCGTTCGCCGGCATTCTGCTTCATCGCCGCCCGCAACGACCTCGAGGCGATCAACGCCTACCTGGTGCGCTACAAGGGCCAGGCCCACACGGAAAGAGCGTACCGCAAGGAGCTGGAGCGGTTCATCCTGTGGTGTGCTCTGGTGGCGTGCAAGCCGATGTCGTCACTGCTGGTCGACGACTGCGAGCGCTACAAGCACTTCTTAGTGGCGCCGACGCCGGAGTTCCGCGGCCCGCGCACCGTCAAGACCAGCAAGCGCTGGCGCCCGTTCGCCGAGGAGCCGATGAGCACAGGATCGCAGAAGCAGGCCGTGCTCATCCTGCGCGGCATATTCGACTGGCTGGTCAAGGTGCGCTACCTGGCCGGCAATCCCTGGACGGCGGTGAAGGATCCGGTGGTGATCGTGCAGGCCGAGCACATGCAGGTCGACCGTGCACTCAGCAGGAATGCCTGGGACACGGTCGTCGAGGTGTTGACCCTACGCGCGGCGGAACCCGACAACCAGCAGGACCGGGTGGCGCTGGCGGCCATCCTGCTGATGGGGGACTCGGGCCTGCGCCGCGCCGAGGCGGCCAGCGCGCGTCAGAACAAGCTCAAGCCGAGCCGGCACGCCAGCGGCGTGTGGATGCTCACGGTGCTCGGCAAGCGCAGCAAGATACGCAAGGTGCCGGTCAGCGGCCGCACGATCGATGCGCTGCGCGCGCACTGGCGCGATCGCGGGCTCGACTTCGACGGCACGCCGGCGGATCTGCCGCTGCTGGCGCCGCTGGTGGTTCCGGGCACGCCGGCGGCGCGGGCGCGGCACCGGGACGACGCAGCGAACGGCTACCGCGCCAATTCGCTGTACGACGTGATTGCCGGCGCCCTGGGCCGCGTGCAGGCGCACGTGGCCGATCACACGTCGCAAGAGGCGCCGCTGCTGACACCCGAGGACCTGGCCCAGCTCGAGCACACGTCGCCGCACGCCTTCCGGCACACGTTCGGCACGCTGGCGGTCGAAGACGACATGCCGATAGTCGTCGTGCAGGACGTACTCGGCCACGCCAGCGCGGCGACGACGTCCATCTACGTCAAGGCGAAGGAAAAGCGGATCGCCGAGGCCGCGGAGGAGTACTACGCCAAACAGGGCGGCGAGGCGGGTGCGCGCCGCAAGAAGGCGGTGTGATGCCCGGGTACCACGTTTAAGATGGCCACGACCGAGAAGCCCGACAAAGGGTTAAAGGTCCCGTTCGGACGCCAGGGCGACGTGCTGCTGGCGCCGACCGATACCTTCGCGGCCGGCCTGGATTGCCAGTGCTGCTGTCCCGGGTGCGGGGCGCGGCTGATCCTCAAGAAAGGGTCAAGGCGCAGCCACTTCGCGCACCACAACGCACCCGGTTCCGACCAGTGCGTCGAGAGCGCGATCCACGCCGCCGCCAAGCAGGTGCTCGTCGAATGCGGCGCCCTGATGGTCCCGGAGGTCAGCTTCCACATTTCAGCGGCGACCCAGGACGGCGGCGAGTTGCACGAGTACGAAGTCTTGTCACCGCAACGGCGCATCCGGTTCGATCGCACGGTGGCGGAAGTCGCCATCGACATGATCCGGCCGGATGTCGTCGGCTACCGCGGCGACCGACAGCTGCTGGTCGAAATGTTCTTCCGCCATCGCGTCGATGAGGACAAGCGGACCAAGCTCAAACGGCTCGGCTTCCCGGCACTGGAAATCGACCTGTCCGATCTCGATCCGCAGGACGGGTTCGAGGCGGTGAAAGATCGCGTCATCAAGGGCGTGCATCACAAAGAGTGGCTGGTGTACCCGCGCAGCGACGAGCACCTCGCTTACTTGCAACACAAGCTGCAGGTGCGGGTCGACGCGGCCAACGACAAGCACCGCGCCGAACTGGAACGCCGGCGACAGGAACGGGCGCAGTTGGCGCAGCTCGAAAAAGCGAGGCAAGCCGCCAACGTCGATATCGACACCGCGTTTTCTCGCTGGCCTGCCGGCGAGCAGGAAGCGTGGCTGCGCGAGCGACTTGGCCTGGACGATGCCATCCCGGCCTTCCTCTCCCGGCAATCGTACCCGGAGACCGTAATCCAGGTGCCGGCGTTCCTCTTTCAAGCCAGTATCTTCGAGCGGTTTATCCACGGCAGCAGTGAAGGCACGAAGCTGACAGCTGACGTGATCTATCCCTGCCTGCGCCGACGATTCAGGTTCCCAGCGCACGATTCCACGCTCCAGCACCTGGCGATCAACCTGTACCTCCGTTACCTGATGAGCGCCCGGTTCCTCTACGGCGCCCATTTGACTGGACCTTACTATGTCGAGCACAGCGTTGTCTCGCTGCCACCATTCGCTTTATTCGAAACCCGATACGATGGCGAGCCGCTGCTGTCGGAGCAAGCCCGCGGCACCGGCCCGCGTCGGCGCTGGCGCGTCAGGTGGCCGCGTTGGCGCTCAGTCCTGGAAGACGCGCATGAATTGCTGGCCCGCTCACCGCACCGCGATCTGTTACTCGACGCCGTGAACAGTTTGTCGGCGATGAACCGGCCAAGTAGCCCGCACCACTGGGCGGAGCCGCTTGTCGCACAAGGCGTGCCGCTGGAACACTGCTTCAATCTGTTAAGCGTAGCTGGATTGATTGAACGCTAGGGCTTGACCAGCAGAAGATCAGCTTTGCGAACTTCGATCCGCTATCGTTGCACCGGCATTAGTGTACCGACGGGATAACGTTAGGTTACTTAGCCACCCTTAAGTAAACCAATAAAACCAATGGGTTCAGTGAGAACTCTGACGGATTTCTGGGGGCGAATTTTGGCCCAAAACGGTAGCTGGCCTGTATAGAATGTGAGCATGGTTTTCAAACAGAAATCTCCGCAGTACACGACGTCAGCCCAACTTGAAGAGGCCATACGACGTCACCGCGAGCGCACAAAAAAGTTGATCGCGGAAGCACGTAGCCGTCGAGCTGGCGCCCCCGTTCCTCCGTTTGCCACTCCTCTCGAAAAGCTACCGAAGTAGCTGACGTCGCGCGGCACTGCAGTGACACTATCCTGGGCGGAACGCACGGATAGTCACGCTTTTGCTTCATCCAGCCGCTTGGACGCTCCGCGCCCGACTATCAAAAATGCTCACCATTGAGAATCCGTTGTAGGCACGGCCCAGGAGAAGCCACATCAATCGCGAGATGGGAAGAGTCTTTGCACACAAACTGGGCCACGTTGACGGCTAAAAATTATCGTGACAGTCACGAATTTGCTTCACATTGGACGCATAGTCACGCATTTACTTCGCTAACAGTCACACATTTCCTTCACCGCACGGTTGATGTCGACACTTCGATGAGCACCATCGTCGAGACGAGCAATCCAATTGGCGCTCTCCCCTGCGATCACGTCTGTCGGATACAAGAAAATCCGCGTTTTCACGAGCGTGCCAGTACCGCAGCTGTCCGTGATCCTTGCCAACAAGCGGTCAAGCGCTTCCTTCACTTGCGATTCCGTAAGGCGCATGCCCGCGTCCTGAAGCGTCACGGACACGTTCACCCAGGCCTGGCCAGGCGCGCCGCCGGTGACGGAATCCGATACCGTGACTACCCCAGCATCAGGAAGATCGATCGTTAGCCCCTTATGCAAAGGCTCGGCGCACGTGGATGCTCGCTCCGCAGGCGCGGCTGACGCATCACTCAAATCGGCTGCAGAGGCGATGACGCAATGCCCGCCTGGCGCGACATCGCAAGAGTACGTCGAGAATCCGACCTTCCGCTCTTCGCCAGCATACGGCTCCATCACGTCCGCATAGCAAAGCAGCTCCGGGCGACCCGAGGCACCACCGTCGCAATACCGCGGCAGCAGCTTGGTAACACCGCCTTCGCTCTTCAGCTGCTCGGTCAGGTTTATCAGCGCCTGCTCGCCAGGCGTCAGCGGTGGAGCATTGGACTCGCAGCCCAGCAGAGCGAGGCCCATCAGGGCAGCGGCCAAAAATTTTGTAGATGGCATTCGGGGAAGCGCGTGGAAGTCTGGCGAGCGCATCGTACCGCTCGACGGCATTGCAAACCGACAATCATAGCCGACAATCCGGTCGGAAAATTCTCGAAGTATCATGACATGCGTCCGTTCGCCCCCAAGCCGTCGAAGATTAGCTGTGCAGCTAATCCTTAATCTCTAGCTAAGTTAGGGGATTGCGCAATGTTAGCTGCGCAGCTAATATGGTACGCATGGATAACGTTGATATTTCTTTGTTGCACGATTTTATAGGTTCGCTCCAAGGTGCTACCGGCTTCTTCGCGGAACATGAAGAGGTAGAGGTGCCTTTTGGCGATCACCGCCGAAATGCACGGCTGGACGCACTGGTGGAAACAAAGACTCCGGACGGGCGCTCCTGCGTATTGGCAATCGAGATGAAACGTGTAGCCTATCCACGAGATGCCCGTATGGCGATCAGCCACCTGATGGAGTATCGAGCTACGGTCCCTCCCGGCACTCAAGTTGAACTATGCTTGGTCGCCGATACGATCAGTCCAGGTTCGCGCGAGGAACTGCGGAAAGCGGGAATCAACTACTATGATCAGAGCGGAACACTGTACTTTAGACATCACACATGGTTAGTCGATATTGAGCGCGCACCGATACGCCCAGCCCGTAAAAAGGATATCGCGCTGTTTAGCGGGGCACGTGAACAGGTCGTCCATGCCTTGCTCTACCATTGGTATAAAAATCCTGATGACGGGTACATCTCCGGAGGGGAGCTCTCTCTTCTCTCGCACACATCGACCTTTACTGTGTCGAGCACGATGCAGGCCCTTGAGCAGCATGACTTCGTCGAATCCAAGGGCAGCGGCCCGAGTCAGCGCCGCCGCTTGCGTGATCCTGCAGCGCTCCTCGACGCATGGGCTGATGAGTGGATACGGCGGCGGGAAGTGAAAACCCGCTGGTATACGTATGCTCCCAGCGGGCGCATCACCGACCGGATCATTGAAGGATTCGTCAGACATGCACGGCATGAATGGGCACTTACCGGGGCCGCTGCTGCCAATGCCATCGTTCCGCGATTAACCAGCGTTGATCGTGTGGAGGTCATCGTTCAGCCAGGCGACGCGGAGCAGCTGGCGTCTGCAATGGGTCTGTCTCAAGCGGATAAAGGTTCCAACGTAGTCATGATTGAACGCACCGGCGCGTCCTTCCTGTTCCTCGACGAGCACCCTGAACGGCCACATTCCCGCTTTGCCAGCCGATTCATACAATATCTAGATCTTCTCAACGGCTACGGCCGCAACAAAGAGCTCGCGGAAGAATTCCGCAAACATGCGCTCAAAATAGGAAGCAGCAAGTGAACACGAAACATAAGACCGCCGCGGAGTACAGCACCGATCACACCAAGGCATGTGAGATCGCGCTCGTCGCGCTGCTGCGGGCATTTGGCTCATTGAAGAATGATTTGCGGCTCGTCGGTGGATTGGTTCCGCGCTATTTGACGCCGTCACAGCCGCCTGAAGTTCCTGAGCACGCCGGCACGACCGACGTCGACGTCGTTCTCAACATTACGGTGCTCGCCGCGAAAGGCACCTACGATAAGCTGAAGCGGCAGCTGAAAGACGGCGGCTTCGTCCGTTATCAGCCCGACCCAAAGGGTCCGGTGAGCTCCTGGCAATGGGTATACGATGCCGGCGGCACACCGATTGTCGTCGAATTTCTACAGCACACTGACGACCCGAAGCAAAGTTCCTTTCTCGTCGAAATTGATGGAGAGGATGTCTCAGCGTGTCAGATCCTCTTTGCCGGTATCGCACATGACTGGTTCGAGGAGAAGGAAATCGTTGTCGAACTTCCCAACAACGGTGGGATCGTCAAGGAGACTATTCGCTACGCAGACGCGGTGGCCTTCATCGTCCTGAAGGCGCTCGCCTTTAAGACCCGCCACGAACGTAAGGACGCTTCGGACCTTATCCATGTGATGCGCTACTGGGGCAGCGTTGAATCACTCGCCAAAGCATTCTGCGAGCGCTTGGCCACTAGAGCCCACGGCGGCGCCATCGATGAGGCGCTAGCGGCACTGGCGGAGAACTTCTGCGACGAAACAGACATTGCAGGTTATCGCAAAGATGGGCCATCGGCCGTGGCCAACTTCTACGGCCTGCAGGACGCCGATGAAGAAACACGTATCCGCGAGCAGCGCGACGTGAGCGGCATGGTGGACTACTTCCTACAGCAAGTGACCCAACTCCGTGGAAATGACGCTGCGGAATGAGTAGGACATCGCTTCGTTACATCGGCGCTACCGCGCTGTACGTCAAGCATGCGGCGGAAAATTATTCTTCAGAACGCCTTTCAATGACTAGGTAACAAAGCTTGCAAATTACTAATGTACTTTGGTAATCCCTGCCACATTGATATCTCTTGGTGGAGTATTGCATTGTTTCAATGCGTGCTACTAATATGATATGATAGCAAAATGACAAGCGAACAGAGCTGGGCAAAAGGACTTGCAGTCCCAAAAACAAAAGGCAACCTTCTCATTGTTCGCTAAACAGATTGAGCCTCCGCGAAGTGGGGCGATGGCTGGACAGGATATCGGCTTCTTGTCGCAGGCAAGCTGCCGCCAGTAGAAAATCCGTTTTTTTGGAGAACATTGAGAATGGCGGAAACCGCTAACATCGCGAAGATGGCAGAGAAGTTGTCGAAGGAAGTCTTCGCAGAATTCTTGTGGCAAAAGACGGGCTCGACGAACATCAACTGGCCCTGCGAAGACGAGGAAAACCACGGCAAGAAAACCCACCCGTCGGACGTTGTCTTTTACTATGACGAGCCATACTCGCAAGCGCGCACATATGTGAATTGCGACCTAAAGAGCTACGCCAAAGACTCAATAAGCGTGGGAAGCATCAAGGTTGCCCTGGAGAGTCTCGCAAAAGCCCTTAGTTGCGCCGAAAAGAGCGAAGAATTTCGGAAAAATTTCTTACACGAACATGTGTCCCCGGAGATATGCGGCTTGCTCTTCGTCTACAATCATGATGGCGAGTACGATAAGGATTTCGATGCACTGCTCGACAAGGTGAAGAACGAAAAGCTGGACATACCCCCGAAGTCGAAAATCGTCGTTTTCGGCCCCAGCGATGTGTACTGGCTCAACAACGTTCGACACGAGATTGCCTACATGCGTGGTGGGGTTGGTGAACTGCCCGACAGGGAACACTGCAAATTCTTCTTCCCACACCTGGTACGGAGGAAGAACGTTCAGCCGGAACACGCCAAGGCTTGCACGCTCGAAATGATGTCGGCTCCTTGGATCATCCTGTCGTACACAAATCCGAAGAAACAGAATCGTAAGGGTTTCGTTGTCTTCTGCCGAAAGCGCGGAACCTCCGTCGCGGAGTATCTGTACCTCATTGACTACCTGATGCACTACCAAGTTCTTGTCGAGGATACTGACGTTTTCATACGGACGCTGGATGCCGATTCGATGGCAGCAGCTTATTTCACCAAGGCGAAGGACCAATACGTGGAAGAGTACGGAGGAGGCACCGAGATTAAGAGCTTGCTCGATGCAATACAGTTTGGCCAAATAAACGACGTACGCACGAAATTTTCCGAACTCGAATTGGGAATGGACAATGGCTAAGAACACGCTACTCTACTGCGCGACCGACAAGGAAATCTACGATGTGCTGATGTCATCGAAACAACGAATCAACGGCGCAGTAGTCCTAGAGCTTGCCAAAGACCGCGGCATATTTTATTCATCGAAGGATTCCCGAGAAACCCTGATACACAACTTGTCGCTCTTGACGCACGATTATCACGACTTGAATATCATCCTAGATCAACGTGAGCATACCGGGCGTACAGAGAAGCTGACCTCCGTAACGCTGAACGCGGCTCTTACGATCGACGAGATCAAGGAAGTAGCAAAGGACTATATGGCCGATTCCCCGTCCGATGAGAAAGCGACCGGCTACCAGAAGGGAAATGACCAATATGTAGTCAACGTCGAGTATTCGGAAATAGACTACTCGAAGACGCGTCTCGTTCAACGGACACCGAAGGCGGCGGGGATCGAGTTTCACATCGAGGGGGAGAAGACTGTCATCCGCATGCCTTCGAATGCCAAAGCCAAGGAGATCGTCCAGAAAATCAAGGTCCGACTAGACAACAAGAAGAAAGCTGACATCCCGGTAGGATTGATCGAGCTATCGGAATTTGCGACGGCGGCCGAGCGAACTCGGTTCTTCACGCTTTTAATAAGCACTCTAGTCGGATTTAAGCTTGACAATGTCACCAGTGTCAAAGTCGAGCGGATGAAGAACGAGAAGGCGACCGATGAGTTAGAGCTGGAGGACGATCAAAACACGGAAGAGGCGAAGCAGGAAGCCTTGGCCCTTATCCGGAACGTTGCGCTCAGAGGCGACAGCCTGCTCGCCTCAGAGGAATACCAAAGCCTTCAAAAAAAAGGATTTTTCATCACGTCGATTATATGGCGATCGAAGCAGATGACCGTACCCTACCCAGTAATCGAGTTCGAGGCCGCATTTGAGGAACCCGAGGTCGGCAAGGGATTTAAGTATTCTGTACGCGGAGCCTTGAATTTCGTCGAAGGCGAATACACGAAAACACTCCGTCCGATAGAACAAGAAGTTAAACAAAAGCTCGTCTTCCTGATCGAACGCACAGCAAACGGCGTGATCTCGAAGATCAGAGAGGAAGCCGCCGCTTCTGCCGATTTTTCGCAGTAGGAAGAACAGACATGAGACGCGTTCGATGGCTAGGTGCAGAATGGTCTGTTCCCATGAGGACGCTCGCGTCCCGGATGAAAGCGCAGCTTTTTACCTCAGAAAGCTTTGATGGTTTCGTTATCCACCGTGTTCGCGATAACTCCATTGAAGCCGAGTATGTCGAAAAGCTGACCTACCAAGAAACTGTGACAGATCCTTTCGGGAACGAAACGGTCTTCGACAGGATTGGATACCGGCGGATCGAGTTCACGTTGTTTTCCGAATTCCCAAACATCGAACTACACGACGCGCACCGCAGTACGAGGGAGTTTGTGAGTAAGCTCTTGGAGCTTTGCAGCTTCTCGGTAATCGTCGAACCAGTCGCAGCCGACCTCTTGTGCTGGGCGAACGATTTTCAGCGGAATCTCGGAGAGAAGACAGTAATCGATTCCGTTCAGGTATCAGGGCTTGAGTTGGAGGCCGGGATCTATGCAAAGGTGCTGCTCAAGGGCGACAAAGATGTGACGGCCGCACTAGAAAACTTGTCACTAAACAGGAAGTTCGAACTAGACAAGGTTCAGGTGAAGGTCCGAGTTGGACAAAAGGCATTTCCAATTCAAATGTCGAATTCCGGAACAGCGCGAATCCCGGAGGACCAATGGCGCGAACTATTGCCCATGCTGCGCTCAAGCCTAGGGAAGCAAAAGCCAAAGAATTAATCTTATCGCCCACTCGTCGATACTAACCTTCTAGGAAGTAAAGCTATTCCTAGGCAGCGTACCGGCATTCTTGCTGGCGAAAGAACGATTGGACCAGCGCTGGTAACTTTTGAATACGGCGCAAAGCACCGAGAGCAAGTTTTTTCATGCCCTCCTTAGAGCCGCTAACACAACTGGACGGTAGGTGACATTTTCGCTATCGTGACGGGCATGGCTAGACGAAAAATTAGCAATGAATTGTGGGCGGCGCTGGAGCCGTTGACCCCTAAATTTGTACCGTCGCGAAAAGGTGGCCGTCGGCGCTCGGTTGATGACCAAGCGGCCTTGAACGGTATCCTGTATGTGCTCCATACGGGCATTCCATGGGAAGACTTACCGCAAGAACTGGGCTTTGGCAGCGGGATGACCTGCTGGCGAAGGCTGCGCGATTGGCAAGCCGCTGGCGTCTGGGACAAATTGCACCTGGCGATGCTGACTAGGTTGCGCGAACACGATCAGATTGACTGGAGTCGCGCCAGTATTGACGGGGCCAGCGTGGCCAGCCCCCGGGGGGCCTGGAAACTGGCCCAAACCCAACGGACCGAGGAAAATTAGGCAGCAAACGGCACATCGTTGTCGACGCAAGGGGCGTCCCGCTGGCCATCACGGTCACGGGGGCAAACCGACATGATTCGATCGCGTTCGAAAGCACACTGGATGCTATCCCGGCCGTGCCTGGCCTGGACAGGCGACCACGGAAGCGTCCAGGCAAACTGCACGCTGACAAGGGCTACGACTATGCTCGATGCCGACGTTATTTGCGAAAACGCGGCATCACAGCGCACATTGCTCGCAAAGGTATCGAAAGCAAAGAACGCCTGGGCCGGTACCGCTGGGTCGTTGAACGGACACATTCCTGGTTCGCCAGCTTTGGGAAGCTACGAATCCGTTTCGAACGCAGGCTCGACATCCACAAGGCGCTGCTCTCAATCGCAGCTGCGGTCATAACTTCACGCTTCGTGGATGACTTGTGTTAGCGGCTCTAAATGCCGGCAACCGGCCAGCTGGCGGGCGCCCCAGGGCGCGGGTTTTCTTAGCGTTCAAATAGTCGAAAGAGGTTGCCTCCTAGCGGCTCTAGAAAGACGCGCGGCGGACGGCCTTTGGGCCACTCCAGCAGCCCATGCTTGCCAAGCCAGGTTTTGATATGTCCGTCAGATCCATCCCTAAACTCCGGACAGTCGCTCCAGAACCCGGGGCTAAGATCAAAATGACGAAGCTGGCCGTCGATTTCCACGACAACGTGTCTCCATGATTTGCTGAAGTAGCGCGCACGGTTGGCCGCACCCACACGGATTCCCAACTGCCTCTTTCCCGTTCCTGCCCATACGGTGGCGTCCATGATTTTTCCTAACTCATCCGTTCGCGGACTGGACAGGCCATTCTTGTGGTACGGCCTCCGGGCCGAGGATTCCCTTTACGAGCGAAATGAAGTCGTCTACGAGCGTGCTAGATGTAGCTTCAAAATGAGCTTGCTCGACTATTGAAGCCATGTGTCCAACAGCGAGTCTGCCATTGTCCACTTCCGAGGCACGTTTCATTGCAATCCCTTCATTCGCCGTTAGTGCTGATTGAATTGAGGCAGCCTGTTTCAAAGCCTCAATAACAGACCACGCTTCTCTCAGCTGATCCTCTGCCATTCCGATATAAGCATCACGAAGGCAGCTGTTCCAGAATACGTAGCTGAACTGAGGAAGCTGTCGACGTATTATTGTTTTTGCAAGACTTACAGAACTATAATGCCCCTCTAGAGTCGACCAACTTTTTCGATCGCTAACTATCGAATTCCAGTAAGTCTTCAGAAGAGCGATATTTTGAGTAGACTCGAATAGAATTAGTGCGCAACTTTTTCGAATGAGCTTACGCTCGCGCCACCTGTGTTTCCACCAGTCAGAAATTTGAGCCAGCAGAAATCCTAGGACCACTCCCCCGAGCTTTGTCGTCAGATCGAGAAAATCTGCATCCATATGTTTTCCTTGAGGATCAGTGATCGCATTTAGGTCAGGAAAATTCATTCACAAAATCACTGTTGATTTAGAGTAGGCGGCTACGGCGAATCGGTTAGTGTTTTTCTAAAATCACATTCACCCATGGAATACATTTGTGGATCGAGACCGTATTTTTTACGAATTGTCGAAGCCAGCGTTAAGGCTTCAAGCCCTATGGCACGCAACTGTGCTATCACTTCCTCGGCGCCTTGGAGCCAATCGCAATAATTAAAAGTGGCCTCAATAGACCCCTCACTAAACTTGATGCGAGGGGCTAAAGATAAGACTTCCGATGACAAAGCGCTATCGATCCATCGCCATTCACCACTGTCAGTAAGCTCAAGTGGTGGCATCCCAGGAAACGGGTCTGAGCATGGTTCGTCAATTTGAAACCCATCGATGTGTTGATTTACCACGCCTACGCGCATTGCGCATTCAATGGAATATCGCTCAAGAACAACC
>Ga0265798_10001387_pt1 | contig 37827 bp, 23 predicted proteins | sample P3T30metagenome_FD_192430 | JGI IMG/M metagenome (GOLD analysis project Ga0265798, IMG submission 192430) | Plant litter microbial communities from East Loma Ridge, Irvine, California - P3 T30 | ecosystem: Environmental > Terrestrial > Plant litter > Unclassified | place: USA: California...
AGCTCTGGCGGCGCTGGATAGAATTAAGTGGAAGTCTAGACGATCCGGCATGCGAATTGGACGAAATGTGAAAATTTTCGCAATCTTACTAAGCATGCATGTAGTAGTGCGTGGTTTTCCACTGCCGAGTAGCGGAATACGCCAGTTGCATGCTCTCTCATCCATGGAAATAGAGAGACCTTCGCCTTTGCGCCTGCGTTGTGGATCGTGTGTCCGACGCGGCTTGAGGGCAGCGCGGCGCCGTTATCGGACGGGATCACATGCCTGGACTGGCCCTGCCCTGATTACCCTTCGCTGAAATCGGCCTTCGCCGCCATCACCCGTTGCAGCGCGGTGTCCGGGTCCAGGCCCGCCATGATCAGGTTGATGATTTCTTGCTTGTCCTGCTGAGAAATCTTTTCGCAGGCGCTGCGGTGGGAACAGAAATAGGCGTACCAGGCGACATCGGCCGGACGCTCCTTGCGCGGTTTCAGTCGTGCCGGGACGGCTGCCCGTGCTGCGATGGCGTAGGCATCGAGTGCGGGCTGGGCGGCGCGCCAATCAACTGTAGCAACGGCGCTGCGCTCGGTTTCCCAGGCGCCTTGGTACGCCGGCGATGGACGCATCGTGGTGCGGTTGACGGCGAGGCAGGCCAGATCGGGATAGCCGTGGGCCGCACAGAAGCCACTGACAAACAGCAGTTTCGCGCCGATGCCGACCGGGACTGCGCGGCCGAGGGCTGCATCCTTGGGGTGAAGGTTTCGCGCCAGGGTTAGCAGGTCGGTGTAGGTGATCGGGGCGCCGCGCATGGCGTGGGCGTGGTGGGCCAGCGCTTCGGATACACGCAGGCCGATTTCAATGTCGTTGAGCGTAAAAACGTGTTTTGTTGCGGTGGTGCTGGTCATGGAATCTTTGTCAGAAAGGCGTGCGGGTAATTGTACAAGTCATCGATACCGTGATCCGAAAAACAAAAGGATTACCGAACACCATGATCCTTTATGGCATTCCCATCGTCAGGAAGGCACTGCCGGGCAACGCGAATGACAGTATGTGCGCGCCCGTACCGATCATCGAGCCCGCTTACCTAGACTGCGACTGGAACGGGAAAAGGAAGAGGAATGAGGAAAGCGTTAATCATGGGCGGCGGCTTGGCAGGGCTGTCGTGTGGCGTTGCGCTGGCTGATCGCGGGATCGAAGTAACCGTGCTGGAAGCGGGCAGTCGGCTCGGTGGGCGAGCATCAAGTTGGCGGGATGAAACCACTGGCGACAGCGTGGATATCGGCCCACATATTTTCCACTCTGAATACCATAACATGCTGCGCTTTTTGGGCAGGCTGGGTAGCAGCAGACTGATCACATGGCAGCCAGGCAAAGTCTTAACGCTTGCGACCAAACCTGATCCGCTGGTGCTGCGTCATGCGCCATTACCGGCGCCGTTCACACTGGTACCGAGCATCCTGCGCGCGCCAGATTTGAGGATGTGCGATTATCTGTCGATGGCAAGGACCGGTTGGCGCGGGATGCGATTTGGCGAGGAGCAGGTGGCAGAACTTGACCGGGTCAGTGCGATTGACTTCCTGCGCGCGCAAGGTGTCAGCGAAAAACTGATCGATTGGTGGTGGCGTTTTGCTGCCATGGTCGTGACAAATGTGCCGCTGGAGCGCTGTTCGAGCGCTTCATTACTGCGCATTCACGCGCAGCTGAGCGGGTACCGCGGCCTGCATTTCGGGTTTGGCGCCGTCGGCTTGGGAGAGCTGTACACGGAACAGGCTCGCCACGTGATTGAAAGTGCTGGTGGGCGCGTCTTGACGGACAGCGCAGTCCTAGCGCTGAGTGGAGAGGATCGCATCAGTGCCGTCGTGCTGGGCGACGGCACACGCCTTCAGGCTGACTTCGTAGTCAGCGCCCTGCCGCCATTGGCTCTATCGGCATTATTGAACCCTGAGCAGCGCCGCCGCAGCGCCCTAGCTGATCTGGACTGGTTCGAGCCGAGTCCCTATATCTGTTGCTACCTGTGGTTTGACAGGCCAATTGGCGCCGCGCGTTTTGCTGCGCACCTATGGTCGCCCGAGCGCTTGAACTACGATTTTTATGATCTGTGCCAGATCCGGCACGGCTGGGAGGGCAGGCCTTCTGTTATTGCCAGCAACATCATCTACAGCCACCGGGCGCAGGGTTTAAGTGACGAGGAAATTGTGCGCGCCACGGTGGCGGAGCTGGCTGAATTTGCACCGGTTGCGGCTGGTGCGAAAGTACTGCATGCGCGCGTGCACCGAGTGCCAATGGCCATTCCATGTCCGCTGGTCGGGTTCGAGGAGCGACGTCCGTCACAGCGTAATCCGCTGGGCGGGCTCGTGCTGGCTGGGGATTGGACCGCCACCCGGATGCCTTGCACAATGGAAGGAGCGGTGAAGTCTGGCGCACTCGCAGCCCAAGTCGTACTGGAAGAACTCGGCCGGCCGGAACAGCTGGCGGTCGAGGCACGGATGTATGACGATGTCGCGGGCATGGTGCGGCGTGTTGCGGCGCGCCGGCCCAGGGCCGTGCCATGACCATCGCGACCCATGAAAACGCCAGGTTCATTTGCCATTTCTGGTGTGCTAAACATCCCGCATGAGCAGTTCCTTCAAGGCGCATAGCTCGGCGCCGAGTCGTTCCTTCGCGTCCTGTGATTTCGCACTGTGGAGCGCAATATCTTCGATAACCGCGACCTCATGCAGCAGCGCATGACGTGCCGCACGTTGCGTGCATGCTTTGCCCGTCTTGCTGATCGTGTTCAACAGCCGCAGTAGCACCTCCGTATTTCCTTGTGCGCTCTCCGCGATCTGACGGAAGGCCACGCTGGCAAGCTGTGCGAAATCGATGCCAATGGATAACACTCGCACATTGCCGCGCTCGTCGCAGCGGTCACGCGGCTTCAGGTTGCGTTTGGCACAAAAAGTGAGGATGACCCCAATATGGTTCAGGCAGGTTACCGCCGTAGTGCTGTCATTTATTCCCGGCGAGAGCGCTTTCAAGGCCATGTCGACGAGCTGCCGGACACCGAAGAATGGATCCTGGTCGAGAGTGCGGAATGCATCCATGCCACAGGCTCCATTGAGCTCGGCGATCATTTGTTGGTCAGGTGGCTGAGGCATGGCCACCGCCATGAGCGTTTCGCCCATGCCAATAAAGTCGCCGGGTTTGCGCTGCATGCGAACAATCGCGTCGTGAGCACAAGCCCACTTCAACAACTGCAGTTCAGCGACAGTCTGAATGGTCCCCCACTGCCGCGCTGGCACGGGATACCAGGCAAGGGCATCGGGATGGAGAGAGAGCTCTCGCTCACAGCGGTCGCCCGCCACATCGGGAAAATATCTCTCCACCATCTGCAAGGTTTCTTGTGTAATCGCTCGCGCCATTTCGTCCGCTTGAATGGTTGACGAAATGTGATGAATGAAGAAAACAAAGGTAGCGCTCGCCAGCACTGACAGCAATACGGAACCGAGCATCGCACAAGCGGGAACGAAAGGTTCTGGTCGTTCGCTGATAACACGCAGCACCAGCAAGCAGTACAAGAACACCCCGATGAAGATACCGAGCACAAGCTGGTTGCCTCTATCGCGCATGAAGTTGTGCATCACACGGGACGTGTACTGGCCCGAGGCCAGGGTCAGAGCTACCATAGTGATCGAAAAAGTAACGCCACCAATAGTGGCCATCGCTCCCGCGATGGTGGAGAGCAGGTTTCGTGCCCCTTCCGCTTCCACCAGCAATAGCTGCGGCCAGCGCTCCAGCAACATGTCATCGACGCGGCGGTCGATCTCTATCAGACCGAGTGCCAGCAGCATCAGACCGGTAATGACGAGCGTTGGCACGAACCATAAACTCGAATGAATTTGGACCCATAGTTGTTTGAAGCGACTATCTGCCAAGTCAGCTTGCATGGGAGTGATCCTTTTAGTTAGTGAACTTGTCTGCTTGCCTTTCGTCCGGCACGCCGTCGCACTAAAGAGCGTGCACGTTGACACATGGGCAAACTGTACATTGACCGGGATCTTTCGATGTGTGCGGTGCGCCACCGGCGGCAATGCTGAAGTGACAATGGCATTCACCCGGTATGACGAACGCTCTTGGTACGCATGATGTCCTCGCGAAGGTAATGCACGCCACGTGAAAGACGCTGGCGTCGTTCCACATCCGGCTATCTAAGGCCAGCAGGGTTTGAAGATCTGGAATGACTGACGAAGGTGTCCGCGACGATGCGGGAATGCCAATCTTCGCCTTTGCGCGTGCGTTGTGGATCGTGTGTCCGACGCGGCTTGAGGGGCGACGCGGCGCCGTTATCGGACGGGATCACATGCATGGACTGGCCCTGCCCTGATTATTCTTCGCTGAAATCGGCTTTTGCCGCCATCACCCGTTGCAGCGCGGTGTCCGGGTCCAGGCCCGCCATGATCAGGTTGATGATTTCTTGCTTGTTCTGTTGCGTGATTTTCACAGGCGCTGCGGTGTGAGCAGAAATAGGCGTACCAGGCCACGTCGGCCGGACGCTCCTTGCGCGGTTTCAGTCGTGCCGGGACGGCTGCCCGTGCTGCGATGGCGTAGGCATCGAATGCGGGCTGGGCGGCGCGCCAATCAACTGCCGCAACGGCGCTGCGCTCGGTTTCGGAGGTACCTTGGTACGCCGGCGATGGGCGCATGGTGGTGCGGTTGACGGCGAGGCAGGCCAGATCGGGATAACCGTGCGCTGCACAGAAGCGACTGACGAACAGCAGTTTCGCGCCGATGCCGACCGGGACTGCGCGGCCGAGAGCGGCATCCTTGGGGTGAAGGTTCCGCGCCAGGGTTAGCAGGTCGGTGTAGGTGATGGGGCGCCGCGCACGGCGTGGGCGTGGTGGGCCAGCGCTTCGGATACACGCAGGCCGATTTCAATGTCGTTGAGCGTGAACACGTGGGCTGGTGCGGTGGGGCGGGTCATGGAATTTTTGTCAGGATGGCGTGCGGGTGATTGTACAAGCCATGGGTACAGTCAACAACGCAACCTCATACCTTGTCTCTTGTATGGCGGCATGCGTATCGCCATCGACAGAGGGCAACCTTGTACAAGCTCGCTGGATCGCGGACAAAACGCCCTTTGGAGCCAGTGATGCAGTTTGCCAAAGGATCTGACGGCGCGCCTATAAATTTCAACCTCAAGTCGCGTCGGCTAAATAGAACGTAGCGCGCCGCGCCGCTGGAGGAGTAAGCCACCGCACTTCTGCCAGCACAGGATCGAAGTCCTGACACCGTCCCCATAGGATGCACATATTCAAGCCATGAAGCCAACAAATTCCCAAACGGCATTTAGTTGACGAAAATCATCACTGCTGCCTCGTGAAAGTTGCAGTGTGCAAATACTAGCCGATCAAGGAGGTCCTAAATGCAAACCGCATGTTTAGAAACAAATTCTACGATCAGGGTATAACCGAATACATCATCATCGTTGCCCTTATCGCTGTGGCAGCGATTGCCGGGTACCGGATATTCGGCAAGACGGTCCATAATCAGACGGCCGGTATAGCCCAAGAAGTAGCCGGTCACGATGGGAGCACTGCTGTTGCAGCAGGGGGGACGGCCGCCTCAGCTGCAAGTACCGCTGCCGGCCAAGACACCACACTTTCGACCTACGGCAATCAGAAGGGTAAGGGAACTGGAGCATATGAAGATCCAGTCGATGGGATAACGAAAACCATTCCGGGGACTAAGCGGGACGCGTGCGGAAAGCCTACCATAGTTGGCACGGTGGACATGTCAAAGTATTCCAGATGGCTTGAGAGGAACTATGGTTTTGTCATGCATTGAATATTATTAGATTCCAATAAAGTCGACCTAAATGTGAGTGGAGATGAAAATGATTCGAGAAAGACTTCTTAAATCGCACTCGGTGTTCGTCCTACTTCCATTTGCGGCAGCGATCGTATTCAGCATGACAACAGCTTCCCGAGAGACCTCGATTGGCTTGACATTGGAATGGGAATCAACAGGGAGTGACGTTGAGATTAACTTTATTAGAACCGAAGGCGGGCATAATGAAAGAGAGGATAGCATTACTATTACTAAGAGATCTCCCAAGAGCTATGCTTTGATGCCCGCTGACGTGGTTGGCATTCCAAAATGGATGGAAGTTGAGTGGCAATATGGAATCGTTGAAGCGAAAACATACGAAGATTCCCACAAGTACGCGAAGCATGCGAAAGCCTACATTGACCTGAAAGCGTTGATTCCACCCGAGTACATAGAAGAGGTGGCACGTGATCGGCACCGCAAGCAACTAAAACTGACCGGAACATTCAACGACGACAAACTTAGTGTCCGCGCCGACGTGTATCAATGGCGAGATTAGTTTTATAAAGTGTCCCCGTTGGTGAAAATGGTTTTCGACGAATTAAGCTGTGTCCGGCAACATCGGCCGCGGCTATGTTACCTGGAAAACAAAGGAAGAACTGACTAGTAAGCAAAGAGGCAATATGCATTAACCAACCATTGCAACCATCGCACATCAAGTGCAGTAAGAATTTATGACCAAATACAAAATTGTCATTGAAGTGTGCATCTTCCGTTGCATTCTAGGTGCAATGCTTTGCGTGGCGCTGTTTTCGACGCCCGCGCATGCCGTATGGGATTATAGTCTTGCTGCGCAAATCGCGATGCATGACGTAATCGTAGCGACCTGCGGGAAAACTGAGCCACGCATAAAGGCTGTGTTAAGTGATCATTGGTCGCAACACGTGCGGCTCCGGGGGATCGAGGCGATTCGTTCCGCTCGCAAGTCTACAGAATATTCGCAGGTCTATCAGGACTTTTTGTTTGACCAGCTTATATCGAGCTGGGGCGATTCTGAAGAACAGGCCCATGCTTGCGAGGATATTTACATTAATTTCAGGACGGACGAAACAAAACCGCATCGATGGTGGCAAGACCGGCTTTGCGTAGACTTGCCACTGGATTCCGAAAAAGGTCCCGAAGATGGACAACGCTGCGGGGCGGGACCTCGGGCCGAGGTTTCGTTTGAAAACGCAATGTCCGACACGGAGATTTCCATTTTGCGTCTCACACCCTCATCCGACGTGTCGTTCCCTCCAGCAGGGACGCGTCCAAACCGGAGCGAACCTGGCTACCGGATTGTATCCAATAACAATGCCGGGCATGCCTGGGCGATTCCCGAGGCGGTCGAGTTCGAATGGAAGGAATGGCCGCGAACAGTCCCTCAAGAACTTAGGGATAGAGGGGACCTTGAAAGCGGCCGGGCATACGTCGATGAGGTTCGCGGCAGGGTGCAACGTAAGCGCGCACAGATCGTGGTCCGCGGTCGCCTCCCCCCCGAAGTGATCGCTGAGGCTTTGCAGATGGAACAGGCTGCCAAGTTCGGGCAACCAGTAGCGGGAAGCTTGAAGCTCTTCTTCATCTTCATGCCGGACGGATTGTGGTTCCGCTGGGAGGAATGGAACGGCAAGTGTATTAAAAAGTATGGCGGCGATGAAATCGATTTGCCGCGGAATCAATTGCTATCTGGTGCTTGGATTTGCGGTGAGCCTGAACCTAAGCCCTGTAATTGCTCCGGGATTTCCTGACCAACGCCGGCGCCATTGATACCCACACCAAAATTGTGGTTACCGGCCATCGTCTTTTGAACCGGACAGCACCGTGGATCAGAAGGCGCCAAAGGTGAAGCTGTACAAGGAGGCGAAGCGGCGAGTGTGCTGGATCACCCCGAACCAGACAAAAGCATTGCTGGCGGAGCTGCAAAAGCACCAGCGAGCTATGGTGCTGTTCTCACTGGCGACAGGTCTACGCCCGGGCAACTTAACCGGCCTGTCCTGGTCGCAGGTCGATCTGGGACGGCGGACTGCCTGGGTTCATGGTGATGATGCCACGAACTGCGACGACCTGCATGTGTCGCTCAACGACATCGCAATCGACGTTCTGCACTGCCCACGCGGAAAGCATCAGGAACGCGTCTTCACCTACAAGGGAAAGCCGATCAACTGGGCCAACAACCGCGGCAGGCGAAGCGCCCTGGTCCGTGCTGGAGTAAGCAATTTCCGCTGGCACGACCTGTGCCACACTGCGCGAGCTGGCTGCGCCAGCACGGTACGCTGCGGCAATTGATGCCCTGCTTCACGTCACAATTACATCACAGTGCCGTTTGCAGCGCGAACAAAAAAAGGGGCCACAGAACACCGCAACCCCTTGTTTTTATACAATAATTTGGTAGGCCTCCCGTGAGTCGAACACGGCACCAACGGATTATGAGTCCATGAGGCCGCTTTAAAAACCCTTTAATTTCAAACACTTGCGACGCTTGCCAGCGATGATACCAAATTTCACCGAGGGGCACACCCAGATGCTTGCCAGAATTCACGTCACAGATACGTCACACCTTAGCGCTTGAGTGCAGGCCTCAAAAATATTGTTCACAGCTCCGTTTTAGCACTTACGGACTAGGCTGACGGTGTGCATTTAACCGTCTCTAGTAGTACCAACTGTAATGTTTATTAGAGTGCTCAGGCAGCGAACTTCGGCATTAAGGAGACGATCTTCATCTGCATGTACCATTCGGTGTAGAGCGCCAGGGTCCGGTTAGTGATGGCTTTGATCAGCGCCTTGCGGCATTCCCCATGCTCCTTGGGCAGAGCCAGGAAGCGATCCGGGAAGGACGTGCCAGTGCGTGGTGTCGAGTCGCGCCAGAGGCCCCAATCGCTCTCGGGGATAAAACTAGCGGCGCGCAAGTCACATGCGGTTTTCATCCCATATTTTCGAGTAGCATCGTTGATCTCATTGAGTTTGTCGCGCGGCGCCGTCTCCGCGTCGGACCGGTTTGCATCCAGCGGCCAGGCGCGCAGATTACCTATGCTTCCATGCCAGTCGCGGATAACACGCGGTATGTTCTGCCGGCCATGGATGTAGAAACTCGGCAGGATATGGTCCATGTCCCATGGTCGATTGATTTCGTCCATCGCATCCGGATCAGTAGGGTCGAAGTCATCGAACCAACTCGTCAAAGCCTGGCGCTGCGCGAACAAAACCAAATTGCGGCCGTGGTACAGGCGGCCGATGAAATCGTCCCAATCCCGTACCTTGCGTGCCGGCATCGTCTCGTCTTCCTCGTCATTGTGAGCATCGGGCAGCACAGCGTCATACCACTCACTGAGATCCCGGTGGATCTGGTTGACGAACCGCTCCCAATTCCATTCGCTCCAAAAAGTCGATGCCGGATTACTGAACGCGCGATCGGCACCGCGGGGCTTGGTAATGCGAGCCTCGAACTGTGTCCTCAGCTTGTCGGGCGGTGGCAGGTACAGCATCGGTACCTGGTTGTTGACCAGTTCCAGGCAGCGACTGAAGTTTCGACGGTTGAAAAAATTCGGTAAATCGTCCGGCATCGTGGTCGCAAGCGCTCCCCACAACTTGCGTACGCAACGGTCGGGATGGCGCGCAAACCACGATATTGCCGTCAACGCGCCTACAGCCTTCGCGCGCTGATGTTTACCGAGTGAGTCGACCCGCAGTCCGGCCGCATTCAGGCGCTCGATCCAGCGCAGGAGCAGAAACATGAGCTCGCGACCGCTCTCGCCACGGGCCAGGTCCGCAGCGAGCATCGGAGGAAGTCCAAAGATCCCACTTGTCAGCAGCGCATGTGCCTGCTCGAACAGTGGTTGCGCCTCCCTCTCCAGGTAGCCTTCCATGCGCTCCCGGAAGCCGGAACTCCCGCTTCCGTGGACGAGGCGCCGGAACCGCGATACGTCCGGCACCGCGGGCGCTTCCGCTTTTCCATCCTCGACCATAGCCAGGCGGGCGATCAGCAGCGTCGCACGCGCCTCACTGAAGAAGCGGTTCCGGATCTTCTGGATCAGGTTGGGAGCGGAAGGCCAGATGGCTTTCGCGATCGAGTAAATCAGTTCTTCGCCTTGAAGCGGCGTTCCGCCCGAGTTCAGCCTGATAAAAAGGGTCTCCGTCGGATCAGGACGAACCTGGTCGTCATCCACCTGCCCCATGTCACCCGATAGCAGGTTGCTGACGGTTTGGGCCGGTACGCAATAGCGATCGAGCGTCTGGCGCAACCGTTTGAGGATCACGGCGGTCGACGCCGACCGGACTTGGGCTTCGAGTGAGCTATTGTCCGACCTGCGGGTCCTGATCTCACGCCAATGGGGGATGATGCGGTCGAGTGCATTTATCAACGCGGCGGCGTCCGCTCCCGCCGATGCCGCTGCAAGCACTGCTGCCACCGGCACTGGCGCTACGCTTTCCCATGGCCAGCCCGCTTCAACTGGGGGACGACGTGCCCAGACGCACTTTGGCTGGGCTCTCTGGAAGGCTGCGGTGGCATCCCGCATCTGGCTCAATTCGAGGCGTTGGCGCTCGCCGCTGGCCGGATAACCCCAAGGGTGGGCAAGTGTCACCAGGCGAAAGCTGAAATCGCGCTCGGTCGTGGGCGGAGCACCAAGGTCGATCCAGAGCGCAGCGGGGGGGGAATTCCCATCGATTGAGGTCCAGGGCTTGTAAAACCCCAACGCGATCGATGTCGCGCGTTGCTGTCCATCGAGAAGCATGTGGGTCGGGTCGGCGACAGGGCCGGATGTCAGCAACATATCCTGATGCCCGAGCGCCCGCTCGTACGGCATGAGCATGAATGAGCCGATCGGGAAGCCGCGCATGATCGAGTCCCATAGTGATTCGACCTGCACAGGCCGCCATACCGCGCCGCGCTGCAGGGCCGGCAGTTCGGCCCGCACCGATCCACATGCAGCCCCGGGTGAAACCAGCCCCGGCACCTGCCAGCCGGCGACTTCCGGCAACGACAGTAAGGTCACGGCACGTTGTACTGCGTCTTCAATTTTCATGTTGGCCCGTTCCTGATTCTTTCCGGTTTCATCCAGCCGGGTTCTGGTGCGAACTCCGCCTGAGTGCAGCTGCCTTAGTGTGCCGCGTCCGTGTCCGCCCGACAACTAACATCAAGCCGGTTCGGCGCATCAGATAGAAACAGTTGCGGAAGTAGCGCTTTCCATCGCATCCGCCTCGGCTTCGAGCGCGTCGAGCGATGCTGTCAAGCGCCCCCTGAGGGCCCGGCCGACTGCAGCGTCGCGCGCAGCCCCCTGAACACCAAAGGCATCGAGTTGGTCGATCGCGAAAACCGCCAGGCTGCCGGCGATCGCCGTCAATGCACCCACGATTGCCGCGGTCGCCGGCGCAGCAAAAACGCCGAGCCCGACCAGCGCCAACTGCGTGCTGACCGCCTCCTCAATCGCAATGCCACCCACCAGCACACCGGCGCCGACCAGGACCTTGCTCGCCTCGTGCCACGCCTGTGCAGGCGGCAGTTCGTGCGGCCTGAACATCACGAGCTTTACAGCGCGAACGAGAGACATTCCGCCTTCGCGAATCATGCGTACTACCCTGCGGCCAGTGGTAACGAACGCGTTGATTAACGTGGTCGTCAGGCTCGACAGCAAGCCGGCGACGACGCCATCGCGCAGGGCGGACAACGCTTCGCGCCAGCGAGCGGCGACACGGGCGGCAACACGTGTCAAACGCACCCTCACCTCCTTCAGTAACGATCGGTTGCACCGGCCACGACGATACAGGTCGGTGATCTCGTCGATCGAGGCTGAAAAAAACTCGACCAGCAAGACACCAAGCGCCTGCTGCACACCCATCTTGCCCCCCTCTTTCGCGGCCGCTGTTGCACTAGCGCGGAAGAACTTTCGGCTCGTGTAGTAATTCGCGTTGATCTTCGCATCGATCTCGGCGCGCGCCTTCTTGTCCATTTCCTTTAAGCGCTCGACATCGATCCGTTCCTGCGTCGTGAGCTTGTTGTATTCCTTGCGTTCCTTGTCGGTCCAGTCGTTTTTGCGCGCTTCGAGCTCCTCAATACGCCCACCACGCGCTGGCGTCTGCTCGCGCAGGAGTTGCTCGACACGCGCTGGCCGACGATCTTTCAAGAAGCTGTTAACAGTCCCAGTGGTCGAGGCCAGATTCGCGTCGATGTTGGCCAACTCGGGCGTGCTCACCTCAGCCAGCGTTGCCCCTCGATCTGTGTCGATCTCGGCAAGGGGCACCACGTGATCGAGGCTCGGGCCCATCTGCCTGTCGTGCTGGTGCGCCGGCGTAATCCTTTCGCCCGTGTACGCATCGACGGCGGTACCGCTCTGTACCTGGGCCTTCAGCTTCTCATTGGCGGTTCGGTAAGCCCGGTCCTGGTAGCTAGCGCTTGACGGAGTCGGCGTACGCTGTTCGTAGCGCTCACGCTCCTCGTTCGAGGCATACACGCCCTTGCGCACATTGCGGATTGTGTTCACGTTGCCGCCGTTCTGGTCGTAGGCGCTCAACAACTTTCCGATCCCGAAAGACTCTGCGGTCCTCTGCAGTACGCTGGTGCGCAGTTGGAGCATCATCGTGTCCAGGCAGCCGCGGTCGTACTCGGCACCCAAGGTGAGCAGGAGTGCGTGACCAGCGCCGGGCACCAACTCCGGCGTGTCGTCGAGCGGATGGCCGGCCTGGACGAAGGCTTCGTCGACCTGTTCATTGGCCAGTTCGTGGGCGGCTTGCGCCGTCGGCAGCAGGACAAGGGGCGGTCTGGCGGCTGCGGTGGCTCGCACCCGAAGGCGCTGCTGGAAGCGGGAAACAGCTGTAGTCATGGTCGTTCTCCGATCACGCTGCGCGTAATTGAGCCCAGGCGGCGGCAAGGCCCTGCGCCTCATCGCCGTCGGTCATGGAGCCAGCAAACTCGACTATGTCGTCGAACAGGACGGCAGCGTCAGATCCGAACGTGCGGGCCCGGCAAAACGCAGTCTTCAAGGTCTTGGGGGCTTGCTCCAACTCCACAACCTTGGCATGCATGACCTTAGGCAACGCAGTATGAGCCCTACCAAATACGATCTCGCGCAAATGCTGCAGGTTTTCCCCGGTCAGGGTGCCATAACGGTTCAGGGAAGCCGTGCCAACGGCGAACAGCGCCAACTGCAACTGATCCATCCGTTCCTGCTCGATATCCTTTGCGCGCAACGCGTCATAGCGTGCAGTCAGTGCATCAAAGCGCTCCTGCTGGTCGGCGTCGATCTCGTTGCGCCCGCGCTGGCGCCCGCGCTCCTCAGCTTCGGCAACGGTATCGCCAGGATCAGTGCCCCCGGCGTAGGCTCCACCAACGGTGCCACCGATGCAACCGCTCACAAGTCCGCCAACCAGGGTTACGGTACCAACCGCGCCCGCGACCGGACTTAGAACAACGGCGCCGACGCATGCCAGTGCGCCGATAGCAACACCTCCAATGATTCGCATGCCGTTCATACTGCGCCCCCTTCTACTGCACCGGCAAATGCGCCAGCGACCTGACTTTCGATCGATTTCATGACTTACCTCCAGAAAAGAAGTTGATGAACAAATATATACCAGCGAATTTTATCGCGCAAGAACATTTTCGCTCACGAAACGTAATTCGCATGACGTGCGAATGAACTCGATCACAATCTTTCCCATATTCTTTAGGAAGTGCATCAGGTACACTGGTGACTCTTAGGCTGTCATCGACTAAATCGTTATGAAATCATCCACTCCCACCATTGGCACCACGTATCAGAGCGTCCTCGGTGCGGTCATCAGTAGCGCACGCACAGCAAGCGAACAAACAATTACCCAAGCAGACATCGCTGCGCAACTCGGCATCACTGTGTCCACCTGGTCGCGCATCGAGCGCGGCGAGTCGGCGCTGAACCTCGAGCAGTTAGTGAAGCTCGCCGCCTACCTGCAGATTCCGCTCAGCGCATTGTTCAAGTTCGTCGAGGATCGCATCGAGGAACTCAGCACGCAGGGAGTCAAGGTCGCTGTATCGAAAGAAGCACTGGACGAGGAGCGGACGATCCACTTGAACAATGCTCAATTGGCGGCAATGGTCGTCATCCCGGCGCTCGGGCCACTTGGTTCAATAGTGACGGCTGGCGTGGGGGTATACGCCGCGTGGAAGAAGCTCAGTAAAAAATCGGAGTAAGTCCCGCTTGACGCCGCTGACTGAGTGCACGCGACCGCCACTCGCCCTCGACTTCGTCGCCTTCCTACTGGGTGACGGACATTACGAACATGCGCACGTACAAAGGGTGGCTCCGATGCGCGAGGCGGGGTTGCGTAGCGAGATGGTACGCACGACGATTGCCAATGCGGCAGCGCCGTTCACAAACTCATGTGCTCGCGGATTGATGAACAACCGGCATGAACCCTTCCGTAAAGGCCCGAACAATCGAGCGGGGCGTCAACACCTTTACGACCGTGGCCGGGTCGATACTTATGGGTGCTCCATAACCGGAAAAGGACCAGGGAAAATAACCTGCGGCCGAAACAAGGTAAGCACTTTTCCCGTGCTCGAAAATTGTGCCAGGATGCATCTCAAGCAGCGGCGCCTGAAAGGTTCCTTTGCCGCCGTCAGGGGCAGTACGCTCAGCATGCAGGATCTTGTCGACATCCGGCATTAATGTTGTCGCACGCAGTTCCTCGACCACGTTCGCGCGTATCCAGGCATCCTTGAATTTCAAGTGACGGGTGCGCTGACAGTAAGCACAGGGTCGGTGTCCTGCGGCGAAAGCCGTGGCCTCATCGAGGAAGAAAAGCTCTGAGTAATTTCCTGTTGAAAAAGGCCTTGCCCGTTTGATGCCTTTGAATTCAAGAAGGCAGGTGACCCATGCTTTGTGCGCCCATGGCCTGACGATTCGGTTTTCATTATCGTGAAGGATGCCACGGTTTCCCATAAGCGTACCCCTGCTTGGGACTGCACGGAGGCCGCCCCACGGGTCGACCCGGTTTTGTAGAGTATTTGAAGTCAATGGATGACCACTGATAATGACTAGCGCAAAGGAAAATGCGAAATATGCGAACAGCGGCCTCGGCAGCGTCTGAAATTAGCCTCCCCGACTTGGAACCGCCCCCGAAAAGGACACTTCGTCGTGATGATCACATATCTTTTCGATTTGTCGAAGGGATTTCGCCAAGGGCCGGTTTAGGGGAAATTGCACTTCGGACGAAATATAAAACGGCGGCAGGGACGCCAAACATGACCAGGCAGACTGCGAGCTGAACTAGAGCATTCTGACGAGGATCCATTTGTCCCACACCGGCAACTGAAGTAAGCACGGTTGACCATATAGCAGCTGACTTCATGCGAGCCCTTAAGGGTTTCTTTCGCAGCCACTGAATAACTTCGACGATCGCCCAAACAATCAGAAACATCACCCACAAACTATCCATCGCAACAGTCCAATCAACACAAAATAAAAAAGCGAACTCGATCGTACCGATCGGTCCGATCCTTGGCACCAGGGTCAGTAGCTGCCGATAACTAAATACAGCTTCATCTGCCGTCGGACGGATCGAGCAATTTCTGCTCAACTACCTGCGCCAGACTCGCCGCACCATTCCCCTTCGCCCAGCAAAGCTTCGCCGTCTCGCCAAGCGCGGCCTTCACGCAGAACCAAGCCTGATGAGTCGCACACCGCCACGCAAATACGAACCAGTCAACTTGTTTGGCAAGATTGCGTAGTTCCGTCGTGCAGACCTCATCGTGATTCAGGTCGACCCGCAGGCCTGGATAGCTTTGCAACAGCATGGTGCGCGCACGCTGTGCGGTCCCGCTGTCGAGGGTATAAATGGCAACCCGGCCCTGTACCGCAACGGATGCCGGCTCCACCTCAGCGCACTGTGTGGGTTCAGCGGCGAAATGCAGGCCGGATTCGGTCGCGATTCGTTCCAACAACTTGAGCTGCAATGGCGTCAGCCTGCGCCCGAACTGACTGGACATGCTCACGACGCCGCTGAGGAAACGTAGGCGGGCCTCTTCTAACCCGCAACGCGCCTGCAGCAACTGGTCAGCCAGATCGATCGCCCAGTCGATCAGGTACGCCGAACGGTTTCCTTCCAGCACGCCGGTAAGATCATCCACCATCACTCCGTAAACCGCAGCGCTCGGTCCGCATTCAAGCACGCATGCGGCAGCACGTTTGATCAGCGTGAGCTCATCATCGCCGTAGGCTGCACGCACGCGCAGCGTGGCCAGCAAGGCGAGGTAGACGGGAACGAGACGGGTGTCCGGCACTTCGATACGGTCGATAAACAGTCGGTACCAGAGTGGGAAGACCTGCTCGAAAACTTCGGGCGCCTCGATCGACAGCGCCTCAATGATATCCGCCGCCTTGCGCCCGCAGTCAATTTCCGCGAGGATGTCCGTGGACTCCCACGAAGACACGCCTTCACGCAAGCGTGAAACATATTGCTCTGCCGTTTCACCAGCGCTCGCTAGCCAACCCAGGCGTTCAACTGGCGTCAACTGGGCGCAGGTTTCGGAGGTCACCACTTCCTGTTCCGCCAGTTCGGTGACGCACTTGTACATGCGTGGACTACGTTTCGCCGCCTCCTCACGCGCGCCCTCGCTGTCGAGCAAGGCGAGTACCGTTTGCGCAGTAGCCGCATCGTCGATCTCCCGCGCGCAGCGCAGCAGCACGCACAAGACATCCAGGGTCGGCGGCAGTGCGCTATACAGTTCAAAGGCACGCTCGAATTCTTCCGCATTCAACGCCTCTTGCGCCGACACCGCCGGATCCGGCGCTTGCAACTGCTTGCAGCGCTCCCGGATCTGTTGCTCCAGCACGGCAGGGAATGCGCCTGCGGGCAACTGGGACAGCAGCAGCATGCATTGCTGCGGATCGGGTGCGGCCAACGACAGTTCCCTGCAGATGGCGCCCTTGAGCACTGCCGGGCGAGTCGAGTGACGGCGGGTGCGGAACAGTGACGGGTAGGCCTCGAACAGCGACTCTTTGAATTTTTTCAGTAACTTATCGAGATCACCGCTCTCTTCGGCTTTGTGCAGCAGCGTCTTGTACAGCGCCTCGAAGATATCGCTATAGGTCTCTGGCGGCAGCTTGAGGTTGATGAGTGCCGGCAGCAAGGGATACTCGACGATTTCGTCCCACTGCCCGAGCGCTGCGTAAAAACGGATCTTGAGGAAGTGCCGGTTCTCCGCGCTCAGGTTGCGCGCCGTCAGAGCACTGAGCCACTCCTGGGCAGCTGCCTGGTTGCCCGCCAGGAGCGCAAGATCGAAGCGCGCACGCAGTTGGGTGAACGAAGTGACGGTATGCGTTGCGATATTCGGCCGGGTCCGGAGCAGGGTCGCGTAGCTCTTGACCTGTTGGCTCACCTTGCCCACCCAGCGTTCGGGTACCGTGATCTTCAGGACCCGTCCTTCGAACTGATTCTCAATGGCGCTCTCGATCGGATCAGCCGGATCGAGTTCGGCGCGCACCGAAGGGAAATGCGCATAGGTGGGGCCGATGAACGCCCGCATTTCGGCAAGCAAGCCGCGAAGGTGCGCCTCGCTATATGCACAGGCATACCAGGTGATCCCCGCTTCGCCCCCGACCGCGCGAGGCAGCAGCAGCGGCCACTCTCGCCCGCCCTTGAGCCAGGCGAGGATCATGGGAGAAGCCGCATCGACGGGGTCGACCGGTTGCCCAGTCGTGGTACTTGGGGCTGCCGGATAGTGCAGCAGGTTCGGTGCGGCGAAGACGCTATTGACGAAAGAGGTCGCCGCGGGGTCGATGGAAATCATGTCAGCTCTTGATGTAACTGTCGAAGTGAACGCGTGCCTCGGCGATCGCATGCGGATCGAAGCTGATCGAGACGTGCTCGTCGAGGACACCGACGCCGTTCTCGGTCAGATTCATCGAGCCTTTGAGCACCGTGTGGCTGCACAGGATGCCTTTTGTATGCAGATCTCCGATCTGGTAGAACTTGCAGCGATCGGCGGCGCCCGTGTCCAGCACGGCATCCTCGAGTTGGCTTTTGAAGCGCTTGTTGTGTATCTCGGGGCGGACCACAACGTGAATCCTGGTGCCGCCGGAGGCAAGTGTCGCCAACACCTCGGCCAGGCGAACCTCGCGTTTGCCCCATTCGGGATTGAGGGTATCGAAGCTGCCACTGCGGTTGTCGAGGATGACGACGTTACTGATCCAGGGCTGAACCAGGACTATCTCCTCGCTGCGCACCAGCAGTTCTTGGGTGAACAGGGCCGCCAGCACGTCGCGCACAGCGTGCTGGGACGAGGTGACGTTCTTGTAGATATGGCGTTCGTTCATCACATCGATTCCCGCAAGTTAAACTGGAGCTCAAAGGACTGGCCGTTGCGGCGTAATCCGCCGAGCCTCGGATACAGGTTCAGGTACTCGAGCTGGATCGGTTCGGAAATCGACCAGCCGATTACCTCGCGCACCAGTTGATGCTCGGCGACGGGAACCGCCACCGCGACCTGCCCCGCCGCGCCAAGACGCCCGGTGGCCTGTTCGCGCCAGTCCGGGGCCGTGGCATCGACTGGCACTTCCGGCGCAGACGCCCATTGGCTGACGAGCAGGCGTTCGACAGCGGGCACCGTGTTGGCGAACCGGCTTTGCAACTGCAGGGTGGCTGACCGTAATTGGTTTCCGCGCGCCCACAGCAGTCCATGAAGGACGCTGAAGCGCCACCCTTTCACGCCTTCGGCCGGCGGCACGAAGCCCATGCTCTGCAAGGCATTTTCTACGCGCGCAGTGTCGCTGTACAGCGTGCAGACAACCCGCGCATCGACCTCCACACCGAGCTCGCTTTCAATGCGTTCCCAGGTTTCAATCATTTCGTGGAGCAGCATGTCGAAGTCGCGTGGCATGTCGCGCCGCAGCAGACGCGTTCCGAGCGCAGAGGCGAATCCGTGGAACACGGCCATCCCGCGCTCAATCAGGGCGCGTCGCAGTGAAAGGTAGGCACGGTCAGCAGTCTGCACGTCAGGCGCACCACGCACTGCCATCACAAAGCTGACCAGCTCCTGGTCCGGGTCTGCGCTGCCGATGCGCGACAGTACCGTACGCAATTGTGCGTCGATGACCTCGAACTCGGACGATGCCAGGGCGGACTCGAGCAGCCTGAAGAAGCGTTCCGGCTCTTCCTGGTAACTCGCATAGAACTGCTCGACCAAACCATTGCCGCCGGGGTTGCTTTCACTGATCCAGATCTCAGCCGACTCCGGCTCGCTACCGTCCTGGCGCAGCCCCGGATCGATATCGACCATCAGGTGATCGCTTTGCAGTTCAGGACAGAATTGCTGGAGCGCTTCGAGGAGCCCTGCGGCCAGCGTCTGGCGCATTGTCGTCCTCAACCACACATCCCATTCGGAATCGATGGACGCCACCAATAGTTGGGCAATCGCGGCCAGCGCTTGCAATACCTCCGGTCGGGCAAAGTCTTCCGCCAGATCCTTGCGCAAGCGGTCCGGGCTCTCGCCATCTGTAGGGAGCGGCAATTGGAAACTCGCCTCCATCACCTCTTCGAATGCCGACGCTGCGGTATTCCCGCCGCTGCCCAGGTCAGCGACCGCCTGCGCCAGCGACGTCCGGTCGCGTTGCGCCCTTAGCGCTGCCGCGGCGGCGAAGATCTGGGCCAGCAGGTCGCGCCGGAAGACGTTCCCGACCACCGCCGTCAGTTCATCCCCGTGACGGGCTTCCCACAGGTAGCGGCACTGGCGCAGCGCGCGCGTTGTTGCCGTTACACTCCAGTCGACAGCGACCGACAACGACGGCGGCAACTGCAACGCAAACACCACTGCATCGGACTCGAGTTCGAAGCCAACGCCACATGGCGCCCCGTCGTGCTCGAAATGCCAGCGCGCTTCGCACTCGGTATTTTCGCTGCCGCGCTTGATGCGCATCGATGCGTGGGATGCGGTGGCGTAGCGCCGCACCGTTGCCGGCGCCTGCAGGGCGTGGGTCTGGAAATCGATATGCCTGAATAGGACAGCGATCCCGACTGCCGATGGCGGTGTGAAGCGCGTCCCCGGGTTTTCGGCAAACAGTTGCGACAGCCAGTGCAGCCGCGCGTTCGAGGTTGAACCCACATCTTCCGGGGTGCGGCGCAGCGTCAGCTGGTGTGGGCGGAAGGCCGCAAGGTGCTCGACCACGCCATCGTTCCAGAACAGAATGTCCGGTTGGCGCTCGACCTCGTACCAGGTGCGCACATCTACCCCGGCCTCGTTCAGTCGGGCTTCGCTCAGTTGCAGCACGACAGCGTCGTCCGGCGCCAGCCACAGCGCCGTGTCGAAGCGGCGTGAGACTTTGCCTGGCGCCATCTCGCCCAATGCTTGGAGTACGGGCAGAAAACGGTCTTCGGTTTGCCGCACGCCGTCGGGTAGGCACAATTTCACCTCAGGCAGGCTGAGGTCGCTGAAAAGTGCAGCCGGAATAAACTCGGGCAGGGGCGCACCGGTGGAATAATCGGATCCACCGCTGACCGCGCGCCAGTCACCCGAGACACGGCGTAGTGCGGTCGGGACGGCGCCGAGCAGCAAAGGCCGCGGATGATCCCAGAGCAGCGTATACGCCTGGGGTGCCGACAGGCGCATCGCGTCACGCAGGTAGGCCAGGAACTCAGCCTGCTTGCTGGTGTTGGATAGCAGGCCGGACAGCAGCCGCGTAAGGGCAATCAAGCGCAACCGACGCTTGGCCCAGTTCCGCGCGTCGTAATTGTTATTTCCCAGCTGTTTCCAGCCGATCTGGTGCGCCCGTCGCACAAGCGCTTCGACGCGCGCTTTATCGGTCGGTTCCGGAGGGTCTGCAAACAGTGTTTTCAACTCCGTCAGGCACGCAGCAAAGTCCTCCCTGGCCTTGGGCGTAAGCGGCCCGCCAAGGTCGCGCCACACCGATCCGGTCGCCGCGACCTGCTGCATTTCACGCCCCAGGTAATCGATCAGGGTGTAGACAGCCTGCATCCTCAGCACGTAACGGTTCGACAGGGGCAGCGATCGCCCAGGCAGCAAGGGGTCGAAGTACTGTTCGTAAGCCTGGTAGGCCAAACGATCACGGCCATAGTCGGATAGCACCATCAGCGTCCACGGACGCATGTGCCGGGTTCGCCCCGCCCGCCCCTTACGCTGAAGGAACTGGGCCATGTCGCGCGGCGCCTTGTGCTGCAACACGACGCCGACATGCGGATCGTCATACCCAACCTCCAGCGCGGCAGTCGCAATCACCACCTCGGCCTGGCTGTTGACACCCTGGTCGTAGGACGTGGTACGGCTGACGCGGTGCCGCGTGTTGAGTTGGTGGCCGAGCGAACGCGCCAACTGCCAGTCCTGGCCGCCGACGTAACGATAGCGGTCGGCGCGAGGTTCGCGCAGGTGCGCCAGGCCGCCGTCCGGGCGCTTCGGGTTTGGCTGTCCATTAACCCGCATGCCCTCTGCGTCGACCAGGTCGAGGTACAGGCGGTTGGTCGAATCCATCTGGTCGGTGAAGGCGAAAGCGCGCCAGCCGTAGAACGGCCGGGTGGCCATGTTCGCCCGCGGATCGAGTATCCGCGAGGCCAGCAACAGCGTCTGGATCGAGGTCGACAGCAAGGCGCTGCGTGACACCGGGTCGCCGCGCAAGGCCATCATGTACTCGGCACCCTCGCTCTTCATATCGTCGGGCTGCGGGCTGATTTCGGCCACCGCGCTCGGATCGAGGCCCGTTAAGGCCGCGAAAAATGCCGCCCCGTTCGACAGTGTCGCCGACAGGCCGACGAAGCTGGCACGGTACTTGGTCAGCGCCGACCAGCGGCGCAGCAAGTAGGCGACCTGAGCTCCATAGCTGCCGGAATAGATGTGGACTTCGTCCAGCAGCACCATGCGGGGCGCCACCAACGACCGCGGTCCGAGTCCGAACACGTGGCGCAAGTCGGAGTTGGTCATCTGCTGGTTCAGCATTTCGGTGGTCATGAACAGCACATGCGGCGGTTCTGCCGCGAGGTCCTCACGCGTCAGGCGAACCTCATCCGACTCGACGGTGGCGCCGCACTTGCAGACCAGGCGCCCGTTTCCGCTGTTGATATCGGCGCGCGAGATGATCAAGTCGCCGCTGCACTTCGGACAACGCAGGTAAGGGCAGACCCAACGCTCGCTCACGTTTCGCCAACTTGGCATCTTCGGGATCGAGGATAAGGATTGCGGTGTATCGCCGAACAAGACCCCGACCGTCAATTTACGACCACCCCGATTTGCCAGGTAGCTGTCGAATTTGCGCGCTTGCTCGTAGACCTCCGCAAACTGATCCTTCAGCAGCTCCTTGCGCGGATAGATTGCAAGGATGCGCGTGCCGGGCACCGACGATTGCGCGACCTCGGCGGCAAGCGCGCTCAGGCCCGGCAGGTAGAACGCGAGCGTCTTGCCGCTACCGGTGCCTGCGGCAACCATCGTCCCCTGCCGCTTGTTGTCCTGCAGGCCGCGCAGGATGCGCGTGGTCGCGTCCACCTGGAAACGGGCCAGTTGCCAATCGCTTGCTTCCTTCTCGATGCGATGCCGGAGCACTTGCAGCGTTTCGGCGGACAGTTCGGCATCGCCGAATTCCGCCAGCGCTTGCGTCCCAAATATGTCGCGCTTTGGGTACTTGCGGTTGCGCCAAAGGAAGCGGTAATCCGCCACCAGAGTGGGCGCAGTCGTCCAGCGGTCGCCGTCTTTATGCTTGGGAAATAGTTGGCGCAGGCGTGCAAACAGCCGCACCGACTCTGCCATGCGACTGCGGTAACCCAGCTCAAAAGGCAGCTCGAACACCAGGCGCTCGGTGCGCAGGCGCTCGAGTACCGCATCTGCATCGAACAAGGTGCAGTCGGGCCGGTCCATCAAGCCGGCGACCTCCTTCGAGTCGAGTGCGCGCATGACGACCTCGCGCAGTTCGTCGGCGGTAAGCGCGGCATCGACGAGTCCCCAGACCAGGACCTTTGCCTCGTGCTTCTCAATCTCGTTGAGAACACATTCGATCACAGCGAGATCCGTATTCCAATTGCTCATCGGCTCACCACCATAAACGCCTCGGCCTGCCCTTCGGCCTCCAGCCATTCGCGCACTTCGTTGGTGAATAGCGCCAATGGTGCGCCCTGCCCGCTGCTGATGGCCATGTAAAACTGGCTGACCGCTTCCGGCACTTCGGAAAAATTGAAACGTGCTGCCGTCTCCTGCAGGCGGGGGGCCAGCCGGCGTAGCGCAAGCACCTCGTCGAGCGTGGCCGGTCCTTCGGTACGGGCCAGGCGTTGGTAGCGCGTATGTATCTCGCTGTATTCGTCGAACGCCTCGCGATTACCGGGCCGGCTGAACGGCAGCGTGACCCGGATGGTTGCTGGCGGCGTGAAGTTGCCCAGGTCCGTGACAAGCGTATTCCATCCAATGACGACGAATTCGCTCAACTGCGTAACGAGTTTGTCGGTCGCCCCCAGGGTCTTCACCCAGTGGTCCTCATGGGTCAGCCGTTCGTCTGCGCCACGATCCTGCAGAATTTCCGTCGCCTTCGCAACCAGGGTGCGAACCAATTTTACCTGCGACTGGCACTCCGCCAGGGCGTGATCCCGCACGCCGATCCAGTCCAGTTGATCGACCACTTTCTTCAGCTTCTTGCACTGCGCAGTCCATTCCGCGCGCCGATTGTCCAGCGCCTGCGCGTCGGACTTGCGACGCGACCATTCCTCTAGCGCATGCAAGCGTGCCTGCATGTTCTGCGCCTTCACCATCATGGTCATTTTGCGTCTCCCATCAGCATCGTCGCCGCTGCCTTAAGTTCATCGATGAAGGCGGATCGCACTTCACCCACCTCATCGCGCTGCGCTTGCTGCTCCGCACCAACCATGTTACGGCTAATCCCGTCCAGCAGCGCCTCGAGGCGCCGAATTTCGCCCGTCGAGCGCAGCAGTAGACCGACGTCAACCCGTCCGTATGCACGCATGCGTTCCTCAGGTTCCTCCTCCGCCGACACCGCCAGCGCCTGCTGTACCGACCGCACCAGTTCGGTCAACGCAGCGCGGCCGAGCTGTTCCAAACGCGCAAAATCGCGCTTCTCCTCGAAGTCGTAGGGCATGAAGCCCTGCGTCATCGCCTGCTGCAGGGTCTGGCGAACACTGCCGAGCCACGCATCCTTATCCAGTTCGTCGCCCAGTGCAGTCATCAAGCGATCACCGTGCCTGGACAACACGTCGGAGAAGTAACCGGCGATCCTGACGTAGCCACCATGGCTGTTGCCCAGTTCAGTGAGATGGTCCCTCAACTCCTGGTCGCTGCCCAAGCGCAAATGGGTATCGTCCGGCTTGCCGCTCCAGGCTGCGGCAACGCGTGTGTAGTCGAGCGCCAACACGGTAGTGCCAGTCCCCTGGAAACAGGCCGCCTCGGAGAGCACGACACTCTGCAACTGGATGCGCATCCGCCGTGTGCGCGTCAGCGCGCGTCCCAGCGCGGCAGCACGGTCGGCCTCCCCGAAGGTCGAAAAATCCGCCTCGTTGAAACCAGTGGGCGCAGCTTCGAAAATTTTGGTTAGTACCGTAGGCATTGCCCGCGATACGCTCACTCCCAGCATCAGGTTCTGACGATATGCGACATGCATAGCCGCCGTCAGCCGCCGCTGGCTTACGTCCTTCAGGTAGCCTTCTACCTGGGACGTGACTTCATCGAGCAGGCGCTGCGCATGACCGTAGAAATCTTCCGCCACGGGGAAATCCCAGCCCCTGGAGATCTCATGCTTGTCCAGGCCGATCAGCGCAAGGCGCACCCATCCCGCTACCGCGCCGGTTTGCTCGGCGAACTGGAACATGGGCGACGTTTGCGGATTGCCATGGTCTACATAGGGCAGCCAAATCGAGTCCGCCACCTTTTTCTGCATTGTTGCATCCAGGTCGAGTCGTTGCGCGACCCCTTCCGCAACCAGGACGCGGATGCGCCGGGCAGTGGCCTGCCGTGGTTTGCTCGTCGCCGCCCATAGATCGACGTCCTTCTCGAACGGACTCGCCGATGACTGCGGCGGTGGCGGTGGTGGAGATAGTGGGGGTGGCGGCGGATCGGTCCGGCTGCGATTCGCGGGTTCCTTCGTGATGGCCGGTTCCACACGCCCCCTGGCCGCGAACGGGAACGGCAATCCGAAGGTCTCGAACACCGCCGCATCAACGGGCGCCGCGCCACGCAGGGTCAGCGGGTTGCCGCACCAGTGGACGAGCATGGTCTTCAGGCGTGCTTTGACCGGCGCCGGGTGCATCATGCCGTCCAGATCGGTGTCGGCGCCCGAAGGCAGGATCCCCGGCTTGAAGCCGGCGGGTGGGAACGCACCTTGCTCGTAACAATGGCGCTGGGCCAGCGTTTCCCGCAGTACCCGGTTGATGAACGCACGCGGATTGAACACGAGTTTGCCGCCGGAGCGCAGTTCACGCGCACATAACGAGCGCAGGGCCTGCGCGTTCAGGGGAAACAGCGGGTAGCCGGCGCCGGTCTGGCCGAAGGCACTCAGCCGCTCGGCATCGAGCGCATCAAGGTTATCGTCGGCATAGACGCGTATCCACTCGTTCAGTCCCGTGGCCGACCGATCGGTCCGTTTCTCGAACTGGGTCCGCAGAGCCTGACGGCCCCAGCGCGCCGCGTTCAGGTAGCGTCCGGCCATCTCGACGAGGCTGTCGAGCAAGACTTCATCGTTGCCGTAGTCGCTGGCAATCACCCATTCGCCGCGGGCCCGGGTCAGGATCGTTGCGCGTTGTGGCATGAAGCCGTCGGTCACAGCGAGCGCGGTACGGATCGGGGCGCGCTGACGTTCGCCCCCATGTTCGCTCTCGGCGATAATCATGTTGAGCAAGGGTTCCTGGATGCCGGAAAGCGCGGCGAAGTCCTCGATCAGCAGGACAAGTTCCTTGCCCTCATGCAACAACTGGACCCTGATTTCGTCGACGATCTCTTCGATCGTGCGCCCCCCGAGTGCTTGCGCGAACCGGAACACCATGCGCATGGCGGGATCGATGACCGAGTTGAGCACCTCAACCGCCACCGCCTTCGACTGTCCATCATGGTCGTTCAAGCGCTTGAAATACTCCTGAGCAGGGATGGTCGCGTCCGTGAACGAGTCGTGGGACTTCCAGTCGAAGTCATCTACTTCGAACTGCGGCAGTTGCTTCGATCCGCTCGCGTCGCCGCTCACCGCGCGGCTGACGATGCGCTCCAGCGCGGCGTTCAGCATCCCCTCCTGGAATATCGGATCGTTCAGGAAAGTTTGGAGTTTCTGCGCGTGGTATGCCCTTGGCTTGAGCGTGCGGTCAGAGCTGGAATCCAAGGCTGCGATCCATTCCTTGGCCTTGCGCTTGAGCTGCAGGATCAGTTCGGTCGCGAGCCGCGCAGGAGCATCTTCTTTTGAGATCGAGGCGATCGCCGTACTCAGGCTAGTGCGCAACTCGTCATATTCGGCACCCTGCAATGGTTCCAGAATCAGTTCCACCACCCGGCGCAGGCTGGCCGTTTTCGGCACCAGGATCACCACCATCTGCGGGCGGCGTTCATGCCGCTGCAGTTGGGCATGCAGCCAGCGCACCATATGCGATTTGCCGACGCCGGAGGGGCCTGTCAACGAGACGACCACCGCGCTGCCATTGGCGCTGTCGCGCAGCAATGCATCCAGAAGGTCTTGTTCGGATTTTTCTTCTTCGACCGCCCCTGCTTCGCTGCGGTGGACGATACGGGCTGTCTGGTGAACCGCGAGCAGGACAGCCTCGTCAATCGTCTCCGCTTCGGTACGGATGCAGTGGTCGACTTCGGCCTGAAGCGGCCAGTAATTAGACAGACTCATGCTCGATCCTTCGCGCGAATAACATGGGTAAACCTCAGGTCGGGCCGAACGCCGCCGCGTCCGCTCAGGGTCATCCCGTCGCCGACGAGGTCGGATGTTGTATCAAAGCGCAGCTCGCCACTTGCGTGCAGCGCCAGCAGCGCGCGCGACAGGGAAGTCGACACCTGTCCGGCCGCCGGTACGAACATGGACTCCCGGTTCAGCTTTTCTTCGACAGCGATTCGGTATACGCCCCCGTCCAGCACAGGCAAAGCACTGGCCAAATGATCGAGGAAGGTGTTGGCCGACACTCTTTGCCCGGGCGTCATCCATTCGCTAATCGATTCGCGCACTGCAAGCGTCGCGTCGATCTCGACGCCATCCGGCGTTCGCACGAAACCGAGAAAATGCGCCCACTTCTTCAACCCGTTGACTCGGGTGCTGTTTCGAATCAGGCGTAGGTCGGCGTTCACGATCTGGCTTGTCTCGAGCGCGTCAAGCTGGTTGATGCCAGTCCGGTACACGTCCTGCGCCAGAAGCAGACACAAGGTTCGCGTCAGGTCCGCCGCCTTCGCACTCTCCGTTGCCCACAGATTCGCGTTGTTCTCAGCGGCAAGGGCGCACTTGCGCACCGCGCGGCGTATGACACCGTCGACATCGGCTCGCTTCATGCCGGCGAGAGGCGGAAAATAATTCGTCAGGCTGACCGTGTCATCCTCACGCTTGAACAAGCCCAGTTCGACCCAGCGGTTGAGCGTCTGGCGCACCATCTTGCGCTCATCCTGGACGATGTGTTCAGGAGCGACCTTGTCCAGCAACTCGGCCTCCCCGATCGTCCCCTTTTCCATAATTAGCACGCCACATATTGCCGCCAATACGTTGGGTAGACCATCGTTGGTTGTGTTAAGTAAGCTCATGCGATTAACCTGCTGACAAAATCCTCAAGATTGATATGGGTCCGCGTATCGAGCAATCGACGTAGCGGGTGATGCGGATTGGGCAGGTCGGAGGGAAGGAGCACGACCTGCAATGCGCACTCGCTCAGCCAGAGTTCCTGGGGAAGCGGTGCGGCCGCATCGGCGACGACGATCCGTACCTCCTTGGCGGCGCCGTACAGCGCATCGTCGCCACGGGGCGAATAACTGTCCAGGAATATGGCGCTCGACCACCGCTCGCGTAATTGCCGCTGCACGGCCTGCAGGAGAGTGGGGTCGCAGCCGGCGGCCAGTAGCAGCGTGTGCACCGGCAGCGCGTCAAGCAGCAAACCGACGAGCTTGGCGGGGCCTGTTCCATGAAAGCGCTCGGGAGGAAAGGACACGAGCAAGGTGTTGTCATGGCCGCCCATGTTCCACTGGCGCCGCCAGGCGCTCAGATCTACCGATTGGGTTCGCGGCAACCGGGAAACTGCCGGGTCCCGATAGCTGCTCCGCCTTCCGTGCTGTCCCCAATCGTGCGGGCAACCGCCGCAGCAAGTCTCGACCCCGACCGTCGCGCCAAGTAGTCGCAACGCATAAAGGCGCTCCAGCACCGACGACATCTCGTGTCGCCGTTGCGCCACCTCGACCATCAGCTTGACGCTCAGTTCGGACGCATCGAAGGTTTCCGTGCGTGCCTGGCCAAGAGCCCTGTTGAATACGGCCGGATCGCGATGGCCGGGATGGATGATGCGCAGAGCGGCACGGGTGAGGTTGTCAACCGCAGCCGTCCCGTCCACCCCAGCCTCCCCCGCATCGACGGCGTGTAATTCGATCAGTTTTGCGCGCGCCATCAGGGTCAAGGTGCGCAGGTTCCACGCCTTGTTCGCGCGCGACTTTTGCTTTAAGTGACCAGGGCGCACGGTGATATCGACCCAGGTCAATCCGGCCTCGTGCTTTGCGCGTTGGATCATCAGGTTCCACCGTTCGAACCCGTTGTCGTTGCCGATCAGGGTCGGCGAAGCGATGCCGTACGCCAGCGGTATATCCTTCGGCTCGGACACGAGCAGGCTCGCACACGCAACGCCGTCACGCCCGCCCCTGCCCACTTCCTGATAGAAGCGGTCGAGCGACTCCGGCAAGGTCGCGTGAATCACCGTGCGCACATCGCTCTTGTCGACACCGAGACCGAAGGCCGATGTCGCGACGACACCATCGATCCGGTTCGCCGCCCAATCGTCCAGGATGCGCTCGCGCTCGCGGTCGTCGGTACCGCCATGAAATAAGGCGATGCGGCGGTGGCCGAGGGCCGCAAGCCTGCGGTGCCAGAGCTTTGCCTGCGCGCGCTCGGTGACATACACAATGTATGGGCGTGGCGCCGCGGCGATCGCTTCCAGCACCAGTTCCGTCCGCTCTGCCGAGTCGGCAGCCGCATGCGCTGCGTAGCGTGGCTCCGGACGCAAGTGAACGCTGGCCACCATGTGGGTTTGCTCCGGCGGCCCGAATAGATTTTGCAGTACGCTCACGGTGTTGGCCGTCAGCGTGGCCGAAGCGAGGACGGTCCGGATCGGCTCTCCGCAGTTCAGTTCGCCCAGCGTGCGCACCAGGGCCGGCAGCAACTGGAACGCTGGACGAAACGCGTCGCCCCAGCCGACAACCAGGTGCGCCTCGTCGATCACGATAGTCTTGACATAGCCCGCGCGCGCGGCAGACTCGATTGAACGGCGCAGCGAGCCGGTGACGCTTTCGGGCGACGCGAAGAGGATGCGCTGAGTACCGGCGACCAGGGCTTGTTTGATCCGGCGCCTGTCATCTTGATTGAGGCCGCTTTGGTAAGCCAGCGGCATGTCCTCCCAGTGGGGGTCGAGTTCACGCAACATATCCTTCATCCGGCGCATCTGATCGAGCGCCAGAGCCACGGTCGGCACGACGACGATGGTCATCTTTCCCAGACCGCTCTGGACCAGCGCTGCCGCCTGGCCAAGCAAACTCTTGCCGGAACCAGTCGGCAAATTCGCCAGCAGGGTCACACTGGCTGGCAGGTGGAACATCGCGCGCAGAGCTTCGCGCTGGCCCCGGCTCAGGTAGGCGTTCAACCCGGTCGCCTTGGTCATGAAGGGATCCATAGGCACCCGGTACTTCGGACGTGCCATCAGTTCATGGTAGGCATCGTCGAACAGGTTTGCCGCCTCGCCGAGCCATTCGAGGCGCGGCAAATTGGCGTCCAGGTGCGCCATCCTGTTGTTGATCCACACCGTGCACCCGGCTCGCTGCCACTCCTCTCCCGTTGGCCATCCTGGCGCCAGGGGAACAAGTAGCACCGAGTGCTGGCCCTTCTGCTTGCGCAGCAGGAGCGTTTGACGCACCAGCGGCACCAGATCGGCCGTCAGGTCGCAGTCGCCCCCATGCATCGCGAACAGAATCTGCCGGATCCGCTCCAGCAGAGGCGTTTCTGCCGGCGCTTGGGAAATCTGTGCCTGCGCCCAGTTGGCGCACACTTGCTGCAGTACCGAAAAATCGAACACAGGTGTCTTACTCGTCCAGGAAAGGATAGGAATTGGCCAGGAAGATCGCGCCGGCCGAGTCGAGCCGTATCGACGGCTGCAGCATGCCGGCAGCGAGTGCCTGGTCGACTGCTGCCTGGCGGACTGCCTCGGCTTGCTCTGCAACGCAGGCGGCCCCGGACAGACGCGCGATCCTCGCGTCCAGTTGGCTCTTCTTAAGCGCGTGTATCTGGCTCATTCGCTGCAGCGATGCCGCCATATGCTCGGTAAATACCGGTTGAGTGAGCAAGGAGGACTGCGCCTTGTCCCGTGCTGTATGGCACAACTCAGCCCAGTTTGCAGGCGCCAACTCGCGATTTTCCAGCGTCACCCATCGCTCCGGATTAAGGTTGAAATCGCGCCCTGGTTGTTCATCCTCAGGACGTCTACGGTAGGTTTCCAGCAGTTCCGCAGAAGGCTCGTCGATCCAGCGCATCTGATCGTCGAGCCAGACGCGAACGTAGAGCGGCGGCATGATGCCATCTGCGACGCGCCGGATGGCGCGAGAGCCAACAGCGCTATGTAATTCGTCAGCCGCGTCGATCACCGTTTTGGCACCCGCGATCGAGGCCTCAACAAGAAAATCGAACCGGAAGTACAGGTCGATCCCGCTTTCGTTGTGCGGCATCGCATGCGGACGGTAACGCCACATTGCGAACACACGTCCGCGGTCGTCCTGTTCAACAAAGTCGGTCAATGCGTCAACGAAGCCCGAACCATAGCGAAGCACCCGGGCGTGCTGGCGCTGGGCCGCCAGCGCCGTCGAGCGCCGATAGGTGTAGGGGAACAGAAGCGGAGTCTTGCTGCTGGAACCGGCTGCCTCCTCGTCCACTTCGCGACCGAAACGGTGAATGAAATCCTGTACCGTGACGAGTGTTTCGCGCGACTTGTTGTAGGCGTATTCGCCCCGGAACAATTGGTCGCCCTGGACCGGATTTTTAAGGGGCAAGAGCCGCTTTCCGAACTGCAGCGTCTGAAAAGCGAATCGATCGACGACCTCGCCAAAACGGCGCCAGTCTTCGTCTGCCTCCTCGAGGACCTCGAATGCGAATTTGTCGCCCTCCCCTACGAGCGAATCGAGTCGGTCCTGCTGGTCGATGCGGCGCATTTCCCGCCGCACCAAGCCCTGATCGCCATGCAGGCTGGCCGTGAGCCCGTCAATATGTGCCAACCCGCCGTTCAGCCAACCTTCCGGCAAGTCGCGTAGCATCTGGTCCACCAGGTATTGCAAGCTGGCGATCGATTGCGAAAATACACCGAACCCGGTGTCGAGACAAGTGATCCACGCCCGCTCCAGCAGGTGATTGGTTTCCGCCAGCGCGAACGATCGAATATCGTCGCCCGCGCCAAAGCGGTCGACCCGGCCGAGCCGCTGCTCGATCGTATTTGGGGACAAAGGCGTGTCGTAGTTGACTACCATCTTCCGTCCGCCATGGAAGTTCAGCCCCTCTTCCGCTTCACGGTCGCAGACAAGGATGCGGCAACCCTCGTCCTCGTGGAAGCGATGCCACTCGGCCCCGCTGTCCTCATCGACTTCCGAAGCGTGGCGTTCCGCCTGGGGCCCAAATTCATCACTGAGGCGTTCATACACGAGGTCGGCCACTTCGCTGTCACCACAGAAGACGACTACTTTGCCGCGACCACGCAGCAACTCGTCAATGCCGTCCACGAGGCAGAGCAGGCGCGCCTCGTCGGTCGCCACACTGGCGCACGCCTGCTCAAACTCCGCCAACGCCCCCGCCAATTCGGTATAAGCAGGCAGCACCAGACGTGTCAGGGTCGCTCGCGATGCGGCAACTCCCGGATTGAGCGCGGCCTCAATCAATGCGCGCAGCAGAGGGGGGGCCGTCGCGGCGTCGCTGTTCGCAACAGCAACGCGCAGCGCTTCCAGGGTGTCTGCCCAGTATGCCGACGAGCGACTGTCGTATTGCCACACCTCCAAGCCAGCGCGACTAGGCGTCGCCCAAGGTACGGCGCTGCGGCGGTTGCGCATGATCCGGCGGTGCAGACGACAGGTTTCAGAAAGGTGGGTGCGCACCTGATCCAGCGCGGTCAAGAATTCCTCATCCTCGTCACCTCGATAACGCTCCAGGACCCGCTGCAGCGTCTGCACATAGCCAGTCAGCAGTGCGTCGTCCGGAAACGCCTCGAGCAGGCGATCGAGGTACTCGTCAAGGTTGAGCCATTCGTCCGGCGAGAGTGCAGCGACTGTTTCCGCCACGTCCTGTCGAGCTACGATGCGCCGCCGGAACCCGTCGAGGTCGTCAAGTGGGAAAATTACGGGATCAAGCAGATGCACCATCCGCAGAAAGCCCGCCTCATCGACCAGGGCTGGAGTCGCCGACAGCAACAACAAGCGCGGGATTGAGGGCGTATACCGCAGAAGGGTTTGGTACAGTGCGTTGCCGCTGCCTTCCGCCTGGTTCGACAGGTGATGGGCCTCATCGACGACCAGCATGCCAGCCGTTCCGATCTCGTCACGAATCCGGCTCAACTGGTTGGCGCCAACCACATGCAGAAAGTCATCGAGCAGATCCCCAAGCAGGAACCGCTGGCTCAACTCTTGGCGCCATTGTCCAACCAGCGCCGGCGGCACGACCACCAGCACCCGCGCCGTTTCCGGTTCGTCGAGGAAAAATTGGCGGATGAGTATGCCAGCTTCGACCGTCTTGCCGAGCCCCACCTCATCAGCCAGCAGGTAACGTTGAACCGGGTCGTGCAGGATACGTCGCACTACTTCGAACTGGTAGGCATTCAGTTCGATTTGTGACGACAACAGGGCGCTGATCCCTTGAGTGGCTACGCGCTGAACCGTGACGGCGGCGAGGAAGTCGCTGCGCGCATCGGCGAACAGCGGAGTTTCAACGATTTTCTGCGCCAGGAAACTGATCGGGTCGCGAATCGGTGCTGTCCAGCGCACGAATACGTCCGCTGCGTCAACCAGGAGGGGAGCAGCGTTGGGCAACTGCACCAGGATACGCTCCCCTTCGCCGTTCAGCACGCGCCCTACTCGCCACCCTCGGCCATCGGACTGGACGAAGACACGGGTTTGGGTAGGCAGGTCCACCTTCCGGACTTGCGCAACGGAAACCCAATACCCAGGCGGATCGGTGTCCCCGGGAACGTCGAAATACTCGAGAAGCACCTGCCCCTTGCTACGTTGCGCGGACTTTGCAAAGCCTCGCAGACGCACCTCGTCACCATTTTCTACTTTGAAGAAAGCCATGCGATTCCCGAGGTGTGCACGACGCGGACCGGCACCACGATGTTGCACTCGGTTGTCGCGATTTAAATTATAGCAACTTAAATGCCTCGTTGAAACGCAGAGCTAAAAAACGACACTTGGTTTTTTTAGATTTTTTTACTTGCTAAAACAGGTGCAGATGCAGTCGAAGTATCAGCGGCCTTTCGTGCATCCGGACTAACTGGAATTTCGCTGGGCAAGCGATGTATGAATTTTTTTACGCTAGGTTACCGTAGGTGTATTCCGGAACATCCAGGGTCGACTGCACGGGCAATGGAATTCACAGATGGGACGCCCGGTCGAATTATAGCGCCTGTCATTGATGCTCAATCCAACCCCGCTCCTCGCCACAGGACTGTGAGACCGAATGCGATGCAGTCGAGAAGGTCAAGGTCGAAACACAACCTAGCCATCGACACGATGGGTTGGTCGCGTGGTCAGGGTACGCGCCACAACCACACAAGATCGGCATGCGTCCGCTTCTGTTGTCGCAGAAGCGTGTGCACAGGTACCGAACTTAAAAAGCTTCATACTAGCGGCGCTTACGGCGGCAAGTGTGCTGGGAACTCGGGCATCTGCACTACATTCGTATTGAAGTTATACCGAGACTGGCAATAGCACGACCAGGACCTTGCACCTCTCTCAAACTACAGACATTAATGAGCGTTTGTCGTCCCTCCATGACACTACGCCATCGAGTGTACGCACGCGGGACCGAGCGCTAGCGCCGTACGGTCATGCATCAAGGCCGCAAGCTAGATATCTGCCCGGGCATGCCTCGCCGAAGCGTGTAAGCTACTCAATAGATTCCGTTACAGAGTCTAATTCGCCAACACCGTGCAAGTCTCAATTTTTCGAATTTTTAAAGATTTCTCAAGCATTCGCTAATCACCTGGGGTCTAGTGCAACGTTTTAATAAGGGTTTGCCTGGGATTAAAATAAAACGAGTGGCCCAAGCGGCTAAGGCAAGGGCCAATACATCTAAAAATTACACCTTCTCGTCTTCCTTTAAAGTTAAGCCATCCCAGTTTGGAGAGAGGATCTTGTTCTTAACGAGATTGATAGACCCTGCAGTGTTCTGTGCTTGTCCTACTACTTTTTCTTCGCCGGTTGACTTTAGTTTAAAAGTTTTTTTCTTGCCTTCTTTTGTGACCTTGTAACCGGTAATGTCGGTCCAATGCTTCCGATAACGTAACCAGTCAACTTTACCGAGACGATCCTTAAGTTCATCAAACGTGATTTTCGGAGCCTTATCCCAATATGTTGTTTCAGATTCAACGCCTTCCTCGAAAACCTCTTCTTGTGTCTTGCCCGCATCCTTCATCGAAATGGCTGCTGCAATTGGGCCAAGCTTATCAATACGCGCCTCGTAATATGCTAACGCAATACCTTTCAGTGCGAACGGCCACCCATGGATATAGAGCTTTCGGAAGGGGTCTTGCTTCGGAGGCGTAGCAATTGCCCATTGCTCTCCGAATAACTCTTCCAACATCTGAAGAAATTCGCGTGCATACGGGAGTAAGCGATCAATATGGAAGTGCTTTAATTGCTCAGGCTTGTAACGATTGTTCGTAAGAGCCGCAAGGAGCATTTGCTCCATTGTGCTCAGGTCTACAATATTTCTCGTAGCTGTTTCTGTTGTTCCCGTCGATCGCCCGTCTGCAATACGTTTTTCGAAAATTGTTTCTTGCGCAGCACGAATCCGTAAGTCGCTAATCGGCTCTGCAGTATTAAGCCCAATGACCAGATTCCGGTTCTTCTTTGATCCTCGGCCGTTTCTATCTGCAAAGCTTTGCCCTGCTTTCCGCTCGTTCACGTTTAATTCAATCTCTAAGGTGAGTCGCAAACGTTGCAATGCATTTTTCGCTGAAGCGTCTTTGCTGTCAGCAACTGCAAATAATGCTGCTGTCTGCGTCTGACCATCCGACTGCATAACTGGAGATTTAGGCAAATAAAGTAGCCCATACATTGCATCATTTTCCTCTTCGTCGAATGCAACGAAAATAGTTTTGTCGAATACCGACTTGGATTGCCACCCGCTTATTACTGGAAGAAACAGAGGGCGCGTGCCATACACTCCCTCAAGAATATAGTTTTTGAACATCTCTTTGTTAGCCGACTTTTGGCCCTTAAAGTCGCTTTGAGTAAGCACGTGAGCTTGCGACATTTCTAAAGCGTGATAATTTTCTTTCGGCGGATTAGAGGGGTCATACCGAACGATTTCGGTGAATGTTTGCAGAGTAGGGTGAAGTAGCACGACAATACGCTGCTTCTCCGTATCAGCAACATCTGTAATCCCCTTTTTGCATAGGGTAGCGCGCTGCACCGTATAAACCCCATGCTGGTGCTGAAACTCGTATCTATTCGCATTAAATATCTCCGCAGCAGTCGGATTTGTTTGAGCCCTTATGATTTTAAGCCCTTGGTACCCTTCGTCGCCAGGAATTTGTTCGTTCATAACGATCTGCGACTTTGTCTGGGGAATTGCCAGCATTTAATATCCTTTAAAAGTATGTTTATTGAGAGTCGGCAAGAAGATTTTCGGGGCCTCATTTACTACATTAGGAGTAGACCCAGCTGCACGGAGCCACAACGGAAGCTCGACGGTTTCGATACCTAAATTGTTTACTTCAATTGCTAACTTAATCTCGTCAGGAAACTTAAAAGCGGCAATTACGGGCCGAACCGTCCTTTTGAACCCAAATTCGGTTTTAGCCTGCGCTGTGTATGAGAGAACTTGCCCGATGGCTGAATAATCGGCTTCGATCTTAAATTCCCATTCAAAGATCACGTCCCGGCAATTTACAGTCCGCAGGTCTGCACGAATATTTGACTTGGCGTAGATGACTTCTTTGCTTGAAACGAGTTCACCAGGGCGAAATTGAGTGATGTTTTTTGCAAAAAAGTCACGGATATGGCATTCATACGCAAACTGTTTGTCGGCATTTATATCGTGCAAAACATTTTCCCTGAGAAGTTGCATGAGTGAATTTTAGATCAATATCATTGCTTCGTCAAGATAAATCTCGGAGATTTCTCCCTAAATCTTGATGGATCGCCTGAAAATCTGCATGGATGGCCCGTAGATCTCATTAGCCTTATGCTTTGCCTACCGGGTTCTTCAACGCGAAAGAACTTGTATGTGGGTGATGTTTGGGCGACGAGAGGTAGTACGGCCATAGACATGCTAGGGCGCCAGCGCATGGCGAAACTCGTCAACTGCACTGTACGTTTCACTAACAAGTCAAATTTGGGTCACACAGAAGGGCGTAGACCGCTATGCTTGGAAGGAGGATCCCGAATATGCAATTCTGCCCGGCAATGAAATAGCCATGCAACATGCCCACCACCGTGTTCGAAATGCATCACTTTATTGATCGTGTCGAGGGCTTACCGCTCGTCGCTGTCGCCTTCATTAACTGTTATTAGTTGCAGGCAGCGCCCAGTTTCGGGGCGGTCCGTACAGCCTGCAGAAGATTTGTCTGACAGGGGCCAAGCGGCAAGCATAGGATGCGGCACGTTTATGGTCTGGATGCCCTCGGAAAGGTGATCGTCAACAAAGGCGTACCTCGTACCAGCAAGTGCCCGTCGGCATGGCGATATTGCGTGATGAATTTACGGCGCCGTGATGCTCAAATATGCTCCGTTCTCGCGGCGTTACAGTAGCGCGGGAAGAGAAAGCTGTCCGCTGACAGTAACGAAAGGCAAGGCGGTTCGCTTCGCATTCCAGCCTGAATGGCTTAGCGGGATCGTCATCGATGACGTGACGTGCGGGGGGGGCGTCGCCTTCGTCGACGGATCCGAGCGCTTCACGATTTCGCATTTGGAAGATAAGCGAATGCTGGTGACGTTGAGATTCTAAGCACGCCTCCCAGGCCCCAGCCATCAGCCTGACCGTGCCTTCATGGGTGAGACTTCCGCCAATCTTTTTACACCTAACCCGTGGGCTTGAAGTTGGAGGGTGATCGGAATCTGTGAGTCGGACTGGCCACGCTTTGGCGCTACGTCCGCGCCAGCCACCGCTGCCGAGCCGCAGGCCTCGCTCGAACAGGCGATTACTCATCTGACGGGAGGGCTTCCTGGACGGTCGGGGAAGCCATTTAGAAGAACAGTAAGACAGCACGGGAATGTCACACGGGCAGATCTCGATCGACTTCTGAGCAAACGCCGCGCTCCGCCTCCCGCTGTCGCGTGTCAAAGGGCATGCGCCGCACACGCACTACTGCTTTGCGGGACCATATGTCGCCCGGGTATTCGGCGACGCCAGTTGGACCGCGAGTAAGTAGCATTCGCGCGGACTGGGCTATTGGCTTCGCATAGCCCAAAACTCCGCTCAGACTGGTTTTGGCCGCACAGGACGCGCAAATCGTGCAATTAACAGCGCCCATACCATGCCTCCAACGATCTTGGCCACAAACTGTGCAGCTACGATCGAAGGCAGCGCGGCGCCGAATGCCAGCAATGGGAAAACCAGCGAATCGACGGTGGCGCCGACGACATTGGACCCGTTGGCCCGCACCGACCACGAGCGGCCTGCCAAC
>Ga0265798_10001389_pt1 | contig 37822 bp, 31 predicted proteins | sample P3T30metagenome_FD_192430 | JGI IMG/M metagenome (GOLD analysis project Ga0265798, IMG submission 192430) | Plant litter microbial communities from East Loma Ridge, Irvine, California - P3 T30 | ecosystem: Environmental > Terrestrial > Plant litter > Unclassified | place: USA: California...
ATGCTGTTTTCGATGCCGGTGGCGAAGATGAAGCCGGGCTGGTTGGGGACCATGTGTCCTCCTTTGGCTAAGCTGGAATCGATCATATACCCGCGGCGCGCCGGCGGCGCAGGCTGTCGATCATGAATACGACCACGGCGAGGTTCAGCACCAGCAGGCACAGGCTCAGCAGGCCGGGCTTGACGACCAGCTCGCGCAGCTCGAAGGGCAGGTAGATGGCGCCGCTGGCGGCGGCGAGGCCCTCGCCCCAGCTGCGCTGGACCCACAGGCCGTAGGCCTCGACCAGGCGCACCAGCGAATAAGCGATGGCGGCAAGGGCCAGTCCCATCAGATTCGCATCGTCGACGTGGGCGGCGTAGTCGATGAAGACGCGCGGCAGGTGCGAAGCCGGGTTCAGGTGGGTGTGGCGCACCAGCTCTTCGGCGAAGGCCTGCACGTTCCGGTGCAGCAGCGCGAACAGGCCGCAGCCGGTAAGCAGAACCACCACGCCCTTGGCCGCTTCCAGCAACGCCACCGTGCGGATGCCCTGGGCGCGCCGCATCCGGACTAGGCTTTCGCCGGCCGCAGGGCCCAGGGCAGGGTGTTATGGATGGTGGTGGCCGCCAGCGCCGCCTGGCCGGTGGCGACCGCGATCTGGTTCAGGCCGCGCGTGACGTCGCCGATCGCGAACAGGCCGGGCACTTGCGTACGGCAGTGGTCGTCCACCAGCAGCTTGCGGCATTCGACGGTTTCGGCCCCGAGGCCGCTCGCCAGGTCGGAGCGTGCGTTCTCGCCCAGCATCGGGTAGAACACGTCGCAGGGATAATCCTCGCCATCCTTGGTGTGCAGGATCGGCTTCATGTCTTCACTGAGGGTCACGCCGACCAGGGGCGCCTCCACCAGCGTGACGTTGGCCGCGGCGAGCTGCTGGCGTTCCTCGATATTCAATGTCGAGACCGGCCCGCGCTCGAACAGCAGGACGTCGGCACTGAAGGTACGCATGAAGAGGGCGTGGCCGACTGGATTGATCTCGGAGGTGACCACGCCGATGCGCTTGTCGATTACATCCCAGCCGTCGCACACCGGGCACAGACGCACGGCGCCGGCCAGCACTGCTTCGTCCCAGCGTTCGACCGGCATGCCCTTGTCGGCCACGCCGGTGGCGAGCAGCACGGTGTGGGCGCGGATCTGGCAGGGTTCGCCGCCGTCCTGCGGCACGTAATCGCCGACAAAGATGCCGTCCTCCAGGCGCAGGTCGAGGATTTCGCCCGGCATCACGCTGCCGCCGTAGTTGGCCAGCTGGGCGCGCAGGTTTTCCAGCAGCTGCTTGCCATTGACGCCGTCGGGGAAGCCGGGATAGTTGTGCGACACCGGGATCCAGGACAGGCGGCTATTGCCCTTGTCGACCAGCGCGACATGGCGTGTAAAGCGGCGCAGGTAGACCGCAGCCGTGAGGCCGGCCGGTCCGCCCCCGATAATGAGCGTGTCGAAAACAGTGCGTTCGCAATCCATCAGCGGATTATGCGAGGGTGGGGGTGGTCAGCGGTATCGGCGTGCGAGCCCGCGCCGGGTAAGACCCCGCTTACAAGGACTTGCCGCCCGCGGCTTCCGGCTGCAAGGTCACGTGATCGATCCCGTGCTTCTCGCGCAGCATGGCGCGCACGTCGGCCAGCACGGCGGGCCAGCGCTCCAGGCTGGCAATCTCGAGGTGGCCGATCAGGGCCGGGTGGCCGGGCGACATGTCCCACACATGCAGGTCGTGCACGTCGAGCACGCCGTCGATGGCCTTCAGGTGGGCGCCGACCTCGAGATAATCGATCTCGCCCGGCACCCCCTCCATCAGGAAGTGGTAGGACTCGCGCAGGATGCCGATGGTCGAACGCAGGATCAGCAGCGACACGAAGATCGACAGGATCGGGTCGATTCGCACCCAGCTGGGGAAGAAATAGATGATGGCGCCGGCCACGATCGCCGCGACCGAGCCGAGCAGGTCGCCCATCACATTCACCAGCGCCGCGCGGGTATTGATGCTCTGGTTGTCGCGCGACAGGATCCAGGCCACCAGCAGGTTGATGCCGGCGCCGATGCCGGCCACCACCAGCACCACGCCGCCCTTCACCGGCTCGGGGTGGGCCAGGCGCTGCGCCGCCTCGAAAGCGATCCAGGCGACCAGCAGCAGCATCGCCAGGCTGTTCACGAAGGCGGCCAGCGCCTCGGCGCGCACGAAGCCGAAGGAATGGCGCGGCGAGGGCGGGCGCTTGGCGATCAGCTGGGCCAGCAGGGCCAGGCCGAGGGCGGCCGCGTCGGTGACCATGTGGCCGGCGTCGGAGATCAGGGCCAGCGAATTCGAGATGAAGCCGGTGACGACCTCGATGATGGCGAACAGCAGGGTCAGGCAGAGGGCCGTCGCCAGGGTCGCCTGGCTGCGCGACTCGATGAAATGGGCGTGGCTCGCATCGCCGTCGAGGTGGGCGTGCAGGTATGCGGCGGACCGTTGGGCTTGTTGGTTTGGCATCCCGCCAGTGTAAATCAAAGCGGCGTCCGAGGCGAAGCAGGCTCGCCGGGAAACTTTTTCCGGGACAAGCCTTGCTTATGAGGCCTGCGCTCCTTATAATGCCTGCATCGGGCGGTTAGTTCAGCTGGTTAGAATACTTGGTCGACATCCAAGGGGTCGCAGATTCGAATTCTGCACCGCCCACCAGAATACATGGCAGTACCTGAGTAAGAGCGAGAAAGGCACCGACGGTTATGACACCGCGAACTACAACTGGGTTGTGGGGGAATCGCTAGACGCGGTATGGTGTTCTTTTGCTCGACACACTGAAATCAACGCGCCTGGTGCGCGTTTTTTTTCGTCCCGAATTTTTCAGTTTCAAATTTATTAATCTTAGCGGGCGCGTCGGCGCCGATTGGAGATCAGCATGTTGAACGTACGACTTCCGGATGGCTCCAGCCGTCAATTCGAAGGACCGGTCACCGTCGCCCAGGTGGCCCAGAGCATCGCGCCGAGCCTGGCCAAGGCCGCGCTCGCCGGTAAAGTGAACGGGAAGGTCGTCGACACTTCCTTCCTGATCGAGTCCGACGCCGACCTGGCGATCGTCACCGACCGCGATGCGGACGGCCTGGAAGTGATCCGCCACTCGACCGCCCACTTGCTGGCGCACGCCGTCAAGGAACTGTTCCCGGAAGCCCAGGTCACCATCGGCCCGGTGATCGAGAACGGCTTCTACTACGACTTCTCGTACAAGCGCCCGTTCACCCCGGACGACCTGGCGGCGATCGAAAAGAAAATGGCGGAACTGGCCAAGAAGGACGAAAAGGTCACCCGCAAGGTGCTGCCGCGCGACGAAGCCGTGGAATACTTCAAGTCGATCGGTGAAGCCTACAAGGCCGAGATCATCGCCTCGATCCCGGCGGGCGAGGACGTGTCGCTGTATGCGCAGGGCGGTTTCACCGACCTGTGTCGCGGCCCGCACGTGCCCTCGACCGGCAAGCTGAAGGTGTTCAAGCTGATGAAGCTGGCCGGCGCCTACTGGCGCGGCGACTCCAAGAACGAGATGCTGCAGCGTGTCTACGGCACCGCCTGGGCCAAGAAAGAGGACCAGGAACAGTACCTGCACGTGCTGGAAGAGGCGGAAAAGCGCGATCACCGCAAGATCGGCAAGCAACTGGACCTGTTCCACTTCCAGGACGAGGCCCCGGGCCTGGTGTTCTGGCATCCGAAGGGCTGGACCGTCTGGCAGCAGGTCGAGCAGTACATGCGCAAGACCTACCAGGCAACCGGCTACAACGAAGTCAAGGCGCCGCAGATCCTGGACGTGACCCTGTGGCAGAAGACCGGCCACTGGGATAACTATCGCGAAAGCATGTTCACGACCGATTCCGAGAATCGTTCCTACGCGCTCAAGCCAATGAACTGCCCGGGCCACGTGCAGATCTATAACTCGGGCATGAAGAGCTACCGCGACCTGCCGCTGCGCTACGGCGAGTTCGGCCAGTGTCACCGCAACGAGTCGTCCGGCGCACTGCACGGCATCATGCGCGTGCGCGGCTTTACCCAGGACGATGGCCACGTGTTCTGTACCGAAGAACAGATCGAATCGGAAGTCACCGCCTTCCACGCGCAGGCGATGGCGGTCTACGACGACTTCGGCTTCCATAACATCGACGTCAAGCTGGCGCTGCGTCCGGATAACCGCATCGGCACCGACGAAGTGTGGGACGAAGCGGAAGAAGCGCTGCGCTCGGCGCTGCGCGCCTGCGGCGTGGAATGGACCGAGCTGCCGGGCGAGGGCGCCTTCTATGGGCCGAAGATCGAGTATCATCTGAAGGACAGCCTGGGCCGCCCATGGCAGGTCGGCACCATGCAGGTTGACTTCTCGATGCCGGGTCGTCTCGGCGCCGAGTATGTGGCGGAAGACAACACCCGCAAGGTGCCGGTGATGCTGCACCGGGCGATCGTCGGCTCGATGGAACGCTTCATCGGCATCCTGATCGAGAACTACGCCGGTGCGCTGCCGCTGTGGCTGGCGCCGGTGCAGGTCGCGGTCTTGAATATTTCGGATGCGCAAGCAGATTATGTGAAGCAGGTCGAGGCAAAGTTGCGCGCGGCCGGCATTCGCGTTCATGCTGATTTGCGGAACGAGAAGATTACTTATAAAATTCGTGAACATTCCGTCCAAAAACTGCCATACATCCTGGTTGTTGGCGACAAGGAACGTGAAGCGAATACGGTGGCCGTGCGTGCCCGTGGCAATGTCGACCTTGGCGTGATGCCGGTCGATGCGCTGTTGGAGCGTCTGGTTGGCGAAATTGCCACGAAGGCAAAATAACTGAAACAGCCAACCCGGCGAATGAATCGCCGGTCAAAATTCATACTTTCGAAGGAAACAAAATAGCTACTGACAAACAGAATCGCATCAACGGCGAGATCACCCATCCAGAAATGCGCCTGAACGGCGTGGACAACGAACCACTGGGCATCGTCAGCCTGGCGGAAGCGTTCCGCATGGCCGAGGAAAAGAACGTCGACCTGGTCGAGATCGCGCCAAACGCGGTCCCACCGGTCTGCCGCCTGATGGACTACGGCAAGTTCAAGTACTCCGAGCAGAAGAAGGCCCACGAAGCCAAGCTGAAGCAGAAGATCATCCAGGTCAAGGAAGTCAAATTCCGCCCGGGCACCGATGAAGGCGACTACAGCATCAAGCTGCGCAACCTCATCAAGTTCCTGGAAGAAGGCGACAAGACCAAGATCACGCTGCGTTTCCGCGGCCGCGAAATGGCCCACCAGGACATCGGCATGCGCATGCTCGAGCGCCTGCGCGGCGACCTGGAAGAAGTCGGCCAGGTCGAGCAGTTCCCGAAGCTCGAGGGACGTCAGATGATCATGATCGTTGCACCGAAGAAGAAGAAGTAAGTCTTCGCGCCGTCAGATGAATGGGCCGGGTCTGGATGCCAGCGCAAGCTGGGGTTCAGGCCCGGCCTGTGTTCGTTTGTGTGCTTGATCGTGCTGTTGGCAGCTTCAACGCCATCCGATGCCCAACATTTCCCATCGAACCTGTGCTATCATCTGCGGTTCCTGTTTTTAACAAGCAGGTTGTAGTCGGCAGGTAGTGACGTCGGCTGCAAGACAAGTGAAAGCAGGCATCCAAGAGCGGCGTTGCCGTCACCTGCAATCCTGTCGTATAGAGGCTGCCTATAAAAGGGCAGAATACTATGCCAAAAATGAAAACCAAAAGCTCCGCGAAAAAGCGTTTTCGCGTGCGTCCAGGTGGTACCGTCAAGTCGGGTATGGCGTTCAAGCGTCACATCCTGACCAAGAAGACCACCAAGAACAAGCGTCAACTGCGCGGCACCCGTAACATCAATGCGTCGGACGTGACCAGCGTCTACCGCATGATGCCATCCGCTTAATCTCACTAATCACATACAAAGGGAGCTGATATGCCTCGAGTAAAACGTGGGGTTACTGCACGTGCCCGTCACAAGAAAGTCCTTGAACTCGCCAAAGGTTACCGCGGCCGTCGCAGCAAGGTATACCGTGTTGCCAAGCAAGCAGTCATGCGCGCTGGTCAATACGCTTACCGCGATCGTCGTAACAAGAAGCGCGTCTTCCGCGCACTGTGGATCACCCGTATCAACGCGGCTTCGCGTTCGCACGGCATGACCTACAGCGCCTTCATGAACGGCCTGAAAAAGTCCGGAATTGAACTGGACCGTAAAGTCCTGGCCGACATGGCAGTGCATGACAAGCCGGCATTCGCCGCGATTGTCACCGCCGCCAAGGCCACGCTGGCTGCCTAATCAGTCAGTGAGCTAGCAAGACCAGCATTCCCGGCAACGGGAATGCGAAAAGAGCGGGGCACGGTTAATCACCTGTGCCCCGTTTTTGATTGTGGCTCCTGCCACCACCTAAACAGGAAAAGAACAAGCATGCACACGCTGGAAGATCTCGTCGTCTCGGCCCAGGCTGATTTCACCGCCGCCGTGGACGCTGCCGCGCTCGAAAATGCGAAAGCCAAATACCTGGGCAAGACCGGGCAAGTCACCGACCTGATGAAGGGCCTGGGCAAGCTCGACCCTGAACAGCGCAAGGCGCAGGGCGCCTTCATCAATGCTGCCAAAGAAAAAATCGAACAGGCATTGACCGCCCGCCGCGACGCCCTGGCCAACGCCCAGCTCGAAGCGCGCCTGAACCTGGAAGCCATCGACGTGACCCTGCCGGGCCGCGGCCGCGCCAAGGGCGGCATCCACCCGGTGATGCGCACCTGGGAGCGCGTGGAGCAGATCTTCCGCTCGATCGGCTTCGACGTGGCCGACGGCCCCGAGATCGAAACCGACTGGACCAATTTCACTGCACTGAACAGCCCGGAAAACCACCCGGCCCGTTCGATGCAGGACACCTTCTATATCGAAGGCAACGACAGCACCGGCAAGCCGCTGCTGCTGCGCACCCACACCAGCCCGATGCAGGTGCGCTACGCGCGCACCCACACGCCGCCGATCAAGGTGATCGCGCCGGGCCGCACCTACCGCGTCGACAGCGACGCCACCCACTCGCCGATGTTCCACCAGGTCGAAGGCCTGTGGATCGGCGAAGACATCAGCTTTGCCGACCTCAAGGGCGTGTACCTGAACTTCGTCAAGGCCTTCTTCGAGACCGACGACCTGCAGGTGCGCTTCCGTCCGTCCTACTTCCCGTTCACCGAACCGTCGGCCGAGATCGACATCGCTTTCGGCTCGGGTCCGCTGAAGGGGCGCTGGCTGGAAGTGTCGGGCGCCGGCCAGGTCCATCCGACCGTCGTGCGTAATTTCGGCCTGGATCCGGAAAAGTTCATCGGTTTCGCGTTCGGCTCCGGCCTCGAGCGCCTGACCATGCTGCGTTACGGGATCAACGACCTGCGCCTGTTCTACGAAGGCGACCTGCGTTTCCTGAAGCAGTTCAATTGATACCTCGACGTTAGAAGAAGGCAAAGATTATGCAATTCTCTGAAAACTGGCTCCGTTCCATGGTCGATCCGAAGATGACCTCGGATGAACTCTCGCACCTGCTCACCATGTCCGGCCTCGAAGTCGAGGAAACCGAAGCGGTCGCGCCGCCGTTCTCGAACGTGGTGGTCGCTGAAGTCAAGGAAGTGGCCAAGCACCCGAACGCCGACCGCCTGAACGTCTGCCAGGTCGACGTCGGCACCGGCGAACTCCTGAACATCGTCTGCGGTGCGCCGAACGTGCGCGCCGGGATGAAGGCGATCTGCGCCAAGGCTGGCGCCGTGCTGCCGCCTGGCGCCGATGGCAAGCCTTTCGAAATCAAGGTCGGCAAGCTGCGCGGCGTCGAGTCGCAGGGCATGATGTGCTCGGCCAAGGAGCTGAAGATCTCGGAAGAGAGCAGCGGCCTGATGGAACTGCCGGCCGACGCGCCGGTCGGCACCAGCATCCGCGACTACCTGGGCCTCGATGACCTCAAGTTCACCATCAAGCTGACCCCGAACAAGGCCGACTGCCTGTCGGTGCTGGGCGTGGCGCGCGAAGTCTCGGCGCTGACCGGCACCGCGCTGCACGTGCCGACTACCCGCCTGGTCCCGGTGACCACGGACGAAATCCTGCCGGCGAAGATCTCGGCCCCGGATCTGTGCGGCCGCTTCTCCGGCCGCGTGATCCGTGGCCTGGACGCGCGCGCCGCGACCCCGGACTGGATGAAGCAGCGCCTCGAGCGCAGCGGCCAGCGCTCGGTATCCGCCCTGGTCGACATCTCGAACTACGTGATGCTGGAAGTCGGCCGTCCCTCGCACGTGTTCGACTTGTCGAGAATCCACGGCGGCCTCGATGTCCGCTGGGGCAAGAAGGGCGAGACCCTCAAGCTCCTGAACGGCAACACCGTCGAGGTCGACGAGTGGGTCGGCGTGATCGCCGACGAAAAAGAGATCGAATCGCTGGCCGGCATCATGGGCGGCGACTCCACCGCCGTCACGCTTGACACCACCGACATCTACCTGGAAGCCGCGTTCTGGTGGCCGAACGCGATCCAGGGCCGCGCCCGCAAGTACAACTTCTCGACCGACGCGGCGCACCGCTTCGAGCGCGGCGTCGACTATGCGACGACGGTCGAGCACATCGAGCGCATCACCGCGCTGATCGTCGAGATCTGCGGCACCGCTGACACGAAAGTCGGCCCGGTCGACGACCAGTCCGTGAACCTGCCGCAGCCGCAACCGGTCGCGATGCGCACCGCGCGCGCCGCGAAAGTCATCGGCGTGCCGCTGACCGATGCGGTGGTGGCCGACATCTTCACCCGCCTGCAGCTGCCGTTCACGCACGCCGCCCGTAGCGACGGACCGGGCGTGTTCCACGTGACCTCGCCGTCCTACCGTTTCGACATCGAGATCGAGGAAGACCTGATCGAGGAAGTCGCGCGCGTCTACGGGTTCGAGAACATTCCCGCCAATCCGCCGGTCGCGCCGAGCGCCATGCTGATCGCGCCGGAGAACACCCGCTCCCTGTTCGAGATCCGCCACCAGCTGGCCGACATCGGCTACCAGGAAGTGGTGAACATGAGCTTCGTCGAGGCCCAGTGGGAGCAGGATTTCGCCGGCAACGCCGCGCCGATCCGCCTGCAGAACCCGATCGCCAGCCAGCTGAGCGTGATGCGCTCGAACCTGGTCGGCAGCCTGCTCGCCAATGTGCGCTACAACGTCAACCGCAAGGCCGGCCGCGTGCGCGTGTTCGAGATCGGCGCCGTGTTCCACCGTAACCCGGACGCCCAGGATGGCCCGCTGGCGATCGCCGGCTACGACCAGCCGAAGCGCGTCGCTGCCGTCGCCTACGGTCCCTTCGTGGACGAGCAGTGGGGCGAGAAGACCCGCGCGGTCGACTTCTTCGACGTGAAAGCCGACCTGGAAGCGCTGTTCGCGCCCGCCACCCTGCGCTTCGTGAAGGGCGAGCATCCGGCGCTGCACCCGGGCCGCAGTGCTTTCGTCGAGCTCGATGGCAAGCAGATCGGCTTCATCGGCGAACTGCATCCGCGTTGGCTGCAGAAGTACGACCTGCCGCAGGCGCCGGTGCTGTTCGAGGTGGATGCGTCGGCCCTGTGCCAGCGCGCGCTGCCGCGCTATGCCGAGATTTCGAAGTTCCCGGGCGCCACGCGCGACCTGGCACTGGTGGTGAAGCAGGGCGTCGCAGTGCAAGATATCCTGGATATCTTCCACGCTGAAATTGCCTCAAATCCTGCAGGAAACATCGTGCAAGCCGTTGTTTTGTTTGATGAATATCGCGGCAAGGGGCTGGAGACGGATGAAAAAAGTCTTGCTTTCCGCTTTAGCATGCAAGATACTCAATCGACGCTGCAGGACGAAACGGTGGACGCCATCATGGCCGCCATCGCGGGTGCGGCGGAACAAAAAGTCGGCGCCAAGCTGCGTGCATAACGCGACGCCGTCGCTTTCCAAAACATTGAAGGTAGGGCTTCAAAATTAATAACAACGACGTTGACTCGGCCGTGTTCCAGGAAGCACTGGCGGCCGATCTGCATCGCGCGATGCATGTCGCGCGGGCGCGGAAGGAAGCGGAACAGGAACTTCCGACCCTGACCAAGGCCGAGCTGGCCGAGCTGCTGTTCGAGCAGGTCGGTTTGAACAAGCGCGAAGCCAAGGACATGGTCGAAACCTTCTTCGACGAAATCCGCAATGCGCTCGAACGCGGGGAAGCGGTCAAGCTGTCCGGCTTCGGCAATTTCCAGTTGCGCGACAAGCCACAGCGGCCGGGCCGCAATCCAAAAACCGGGGAAGAGATTCCCATCACGGCGCGCCGCGTCGTGACCTTCCATGCCAGCCAGAAGCTCAAGGGAATGGTTGAGGAAACCAGCCCACCAGGCAACTCGCTGGCGCGTGCCGCCTGAGCCTTAGATGAGCGAGCGACCGAGCAAACCTGAACTGGCCGTGCTGCCGCCGATCCCGGCCAAGCGCTATTTCACGATCGGCGAAGTAAGCGAGCTGTGCGGCGTGAAGCCGCACGTGCTGCGTTACTGGGAGCAGGAATTCACCCAGCTCAAGCCGGTCAAGCGCCGCGGCAACCGCCGCTACTACCAGCATCACGAAGTGCTCCTGATCCGGCGCATCCGCGAGCTGCTGTACGAGCAGGGATTCACCATCAGCGGCGCCCGCAACCGCCTGGACGGACGGGGCCACGAGATCGCCGAGCCGGAAGAGACGGCGCCAGCGGCCGCTGCCGGTGTCGATGTCGACCTGGTGCGCGCCGAGCTCGAGGACATCCTGGCGCTGCTGCGGCAGGACGTCGACGTCGACGTCGCCTAGCGGTATCCGGCTGGCTCGCCATGCGGCGGACCGGCGGATGAAGGGCCGTCGCCGCGCGCCGTGCGCACCCATGAAGCGATGCGCCGGACGTACAGCAAACTCAGCAAGTGTGCGCCTTGATGCGTTGCGCCGTAGTGTTAGAATGTCACCTGCGGTTCATGCTGACATCAACGCATGCAAGCCGGGGCGTGCAGACGGACCTGGCCCTTTCCTGAACAAGGAAAATTTAAGGGAAGACAATGATACGCGTTGCCATTTGTGACGATCACCAAATAGTTCGAGCAGGGTTCAAGCAGATTTTCTCGTCGTCGGGCGACTTCGAAGTCGTCGCCGAAGGCGCCACCGGGCGTGAAGCCCTCGATATCGCCCGTCGCGAAATCTGCGACGTGCTCTTGCTCGACATCGCGATGCCCGACCAGAGCGGCATCGACATCCTGCGCACCATCCGCCAGGGCCAGCCGAACCTGCCGGTGCTGATCCTGTCCGGCTATCCGGCGCAGCAATACGCGCTCAACCTGTTCAAGATGGGCGCCAACGGCTACCTGAACAAGGAATGCGAGGCGGACGAACTGAAAACCGCCGTGCGCACCGTGTACCAGGGCCGGCGCTACGTGAGTTCGACCGTGGGCGAACTGCTCGCGCAGAGTTTTGACCGCGACCCGAACACCGCGCTGCACACGGAGCTGTCGGACCGCGAGTTCCAGGTTTTCCTGCGGCTGGCGAAGGGCGCCACCGTGTCCGACATCGGCAATGCGCTGTCGCTGTCGATCAAGACCGTGTCCACCTACCGGACCCGCATCATGGAAAAGATGGGCCTGCAGTCGAACAGCGACCTGACCTATTACGCCATGAAGAACAACCTGCTCGACTGAGCAGTTCCCATCGCACCCGCGGCCCCCGCCGTGGGGCGCGCTTCCACCTTCCTGTCCCCAGCCTTGCCCCGCCGCTTGTATTGACGGCCGGAGCGGCGCATACTGCCCTCGACGCCCCTGTTTCAAGCGGCCACGCCTTCGCAATCGCAGCTGTTCCTTGAGTAATAGTTGTGCCGTGCACGCAACCCAACCGTGAAATTCTCGCTTCGCGGCGGTGCAACATTGCGCTAACGCGACTATAATCGCCCCGGATGGCATTGGTTGCTCGAAAGGAAGCCCATGTACTTTTCCACCGCCTTCGACGGCAAGCGGCTGCGCGGTTTGCCGCTCTCCAAGACCCTGATGTGCGTGGCGTGCGTGGTCATCCTCGTCATCAACGGCGTGTTCCTGATCCGGAACCTGGACGACCTGCGCTCGGCCAACGCACTGCAGGCGCAAACCGCACGCGTCTCGGACGAACTGCAATACCTGAACCTGCTCGTGACCGACGCCGAAAGTGGCTTGCGCGGCTATTTCCTGTCGGGTTCGGAAGTCCACCTCGGCGCCCTGCGCGAGGCGCCCCAGCTGATCGACAGCCAGCTGCGCGCCCTCGGCGTGCTGTTAGCCGACAATCCCTCGCAGGAAAAAAACTTGGCGCAACTGCGCTCGCTGGTACAGAAAAAGCTCGGCCTGATGTACCAGTCGCTCGAGGTCTACCGCCAGGGCGGCCTGGTCGACATCGTCGCGATCTCGGCTGCAGCCGACGCGCGCGGCGAAATGGACGAGATCCGGCTGCAGGTGGTGATCATGACGCGCGAACAGAACGAGGTGCTGGCCGCGCGCACCAACGCCTTCTACGAACAATCGCGCCGCACCGTGCTGTCCGGCGTCGGCATCAATGCCGCCGCCATCCTCGTGATCCTGCTGTTCTACAACCTGGTGCAGCGCAGTTTCGGCCTGCGCCTCGAGGCCGAGCGTGCGCTGCAGCAGACCAACGACAGCCTGGAAGCCATCGTAGCCGAACGTACCGAGCAGTTGTCGGTGTTGTCGCGCCACCTGATCCGGGTCTCGGAAGAAGAGAAGTCGCGCCTGGCGCGCGAGCTGCACGACGAGATGGGCGCGAACCTCACCGCGATCGGCATGGACATGAGCTCGGTGAGCGAACGGCTCAAGGGCAGCCACCCGGAACTGGTGGCGATGCTGGGACGGGCGCGCAAGACCCTGGTCGACACGGTGCAATTGAAACGCCGCATCATCGAGAACCTGCGCCCGAGCCTGCTCGACAATATGGGCCTGTCGGCCGCACTCCAGAGTTACTGCGCGGATTACGCCCGGGTGACGGCGCTCGACTGCGACGCCCTGATTAACGTCGAAGCCGACAGCGCCGGTCCGATGCAGGCGATCGCGCTGTTCCGCATTACCCAGGAAGCCCTGAACAATATCGCCAAGTACGCCAAGGCGCGTTCCGTGATCGTGAATCTCACGCGCGAACCGGATGGCTGGGATCTGGAAATCACCGACGACGGCATCGGCATTCCGGCGGACGCCATGGCGAAATCGAAATCGCATGGCCTGCTCGGCATGCGCGAGCGCGCGCTGCTGCTTGGTGGAAGCCTGATGGTGACACGCGGCGTAAATGGTGTCGGTACTTGCGTGCGGGCCAGCTTGCCATTGGCGGCGCCGGGCGGGGAGGGGCCCGCTACGGCGCCGCCGGCACGGATCGGCCCCGGGCCTGACATGACAACGCCGTCGCCGGCAATGCCGGGGACGGCGTCGAATCCTCCAGAGAAGCTGCCGGCCTCGTCAGGCGCCGGCGCATTCCCGATTAACGCGCCACATCCATGAGCAGGCGGTCGTATTCCGACTTGGCGACCTTGTAGCATTCGCCGGCGTATTCTTCCAGGCCTGCGCGGTCAAGCACGGTGATATTGCCGCGGCGGTACTGGATCAGGCCTTCGTCCTGCAGCTTGCCGGCGGCGGCGGTGATGCTTTCGCGGCGCACGCCCAGCATGATCGAGATCAGTTCCTGGGTCACTTTCAGCTCGTTGCTGGCCGAACGGTCCAGGCGGTCCAGCAGCCAGCGGCACAGTTTCTGTTCGATCGAGCTGTGGCGGCCGCCGACGGCGTTCTGGGCCATCTGGGCGAACAGGGCGTTGGTGTAGCGCATCAGGAGTTGCGGCAAGGCGCCACCCTTGTTGAAGGCGTCGCGCAGGAATTGCGTCTTGAGGCGGTAGCCGTAGCCGGCGCTCTGCACGACGGCGCTGCAGGTAGCGCGCTCACCCATGAACAGCGACACGCCGACCGCGCCTTCGTGGCCGACCACCGCGATCTCGGTGGTGGCGCCGTCTTCCATCACATACAGCAGCGACACGATTGCCGTGGTCGGGAAATACACGTATTCCAGTTTGCTGCCATACTCGAACAACTCTTTGCCGAAAGGCAGCGGAACCAGTTCCAGCTGCTCGAACAGGCTTTCCAGATCCTGGCGCGGCAGGGCGGCCAGCAGCTCGTTCTGCTGGGTGCCGCTATAGCTGACAACGGGGCGGGACGCGGATTTCACAGTCTCACTCGTGGCTGGAATCTTGTGTTGCAGTTTCTGCGTACCACCAAGTTGAGTGTTGTTCATTTGTTGTCCTCTTTATCTCTAACGTGCATCGGGGGCGATCTCTTCGGCTTGTTTTTATTTGCCTTATCGCGATGTGTGTACATTAAAGCTAACGTCTGTTGCCGAACATAAGACTTGGAGTTGCCCCTGTGTAGGCTTGCCCCATGGTGTTGTGTCAGCCCAGTCCTACTGGAAGATTGACGCTTTGTTATCGCCTTCCATTTGGCTAGGGAAACGAAATCCCGCATAATGGGTTTTTGGATTTTCCTCTTCCGTTTATGCCCCTGCCGCTGCTGCTGGTCGAAGACGACATCGTGCTCGCCGACGGGCTGGTGCGCGCATTGCAGGCGCAGGACATGCAGGTCGAATTGCTGCGCGACGGGCTCGCCGCCGATGCCCGCCTGCAGGGGGCCGCACATGGCGCCGCAGTGCTGGTGCTGGACATCGGCCTGCCCGGCATCGATGGCTTCGAAGTGCTGCGCCGCCTGCGCGCCCGCGGCAGCGTCTTGCCGGTGCTGCTGCTCACCGCGAGAGACGCCGTCGAAGACCGGGTGCGCGGCCTCGAGGCCGGCGCCGACGACTATCTGGTCAAGCCCTTTGCCACCGTCGAACTGGTGGCGCGCATCCGCGCGCTGGCGCGCCGCCATGCGCCGGCGCCCGCGCAGCTCGGGCTTGGCCAGCTGCTGCTCGACAGCGCTACCCGCCGCGCCCGTGTCGGCGAACGCGCCCTCGAACTGTCGGCGCGCGAGTGGGCGGTGCTCGAATACCTGCTGCAGCAGGCCGGCCGGGTGGTCTCCAAACAGCAGATCATCGACACCATCGCGCCCTGGGGCGAAGACCTGACCCTGAACGCGGTCGAGGTCTACGTCTCGCGCCTGCGCCTGAAACTCGAGGGCGCCGGCGTCGCGATCCGCACCATCCGCGGCTTCGGCTACCTGCTCGAAGCAGCAAATTGACCGCGGCGCGATGACCAGCATCCGCCTGCGCCTGCTCAAGTGGCTGGTGCTTCCCATCCTGGTGTTCAACCTGCTCGCCGCCAGCCTGACTTACCTGCTGGCCTGGACACCGGCCCAGCTCGCCTTCGACCAGGGTTTGCTGGATGCGGCGGCCAGCCTGGCCACCCGCGTACGTGTCGATGCCGGCGCCGTGCGTATCGACGCGCCGGCCGAAGCCGCGCGGCTGCTCGGGACCGGCTCGCCCGACGCCAGCTGGTTCGTGGTGCGCCAGGGCGACGGCCGGGTGCTGGCGGGCGACCCGGCTTTCCCACGCTTCCGGGGCGGCGAGCCGGTGCGCGATGCCCGCATCAATGGGGAGCCGGTGCGCGCCGCCACTGTGCTGGTGGCCGGCGCCCAAGGCCAGGTCGAGGTCGGTGTGGCCCGCACCCTGGTGCAGCGGCGCCAGGTGCGCTCGGCCATCCTGCGCGGGCTGGTGCTGCTCGAAGTGCTGTTCAGCCTGGCGCTGGTGGGCCTGGTCTGGTTCTCGGTCGGCAATGGCCTGGCGCCGCTGGCGCGCCTGCGCGCGCGGCTCGATGCGCGCGGCAGCGGCGACATCGCCCCCCTCATCGATGCCGGCATGCCGCGCGAGCTGGCGCCTGTGGTCAACGCCTTCAATGCGCTGCTGGAGCGCATCGCCGCCGGTAGCCGCGCCCAGGACGATTTCCGCGCGAACGTCGCACACCAGCTGCGTACCCCGCTGGCCGGCCTGCGCCTGCAGCTCGAATGGCTGGGCGCGCGCCACCGCGACGATGCCGCCACTAGCAGGGTGGTCGCGCTGCTGCTGGCGGCCAACGAGCGCATGATCCGCCAGGCCAACCAGCTGCTCTCGCTCGAGCGTGCCGGCCCCGACCGGCTGGCGCGGGTCCAGCTGGCCCCGCTCGACCTGGCCGCGCTGGTCGGCGAAGCGGTGCAGGCCTTCGTCGAGCAGGCGGCGCGCAAGGACATCGACCTCGGCTTCGAACTGGCGCCGAGCCCGCTTGCGGGCGACCGCCACATGCTGCGCGACCTGGTCGACAACCTGGTCGACAACGCGCTGCGCTACACGCCGGCGGGCGGAACCGTTACCGTGCATTGCCGCGCAACGGGCGACGGCGCCCTGTTCATGGTCGAGGATTCCGGGCCCGGCATCGCGCCGGAAAAACGGGCCCGGGTGTTCCAGCGCTTCGTCCGCCTCGACCAGCACAGTAGCGGCAGCGGGCTCGGCCTGGCGATCGTGCGCGACATCGCCACCCTGCATGGCGCCACGGTGGCGCTCGACGATGGACCAGAGGGGCGGGGAGCCCGCTTCAGCGTGCTGTTCCCGCCGGCTTGAACCGGCGTGTGACACTGTGCGGCTGTCAGCGTTTTGTCAGCTTCCTCTCAGGGAAATGCAAGCTTCATGCGCTATAGTGCCGCATGGAAACATTTCCCTCAGGAGACATCATGCGTCAGCGCCAGGCCGGTTTCACCCTCATCGAGATCATGATCGCCGTCGTCGTCATCGGTATCCTGACGGCGATCGCCCTGCCGTCCTATAACGGCTACGTGATGCGCGCGCGCCTGACCGAGGCCTTTACTGGCCTGGCCGGCGCACAGCCGCGCCTCGAGCAGCACTGGTCGAACACGCGCAGCTACGCCGGCTTTGCCGACGTCGCCGGTCAGATGCCGCCGAATTCACAGAATTTTACCTTCAGCCTCACCACCGCCACCGCCAGCGCGTACACCCTGACCGCCACCGGCCGCAACGGCGCGCTCAACTTCGCCTATACCATCGACCAGAGCGGCAACCGCGTCACCACCAGCCTGCCGAGCGGCTGGACCTCGAGCAACAGCTGCTGGGTCGACCGCAAGGAAGGCAAATGCACCCAATAAGGGCAGCGATGCGATCCCTGCGCGCGGGCGGCTTCACCCTGGTCGAGGCGATGATCGCGCTCGCCATCATGGCCATCATGCTGGCGGTCGGCATCCCTCGCATGAGCGACTGGCTGGCCGCCACCAAGGCCAATGCCGCCGGCGGCTTCTATGCCGAAGGCTTCACGCTGGCGCGCGCCCAGGCCCTGAGCAACAACAGCGCCAGCCGCCTGGTGCTGGGCCGTAACACGGTCAGCGGCCAGTACGACTGGCAAGTCGACGTCTGCTTCCCGACCCAGGACGCGCCCTGCAGCGAGACCAGCGGCAGCTGGTCGACCGCGAGCGCCGCCGTCAAGGCCGCGCAGGACACCGGCGACGGCGTGAAGTCGGTCGTGCGCAGCGCCGAATCGCTGCCGGGCACCAGCCGCTTGAGCGTCACCCCGGGCCCGGACGGCGACACCGCCGTGTATTTCACGCCGCTGGGCTGGGTCGACACCCGCATTGCGACCCGCATGATGCGCATCGACCTGGCACCGGCCAGCGGCGCCGGCGCCGCCAACGGTTTCCGCCCGAGCAGCGTGGTGCTGACCCTGGCCGGCGTGGCCGCGCGCTGCGAACCGAACGCCGCCCTCAACGACTCGCGCAGGTGCCCGGAATGACTCCCAGCCGCCGCAACACCCTCAATCGCGCCAGGCGCCAGCGCGGCATCGCCATGCTGGAAGCGCTGCTGGCCATCGTCTTGCTCGCCATCGGCGTGATCGGCACCATCGGCCTGCAAGCGCGCTCGGTGTCGGCGCTGGCCGACGCCGGCCAGCGCGCCGAGGCGGCGATCGCCGCCAACAAGCTGCTCGGCGTGATGAACACCGATTTCGCCAACCTGAATGGCTACAAGGTCGTCGCCGGCGCCGTGCCGCCGACGCGGCTGTCGGCCTGGCATGCCGAAACCCTGCGCCTGATCCCGGGCGCCACCATCGCGGTCAATGTCACGCCGGCCGCGGCGGCCGCGGCGCCGGCGGTGGTCGACATCACGATCAGCTGGCAGCGCACCGCCGGCACCCCGCTCAACAACCACCACATCGTCTCCTACCTGGCGGGGTCGCAATGACTCGGCGACTGCGCAAACAGGGCGGCTTCTCGCTGGTCGAGCTGATGGTCAGCGTGGTGATCGGCCTGCTGGCCGTGATCTTCGCGACCCGCCTGATGACCGACAGCGAGCGCACCAAGGATGGCGCGCTGGGCGGCTCGGACTCGATGCAGAACGGGATGCTGGCCATGTTCTCGATCAGCGGCGACGCCGAGTACGCCGGCTTCGGCCTGAACGAGCCGCTGATGGTCGGCTGCGACACCGTGCTGGTCGACAGCGACGACTACCAGCTGGCGCCGGCCCAGCGCGGCGGCGCCACCGTGCGCCCGCTGGCGGCGGCCGTGATCGAGAACGGCGGCGCCGGGCCGGACCGCCTCAGCCTGTACGCAGGCACCGCGCTCTCCGGCACCGGCACCGTGCGGGTCCAGGAAAACTACATCGGCGGCACCCGCATCGATATCGACCGCCGTCCCTACGGCTTCGCCCAGGGCGACGCGATCCTGGTGGCGCCGGAAAAGAAGGGCGGCAAATGCTCGGTGGCCCAGGTCTCGAACAACCTCGATGCGTTGGCGCCGCCGCCCTCGAAGCAGTACCTGATGGTCGGCGGTTCCGGCAACCGCTTCAACAGCGGCGCCCTCGGCGCCCAGTACAAGGGCGACGCGGCGCGCGTCTTCAACCTGGGCCCGGCCAACCGGCTGGCGCTGCGCACCTGGTCGGTCGAACGCGGCTACCTGCGCCTGCGCGCCACCGACCTGGCCGGCGCCGGCGAGAATGCGCAGGCGGTGGCCGACAACATCGTCTCGCTGAAGGCGCAGTACGGCTTCGACACCCGCGTCGGCGCCGCCTTCAAGCCGGAATTCGGCATGCGCGTGGGCGCCTGGTCGAGCACCATGCTCGATGCCGACAGCGACGGCGTGAACGGCGGCGCCGGCGACTACCAGCGCATCGCCGCGCTGCGCATCGCCGTGGTGGCGCGCGCCCGCAACCCGGAGCGCCCGAATGCCTCGACCGGCCAGTGCATGGCCACCACCGCGCGCCCGAGCGTGTTCGCGACCCTTGGCTCGGACAACGGCAACGCGGTGCCGGTGCAGGTCGACGTGGCGGTCAGCGGCGATGCGGTCGACTGGCGCTGCTACCGCTACCGCGTGTTCGAAACCATCGTCCCGCTGCGCAACTCGGGCTGGAGGCCGACCTCGTCATGATGACCCCATCGTTTTCCATTGGACGGCGCCAGCGCGGCATCGCGCTGCCGGTGATGCTGATCATGCTGCTGGTGCTGATGGTCTCGAGCATCTACCTGCTCCGCTCCAGCAATTCGACCACGCTCACCGCCGCCAACCTGGCCTACGACGCCCAGCTGGCGCGCGCCGCCGACTTCGGCCTGCACACCGGCTTCCAGTGGCTCAGCCAGACCGCCAACGGCAGCAAGAGCACGCTCAATGGCCACGTCGCGAACCAGGGCTACCGCGCCAACATGAACACCAAGCTGAGCGTGCGCGCCAGCCAGTTCTGGGACGGCTCGCGCGAAGTCACCGACACCGTCACCGGCAACAAGGTGCGCTACGTGATCCACCGCATGTGCAGCGCGGTCGCACCCAACAACGCCCCCAACCAGACCTGCGTGCGCACCACCGCCAACACGGCCGAACTGGGCAACACGGTGCGGGTCGGCGACAGCATGAAGTCCGACACGGTCCTGTTCAACGGCGTGCCGCAGATTCACTACGTGATCACGGCCCGCATCGACGGCCCGCGCGGCGGCAACGTGATCACCCAGATGGTGGTCCTGCTCGGCGCCTGAGGCGCCGGCAAACTCGGAATCAAAAACGGAGCGCGCATGAACCGCATCTTTACTCGTATCCTGTCCGCGCTGGCGGTCCTCATCGCGACCGCGGGCCTGTCCCTGCCGGCCAGCGCCGGCCCGACCGAGATCGCCAACCTTCCGCTGCTGAACATGACCGGCAGCGGCACCGTCAAGCCGAACCTGATGCTCCTGTACGATAACTCGGGCTCGATGAGCAGCGCCTTCACCCCCGACTACGTCGACGACGGCACTACCTGCCGTTCGCGCGAGACCATGGCCGGCGGCGTGCGCGGCTGCCGCATCGGCGACCCGCCGTTCGCCAGCCCGGACTTCAACAAGCAGTACTACGACCCGCGGGTGCGCTACGCACCGCCGGTGCGCGCCGACGGCACCAGCTTCCCGAGCCAGACCCGGGCCAACACCCTGGCCTGGCTGGCGGTCACCACCGACGGCTTCAACGTGAATCGCACCAATCTGACCGGCGACGCCGTCAACACCACCAATCTGGTGGGCGGCTTTCCCGACCTGCGCTGGTGCGACGCGGCGTCCAATTGCAGCGCCAACACCAGCGGCTACGTGTTCCCGAACGACGAGCGCTTCAATACCCAGGCCTTCACCGCCAACCCCTACTACTACCTGATCAACATCGCTGAATACTGCAGCGACCAGGCCCTGACCAACTGCCGCGTCACCGCCGTGAACGCGGCGGCGCCGAGCGGCTATCCGTATCCGGCGCGCGTGCGCTGGTGCGATTCGCGCGCGCTGACCAACTGCCAGGCCAAGTACGTCGGCAACTTCAAGTACCCGCGCTACTCCGACCCGAACCGTCCGGCCGAGTGGTACGGCACCATCACCATCGGCGCCTCCAGCACGGGCGCCTCGATGACCCTGAACAGCGTCACCGCGGTCGGCCCCAACGGGTCGGCGGTGATCACCAATAGCGCCGTCACCGCCAGCAACGGCACCAATACCGCCGCGCGCCAGCAGGCCGTCGCCAACGCGCTCGCGGCCTCGATCATTGCCAAGGCCGGCCTGGCCCAACCCTATACGGCCTGTATCAAGACCCCGACCGGCGCCGGCGTCCCGGCCTGCTCGACTTTCGGCATCACCCTGGACAACAACAATACCGTGGCGGTGGTGCCGATCAGCTGCCCGGCCAACACCAGCGGCAAGGGCGTCGGCCCGTGCACGCTGCTGAAGGACGGCAGCCGCGCCGGCACCACGCTGCAGGTCTCGTCCGGCAGCGCATCGACCGCACTGCTGTACGTCAGCGGCAGCACCAACCCGAGCAAGAGCCAGGTGCAGTCGCAGCTGACCTTCGGCGGCGCCAACATGTTCTCCAGCAGCCTGACCTTCAACCGCGGCATCAACGCGGCATCGGTGGCGATCGCGATCCGCGACAAGATCGGCACCCGCGGCACGGTGCGCGCCTACGTGGGCGGCGCCAACAACAGCGGCGCGATCTGCGGCGCCGCCCCCAACACGGCGGTGTGCCTGGTCGACACCGCGGAAGACGCCGAAGGCAAGAACATCGCCGGCAACCTGCCGACCAATAACACCAGCGGCAGGACCACCTACCTCGGCTTCTCCGTCAGCGCCGCCGTCAGCGACGGCATCCCGACCTCGAACACGGAACTGGGCGCCTCGGTGTTCGTGCGCACCGACATCGTCTCGACCCGGACCAGCTATCCGAGGAGCGTGAACCGCAGCGACTGCGCCAGCGAGAGCCAGTGCACCTACGACGAGGAGATGACCAACTTCGCCAACTGGTACGCCTACTACAAGACGCGCAACCAGATGATGAAGACGACTGTCGGCCAGGCATTCCAGCCAATCGGCGACAACTACAACGTCGGCCTGACCTCGCTGTCGAGCGCCGCCGCCGAAGGCACGATGATGAAGCCGAACCGCTTCTCCGGCACCCACCGCGGCAGCTGGTACGACACGCTGTACGCGATGAACGGCAGCCAGTCGACCCCGGTGCGCCAGGCCCTGCATGCGATCGGCAAGCTGTACGCCAACCAGGCGCCCTATGAATACACCGGCGACAACCAGGTCGTGAAGTTCCCCTGCCAGCAGAACTTCACCATCGTCACCACCGACGGCTACTGGAACGGCAATGCCGCCGCGACCGTCGTCAGCAACGACGAGGAAGAGGACGCGAGCCGTTTCTGCCTGCGCTCCAAGGGCTGCGTCGACGGCACCACCCAAACCGCCAACTCGCTGGCCGACGTCGCCCTGTACTGGTACAACGGCGGCTCCAACGACGGCACCACCTCGCTGCGCCCGACCATGGAGGACTGGAACAAGCCGGGCCTGGTGCCGGCCGCGCCGGGCGAGAACCAGCGCCTGCACATGAAGACCTATGCGCTCGGCCTGGGCGTGGACGGCATCATGAACTACGAGCCGAACTACGACGTGCAGGTGAAGGAAGGCGGCGACTTCTACAAGCTGATCACCGGCGTGACCAGCGGCTGCCCGTGGAACGGCGGCGGCGCCTACGTCTGGCCCGATCCGAAGACCGCCGACAACGGCGGCTCGGCCGCCTACCAGTCGCGCGTCGATGACCTGTGGCACGCCGCCATCAACGGCCACGGCAAGTACTTCTCGGCCTCCGACCCGCTGCAGGTGGTCGAGGGCCTGCGCTCGGCGCTGTCGAACATCGAAGTCAAGCAGGGCGCCGCGGCGGCATCGGCCACCTCGACCCCGAACGTCTCGCAGTACGACAACGACATCTACTCGGCCACCTTCACCACCGTGAAGTGGTTCGGCCAGCTCACCAAGCGCAAGATCGATCCGGTCACCGGCGACGTGAGCAACAGCGACGACTGGAACTCGTCGCTGGTGGTCGGCCGCAAGGTCGACGACGCCTCGGACACGCGCCGCATCCTGATGCTCGATCCGGCCACCCGCGCGCTGAAGGACTTCGACTACGGCGACATGACGGCCACCGAGCGCGCCTGGTTCGACAACAAGTGCGGCGCGATGTCGCAGTGCGCCAGCCTGTCGGTTGCCAACCGCAGCATCGTCAACGGCGGCGCCAACGTGGTCAACTGGCTGCGCGGCCAGCAGCAGTATGCCGACGACACGGTGCTGCGCGCCTACGCCCGTTCCGACACCATCCCGCAGGGCATGAGCAACACCGTGCCGCTGGTGCTGGGCGACATCGCCTCGGCCAAGCCGGCCTTCGTGCGCGATCCGCGCAAGAAGTATCCGCGCGCCGGTTACGAGGACTTCGTGGTGGACCATGCCGACCGTCCCGGCATGGTGTACGCGGCGGCCAACGACGGCATGCTGCACGCCTTCGCCGCGGCTGACGGCGAAGAGCTGTGGGCCTACGTGCCGCGCATCACGATGAAGAAGCTGGCAGTGCAGGCCAGCGTCAACTACGGCGTCAACCACCAGTACACGGTGGACGGCTCGCCGGAAGTGTCGGACGTGGAGATCAACGGCGAGTGGCGCACCGTGCTGGTGGGCGGCCTGAACGCGGGCGGGCGCGGCTACTATGCGGTCGACATCACCGACCCCGAGCAGCCGCGCGGGCTGTGGGAGCTGTGCGCCGACGCCACCGTCTGCACCGGCATCAACTACGAGGCCGAGATCGGCCTGTCCTTCGGCAATGCGCAGTTCGGGACCTGGAAGAACGCCAGCGGCGCCGAGCGCTGGGTGGTGTTCCTGACCTCCGGCTACAACAACATTCCCGGTATCGACGGCCAGAACGTCGGCAGCGGCAAGGGCTTCCTGTTCGTGGTCGACGTGGCCACCGGCCAGGTGCTGGACCGGATCACGACCAACTCGGGCAGCACCGCCACCCCGTCGGGCTTCGCCAAGATCACGGCGATCACCGAGAACCCGACCACCGACCCGCTGGTCACCTACGTCTACGGCGGCGACAACCTGGGCCAGATGTGGCGCTTCGACTTCACCAGCCCGGGCACGGTGCGCACCATCAAGATGGGCGATGCCGGCGTCAACCAGCCGATCACGACCCGTCCCGACGTGGCCCTGTGCCAGGTCGACCGCGCCAACGCCGACGGCACCACCACCCCGGACGTGCAGCGCGTGGTGGCCTTCGGCACCGGACGCCTGCTCGACATCGCCGACGTCGGCGTCACGGCGGTGCAGTCGGCCTATGTGCTGAGCGACACCGGCGTGGCGATCGGAGCGGGGCAGTGGCGCAACAGCGCCAGCATGGTCAAGATGAGTTTGACGAAAACCACCGGCGGCGCGGGCGACGTCTACACCAGCAACGGCGCCAGCGTGGACCTCACCACCCAGGCCGGCTGGTACGTGGACTTCGACCGCAACAGCGGCGAGCGCGTCAACCTCGACCCCAGCGTGGTGCTGGGCACGCTCAGGGTGGTGACCAACATCCCGAGTTCGTCCTCGTCCTGCTCGGTGGGCGGCACCGCCAACATTTACGGCTTCGACCTGTGTACCGGCAAGGGCACCGGCCAGACCCTGTCGAACAATGCCGGCGTGGTCGGCGTGACCGACATCAGCCTGTCGGACGGCTCGACCTTCGCGCTGGCCACGCCCGCCACCGGCGGCATCATCAAGGTGCCGACCAGCTCCGCCGTCAAGATCCCGACCCGCCGCTCGGGCGTGCGCCGGGTGCGCGACTAAGGGGCTGCGCCCCGGCCTGTGCGGTCCGGGGCGCGAATCTTCACACGGGGGGCGCGGGAATCGGTAAAATCGAGGGTTTTCTTCCCTGGGCCGCTTTGCAAGGCTCCACTATGGCCAACGACACCGATTTCACCGCCGACGACAGCGCCGCGAGCGCCGACGGCACGACCACCAACAGCGACCGCCAGGCCGGCCAGATCGCACGCGAAGTGCAGCGCCGCCGCACCTTCGGCATCATCTCCCACCCGGATGCGGGCAAGACCACGCTGACCGAAAAACTGCTGCTGTTCTCGGGCGCGATCCAGCTCGCCGGCACCGTCAAGGGCCGCAAGAGCGGCCGCCACGCCACCTCCGACTGGATGGACATCGAGAAGCAGCGCGGCATCTCGGTCGCATCGTCCGTGATGCAGTTCGAGTTCCGCGATCACGTGGTGAACCTGCTCGACACCCCGGGCCACCAGGACTTCTCGGAAGACACCTACCGGGTGCTGACGGCGGTCGACTCGGCCCTGATGGTGATCGACGCGGCCAAGGGCGTGGAAGAGCAGACCATCAAGCTGCTCGACGTCTGCCGCATGCGCGCGACCCCCATCGTTACGTTCATGAACAAGATGGACCGCGAGACCCGCGATCCGCTCGAGCTGCTCGATGAAGTCGAGTCGGTGCTCAAGATCGAGTGCGCGCCGGTGACCTGGCCGATCGGCATGGGCAAGAACTTCCGCGGTGTCTACCATCTGCTGAAGGACGAGATCATGCTGTTCAAGGCGGGCGAAGAGAAGGCCGACGGCGCCTTCGAGATCGTCAAGGGCATCGACAATCCGAAGCTGGCCGAGATGTTCCCGCTCGAGATCGAGCAGCTCAAGATGGAAGTGGAACTGGTGCACGGCGCCTCCCACGTGTTCGACATCGAGCGCTTCCTGGCGGGCGTGCAGACTCCGGTGTTCTTCGGTTCCGCGATCAACAACTTCGGCGTGCGCGAGATCCTGTCGGCGCTGGTCGACTGGGCCCCGGCCCCGCGCGAACGCGACGCCACCGTGCGCGCCGTGGAGCCGGTCGAGCCGAAGTTCTCGGGCTTCGTGTTCAAGATCCAGGCCAATATGGACCCGGCCCACCGCGACCGCATCGCCTTCCTGCGCGTGTGCTCGGGACGCTTCGAGAAGGGCATGAAGGTCAAGCACCTGCGCCTTGGCCGCGACGTCAAATTGTCGTCGGTGGTGACCTTCATGGCCTCGAGCCGCGAGCAGGTCGAGGAAGCCTACGCGGGCGACATCATCGGTCTGCCAAACCACGGCAACATGCAGATCGGCGACAGCTTCTCGGAAGGCGAGCTGCTGACGTTTACCGGCATCCCGTACTTCGCGCCGGACCTGTTCCGCACGGTGCGCATCCGTAATCCGCTCAAGGTCAAGCAGCTGCACAAGGGTTTGCAGCAGCTGGGTGAAGAGGGCGCGGTGCAGGTGTTCAAGCCGGTGCTGGGCTCCGACCTGATCCTGGGCGCGGTCGGCGTGCTGCAGTTCGAAGTCGTGGCCAGCCGCCTGCTCAACGAGTATGGCGTGGACGCGGTATTCGAGAGCAGCAGCATCTCGAGCGCGCGCTGGGTGTCGAGCGACGACAAGAAGTCGCTCGGCGACTTCGAGAACCAGCTCGGCCACCAGGTCGCCTACGACGCCGCCGGCAACCTGGCCTTTCTGGCCACCTCCGGCGTCAACCTGCGCCTGACCCAGGAACGCTGGCCGAAGCTGACCTTCCACGCGACGCGCGAGCACGCGGCGAAGCTGGCGTAAGCCGCTAGCCGTCGAGTCGTCGCCCCGGCGGAGGCCGGGGCCCAAGTTTGTCGAGCAGCAGGTACGCTTGCAAAATCAGGCGCCGGCCTCCGCCGGTGCGACGGTTTTACGGTTAGCGAAAGAATCACGGCGCAGGTGCGCGCACGATTTCCTTCACCACCTGCGTGCGCAGCCCCGCACGCAGCTGTACCGGCAGCCATCCCTGGCTCGGCGCCAGCCACACCTCCAGCGGCGCCTTGCCGGCGCGCGCCAGGTGCAGCGTCTCCATCGGCCCCAGCGCCGTCTGTATCGTCTCCGGTCCCAGCACCTGGAAGCGCTCCACCGCCGCGCCGTCCAGCCTTCCCACGTAGATGTCCACGATGCCCTGCAACTGGTCGGGATCCGCCAGCCCCATGCCGGTGAGCTGCATCAGCACCGTGGCGCCGTCCTGGCTGCCGGGCAGGTCCTGCACGCTGCGGCCCACGCTCTCCAGCACGATCGCGCCGCGGGCGCGCTCGAACGTGATGGCGGCGCTGCCGGCGCCCAGGCGGTAGCGGGCGCGCCGCGGTGCGATGCCGGCGTCGTCGGTCGCGCCTTCGCTGTCGATTTCCCCGAGCACCCCGTCCACGGCGAGACGGTAATCGACGCCGTCGGTCTGCCAGTCGATGCTTGCGGCGCCGGCGCCCCCGCCGGCGTCGCGCACCTCGAAGCGCAAGGTGGCGCTGGGAGGCACATTGATGCGGTAGCGGCTCGGTGTCCCGGCCGGAGGAATGCCGCCGCCCATCGCTTGCGCCGGTGGCGAAACGGCCCCGATCGGCGTGGCCTGGATCGGTGTGGGGGCGGGCAGCACCGGCACGGCGGGAGCGGGCGACAGCGCAGCGGGCGTCGCAGGCGTATCGACAGGCGGGGCCGGGGGCGCAGGCGCGGCGCCGGCCAGGCGCACCGCCAGCGGCGTGTGGCCGGTCGGCGGCAACGGCGTCGCGATCCGTTTGTTCAGCAAGGCGATGACGGCGACGTGCAGCAGCAGCGACAGGCCGCACAGGGCCAGCAGACGTCCATGGCGGACCGCGTAGGATGTCCGGTTGTTCCCGATTCTCATGCCGCCAGTGTAACCGCCCTGCGGCTGATCAGAAACCGATCCCCATGCTGCCACGCAGGCCGGTTGCGTTCGAAGGCGCGCCAAGCTTGTCGGCGCTGCGGTTCTTGCGGACCTCGCCCTTGATCGTGGTATTCCCGTTGAGCTTGTATTCCGCGCCGAGTGCACCGAAGCCGCCGTTGCGACTGGTCTCGCGGTCCTTGCCGCCGATGGTCGGCACCGCGCCCTGCGCCAGCAGGGGATCGTCTTTCCCGAGCACGGAGCGGGCGACGCCGAGCTTGCCGTAGGCGTTCAGGCGCTCGTTCAGCGGCAGCGTGAGCTTGGCGCCGACATGGCCGGTGAAACTCTTCACGCCCAGCGCCCCTGCGCTTACCGCGTCGTCCACGGGGCCCGGCTCGATCTTGTGGAAGCCTTCGTCGACCAGGTGCGCGTAGCCCGTCTCGATGGCGAAATAACGGTTGACCGAATAGCCGAGCAAGAGGCGCGGGTCGGTGCGAAAGCCGCTGAACTGGCGGTCGTTGGGATTGGCCGTCTCGTTGCGGCCGTACAGCGGCTGGTAGCGCTGGAAACCGTCGGCCAGCGGGCCGTAGCGCGTCGTGGCCTCGGCCGCCAGGCGCGGTGCGCTTGGCTCGATCAGCTGGGCCTGCGCGCCGGCGGCGGCGAGCAGGGTGATGGCGGCGACGATCATCTTCATGTGCTTCTTTCCCGGGTAAATGGCGACAGCAGGGGGACACGATGCGAACTCGCCAACTGTAGCAGATTAGCAAGCGCCAGTTTCTTAAGCGCATGTGTTGCGTCGTTGCGCACGCCTGAAACTGCGGTCTGCGCCACCGCAAATCCCACCAAGAATGAACCGCGTAGATTGGCTGAATGCGCTCAGGAAATAGGGCGCGCTCAACACCTTGGAGGCATCATGCTGTCGCGCCTGAAGATCGGTCCCAAGTTGCTGCTTGCGCCAGGCGTCGTCCTGCTGCTGCTCGTGCTGCTCTCGAGCGGCGCCTATTACGCGATGCTGCGCCAGCACGTCTCGCTGCAAACCATCGTCGGCCCGCGCGCCGACCAGATGCGCAGCGCAGCCGGGCTGGCCGAACAGGCCCAGCGCGTTCACGCCGACACCTACAAGTTGCTCACCTGGCTGGGCAGCAGCTTTTCGGGCTCCCGGATCGATGCCCTGGCCGCCGGCGTCACCCGCCAGCACGAGGACATCGAGCGGTCCTTCACCGCCTTGTCGCGCCTGACGCCAGCCGGCAGCCTGGAGCGGCGCCACGTCGACCAGGCGGTCATTGCCCATCGCGCCTACGTGGCGGCGGCGCGCGAGGTGGTCGAGCTGGCCCAGGCCGACGAAACCATCGGCGCCAACGCCATGATCAAGCCGGAAGCGGCGTTTTCCCGCATGACCCAGCGCATGGCGATGCTGGCGGCGCTCGAACGCACGCTGTCCGAGGAAGCCTCCAGCAGCGCCGCCGCCGACTTCCGCCTCACCGCGGTCCTGATGCCGGTGGTGATCCTGCTGGCGGTCGCGGTCTCGCTGGCGATCACGATGGCGGTGCGGCGCGTGCTGCTGCGCGATATCCAGGCCATCGGCGCCGCCGCCCTTGGCCTGGCCAAGGGCGACCTGACCATCCGCGAACACAATTACGGCGGCGACGAGATCGGCGAGACTTCGCGCGCCCTCGACGCCGGCATCCGCAACCTGAGCGGCACCCTGCGCACGGTGCTCGATTCGGCGCGCACCATCGGCAGCGCCTCGCGCGACATCGCCCTGGGCAGCCTGAGCACGCAGGGCCGCGCCCTGTACCGCCAGCGCGCGTTGCGCGAGACCACGGACGCGCTGCGGGCGCTGGCGGAGCGCGCCCATTCCAGTCTTGAAGATGCCGGCGCCGCCGATGGCCTGGCGCGCACTGCCGCCCACAGCGCTTACTTCGGCAAGACCAATGTGGACGCGATCGCGGCCTCGATGGCGGCGGTGAAGGAAGACGCGCTGCGCGCCGCCGAGGTGGCGGCCGTCATCGACGCCATCGCCGGCGAAGCCGGCATGCTGGCGCTGAACGCCGGCTTGGGCGCTGCGCGCGGCGGCGAGGAGGGCAGGGAGTTCGCCGACGCCGCGGCCCAGGTGCGCGAACTGGCGCGGCGCGCAGCCAGCGCCGCGCGCGAGGTGCGCGAACTGGCCGGGCGCTCGGTGCAGGAGATCGACCGCTGCACCGGCTCGGCGCTGGCCGCCGGCAGCAGCCTGGCCCAGGTGGCCGGCTCGGTGCGCGCGGTCGAGGACATCGTCGGACGCATCCGGCGCGACAGCCAGGGGCAACATGCCCGCCTGCGCGAGGTCGACGGGGCGATCGTGCGGATGGACGAAGTCACCCAGCGCAACAGCGTACTGGTCGAGGAAGCCGCTGCCGCGGCGCGCACCCTGCAGACCCACGCGCTGGCGCTGTCGCGCACGGTGGCCAGCTTCCGCCTCGACGAGGCCGAAGTGAAAGTCCCGGTCAAGCCGCGGCCGATGCGGGAAGAGAAAAAAGAAAGCGACGTTGCCCGGGACTTGCCCAGGGAACGCCGCCGTCACGAACGCGCACACTTGCGGCTCGCTTCGAGCCGCAAGTGAGGGTTCTACTTACTCATAATCGCTGATCGGCGCACAGCCGCAGAACAGGTTGCGGTCGCCGTACACGTTGTCCGCACGGCCGACCGGCGGCCAGTACTTCTTCTTGCGCAGCGATGCGACCGGGAAGGCCGCCACTTCACGGGTGTAGGTATGCTGCCAGTCGTCGGCGGTCACCACGTCCGCGGTGTGCGGGGCGCCCTTGAGCGGGTTGTCCATCTTGTCGTACTCGCCGCGCTCGACCTTCACGATCTCGGCGTGGATAGTGATCATCGCTTCGATGAAACGATCCAGCTCCGCCTTCGATTCCGACTCGGTCGGCTCGATCATGAGGGTGCCCGGCACCGGGAAGCTCATGGTCGGAGCGTGGAAGCCGAAGTCCATCAGGCGCTTGGCCACGTCTTCGTTCGAGATGCCGGTCTTGTCCTGCAGCGGGCGCAGGTCGATGATGCACTCGTGGGCGACCAGGCCGTCGTGGCCGGTGTACAGCACCGGATAGTGCGGGGCCAGGCGGCGCGCGATGTAGTTGGCGTTCAGGATCGCCACTTCGGTCGCCGCGGTCAGGCCGGCCGCGCCCATCATCGCGATGTACATCCACGAGATCGGCAGGATCGAGGCCGAGCCGTAGGCCGCCGCGCTGACCGCGCCGATGCCTTGCTCGTCGCGGACGTAGCCGGTCGACAGCTGGTTCGGCAGGAACGGGGCCAGGTGGGCGCCGACGCCGATCGGGCCGACGCCTGGGCCGCCGCCGCCGTGTGGGATGCAGAAGGTCTTGTGCAGGTTCAGGTGGCTGACGTCGCCGCCGAAGGCGCCTGGTGCGGCCACGCCGACCATCGCATTCATGTTGGCGCCGTCGACATACACCTGGCCGCCGTGCTGGTGCACGATCTCACACAGTTCCTTGATGCCCTCTTCGAACACGCCGTGGGTCGACGGGTAGGTGACCATGACGCAGGCCAGGTCCTTCGAGTACTGCTCGGCCTTGGCCTTCAGGTCGGCCAGGTCCACGTTGCCGTTGTCGTCGCAGGCGGTGACCACGACCTTCATGCCGACCATGCTGGCCGATGCCGGGTTGGTGCCGTGCGCCGAGGACGGGATCAGGCAGATGTTGCGGTGGCCTTCGCCGCGTGCTTCATGGTACTTCTGGATGACCAGCAGGCCGGCGTATTCGCCCTGCGAGCCGGCATTCGGCTGCAGCGAGATGGCGGCGTAGCCGGTGGCGGCGCACAGCATGGCTTCCAGCTGGTCGATCATCTCGCGGTAGCCGACGGTCTGGTCGTTCGGCGCGAACGGGTGGACGTTCGAGAACTCGGGCCAGGTGACCGGGATCATTTCCGAGGTCGCGTTCAGCTTCATGGTGCAGGAACCGAGCGGGATCATGGTGCGGTCCAGCGCCAGGTCCTTGTCGGCCAGGCCGCGCAGGTAGCGCAGCATCTCGTGCTCGGCGTGGTAGCGGTTGAAGGTCGGGTGGGTCAGGTAGGCGGTGGTGCGGGCCAGCGCGGCCGGGAAGGCGTCCTGCGCGTTTGCATCCAGCGCGTCGATGTCGACGGTCTTGCCGTTGCCGAACACCGAGAACAGCTGCGCCAGGTCGTCGCGGGTGGTGGTCTCGTCCAGCGAGATGCCGACGTGCTGGTCATCGATGCGGCGCAGGTTGATGCCGGCGGCGTCCGCAGCGGCGTGCAGCGCGGCCGCATCACCCTTGATCGTCAGGGTGTCGAAGTACGTGGTGTTCAGCACTTCGGCGCCGAGCGACTTCAGGCCGGCGGCCAGGATCGCGGTCTGGCGGTGCACGCGGCTGGCGATCTGCTTCAGTCCTTGCGGGCCGTGGTAGACCGCGTACATGCCGGCCATCACGGCCAGCAGCACCTGCGCGGTGCAGATGTTCGAGGTCGCTTTTTCGCGGCGGATGTGCTGCTCGCGGGTCTGCAGGGCCAGGCGGTAGGCCTGGTTGCCTTGCGCGTCGACGGTGACGCCGACCAGGCGCCCGGCCATGCTGCGCTTGTATTCGTCGCGGGTGGCCAGGTAGCCGGCGTGCGGCCCGCCGAAACCGAGCGGCACGCCGAAGCGCTGGCTGTTACCGACGACCACGTCGGCGCCCCAGGTTCCCGGTGCTTCGAGTACGGTGAGTGCCAGCAGGTCGGCGGCCACGACGACCATCGCGCCGGCGGCGTGCAGGTGTTCGCAGGCGGCGCGGTAGTCGCGCACTTCGCCGTTCACGCCAGGGTACTGGAGCAGCACGCCGAAGCAGGATTCTTCCAGTTTCTCGATCTCGCCGGCGGCGATCACGCGCACTTCGACGCCAATCGGCTTGGCGCGGGTCTGCACCACTTCCAGGGTCTGCGGCAGCACGTCGTCGGCCACGTAGAACACCTTCGAGGCCGACTTGCCGACGCGCTGCAGCAGGGTCATGGCTTCGGCGGCGGCGGTGCCTTCGTCCAGCATCGACGAATTGGCGATGCCCATGCCGGTCATGTCGGTGATCATCTGCTGGAAGTTCAGGATCGCTTCCAGGCGGCCCTGCGAGATCTCCGGCTGGTACGGGGTGTAGGCGGTGTACCAGGCCGGGTTCTCGAAGATGTTGCGCAGGATGACCTTCGGCGTGTGGGTGCCGTAGTAGCCCTGGCCGATCATCGACTTCATGACCTTGTTCTTCGAGGCCAGCGCCTTCAACGTCGCCAGCGCTTCTTCCTCGCTGCGCGGTTCGACGAACGGGCCGAGGTCCATCGTGTCCTTGCGGCGGATGTTCGCGGGTACGACCGCGTCGATCAGGGCCGCGCGCGAGGCGTAGCCGAGGGTCGACAGCATGGCTGCCTGTTCGGATTCGGACGGGCCGATGTGACGCGGGATGAAGGAATCGCGCGCTTCGAGTTGGGTGAGGCTGGAGCGGGTCATGGTCAATTCAGGGAGCAGGGAGTGTCGGGGAATCCGCCAGATCGGGGCGGCGCCACAAAACAAAAGGTGCGCTTGACAGCACACCCGTTCATCACATCAGTTACCGGTGGTCTTGCCGTAGGCGTCCGCATCCAGCAGCTTGTCGTACGCGCCGGCATCGCTCGGGGCCAGTTTGAACAGCCATGCGCCGAAGGCGTCGCTGTTGATCGAATCCGGCGCGTCCGCGACAGGCTGGTTGACTTCGGTGATGGTGCCGGAGACCGGCGCGTAGATGTCGCTGGCGGCCTTGACCGATTCGACCACGGCGGCGTCGTCGCCTGCCGTGAAAGCCTTGCCGACCTGCGGCAGTTCGACGAACACGATGTCGCCGAGCGCGTCCTGCGCGTACTCGGTGATGCCGACGGTCAGGGTGCCGTCAGCCTCGCGGCGGACCCATTCGTGGGACTCGGTGTATTTCAGGTCGGTTGGGATGTTCATTGTAAGGCTCCGGGTTGGGTGAGGCGGTAGTATAAAGCTTGTTCGGTTTCTTGTGACTCAGGCGGCGAGCACTTTGCCGTTGCGCACGAACGGCAGCTTGACCACCGAGGCGGCCAGCGTCTTGTCGCGGATCTCGACATGCACGGTGTCGCCGATGGCGACGTCCAGCGGCACGCGCGCCAGCGCGATCGCCTGCTGCATGCTCGGGCTGAAGGTGCCGCTGGTGATCTCGCCGACGTTGCCGGAGGCCGCGATCACCTTCTGGTGGGCGCGCAGGATGCCGCCTTTTTCGCGCAGGATCAGGCCGACGAAGTTGGCTTGCTGGCCCTTGGCCTGCAGGGCTGCCTTGCCGATGAAGTCGCGCTCGGACACCAGGTCGACGGTCCAGGCCAGGCCGGCGTCCAGCGGATTCACGGAATCGTCCATGTCCTGGCCGTACAGGTTCATGCCGGCTTCCAGGCGCAGGGTGTCGCGCGCGCCCAGGCCCGCAGGTTTGATGCCGGCCGCAGCGAAGGCGTTCCACAGCGCTTCGACCTGCGAGGCCGCGACGCCGATTTCGAAGCCGTCTTCGCCGGTGTAGCCGGTGCGCGCCACCATCACTTCGCCGAATTGCGTATCCGGGACGATCACGACGTTGAACGGTTTGAGGGGTTCCGACGCCGCCTGCGTCGTCGGCAGCACCTGCCAGACCTTGGCGCGGGCGTTCGGGCCCTGCACCGCGACCAGCGCGATCGGGTCATTGCCGTCGCGGCGCTGGGTGATGCTGATGCCGGATTTGGTGGCGTCGTTCTGCTGGTTCATCCACGCCACGTCCTTCTCGGCGGTGCCGGCGTTGACCACCAGGCGGAACCAGTCTTCGGTGAAGTAGTAAACGATCAGGTCGTCGATCACGCCGCCCTCGGGGTTGAGCATGGCCGAGTACAGCGCCTTGCCGGACACCTGCAGCTTGTCGACGTTGTTGGCCAGCAGGCCGCGCAGGAATGGACGCACGTTGGCGCCCTTGAGGTCCACCACGCACATGTGCGAGACGTCGAACATGCCGGCATCGGTACGCACGGCATTGTGCTCTTCGATCTGGGAGCCGTAGTTGACCGGCATGTCCCAGCCGCCGAAGTCGACCATCTTGGCTCCCAGGGAGCGGTGTGCGGAATTGAGCGGGGTCGCTTTGAGCGTCATGGAATCCTCGGGCAGTGAATAGGGGTGCGTGCGCCCTGGCGGGCGCCTGAATCCCCTCTGTCCTTGGTACCTGAGAGATAGCGGCATGCGCCGCCTGCCCCTTCGGTGGGCCCCGTGCATGCGGGGCCGCTCTCCAGAGTGTGAGCCGGCCGCGCTGTGCGCTGCCGCTCCTTGACCAGTCCTTTTTGCCTGAGAGTTTGTGGGTAGTGCCCCTTCGGCGGCAGGTGTGCCTGCGCTCTCCCGGTCAAGACTGCGGAGGATATGCCAGCATTGGTTCGGTGTCAACCAAGCGGCGGGGCCGCCAGAGGAGAGACAGGCTTGCTGAAAAGAATTGCCGCACACTATTGGGGCAGGGTGGTGGAAGCAATTTCTCGTGTTTTGCTACACTTGTCCCTCACACTTAGCAGTGAGAAAAGACAATGAGCGAAGACAAAGCGCAAGGCGTCAAGGAAGCCTGGTTCACGCTGTCCGGCGACGTCAACAGCGACATGGTGCACCGCATGTTCGAAGCGGTGGCGATCATGACCGAGGACGGCATCGAAACCGCCCACGTGATGATCCAGTCGAATGGTGGCTACGTCAGCGACGGCCTGTGCCTGTACAATTTCCTGGCGAACTCGCCGATCAAGTTTGTGACGTACAACGGCGGGGCGGTGGCGTCGATCGCCGTTATCCTCTACCTGTCCGGCAGTGAACGCTACTGCAGCGACACCGCCCGTTTCATGGTCCATAAGTCGCATGCGACCGCCTCGCCGGGTTCGCGCCCGGACGCCCTGAACATCATCGTCGAGGGCCTGCGCGCCGACGACGCCCGCACCGAATCGATCCTGCGCAAGTGCGTCGAACTCACGCCCGAACAGTGGGCCATCCACCAGTATTCCGACCTGCACCTGAATGCGCGCGACGCCAAGACCGCGGGCCTGGTGAACGACGTGCGCGACTTCCGTCCGCCCAAGGGCGGTTCGCTGCGCAATATCTGACCACACATGAAAAAAGCCCACCGCCAAACGACGGTGGGCTGACAAAATTGCTGAAAAGAGAGATCAGCGATTCTTGTCGTTCTTGTGACTCTGGCGGCCGGCTTCGGCGTGCTGCTCCGGCGTGCCGCCCTGGACGGCGCCGCCGCTGCTACCCGAGCGCGAGCCCGCGCCGGAACCCGACTGCTTGCTGCCGCCCTGGCGGCCTGCGTCCGACTGTTGCTTGGAGTTGCCGCCCTGCTTGGATTTACCTTGATTCGAGGCCATGTGAATTCCTTTCGATGTGGGGAAAGTGTCCTGCCTTGCCGCGCCACCGACGGCTGTCGTGGCGTGTCCGGTAAGCCATCATGCTTGCCGTACTGATGAATCGCCATCGGACCGTGGCGTGATCCAGTGTAGGACGCGCGCCGACAAACTCAAGGCAAGAAATCTGACGCGGAATTGACCCGCCGCCGTCAAGGTGCCACAGAGCAGGCGATTCTCATTGCCATATGGAAATAATGTGGCACAATAGAAGAAACCTCCTTCGGTCACACCATGGTCAGCCCCTCCGCCCAGACACCCGCAGTCCGCAAGGCCGCCGCTGTGAAGCAGGCAGCGCTGGACGAGCTCGTCGCCATGGCCGAGGCCCATGCCACGGAAGCGCTGCCCGGCGTCGCCGAGCGCCTGTCGAACGTGCTGCTCGACCTGACCGCCGCCGGCCCCGATACCCAGCAGGCCGTGCGCCGCATCCGCTCCGGCAACCTCCTGAAGGACAACGCCTACGCCTTCGTGCACCTGGCCTCGACCAGCATCGCACAGGCCCTGCGCCACGAAGTCGCGCTGCTCGCGCCGGCGAAGGCCAAGCCGGCCAAGGCCGGCCCGCTGACCCTCAGCCTGGTGCCGATGGAAGAGATGGAGGACCAACTGGCCCTGGCAGCCATCAGCCGCCCCTTCGACATTGCCTGCTCCGAGCCGCTTGCCAGCCTGGGCGTGCGGCTCGGCCTCCTGCTCGGGCGAGAACTGGTGCGCGCTACGCACAATCCTTTCCGCCCCGAGGTGTTCCTGCGCGCGCTGCAGGATGCCTGGCGCGAGTTCGAGCCGGATCCGGCCGCACATGACCTGGTGCTGCCGCTCCTGAAGCCGGGTGTCGTGTTCGACTTCGCCCCGCTGCTGGAGCTTCTCGGCGACAAGCTCAAACCCGCGCGCGGCGCCGAGCGCTTCGCCAAGACCGACGACAGCGCCGCCGCCAAGTCGGCCAAAGCCCGCCGCGAGGCCGCCGTCAGCGAGGGCCTGCGCCAGCTGTTCGGCGCCGCCGACGCGGCGCCCGCGGCCGATCTCGACATCCCCTTGATCGCCAATCTGCCGCAGGGCAGCGGCGGCTGGCGTCCGAGCGGGGCGGCCGGTTTCGCCGTCGCCGCGCCGTCCCCACGCCCGGCGCAGGCAGCGCCCTCCGCTCCCCATGTGGTGGCGCATGCGCCGGCGCCGGCCAGTGGCGGCGTGCCGATGGCAGCCATCCCCGCGCCCCTGGTCGAGGTGCTCGAAAAGCTGGCGGCCGGCGGCTTCGCGCCCGCTGCAGCACCGGCGGCCCAGGCGGTGCAGGACGTGTTCTACCTGCCGCGCCTGAAGCAAAGCCTGCCCCAGGGCAGCCTGTCGCGCGGCGACGAGACCACGCTCGACTTGCTGGCGCGCATTTTCGAGACCGTGCTGCTGGACGAGACCATCCCGCAGGAGACCCGCGAGCTGATCGCGTTCCTGCAGGAGCCGGTGCTCAAGGCGGCGCTGAGGGACCGCAGCTTCTTCTTCGAAGAACAGCACCCGGCGCGGCGCATGCTCGACCTGCTGTCGAACGTCGGCTGGGAGCAGCCCGGCGGCCAGGACGACCCGGTGTATCGCGCGATGCGGCGCGGCGTCGAGAAGGTGCGCCAGGAAGCGCAGCCGGAGAGCTTCGCCGCCGCCGTGGCCGAGCTGGAAGCCAGCATCGCCGAGCGCGAGCAGCTGGAAGTGGCGGCAATGGCCGGCCCGATCGCCCAGGCCACGCGCCAGGAAAAGCAAGGTGCAGCCAAGCGCTCGGCCAGCAAGGCGATCGCCACCCGGCTGGCGGGTGAGCAGGTGGTGGCGCTGATCGGCGCCTTCCTCGAGCAGCGCTGGACCCCGGTACTCACGCTCGCCTACGTCATCGAGGACACGAAACCCGGCGCGGTCGACAATGCCACCCGCGCCATGGATGAACTGATCTGGAGCGTCAAGCCCAAGGCCACGCAGGAAGAGAGGAAGAGCCTCATCA
>Ga0265798_10001390_pt1 | contig 37816 bp, 22 predicted proteins | sample P3T30metagenome_FD_192430 | JGI IMG/M metagenome (GOLD analysis project Ga0265798, IMG submission 192430) | Plant litter microbial communities from East Loma Ridge, Irvine, California - P3 T30 | ecosystem: Environmental > Terrestrial > Plant litter > Unclassified | place: USA: California...
CGGCGTCCTTGCGGGTGGTTTCGCCACGATCACAGGCCTGCGCCACGGCGTACAGATAGGCACGGCTGGCGTTGAGCTGGGTGTACATGTCGGCGACCTTGCCCTGGATCAGCTGGAACTCGCCGATGCTCTGGCCAAACTGCTTGCGGTCATGGATGTAAGGCACCACCACGTCCATGCAGGCCTGCATGATTCCCGTCGGGCCGCCAGAGAGCACGACGCGCTCGTAATCCAGGCCGCTCATCAGCACCCGGACGCCGCCGTCGAGTGTGCCGAGCAGGTTTTCTTCAGGCACCTCGACGTCATCGAAGAACAGCTCGCAGGTGTTGGAACCACGCATGCCGAGCTTGTCGAACTTGTTGCTGCGGGAGAAGCCTTTCCAGTCGCGCTCGACGATGAACGCGCTGATGCCGTGGGCCGCCTTTTCCAGGTCGGTCTTGGCGTAGATCACGTAAGTGTTGGCGTCCGGGCCGTTGGTGATCCAGGTCTTGCTGCCATTGAGCAAATAGCGATCGCCGCGTTTGTCGGCGCGCAGCTTCATCGACACCACGTCCGAACCGGCATTGGGCTCGCTCATGCCCAGTGCACCGACGTGCTCGCCGTTGATCAGCTTCGGCAGATAACGTGCTTTCTGCTCGGGGTTGCCGTTGCGATTGATCTGGTTCACACAGAGGTTCGAGTGTGCGCCGTAGGAAAGCGCTACCGAGGCCGAGCCGCGACTGATTTCTTCCATCGCCACGACATGAGCCAGATAGCCGAGACCGGCGCCGCCGTATTCTTCACTGACCGTGATACCCAGCAGACCCATGTCGCCGAACTTTCGCCACATATCAGCCGGGAACAGGTTGTCCTTGTCGATCTGTGCTGCGCGTGGGGAAAGTTCTGCGCTGACGAAGGACCGCAACTGGTCGCGCAGCATGTCGATGGTTTCGCCCAGGGCGAAGTTCAGGCTGGGGTAACTCATGGGTAGCGTTCCTGTTTTATTATTGGCGGATAGGCTATGACCTTTACGTTAACGTAAACCTGCGTCGTGGCACTGTCAATGTCGGCATTGATCGCAACAGGTAGCCAGTGGGGGTGAGGGGAATGTCGAATGCCGGAAAGCACGAAGGGGAGCCTGGGCTCCCCTTCAAGGTTTCTTCTTTATGCTCTTTTTTTGTTTTCGGGAGGCCTGTTGTTGTTTTTGGCAGCCTTGCCCTTCACATCTTTTTTGAGCGATCCCTAAGCAGGACCAAAAGCAAACGTATTTTTTTGAGCGCTGATGACACTTTCATCGTAGTGATCCAACCAGTCTGGTAGCCGCCTTGAGGCAGTTTTATTGTTCTCTGTCTGGTTGCGAACGGCTTGCAGGCAAGCAGTTCTGAAAAGCTATCCACTCCAAAAAAATCTGTTAGCTACGCCTCTGTCCGTGTTGTTCTTGTTGTGTCAGAGCCGGTACGTATTGTTTTTATTGGGTTGCTGCGTGTTTTTTTATTTTTGTTGTACCAAAGATATAGCAGGACCCGTGCCAGTTTTACGAACCCCTTTAAATACGGGGCTTCGGGTGTCTCGCTGCATCACGTGACCTTTAAATGGGTTGTCGATTGTTTCCGTGTTACCCGTTTGCGTCGACAGGACGCGACGGAGGGTAACACTCTGTGACAAGTTGTCGCACTTGGTTACCGACCGGTGACACGCTCATGCAGACAGGCGCGCCCTGGCTACGCGCGAACCGTTGCCGCGCTCAAGCACGTCGCAGATGCGCTGGCCGGCCTGGATCACCTGGTCCAGGTCGACTCCGGTTTCGATGCCCATGCCTTCGAGCATGTACAGCACGTCTTCGGTCGCGACGTTGCCGCTGGCGCCCTTGGCATACGGGCAGCCACCGAGGCCTGCCACAGAGCTGTCGAACACGTGAATCCCTTCCTCAAGGCTGGCGTAGATATTCACCAGCGCCTGACCGTAGGTGTCGTGAAAGTGTCCCGCCAGCTTGCCGCGTGGAATCTGACCGGCCACGGTGTTGAACAGGGCGTGTGTCGCGCCGGGCGTGCCGGTGCCGATGGTGTCGCCTAGCGAGATCTCGTAGCAGCCCATGGCGTGCAGTTCATTGGCGACGGCAGCCACTTGCTCGGGGGCGATCCGACCTTCATAAGGGCAGCCCAGCACGCAGGATACGTAACCCCGGACGCGCAGCCCGTGCAGACGCGCCGCCTCCATGATGGGCGCGAAACGCTCCAGGCTCTCGCTGATCGAGCAGTTGAGGTTGCGCTGCGAGAACGCTTCGGATGCAGCGGCGAACACCGCCACTTCCCGCACGCCAGCCGCCAGGGCGTCTTCGAAGCCTCTGAAGTTGGGTGCCAGCGCCGAATAGATAACGCCCTCGCGGCGCTGAATTTGTTCAAAGACCTGCGCGGACCCGGCCATTTGCGGCACCCACTTGGGCGAGACAAAGCTGCCGACCTCGATGTGGCCCAGCCCTGCGGCGGTCAGGTCGTCCACCAGGCGGACCTTGTCTGCGATGCTGATGGGGCGTGATTCGTTCTGCAGGCCATCGCGCGGGCCCACTTCTACGAGGCTGACGTGTTGGGGCATGGACGTGGGCAAAGGCATGGCGAGGCTACCTGAAGTCATAAGGTTGGGGTGGCGGTTCGATCCAGTGCCGCACGGCAGCGTTCTTCCGCCGTATCGAGTTCAAGCTGCATCTGCTGGATGTCCAGTAACTGCTGTTCGAGCTGATCACGACGTTCGGCGATCTTGCCGAGCATGGTGTGCAGTTGCTTCTGGTTATCGCCGCTGGGGTCGTAGAGCGAGATCAGTTCCTTGCACTCGGCCAGCGAAAAGCCGATGCGCTTGCCGCGCAGAATCAGTTTCAGCGTGACCTTGTCGCGCGCCGAATAGATGCGTTCCATGCCGCGTCGCTCGGGGCAGAGCATGCCTTGTTCTTCGTAGAAACGAATGGCGCGGGTGGTGATGTCCAGCTCGCGAGCGAGTTCTGAAATGCTGTAGGTCTGGCTGCTCATGGTGGGGCTCAACGATAGACGTAGGACTTAACCTACGGCCTGCTTGACGTTTACGTCAAGCAGGCGCGTTGATGAGTTGCCACACAAAACAGTCTGTTTCAAGCTCGAATCAACTTTAACTTAAGGATTTTTATCTAATTTAATCAGTATATTGAGCGTTCAAGCTAAAGCTTTATCGAGGTTCTGTTCTTGCGCGGTAACCCGCTGACACAGCTCGATGATCTGCTCGCGCATCCAGCGATTGGCCGGGTCCTGATCCGTGCTTTCGTGCCAATAGAGGTGCGTTTCGACCGAGGGCACGTCGTTCACCGGCAAGGACACGAAGTGCAGGTCATTGCGCCGGGCGAAGCGTTCCGGCACGGTCATGACCATGTCAGTCTGCTGCAAGACCTGTGTCGCCATCAGGTAGTGCTGGGAGCGCAGGGCGATCTTGCGCTGGATACCCATCTTGCCCAGCGCGAGGTCCACATGCCCCAATCCACTGCGGCGACTCGAAATATGAATGTGTGCCTGGGCCAGGTAGTCATCCAGTCCGAACGCCGGCTTGCCGGCCAGAGGGTGGCCTTTACGCATGGCGCAGACATACCGGTCTTCCATCAGCTTGACGTGACGTACCTGCGGATCAGTATTGAGTGGCGCATCTACTGCAAAGTCCAACCGCCCGGCCGCCAGTTCCTTGGTGGTCTCGCGACGCTTGGAAAGAAAGCTTTCGATAGTCACTGCGGGTGCCAGGCGACGTAGTCGCTGAAACAGCAGCGGCAGAATGACCGCCTCGGTGAGGTCGGTCATGCTGATGCGATAGTTCTTGCTGGCCTGCTGCGGATTGAAGATCCGGCTTTCCTGAACGGATACACGCAACAGAGACAGGGCATTGCGCACCGGGCCGATGATGTTCTGCGCCATGGGCGTGGGCACCATACCCTGGGCGGTGCGCACGAACAGCGCATCGTTGAAGGTCTCGCGCAAGCGCGCTAGCGCATTGGAGACGGCGGGCTGGGTGATGCCGACGATCTGTCCGGCCCGGGTCAGATTGGCTTCGGTATAAATGGCGTCGAAGACAATGAAAAGATTGAGATCAACCTTGCTCAGGTTCATTGGTGGAGCGCCTCGTCCTGTTTTTGTGGGTCGTCGCTTGTGCCGCAACGTGGCTTGATCATATATCGGTTATGAATGTTTATACACGCCGAGAATAGATTAGATAAATGTCTGGGCGTTCTCTAGGATCGTTCACATCACAAAGACGCCCTGAAAAAAGGTAGCTGCTCATGGATTTTGCGTATTCCCCCAAGGTGCAGGCCCTGCGTGAGCGTGTGACCGCGTTCATGGATGCCTACGTGTACCCGGCCGAGCCGGTGTTCGAGCGGCAGGTTGCAGAGGGCGACCGCTGGCAGCCGACGGCGATCATGGAGCAGCTCAAGGCGCAGGCGAGGGCGCAAGGGTTGTGGAACCTGTTCCTGCCCGAGTCCGAGCTGGGTGCCGGGCTGACCAATCTGGAGTACGCGCCGCTTGCGGAAATCATGGGCCGTTCGCTGCTGGGGCCGGAACCCTTCAACTGCTCGGCACCGGACACCGGCAATATGGAAGTGCTGGTTCGTTACGCCAGCGAAGAGCAGAAAACCCGCTGGCTCGAGCCTCTGTTGCGTGGCGAGATTCGTTCGGCCTTTGCCATGACTGAGCCGGACGTTGCCTCATCCGATGCCACCAACATGGCTGCGCGGGCCGAGCGTCAGGGCGATGAATGGGTGATCAACGGCCGTAAATGGTGGACATCCGGTGCCTGTGACCCGCGCTGCAAAATCCTGATTTTCATGGGCCTGAGCAACCCGGACGGTCCGCGCCATCAGCAGCACTCCATGATTCTGGTGCCGGTCGACACGCCTGGCGTGAAAATCGTGCGGCCGCTGCCTGTATTCGGTTACGACGATGCGCCCCACGGTCACGCAGAGGTGCTGTTCGAAAACGTGCGCGTGCCTTATGAGAATGTTCTGCTGGGCGAAGGACGCGGCTTCGAAATCGCTCAGGGGCGTCTCGGGCCGGGCCGCATCCATCATTGCATGCGCTCAATCGGCATGGCCGAACGGGCACTTGAATTGATGTGCAAGCGCTCTATCGATCGCGTCGCGTTCGGCAAGCCTTTGGCGAGGCTCGGCGGCAATATCGACAAGATTGCCGATTCACGCATGGAAATCGACATGGCTCGCCTGCTGACACTCAAGGCGGCGTACATGATGGATACCGTGGGCAACAAGGTGGCGAAAAGCGAGATCGCGCAGATCAAGGTCGTGGCGCCCAACGTTGCGCTGAAGGTGATTGACCGGGCCATCCAGATGCATGGCGGGGCGGGGGTTTCCAATGATTTCCCGCTGGCCTACATGTATGCCATGCAACGTACCCTGCGCCTGGCCGATGGTCCTGACGAGGTTCATCGGGCGGCAATCGGCAAGTTTGAGCTGGGCAAGTACGTGCCTGCGGATGTGTTGCGCGGTCGTTCCTGAACCCTCTGACAGGCTGCTGCCCGCGACAGATAAGCTTCGTTGGAGGCGCCACCAAGCCTTCGACCTGGCGCTGTCGCGCAGCAGATACGGGGCTGTGGGAGGTGGCTTGCCGGCGATGCAGTCGACGCGGTATGTCAGGAAAATCGCGCCATCGTTCATCGCCGGCAAGCCGCCTCCCTCGGTCCGTTGAAATGCCGCGAACCTCAGCTACTCCACCCACACCTCAACCCGCCGGTTCTTGATCCTTCCATCGTCCAGATCATTGGCCGCTACGGGCATCTCATCGCCAAGCCCCAGAATTTCACGAAAGGTCACACCGCTTTTCTGCAGTTCACGGCGCACGGCCATGGCTCTGAGTCTTGAAAGCAGTACCGCGCGCTCCGGGTCGCTCTTGGCGTCGCCGAAGCCGACCAGCGTGACATGCTGGTCAAGCTTCCCGTTGGTCTTCAGGTATTCCACCACGCGCTTCAGATCCAGCTGGGCCTTGTTGTCCAGCCGCGCGCTGCCCTGGGCGAAGCGGAAGTTGACCGAAAGACGCTCGGCCTTGCGGGTCAGGGACTGGTAATCGATCGGCATCTGGCTGGTTGTCGAGACCTTGACCGCCTGCACGGTCTGCGCGACGAACCCGTTCTGCGCTACGATGGCCTGACCCTCTGCGCTTTGAGCGAACTGCACCAGCGCCTCAGCCCAAGGCTGTTGTTTCAGTGGCGGCACATAGAAGAACAGGCGCCTCGACAGCGGATAATCCTCGGTGGCGATCAGGTTGACCGTCGGCAGCATGGGCTTTGAATCACCATCGGCGATCGCGATGGCACGTGCGCGACGAACGTAGGGCAGGCCGATGAACCCGATACCGTTACGGTCTTTGCTGACCTCATCGGACAATTGCTCGCTGGACTCGAACCGTAGCGCGGCTTTGGACAGGCTCTTGCCCTGCTTGGCCAGCACCAGTTCCTTGAAGGTTTCCCAGGTCCCGGATTTCTCGTCGCGTGCGTAAAGCCGGATCGGGCCGGTTGTGCCGCCGACCTCGCTCCAGTCCCGGACCTCGCCTGAAAAGATCCGCGCCAGCTGCCGGGTATCCAGCACGCGCAATGAATTGGCTGGATGCAGAATCACAGCCACACCATCGATGGCAATGACTTGTTCTCCGGCAGTGCTTTGAAGGTCACCCAGTCTTGCGAGGTCCGCAGCCTCCTGGGGCTTGATCAGGCGTGAGGAGGAGGCCATGTCGGCCGTCCCTGCATTCAGCGCCTCGAATCCGGTGCCTGAACCATGGGCGGCGACTTCTACCCGAACGGGCTTATCCCTGCCGGGCATCGTGCCTACAATACGCTGTTCATTGGCGGCGTCGCCCGGCAAGGTCTGCACGGCTTGCAGACCCTGTTGCCGCATCAGACCTTCGACCAGCGCTGGCCCGAGCTGGGCGTTGATGGTATTGGAACCTTGAATGCGCAGCGCGGGCGAATCGTCAGTCGGCATCGGCAGCAGGGGAGCCGCGACGCAGGGAAGAGTGGCGCTTGCAAGGAGCAGCGCCGCAAGCAGAGCGCGCAACATCGGCGGCACCTTGAATGAACGGAAGTGCCGAGAGAATAAGACAGGGACGTTACTGCAAAATGACAGTTTTCATGTCGGATGAGGCGCTACCTGCCCGGAATGTCGGGCAGGCGCTTGTGCTCGGCTGTCAGTTGAGTTCGAGCCAGATCGGCGCGTGGTCCGATGGCTTTTCCATGCCGCGCAGATCGTAATCCACCCCGGCAGCCTTGATGCGAGGCTGCAGGCCGCTGGAGGTCATGATCAGGTCGATCCTGAGGCCGCGCTTGGGTTCGTCTTCAAAACCTCGGCTGCGGTAGTCGAACCAGCTGAACCGATCGACGACTTCCGGGTGCAGGTGCCGGAAACTGTCCACCAGACCCCAGTTTTTCAAGCGTTCCATCCACTCGCGCTCTTCGGGCAGGAAACTGCATTTACCGGTTTTCAACCAGCGCTTGGCGTTGTCCGGACCAATACCGATGTCGCAGTCCTCTGGCGAAATGTTCACGTCGCCCATCACGATCAGCGGCTGCTCATTGCTGAAACGGGTTTCCAGCAGCGTTTGCAGATCGTTGTAGAAACGCTGTTTTGCGGGAAACTTGGTGGGGTGGTCGCGGCTTTCTCCCTGCGGAAAATACCCGTTCATGATGGTAATGGCCTGGCCGTCGGCATCGGCATAAGTGCCCCAGATGAAGCGCTTCTGTGACTCTTCGTCGTCGCTGTCAAAGCCCTTGTGCAGTGCCAGCGGTGCCTGGCGCGACAATAGAGCAACGCCGTAATGACCTTTCTGTCCGTGAAAATGGACGTGGTAACCCAGGGCTTCGATCTCCGCCTGCGGAAACTGCTCATCCGAGACCTTGGTTTCCTGAAGACCGATCACATCAGGCTTATGCTTCTCGATCAGCGCTGCCAGCTGATGCGGTCGAGCGCGAAGCCCATTGATGTTGAACGAGACGATTTTCATAAAACGGCAGTCCTGAAGAAAAACAAACCGCGATGCTAGCTGACCTGTCGGCTCAGGGCCAGTAGAGCGGGCTGCCGAGCTATATCGAGCCTGTCGGACAATTTGTTTGAACTGTCGCAAGGTGCCATCACTCGAAACGATGCTTGCCCAAGTGCTGCGCAATAGCAGTCCCGTCATTATGAGGTCCGTCCATGTCCCAACCTGCTGCCATCCGGGGCGAAATTCGCCAGCTCGACAGTGGTTATGCCCGTGAAACCCGTGCCTTGCTGTTCCGTGCGTACCGTAACGATCCGACCTTCGCCTATGTCTTCAACTCGCAGCGCTCGGGCTTCGAGAACCGTATTCGCGAAACCATCCGCCAGCTGGTCAAGCAGCACTTCCTGCAGAACCAGCCCGGGATGGGTCTGTTCATTGATGATCGTCTGGTAGGCGTGGCGCTGATTGCGCCGCCGCAGCGTCGTTTGGGCATCACTGAAAGCTGGGCATGGCGATTGCGCATGGTGGTAGGGACTGGCCTGAGCTGCACACAACGCTATCTGGCTTATTACAATGCAGTGCTGGCCTGTGTGCCGTCGGAGACCGTTCATGTGCTGCCGTTGATCGGGCTGGAGCCTGAGTTTCAGGGGCAAAAAACCGGACAGGAGCTGAGCGAGCAGCTGTTGCAGGCACTCCACGACTGGTGCTCGGAAGATGAAAATTCCGAAGGCATCGTGCTGGATACTGGAAACCCGCGCTATCTTGAGTTCTATAAGCGGCAGGGCTATCAGGAAATCGGCGAAATCGTGGTAGGACCTGTCCGCGAGCACGTCTTCTTTCACCCCAATCCTAAGGTCCCACTGGCGGTCCATGACGTAACGGTTTGAAACACCGTTGTTTTCGGGCTTTCAGCGTAGCCCTCAGGTCGTGCTAGCATCCATGCCCATGAAGCTTTTCAGAATATGCAGTGGCGGTGTGCTTGTGATGTCTTTGAGTGCTGCGGCCCTGGCCGATGCACGCCTTGATGTGCAGATATCGCCCGCCAACCCAGACCTCAAGACCAACATCGAAGGTTATGTCGGTGAGCTTGGCGAGCGTAATGCCCAGGCGCTGCGCAACTTCAGTCTGGGTGCGGAACAGCAGGCAGAAAAGGCGGCTCAGGCGCTTGGTTACTACCAGGCGCAGATCGACAGTGAAATTCAGGACGGTGAAAACCCTCGCCTGGTCATCAAGGTCTTGCCGGGTGAGCCTATCCGCTTGCGCAACGTGGTCGTCCGGGTCGAGGGTCCGGCCGCGTCCCTGAAAGCGTTCAAGGTGCCGCAGAGCGATGCGCTCAAGGCCGGTGCCGTTCTGAACCATGGTCATTATGAAGACGCCAAACGGCTGATTCAGAATCAGGCATCCCGCTATGGTTTCTTCAGCGGTCGCTTCACGAGCCAGCGCCTTGCCATTGACCCACGCGCCGGTGTTGCGGACATCGAACTGGTGTATGACAGCGGACCCCGCTATTCGCTGGGCAAGGTGATGTTCAGTGGTGATTCGCCCTTCGACGAAGATCTGCTCAAGCGAATGGTGCCGTTCAAGGAAAACACGCCTTACGATTCGCAGTTGATTGCGGAGCTGAATCAGGCGATGCAGGCAAGCGGCTATTTCGAGGGCGTGCGTGTGGACGCTGCACCGACCGCAGCAGTCGGTCAGGTTATCCCGGTCACGGTTCAGCTTGAAACCCGCAAGCCACGCACCATGGGCCTGGGTCTTGGTTTCTCCACCGACGTCGGGCCCAGAGGCAGGGCCAACTGGACCCGGCACTGGGCCAATGCCCAGGGTCACAGCTATGGGTTCGAGTCGGAACTCTCGGCTCCTCGGCAGAACGTGGGCCTTTGGTACGACGTGCCGCTCGACCCGCCGTTGACCGACAAGCTGCGTTTCGCGGGCGGCTATCAATACGAAGAGATCGCAGGTACCGACAGCCTCAGCAAGCTGCTGACCGTCGGCCCCGAGTGGCACAGCAAATTGCCCAGTGGCTGGGAACGGGTGATTTCGCTTAAATGGCAACGCGAGGAATACCGGCTCGGCGATGATTCCGGTCTGAGCACCTTGCTGATGCCGGGCATCAGCTATTCCTACCTGCGCAGTGACGACCGCATCGACCCGCACAAAGGCTACCGGCTGCAATTCGACGCGCAAGTGGCCAAGGAGGGGTTGGGGTCTGACGCCAACCTGGTTCGCGGCAACGTGCTGCTCAAAGGCCTGACCACCATTGCGCAAAATCACCGTTTCCTCGGGCGCGTGCAGTTCGGCGGCAACTTCACCGATGGCTACACCTCGATACCCCCGTCACTGCGCTTCTTCGCGGGTGGCGATCAGAGCGTGCGCGGTTATGACTACCAGACCCTGTCACCGACCAATTCCGATGGCGACCGGATCGGTGGGCGCTACATGGTCGCAGGCAGCGTCGAGTATCAGTATTCCATTGCCGAAAAATGGCGACTGGCGACCTTCGTCGATCAGGGCAATTCATTCAACAACCTGGATCTGCCGAGTCTGAAAACCGGCGTGGGCTTTGGTGTGCGCTGGGTTTCTCCGGTCGGACCGCTGCGTCTCGATCTGGCACACCCACTGGACGATGACGGCGGCGTTCGTCTGCACTTTTCCATGGGGCCGGAGCTTTGACGAGGATGAACATCAAGCGCGGCCTGAAAATCGCTGGCCTGAGCCTGCTGGCGGTTTTGCTGATTCTGGTGGCAAGCATCTGGCTGGTTCTCGGCACCCGAAGCGGCAGCCAGTGGGCACTGGACCGCGTGCCAGGCCTGCAACTGGAGAACTTTCAAGGCCGGCTGGGCGGGCAGTGGAGCGCCGACCGGTTGCTCTGGCTGCAAGGTGAGGACCGCGTCGAGGTGCAGGCGCTGGCCTTCGACTGGACGCCGGGTTGCCTGCTCAAGATGACGCTCTGCATCGATCGACTGAACGCCGAGAAAGTCATGCTGCACTTTGCGCCCGGCACCGAGCCAGCCAAAGAAGGCCCCATCACGTTACCCAATCTCACGTTACCGCTGGCTATTCAGCTCAAGGATGTCCAGCTTGGCAGTCTGCAACTCGACGGCATCGAACAATTGCGCGACCTCAGGCTTGCCGCGCACTGGACGGCTCAGGGGTTGCAGATCGACAGTGCGCATCTGCAACGTGACGAACTGGTGCTGGATCTCAACGGCCTGCTCGATCCTGCTGGCGACTGGCCGCTGACCCTTGACGGGCAATTGCAATTGCCGCCGCAGGACGGCAAACCCTGGACGCTGGCCCTGGATATTCAGGGCGATCTGCTCAAGACCCTGCACCTCAAAGCCGACAGCAGCGGGTACCTGGCAGGGGTTCTGAGTGGAGAGTTGCAACCGCTCGCCGAGCATTTGCCTGCTCGCCTGAAACTGACCTCGGATCGTTTCAGGCCCAGCGCCGGATTGCCGGAAACGATACAGCTCGATCAATTGCTACTGACCGCCGAAGGTAATCTGGACAGTGGTTATCAGATCAACGGAACGGCCAGCCTGCCTGCTGAAAAAAGCCCCATGACTCTTGTGCTGCAAGGGCTGGCAGATGCCAAGGGCGCCACCATTGACGCGCTGAACCTCGCCGCCAGCGAGCAACAGCGCCTGTTGCTCAATGGCAAGCTGAACTGGGAAACCGGTTTCAGCGCAGACGCTTCCGTCGACTGGCTCGATTTCCCGTGGCAGCGGCTTTACCCGCTTGAAGCGGAGCCTCAAGTGGCGCTGCATGCATTCAAGGGTGATGTGTCCTACACCGACGGCAAGTACCTGGGGAATTTCAATGCCGGTCTCAAGGGGCCGGCCGGCGCGTTTACCGTCGTCAGCCCGTTCAGTGGCGACCTGCAGCGGATCTATCTGCCGCAACTGGAAATGGTAGCCGGGCAGGGCAAGGCCAGCGGTCATCTGAACCTGCAATTCGCCGATGGCATCGGCTGGGACACGGCGCTGGACCTGAGCGCGCTGGATCCCTCGTTCTGGGTGGCTGAACTGCCCGGCACGCTGGCCGGTCCGTTGCGCAGCAAGGGGCAGTTCAAGAACGAGCAACTGGAGCTGACCGCCGACCTGGATCTGAAAGGTCGCCTGCGCGGGCAGCCCGCGGTGTTGCAGGCCAAGGCCGACGGTCGGGGGCAGCAATGGAATCTGGCCGGTCTGAGCATGCGCCTCGGTGACAATCGGATCGAGGGGCGCGGCAGTCTTGATCAGCGCCTGCAGGGCCAACTGGATCTGAATCTGCCGCGACTGGGCCAGCTGTGGCCACGCCTGCAGGGTCAGGCGAAAGGTCGCCTGGATCTGGCGGGCACCTTGAAGGCGCCGCAGGGCCAGCTCAATCTGCAAGGCAGCCAGCTCGCGTTTCAGGACAACCGTCTGCAAAGTCTGGTTGCCAACGCGAAACTCGACCCTGCGCAACGCGCGACGATCAACGTCAAGGGCTCGGGTATTCAGGCGGGCGATACGGCGCTCGGGACGTTGACGCTGGACGGCCAGGGCACCCTCAAGGCGCAGCAGTTGAAGCTTGATTTGCAAGGGCCGTTGCTCAAGCTGGCGCTCGCGCTGGATGGCACGCTGGATAACGGCAACTGGCGTGGCCGTCTGGCCAGTGGCAACGTCCAGAGCGGCGGGCAGGCTTGGCGTCTGCAACAGCCTGCAAAGATCGAACGACTGGCTGATGGCAAACTCAATTTTGGTGCGCATTGCTGGTTGTCCGGTAACGCCAGCCTTTGCGGTGAGGATCAGCGGCTGATGCCCGAGCCTCGCTTGCGCTATCACCTCAAGAACTTCCCGCTCGACAGCTTGGCCCAGTGGATGCCGAAGGACTTTGCCTGGAAAGGATCGCTCAACGCCGACGTTCAACTGGATGTGCCAGCAGCTGGCCCCAATGGCCAGATTACGGTCGATGCCGGTGGCGGCACCTTGCGGGTGCGTGATAAGGACCAATGGCTCGACTTCCCCTATCAGACGCTCAGGCTGACCAGCACGTTGACCCCCAAGCGTATTGATTCGCGCCTCGATTTCGATGGCGCGAAGCTGGGGCGTCTGCTGCTGACAGCGCAGATCGACCCGTTGTCCAGCAACAAGGCGCTGTCTGGCGAATTCAGCTTGTCGGGTCTGGACCTGTCGGTGGCGCGTCCGTTTGCACCCATGGTCGAGAAACTCAACGGTCGCCTGAACGGCAGCGGTCGTCTGTCGGGTGGATTGCTGGCACCGCTGGTCAATGGCAGCGTGACGCTGCAGGGCGGCGAAGTGTCGGGTCCAGAGTTGCCGATGGAATTGCGTGATCTGAATGTCCAGGCGCTGATCGCGGGGGAGAGCGTTCAGGTGAGCGGCGGCTGGAAAAGCGGCGCAACGGGGCAGGGCTCTCTGACCGGACAAGTGGCCTGGGGACAGGCATTGGTGGTTGACCTGAGCCTGAAAGGTTCGCGGCTGCCTATTCATGTTGAGCCTTACGCCGAAGTCGAAGCGGCGCCTGACCTGAAAGTTTCGATGCAGGGCGAGCGGCTGGCGGTCTCCGGCAAGGTCCTGATCCCCAAAGGCACTATCACTGTTCGCGAGCTGCCACCTTCAACCGTCAAGCTGTCCGGCGACACTGTGATTGTCGGCCAACAGACCGAGGAGGGCGCGCCGCCGCTTGCCGTTGCCATGGACATCGACGTGGAAGTCGGCCAGGACAAGCTCAGCTTCAACGGCTTCGGCCTCACTGCCGATCTGGTCGGGCGTGTCCACATAGGTGACAACCTCGATACCCGTGGCGAACTCAATCTCAACAACGGGCGTTATCGGGCGTACGGGCAGCGCCTGACCATTCGCAAGGCGCGGCTGCTGTTTGCAGGGCCTGTGGATCAGCCTTATCTGGATATCGAAGCGATTCGTCAGACAGACGATGTGATCGCCGGTATTCGCCTGACCGGTAGCGCCGAGCAGCCAACCACCGAAGTGTTCTCGGAGCCTGCTATGAGTCAGGAGCAGGCGCTGTCCTATCTGGTGATGGGCCGTCCGCTGGGCAATTCCGGTGAGGACAACAACATGGTTGCGCAAGCCGCGCTGGCACTGGGCGTTGCAGGCAGCGCTTCCACAACTGGCAAACTGGCCGATAATCTGGGCATCAAGGACTTCGAACTGGACACCTCCGGCACGGGCGACAAGACCAACGTGGTGGCCAGCGGCAAGATCACCGACAAACTGAGCCTGCGCTACGGGGTTGGCGTGTTCGAGCCTGCCAATACCATCGCGTTGCGCTACCTGCTCAGCAAGCGGGTCTATCTGGAAGCGGCCAGTGGAATCGCCAGCTCGCTGGACATATTCTACAAGCGCGACTTTTGATAGCGGGGCTGTCACAGAAGGCTGAAAAGATGTTGCGCTCGACAGAACAGGCAAGAACCCGCTAAAACGTTTCTTCTTATTGGCTCACCCAGCAAAGCGGAATACCGGTAATCATGGATCGATTCAACGCCATGCGCGTTTTCACCCGCATCGTCGAGCTTGGCGGTTTTGCCAGAGCCGCCGAGAGCCTGCAGATGCCCCGTGCGTCGGTGACGATCCTGATCAAGCAGCTGGAAGCGCATCTGGGCGTCCAGCTCCTGCAACGCACCACGCGCCAGGTCAGTGCCACGCCTGATGGCAACGCTTACTACCAGCGCTGCCTGAGTCTGCTCGCTGATCTGGAAGATGCCGAGTCAGCGTTCTCGTCCCTAAACGCCGGGCCCAAGGGCCTGCTGCGGGTTGATCTGCCCATGAGTCTGGGGTGCATGATCGTGATGCCTTCGCTGCCCGAGTTCACTCGACGTTATCCGCAGATCGAGCTGGAGATCGGCATGAGTGACCGGCAGGTCGATTTGATACGCGAAGGCGTCGATTGCGTCCTGCGCGCCGGAAGCTCCCATGACGAGGCGCTGGTCGCCAGGCCGCTGGAAAACCTGACGCAGATGACCTGTGCCAGCCGGGCGTATCTGGATCAGCATGGCTCGCCGTTGGACCTTGATGAGTTGGCGCAGCATCAGGTGATCGAATATTTCTCGACCGGGACCAACAAACGTTACGGGTTACAGTTCATGGTACGCGGACAATTGCACGAGCCGCGTTTGCCGCGATCGATTGCCGTCAATAGTGCTGAAGGCTATGTCGCCGCGTGCGAGGCTGGATTCGGACTTATTCAGGCACCGCGCTACCATATTGCCGACAAATTGCGTAGCGGTACGCTGGTGGAGGTGCTGCGTGAATATCGACCGCCTGCATTACCGTTGATGGCGTTGTATCCGCCCCATCGACAGCTGTCGCGGCGGGTGAGGGTGTTTGTCGACTGGCTGGCTGAATTGTGTGCCCGACCCGAGATCAGGGACAGGCTCAATTCCTGAGCGAATTCGGAATTATCCGATATAGGCCGTGCTGCACTTTCGTGTTTAACTTCTGGTTCTTATGTAAACCCACTGAAAAAGGACATCGTTTCATGGCTCAAGTGACTCTCAAAGGCGGCCCTGTTCAAGTCAACGGCGAACTGCCAAAGAACGGCAGCGCTGCACCTGCTTTCACACTGGTGGGTGCCGGTCTGGCTGAGGTGACTCTGCAGGAGTTCGCCGGCAAGCGCAAAGTGCTGAACATCTTCCCAAGCGTCGACACCCCGACCTGCGCGACGTCGGTACGCAAGTTCAATGCTCAGGCGAACGATGTGGCCAACGCAGTCGTACTGTGCATTTCCGCTGACCTGCCTTTTGCCCAGGCTCGCTTCTGCGGCTCCGAAGGTCTGGAAAACGTCAAGAACCTGTCCACCTTCCGCAGCGCCGATTTCAGCGAAAACTACGGCGTCGCCATTGCCGACGGTCCTCTGAAAGGCCTGACTGCACGTGCTGTCGTGGTTCTGGATGAAAACAACAATGTGCTGCACAGCGAACTGGTTTCCGAAATCGCTGAAGAACCGAACTACGAGGCTGCACTGGCAGTATTGAAGTAACGTTCGGCAACACATCGACGGCCTGAATCCGTTCAGGCCGTTTTTATTTGTGCTTCAACCGTTTAACGAAAGTAAGCGCTTGGTAAAGGCGCTTTGCTTGCAGCTCATCTGTGCTTATTGTTCAGCCTCCAAAGTAGCCCTCACCTGTAATGGTTGATTTATTCATGCAATCGTCTGGCCCCCGTAAATCCCGTCGCTGGTTGATCAGTTTGTTGGTTCTGTTGCTCATTGTCGGCCTGTGCTGGTGGTTCTGGCCCGGCTCTGCGTCGACGACCGGCACAGACACGGCTGGCAAAGCCACGCACACCAGCAAATCGAGTGGCATGGCCAGGCCAGGGTTTGGCGGCTCGGCTGCTGCCGTTCCGGTGCGCGTCGCGCCGGTGATACAGGGCGATTTCCCGATTTATTACAAGGCGCTGGGCACTGTTACTGCAACCAACACCATCAATGTGCGCAGCCGGGTTGCGGGCGAACTGGTCAAGCTCAACTTCCAGGAAGGCCAGATGGTGAAGGCGGGCGATCTGCTGGCGGAAATCGATCCGCGCAGTTATCAGGTCGCACTGCAGCAGGCCGAAGGCACGCTGGCAACCAATCAGGCACTGCTCAAAAATGCCCAGCTTGACGTTCAGCGCTATCGCGGCCTTTACGCCGAGGACAGCATCGCCAAGCAGACGCTGGACACCGCCGAGTCGCTGGTCAATCAGTACCAGGGCACCATCAAGACCAATCAGGCAGCGGTGGCCGAAGCGAAGCTCAATCTGGACTTCACCCGTATCCGCGCGCCGATTGCCGGCCGGGTAGGGCTCAAGCAACTCGACGTCGGCAATCTGGTGGCTGCCAACGACACCACCGCGCTGGTCGTGATTACCCAGACCCAACCGATTTCAGTCAATTTCACGTTGCCCGAGAAAGACCTGTCCAGCGTCATTGCCCGCTATCGCACCGGCGACAAGCTGCCCGTCGAAGCCTGGGATCGCGGCGACGTCAAGATGCAGGCCTCCGGCGTACTCGCCAGCCTCGACAACCAGATTGACGTGGCAACAGGCACCCTGAAGTTCAAGGCGCGTTTCGAGAATCGTGACGAAGCCCTGTTCCCCAATCAGTTCGTCAACGTCCGGCTGCGGGCCGACACGCTGACCCAGGCCATTCTGGTGCCCACCGCTGCGGTCCAGTTCGGCACCAACGGAACGTTCGTGTATGTCATGGACGGTGACAAGAATGTCAAGATCAACCTGCTCAAGACCGGCCCGAGCAACGAGACGTCCACGGTTATCACCGAAGGTCTGGCTGCCGGAGCCCGTGTAGTGCTGGAAGGCACCGACCGTCTGCGTGACGGCGCCGAGGTCGAAGTGGTCAGTGACAGCAAGGACGTGCCCGCAGGGCCGGGCCAGAAACTGCAGGGCAAGCCTGACAGCGGTACCGATAAATCGGCGTCGGTGCTGAAGGCGGATAAACCAAGCGTATGAACATGTCCCGCCTGTTCATCCTGCGCCCGGTCGCCACCACGCTCAGCATGCTGGCGATTGTGCTTGCCGGTTTGATCGCCTATGGCCTGCTGCCGGTTTCGGCGCTGCCTCAGGTGGATTACCCGACCATTCGCGTGATGACGCTGTATCCGGGCGCGAGCCCGCAGGTGATGACCAGTGCCGTCACGGCGCCGCTGGAACGTCAGTTCGGTCAGATGCCGGGGCTGACCCAGATGGCCTCGACCAGCTCGGGCGGCGCTTCGGTCATCACGCTACGCTTCAGCCTGGAAATCAACATGGACGTGGCCGAGCAGGAAGTGCAGGCCGCCATCAATGGCGCCACCAACCTGTTGCCCACTGACCTGCCTGCGCCACCGGTCTACAACAAGGTCAACCCGGCAGATACGCCTGTACTGACCCTGGCGATCACCTCCAAAACCATGCTGCTGCCCAAGCTTAACGATCTGGTCGACACACGCATGGCGCAGAAGATTTCGCAGATCAGCGGCGTCGGCATGGTCAGCATTGCCGGTGGGCAGCGGCAGGCCGTACGAATCAAGGTCAACCCCGAGGCACTGGCTGCCAACAGCCTGAACCTCGCGGATGTGCGCACACTGATCAGCGCCTCCAACGTCAATCAGCCCAAGGGCAACTTCGACGGTCCGACCCGGGTTTCGATGCTGGATGCGAACGACCAGCTCAAGTCGCCCGAGGAATACGCCAACCTGATTCTGGCCTACAAGGATGGCGCGCCACTGCGCCTGAAGGACGTGGCGCAGATCGTCGACGGTGCCGAGAACGAAAGGCTGGCGGCCTGGGCCAATCGCAATCAGGCCGTCCTGCTGAACATTCAGCGTCAGCCGGGCGCCAACGTCATCGACGTGGTGGACCGGATCAAGACCCTGCTGCCCGGCATCACCGATAACCTGCCGGCCGGACTCGACGTGACGGTGCTGACCGATCGTACCCAGACCATCCGCGCCTCGGTCACCGACGTCCAGCACGAATTGCTGATCGCCATCGTGCTGGTGGTGCTGGTCACGTTCCTGTTCCTGCGTCGCCTGAGCGCGACGATCATTCCGTCGATTGCCGTGCCGTTGTCCCTCGTCGGAACGTTCGGGGTCATGTATCTGGCCGGTTTTTCCATCAATAACCTGACCCTGATGGCGCTGACCATCGCCACCGGTTTTGTGGTGGACGATGCCATCGTCATGCTGGAAAACATTTCGCGCCACATCGAAGAAGGCGAAACGCCTCTGCAGGCCGCGCTGAAAGGGGCAAAACAGATCGGTTTCACTCTGATCTCCCTGACCTTGTCGCTGATCGCGGTGCTGATTCCGCTGTTGTTCATGGCCGATGTGGTAGGGCGCCTGTTCCGTGAGTTCGCCATCACGCTGGCGGTCGCGATCCTGATTTCCCTCTTGGTCTCGCTGACCCTGACGCCGATGATGTGCGCGCGTTTGCTCAAGCGCGAACCCAGGGAAGAGGAGCAAAGCCGTTTCTACCGCGCCAGCGGTGCGTGGATCGACTGGCTTGTCCATGTCTACGGTGGCGGTTTGCGCTGGGTGCTCAAGCACCAACCGCTGACACTGCTGGTGGCCATCGGCACGCTGGGTCTTACGGTGCTGCTTTACATCATCGTGCCCAAGGGCTTTTTCCCGGTGCAGGACACTGGCGTTATCCAGGGCATCTCCGAAGCTCCACAGTCGGTGTCCTTCAAGGCGATGAGCGAGCGCCAACAGGCACTGGCCGATATCATCCTGAAAGATCCATCGGTGGTCAGTCTGTCCTCTTACATTGGTGTGGATGGCGACAATGCCACGCTCAACAGCGGCCGGTTCCTGATCAACCTCAAGCCCCATGGCGAACGCGACCTGACCGCTGCCGAAATCATTCAGCGCATACAGCCGGAAGTCGACAAACTGTCGGACATTCGCCTGTTCATGCAGCCGGTGCAGGACCTGACCATCGAAGATCGCGTCAGCCGGACCCAGTATCAATTCAGCATGTCCTCCCCTGACGCTGAGCTGCTCAGCGAATGGAGTGTCAGGCTGGCAGATGCACTGGCTCAGCGCCCCGAGCTGACGGATGTCGCCAGCGATCTGCAGGACAAGGGTCTTCAGGTGTATCTGGTGATTGACCGGGATGCGGCCAGCCGGGTCGGCGTCAGTGTCGCCAACATCACGGACGCGCTGTATGACGCGTTCGGTCAGCGCCAGATTTCAACCATCTATACCCAGGCCAGTCAGTACCGGGTCGTGCTGCAGTCGGCGTCCGCCAGCGAGCTGGGGCCGGAAGCACTGGAACAGATTCATGTGAAGACCACTGACGGTGCGCAGGTCAAACTGTCGAGCCTGGCGCGGGTCGAGCAGCGTCAGGCGCAGTTGGCCATCGCCCACATCGGGCAGTTCCCGGCGGTCATGATGTCGTTCAATCTGGCGCCGAACATCGCGCTGGGCGAGGCGGTCGAGGTCATCGAGCAGGTGCAGAAGGACATCGGCATGCCGATTGGCGTGCAGACCCAGTTCCAGGGCGCGGCGCAGGCGTTCCAGGCGTCCTTGTCCAGCACGCTGCTGTTGATTCTGGCAGCCGTGGTGACGATGTACATCGTATTGGGCGTGCTGTACGAGAGCTACATTCACCCGATCACCATTCTCTCGACCCTGCCTTCCGCTGCGGTCGGCGCGTTGCTGGCGCTGCTCATCAGCGGTAACGACCTGGGCATGATTGCCATCATCGGCATCATTCTGCTGATCGGTATCGTCAAAAAGAACGCCATCATGATGATCGACTTCGCGCTCGACGCAGAACGCAATCGTGGTGTCGATCCCGAGACGGCGATCTACGAAGCGGCCTTGCTGCGTTTCCGGCCGATCCTGATGACTACTTTGGCAGCGCTGTTCGGCGCCATTCCGTTGATGCTGGCCACCGGTTCCGGCGCAGAACTGCGTCAACCGCTGGGTCTGGTGATGGTCGGCGGCCTGCTGCTGAGCCAGATTCTGACCCTGTTCACCACACCGGTGATCTACCTGTATTTCGACCGGCTGGGTCGCCGATGGAGCCGCAAACCTGACGCCCCGGCCCGATTGGAGAAGGCTGACGCATGAACCTGTCAGCACCCTTCATCCGCCGACCGGTCGCCACCGTTCTGCTGAGCCTGGCAATCATGCTGCTGGGCGCCGTCAGTTTCCGACTGTTGCCGGTGGCGCCTTTGCCGAACATGGATTTCCCGGTCATTGTCGTTTCGGCCAGCCTGCCGGGCGCCAGTCCGGAAATCATGGCGTCGAGCGTTGCCACGCCGCTCGAGCGTTCGCTGGGCACTATTGCCGGGGTCAATACCATGACCAGTAACTCGAGTCAGGGTACGACGCGGGTGATTCTGCAGTTCGATCTGGATCGGGACATCAACGGTGCGGCCCGTGAGGTTCAGGCTGCCATCAACGCATCGCGCAATCTGCTGCCCAGCGGCATGCGCAGCATGCCGACCTACAAGAAGGTCAACCCGTCCCAGGCACCGATCATGGTGCTGTCGCTGACGTCGACCGTGCTGGAAAAAGGCCAACTGTACGATCTGGCGTCCACCATCCTGTCGCAGAGCCTGTCCCAGGTCACGGGCGTGGGTGAAGTGCAGATCGGCGGCAGTTCGCTGCCTGCGGTGCGTATCGAACTGGAGCCGCAGTTGCTTTCCCAGTACGGCATCTCGCTGGACGAGGTGCGCACTGCGATCACCGGCAGTAACGTCAGGCGACCCAAGGGCTCGGTGGAAAACGATCAACACAACTGGCAGGTCCAGGCCAACGATCAGTTGGAAACGGCCAAGGATTACGCGCCGCTGATCATTCGCTATCAGGATGGCGCAACGCTGCGACTCAAGGATGTTGCCAAGGTCAGCGATGCGGTCGAGAACCGCTACAACAGCGGTTTCTTCAATGACGACAGGGCCGTGTTGCTGGTCATCAACCGGCAGGCCGGTGCCAACATCATCGAGACCGTGGCACAGATCAAGGCCCAGTTGCCTGCGTTGCAGGCCGTATTGCCTGCCAGCGTGAAGCTCGACATCGCCATGGATCGTTCCCCGGTGATCACTGCAACCCTGCATGAAGCCGAAATGACCCTGCTGATCGCCGTAGTGCTGGTGGTGCTGGTGGTGTTCCTGTTTCTGGGCAGCTTCCGCGCGTCGCTGATCCCAACCCTGGCGGTACCGGTCTCGCTGGTGGGCACCTTCGCCATCATGTACCTGTGCGGATTTTCCCTGAACAACCTGTCTCTGATGGCGTTGATTCTGGCCACGGGGCTGGTGGTGGACGATGCCATCGTGGTGCTGGAAAACATCTCAAGGCACATTCATAACGGTCTTGACCCCATGAAAGCGGCTTTTCTGGGGGCCAAGGAGGTCGGCTTCACGCTGCTGTCGATGAACGTCTCGCTGGTGGCCGTGTTCGTTTCGATTCTGTTCATGGGCGGTCTGGTCGAAAGCCTGTTCCGCGAGTTTTCCATCACGCTGTCAGTGTCGATCGTCGTCTCGCTGGTCGTTTCCCTGACGCTGACGCCCATGCTCTGCGCCCGTTGGCTGAAGCCGCGTGAGGCGGAGCAGGAGAATGCATTTCAGCGCTGGAGCGAGCGGGTCAATGACCGGATGGTGGCCGGCTACGATCGTTCGCTTGGCTGGGTGCTGCGTCACCCGCGCCTCACGCTGGTGAGCCTGCTGATCACCATCGTGGTCAATATCGCGCTCTACGTCGTAGTGCCCAAGACCTTCCTGCCGCAACAGGACACCGGGCAACTGATGGGCTTCGTTCGCGGAGACGACGGCCTGTCGTTCAAGGTGATGCAGCCAAAGATGGAAATCTTCAGGCGCGCCGTGCTGGCGGACCCGGCAGTACAGAGCGTCGCAGGCTTCATCGGCGGCAGCGGCGGGACCAATAACGCTTTCATGATCGTGCGCCTCAAGCCCATCGGCGAGCGCAAGCTGTCGGCCGAGAAGGTGGTCGAGCGGCTGCGCAAGAACCTGCCGCATGTGCCGGGCGGCCGTCTGTTTCTGGCCCCGGATCAGGACCTGCAGTTGGGCGGCGGGCGCGAACAGACCAGCTCTCAGTATCAGTACATCGTGCAGAGCGGCGATCTGGAAGTCCTGCGCGAGTGGTATCCGAAAATCGTCGCCGCGCTCAAATCGCTGCCGCAGCTCACGGCCATCGACGCGCGTGAAGGGCGAGGGGCGCAGCAGGTCACGCTGATCGTCAATCGCGATACCGCCAAACGGCTGGGCATCGACATGAACATGGTCACCGCGGTGCTGAACAATGCCTACAGCCAGCGTCAGGTTTCCACGATCTACGACAGCCTGAACCAGTATCAGGTGGTGATGGAGGTCAACCCCAAATATGCGCAGGACCCGGTCACCCTTGAGCAGGTGCAGGTCATCACGGCCGACGGGCAGCGAGTGCCGTTGTCGAGCATCGCGCACTATGAACGCAGCCTGGAGAACGACCGCGTCTCTCATGACGGTCAGTTTGCTTCAGAGAACATCTCGTTCGATCTGGCCGAAGGGGTCAGCCTCGATCAGGCCACCGTCGCCATCGAGCGTTCCGTCGCAGCCATCGGCTTGCCTTCGGAGATCATTTCGAAGATGGCCGGGACTGCGAACGCGTTTGCCGCGACCCAGAAAAGCCAGCCCTGGATGATTCTCGGTGCCTTGCTGGCGGTGTACCTGGTGCTGGGGATTCTTTATGAAAGCTATATTCATCCACTGACGATCCTCTCGACCTTGCCGTCGGCGGGTGTGGGCGCCTTGTTGACCATCTATGTGCTGCGCAGTGAATTCAGCCTGATCTCGCTGCTGGGTCTGTTCCTGTTGATCGGCGTGGTCAAGAAGAACGCAATCATGATGATCGATCTGGCGTTGCACCTGGAGCGGGATCAGGGCATGACGCCTCAGGAATCCATCCGCAGCGCATGTCTGCAGCGTTTGCGGCCCATCCTGATGACCACCATGGCCGCCATTCTGGGCGCGCTGCCGTTGTTGCTGAGTACCGCCGAAGGCGCTGAAATGCGTCGGCCGCTGGGCCTTACCATCATTGGCGGTCTGGTGTTCAGTCAGGTGCTGACGCTCTACACCACCCCTGTGGTTTACCTTTATCTCGACCGCCTGCGTCACCGTTTCAGCCGGTGGCGGGGCCGTCGTACCGATGCAGCTCTGGAAACTCCGTTATGACTGATCGCCTCGCCTTCAAACCCAATCACCGATGGCTGGTCAGGCCGCTTGCCATGGGGCTCTGCGTCTTGCTGCTGAGTGCCTGTGCGGTCGGCCCGGATTACCACAAACCGGACATGGCCACACCTGCCAACTTCAAGGCGGCAGCAGGCTGGAAGCAGGCGACACCACGCGATGACGCAATGGCCAGAGGCGCATGGTGGGAGGTCTACGACGACAAGGCGCTCAACGCACTGGTGGAGCGTCTGAACGCCTCCAACCAGACCGTGGCACAGTACGAAGCTCAGTACCGTCAGGCCCAGGCGTTGATTCGCAACTCTCGAGCGGCGTTCTTCCCGACCCTTGACCTCTCCGTGGGCAAGACCCGTTCCAGTCAGGGAACCGGCAGCAGTACCTCGGGAAGCAGCAACCTCAACTCCGGTATTCGCGAAACCCACAGCGCCCAACTGGGTGTCAGTTGGGAGGCAGATGTCTGGGGCAAGCTGCGCCGAGGCCTTGAGGCCGACACGGCCAATGCACAGGCAAGTCTTGCGGATCTGGCGGCCATGCGTCTGAGCCTGCAGTCGGAACTGGTGCAGAACTACCTGCAGTTGCGCGTCATCGACGAGCAGAAGCGCTTGCTGGAAGCCACGGTCGATGCCTATCAGCGCTCATTGACGCTGACCCAGAATCAATACCGTGCCGGTATCTCGGGGCGTGATGCGGTGGCTCAGGCGCAGACCCAGCTGAAAAGTACCCAGGCCGATCTGATCGATCTGGCGTGGCAGCGGGCGCAATTTGAAAACGCCATTGCCGTGCTGATGGGCATGGCGCCAGCGGACTTCAATCTGCAGGCGACCACCTCCATTCCCAAACTGCCGCAGATTCCTGTCGGCTTGCCGTCCCAGTTGCTCGAACGCAGACCCGACATCGCCGCCGCCGAGCGTTCGGTGATGGGTGCCAACGCCAATATCGGTGTGGCGAAGGCGGCTTATTACCCGGACTTCACCCTGAGCATGAGCGGCGGCTATAACAGCAGTACGTTTGCCAACTGGATCAGTTTGCCGAATCGCTTCTGGTCGGTCGGTCCGCAACTTGCCATGACCCTGTTCGACGGTGGGCGACGTTCTGCTGAAGTTGAACGTACCGAAGCCGTCTACGACCAGACCGTTGCCCAGTACCGACAGACCGTGCTCAACGGTTTCCAGGAGGTAGAGAATTACCTCGTTCAGCTCAAGGTCTACGAAGAGGAAGCCGATGTTCGTCAGGAAGCCCTGGTGGCTGCCCGCGACTCCCTGCGCCTGACCAGCAATCAGTACAAGGCCGGTCTTATCGGCTATCTGGATGTGGTCAACGTACAGGCCACGGCACTGAGCAACGAACGCACGGTGCTGAACGTGCTGCAAAGCCGCCTGATCGCCAGTGTGCAGTTGATCGCCGCGCTGGGTGGCGGCTGGGATGCGCAAACGGGTCTGACGTCCCAGGACCATTGACGGTCCAGGCACGACAGGCAGGGGCAGGGCGGCAGCGCGGTCCTGCCTGCAATCGAGCAATGAGATGAATAAAATATTTCTATGAAGCTATTGATTAAGATAATGGCTCAATGCCATATTTTCCGACCGTTCGCCGCGACAAACCTCCCCAACTGCGTACAATAGCGCTCATCAGATCGGCAGGGACGCGCTCTTCGAGTTTCAGGTGCGTTCATGTTGGTCGGCAGCTATACCCCTTCGCTTGTCATGATCTCCGTGTTGATCGCGGTGCTCGCGTCCTATACCGCGCTCGATCTTGCCGGCCGTGTCGCATCGGCCAAAGGCCGCGCGGTCCATTGCTGGATTGCCGGCGGCGCAATTGCCATGGGCATCGGCATCTGGTCCATGCACTTCATCGGCATGCTGGCTTTCGTGCTGCCGTTCAAGCTTGGCTATGACATCCCGCTGACGCTATGCTCGTTGCTGATTGCCATGCTGTCCTCAGGCTTTGCCCTCTGGCTGGTCAACCAGCCGCAGATGCCGGTTCTGCAGTGGGGGCTGGGTGCATTGTTCATGGGGCTGGGCATCAGCGCCATGCACTACACCGGCATGGCGGCCCTGCGCATGCAGCCGGGGATCGACTACGATCCGGGGCTGTTCGGCCTGTCACTGATCGTGGCTGTCAGCGCATCGGGCGCTGCGCTCTGGATCGCATTCCGGCTGCGTCATGGCGCTCCCCGTGTGCATCTGGTCCGCGCAGGGGCGGCGGTCATCATGGGCCTGGCGATTGTCGGCATGCATTACACCGGCATGGCAGCAGCCGGTTTTGCCGAAAGCAGTTTCTGCGGCGCTCTGGGCGATGGGTTGAGCGCTGACGGGCTGGACAAGCTGGTGCTGGTCACCAGTCTTGCGGTCCTGAGCATCGCGCTGGCGGTCTCTGTACTCGATGCGCGGCTCGAAGCGCGTACGACGGTACTGGCCAACTCCCTGATCGAAGCCAATCTGGAGCTCAGGCACCTGGCGCTGCACGACAACCTGACCGGCTTGCCGAACCGGATCCTGCTGACGGATCGTATCGAGCAGGCAATGAAGAATATCAACGAGCGGGGCGGCTGCTTTGCGTTGATGTTTATGGACCTGGATGGCTTCAAACCGGTGAACGATGCCTTTGGGCACCACATCGGCGATCTGTTGCTGCGTGAGGTGGCGTCACGCCTGCGCGGAAGCCTGCATCGGCAGGATACGCTGGCCAGAATTGGCGGCGATGAATTCGTGTTGTTGATCGAACTGGAAGGTCCGGAAGACGCCATGAGTGTCGCAGCGCGACAGGTGAATCTGATTACCCAGCCCTTCGAGATTGGCGATCGCCTGCTGCAAATATCGATGAGCATCGGTATCAGTCTGTATCCCGGCAACGGCCGAACGCAGCATGAGCTGCTGGTCAACGCGGATGCCGCCATGTATCACACCAAGAGCGCCGGCAAAAACGGCTACAGCTTTTTCGATGTCTCGATGAACAGTAACGCCCGTAATCAGTTGCAGTTGTCTCAGGACCTGCGGGCTGCACTCCGGCATCGGCATTTCTGTCTTTATTACCAGCCAAAATTCGATGCGGTCTCGGGGATGCCGACCGGGGCGGAGGCCCTGTTGCGCTGGAACCATCCCGAACAGGGCCTGCTGAGCCCTGCGACCTTTATCGGTCTTGCCGAGAAAACCGGTCTGATCATCCAGATTGGCGAATGGGTACTGGATGAAGCCTGCAGGCAGATGCGCGAATGGTTCGACGAGGGCTACACCCAGTGGCGTATCGCGGTAAACCTCTCGGCTTTGCAGTTCTGCCATGCCGGGCTGGTCAAGACAGTAGCCGACACCCTGGCTCGGCATCAGTTACCGGCCAATTGCCTGACACTGGAAATTACCGAGACCACTGCCATGCATGACGCCGATGCCAGTCTTGCGGTTCTCAAGCAACTGTCGGCGATGGGTGTGGACCTGTCCATCGACGATTTCGGCACCGGTTATTCAAGTCTGATGTACCTGAAGCGTTTGCCAGCCAACGAGATCAAGATCGATCGCGGGTTTGTCCGGGATCTGGAGCACGACAGCGATGACGCGGCCATCGTGTCCGCGATCGTTGCCGTCGGCCAGGCGCTGAATCTACGCATTGTCGCCGAGGGTGTGGAGACCGCCGTACAGCAAAACTTCCTGACTCGGCTGGGCTGCGACGCTCTGCAAGGTTTTCTGCTTGGCCATCCGCTACCGGCGCAGCGATTCATCGAGGATATTCGCAGTGGTCAGGCTCGCCTCCAGGCCCAGTCCGCTGCCAGTGAGGCGGGCGGAAACTGAAACACGGCGATGGCGTCTGATTCCAAACACTGGCAGGATCAGTGCTCACCGCAGGCACGTGCCCGGTGTTCACGGTCAGTTTGAGAAACACAAGAGACCCATCCATGGAAAAAGTTCTCATCATCACGGGAGGCTCCAGGGGGATTGGCGCAGCCACGGCCATTCTTGCTGCGTCTCAGGGCTACCGCATCTGCATCAACTACCTGTCTGATCATGCCGCTGCCGAAAGAACCTGCGCACAGGTCAGGGCTCAGGGCGCCCAGGCCATCACCGTACAGGCGGACGTCAGCAACGAAGACGAAATCATCCGACTGTTCGCCCGTGTCGATGCCGAACTGGGGCGCGTGACGCATCTGGTCAACAACGCCGGTACGCTGGCTCAGGCCTGCCGGGTCGAAGAAATGTCGGAATTTCGCATGCTCAAGATGATGATGAGCAACGTGGTCGGCCCCATGCTTTGCAGCAAGCATGCGTTGCTGCGCATGTCGCCGCACCATGGCGGGCAGGGCGGCAGCATTGTCAATGTGTCCTCGGCTGCGGCCAGACTGGGATCGGCCGGGGAATATGTCGATTACGCTGCGTCCAAAGGCGCGCTGGACACCTTCACCCTCGGCCTTTCCAGGGAAGTGGCGCCGGAGGGTATACGGGTCAATGCGGTCAGACCGGGTTTCATTTTCACAGACTTCCACGCCCTCAGCGGCGACCCGTTCCGCGTGAGCAAGCTTGAAGGCGCGCTGCCGATGGGGCGTGGTGGCACCGCCGAGGAAGTTGCCGAGGCGATTCTGTGGCTGCTGTCGGACAAGGCTTCCTACGCCACCGGTACGTTCATTGATCTGGCGGGCGGTCGCTGACCGGCACTCTGTCACATCGTCGAGGTCAATAATGTCGGTCCTTTTTTCAAGGAGCGACGATGAACGCATGGTGGCAGGAAGTCGTGACAACGCTGCAGTCGGAATTTTCGGACGTTACCGACGCATCACAAATGACACGGGTGGCAGTCCGTCTGACGGTGGCTGCACTGTTGGGCGGTATTCTCGGTTTCGAGCGCGAGAACCGCGGCAAGGCCGCTGGCGTGCGCACCCACATGCTGGTGTCGATGGGCGCAGCGCTGTTCGTTCTGGTGCCACGCCTGGGCGGCGCCGATGACGACGCGTTGAGTCGGGTGATTCAAGGGCTGGTCGCCGGGATCGGTTTTCTGGGCGCTGGAACCATCTTCAAGGAAAACGCGAGAAACGTGGCGCAGGTCAAAGGCCTGACCACGGCTGCCGGGCTGTGGATGACGGCCGCAATCGGCGTGGCGGCGGGGATGGGCCGTGAAATGACCGCTATCCTCAGTACCGTTCTGGCACTCGGTATTCTTCGCTTTGTGCCGTACATCGTCGAGCGGGCTGACCCGTCCAGAGGCAATATTGCCAGGAGGAACGGGTCAGAGGATCCCTAGTCGCGGGCCGGAGACCGATCAGATAATGACTGGCGGCTCCTGAACAGGCTGATCACCGGCAGGCGGGTCGATGACCGGAGGCACTGTCGTCGGAGGCTCCTGTTCAGGCGGTGGTACTTCTGTAGGGGGAACCGGGACGGGAGGGGCATCGATGTTTGGGTCGTACGGTTCCGGTGGCGTTGGAATATTCATGGCTTCAGCCTCCTTGTTGGCCTGTTGGCTTTTCTTCGACTGCCATGCTTTACCGATGATTCAATCCAATCGCAACGCTGGCGTGGGCTGTGGGCATATCGTCTGACGAGGTTGACTTGTCCATTGCTGGGCTATGCTCTGAAACGTCGTCACCCCTCTGCTCAAAACCTTTGAACTTTAGTCACGCAGACCGCTCGGAACCTAAGCAGCCGAATCAGGCGAGTTGTCAGCGCAGGGGGGATTTTGTGCTGCCGTATCGTTAATTTTTCAATTGCATGGAATGCACAGGAGCGTCCCTGGGGCGTGAAGGAGTGATGCTCGATGAATGAACAGTCATACGGCCCGGATTCCCTGGCCTCAGAAGTTCCGCACCCAAGTCGTCCCTTGTCATTGACCCAAGCCCTGCAGTTGCCCCGCATCGTGATCGAAGACACGTTGCCGGTGATCGATGGCGGGTTGTTTGCGGCCAAAGGTATCGTCGGCCAACCGGTGACCGTCACCAGCAAGGTCTACGCAGACGGTCACGACAAGATGGCCGTCAACATTGTCTGGCGCGCTGCAGATGAAGAACACTGGCACAGTGCGCCAATGCGCGAACTGGGCAACGACAGCTGGGTCGGTGAGTTCACGCCGACGTCCGTGGCCCGCTTTGTCTTTCGCCTGGAAGCCTGGATTGATCAGTTCGGCAGCTACCGCTACGAGCTGGAAAAGAAATTCGGTGCGGGCGTGCCCATCGAGCTGGAGCTGGAGGAAGGTCGCATCCACCTCGTTCATGCAGCGGAACGTAGCCAGGATGAGCAACGTCATGCCATCGAGAGTGTGTTGCAGCGTCTGGGCGAGTCGGACAACGACGAGAAGGTTGCCCTGTTGCTGCACAGCGAAACCGCAGGCCTGATGAAACAGGCTGACAATCATGCGTTCCTCAGCCGCAGTGCAGAGTTCCCGCTCGACATTGAGCGTGAGCTGGCCCAGTTCGCCAGTTGGTACGAGCTGTTCCCGCGCTCCATCACCGATGACAAGGCCCGCCATGGCACGTTCAACGACGTGCATTCGCGCCTGCCGATGATTCGTGACATGGGCTTTGATGTCCTTTATTTCCCGCCGATCCATCCGATCGGTCGCGCACACCGCAAAGGCCCCAACAATTCCCTGACCGCAGGCCCCGATGATCCGGGCAGTCCTTACGCCATCGGCAGCGAGGACGGCGGTCATGAGGCGATCCACCCACAACTGGGCAGCCGTGAAGACTTCCGTCGCCTGGTTGCCGCTGCAGCGGATCATGGTCTGGAAATCGCCCTGGATTTCGCCATTCAGTGTTCTCAGGATCACCCGTGGCTCAAGCAGCATCCGGGCTGGTTCTCGTGGCGTCCAGACGGCACCATTCGTTACGCGGAAAACCCGCCGAAGAAATACCAGGACATCGTCAACGTCGACTTCTACGCACCCGACGCCATTCCCGGTCTGTGGCTGGAACTGCGTGACATCGTGCTGGGCTGGGTCGAGGAGGGCGTGAAGATTTTCCGCGTCGACAATCCGCACACCAAGCCGCTGCCGTTCTGGCAATGGATGATCGGTGAAGTGCGCAGCCAGCATCCTGACGTGATGTTCCTCGCTGAAGCCTTTACCAAGCCCGCGATGATGGCCCGCCTGGGCAAGGTGGGTTACTCGCAGAGCTATACCTACTTCACCTGGCGCAACACCAAGGCCGAGCTGTCCGAGTACTTCACCCAGTTGAACGAGGTGCCATGGCGTGATTGCTACCGGCCGAACTTCTTCGTCAACACACCGGACATCAACCCGCGATTCCTGCATGAGTCAGGGCGGCCCGGATTTCTGATCCGTGCGGCACTGGCAACCATGGGCTCGGGGCTGTGGGGCATGTATTCGGGCTTCGAGCTGTGCGAAGCCGCGCCTATCCCCGGCAAGGAAGAATACCTGGACTCCGAGAAGTACGAGATTCGGGTTCGTGACTTCACCGCGCCGGGCAACATCATTGCCGAGATTGCCCAGCTCAACCGTATTCGCCGCCAGAACCCGGCGCTGCAGACCCATCTGGGCCTGAAGCTGTTGAATGCCTGGAACGACAACATCCTGTATTTCGGCAAGCGTTCGACTGATGGCAGCAACTTTGTGCTGGTCGCGGTCAACCTCGACCCGCACAACGTTCAGGAAGCGAACTTCGAATTGCCGCTTTGGGAAATGGGCTTGCCAGACGATGCAGTGACGTCCGGTGAGGATTTGATGACCGGTCACCGCTGGAACTGGTACGGCAAGGTGCAGTGGATGCGCATTGACCCGTCGTATCAACCTTTCGGTATCTGGCGTATCCAGGTCGCACAGTAAAACTGCAAGGAGTCAGCCATGGCAAAAAAGCCCGATGACGCGGCATTCATCAAAGATCCGCTCTGGTACAAGGATGCGGTGATTTATCAGGTGCATGTGAAATCGTTCTACGACTCCAATAACGATGGGATCGGCGATTTCGCGGGCCTGATCGACAAGCTCGACTACATTGCCGCGCTTGGAGTCAACACGATCTGGCTGCTGCCGTTCTACCCATCGCCGCGTCGGGACGATGGCTACGACATTTCCGAATACCGCGACGTGCACAGCGACTACGGCACGATGGCGGACGCCAAGCGTTTCATCGCTCAGGCCCACAAGCGCGGCTTGCGTGTCATCACCGAGCTGGTCATCAACCACACCTCGGATCAGCATCCGTGGTTCCAGAAGGCCCGGCATGCCAAGCGCGGCTCCAAGGCACGTGATTTCTATGTGTGGTCGGATACCGATCAGAAATACGAAGGCACGCGCATTATCTTTCTCGACACCGAGAAGTCCAACTGGACGTGGGATCCGGTGGCAGAGCAGTATTTCTGGCACCGCTTCTATTCGCATCAGCCGGACCTGAATTTCGACAATCCGGCGGTGATGAACGCCGTGCTCGAAGTCATGCGTTTCTGGCTGGATATGGGCATCGACGGTCTGCGTCTGGATGCGATCCCTTATCTGATCGAGCGCGATGGCACCAACAACGAGAACCTGCCGGAGACCCATCAGGTTCTCAAGCGGATTCGGGCCGAGATCGACGCCAATTACCCGGACCGCATGTTGCTGGCGGAAGCGAATCAGTGGCCGGAAGACACCCAGTTGTACTTCGGTGACAGCAAGGGGCCTGACGGCGATGAGTGCCACATGGCCTTTCACTTCCCGTTGATGCCACGCATGTACATGGCGCTGGCGCAGGAAGACCGCTTTCCGATTACCGACATCCTGCGTCAGACCCCGGAAATTCCGGAAAACTGCCAGTGGGCGATTTTCCTGCGCAACCACGATGAACTGACCCTGGAAATGGTCACGGATCGTGAGCGTGACTACCTGTGGAATTACTACGCTGCGGATCGTCGTGCGCGGATCAACCTTGGCATCCGCCGTCGTCTCGCCCCTCTGGTGGAGCGTGATCGTCGTCGGGTCGAGTTGCTGAACAGCATGCTGTTGTCCATGCCGGGCACACCGACCCTCTATTACGGCGACGAGATCGGGATGGGCGACAACATCTATCTCGGCGACCGGGATGGCGTGCGTACGCCGATGCAGTGGTCCATTGATCGCAACGGCGGTTTCTCCCGCGCCGATCCGGCCAGCCTTGTGTTGCCGCCGATCATGGACCCGATGTACGGCTTCCAGTCGGTCAACGTCGAAAGTCAGGAGCGCGATCCGCATTCGCTGCTTAACTGGAATCGCCGCATGCTGGCTGTGCGCAAGCAGCAGAAAGCATTCGGACGCGGCACGCTCAAGATGCTGTCGCCTTCCAATCGCAGGATTCTGGCGTACCTGCGCGAATACACCGGACCCGATGGCCACAGCGAAATCGTGCTGTGCGTGGCCAACGTCTCCAGCGCAGCCCAGGCCGCAGAACTTGAACTGTCGGCCTATGCCGGCACCGTTCCCGTCGAGATGCTGGGTGGCAGCGCATTTCCGCCGATTGGCCAGCTGAGTTATTTGCTCACGCTGCCGCCTTACGGTTTTTACTGGTTTCTATTGGCTTCGGAGAATCAAATGCCCAGTTGGCACGTCGAACCGGCACAAAGCATGCCGGACTTCCCGACCCTGGTGCTCAAGAAGCGTCTGGAGGAGCTGCTCGACGAGCCGCTCCGCAGCACCATGGAAAACACCTCACTGGCGGTCTACATGCCCAAGCGCCGGTGGTTCGCAGGCAAGGACAAGCCCATCGAGCGGGTCAATATTGCCTACGCGGTTCGTTTTGGCGATCCGGCACATCCGGTCCTGCTGAACGAGATCGAAGTTACTGCAGGCGAACAGACCGAACGCTACCAACTGCCGTTCGGCCTGCTGGCGGAAGAGGAAATCAACAGCGCATTGCCCCAGCAACTGGCGCTGGCCAGGGTCCGCCGTGGCCGTCAGGTGGGGTTGATCACCGATGCCTTCACGCTTGAAACTTTCATTCGCGCAGTGATTCAAGGCATGCAGGCCGACACCGTGATCCCTTGCAATGACGGCGAGCTGCGCTTTGAACAAACCGCGCAACTCGCGCCGCTGGGGCTGAACAACGAATCCGAAGTGCGTTACCTGTCGGCCGAGCAGTCCAACAGCTCGGTGGTAGTGGGCAGCGGTCTGGTTCTCAAGATGATCCGTAAAGTCAGCGCCGGTACCCACCCGGAACTGGAAATGGGCGCGTTCCTGACCAATGCAGGCTATCGCAACATCTCGCCGCTGCTGGGCTCTGTGGTCCGCGTAGGGCATGACGGTGAGCCGCATCTGCTGATGATCGCCCAAGGCTATCTGAGCAATCAGGGTGATGCGTGGGAGTGGACCCAGAACAATCTGGAGCGCGCCGTTCGTGATGAGCTGGCACATGGTGTTTCCGAGCAGGAGCAGCACTACAACGCGCTGCTTGAATTGGCCGATTTCTCTCGCAGCCTGGGGCAGCGTTTGGGTGAGATGCATCAGATTCTGGCCGCAGCGACCGACAACCCGGATTTCGCCGTGGAAGTGACCCGCCAGGAAGATGGCGACGCCTCGGCAAAAAGCGTGGTGGCTCAGTTGGATCGAGCCTTGCAACTGCTTGAGCAGCGCAAAGACGACCTCGGTGCCGATGATCAGCAACTGGTGGACGATCTGGTCGCCCAGCGTAAGGCCATCGCGCAGCATGTTGCGCGTCTCGCCAAGCGCTCGGTAGGCGGTCTGCGCATCCGCGTCCATGGGGACTTGCACCTGGGTCAGGTGCTGGTCGTCAAGGGTGACGCGTACCTGATCGACTTCGAGGGCGAGCCTGCGCGTGCGTTGAGCGAGCGTCGCGCCAAGCACAGCCCGTTCAAGGATGTCAGTGGTGTGCTGCGCTCGTTCGACTACGCTGCCGCCATGGCCGTGCGCAGCGCGCAAAGCGTGGACACTTCCGAGGAGGCTGCTGCCGCCCGCAAACGCGTTGCCAGTACGTATTTGTCCCAGGCCCGTGAAGCGTTCATCGAAGGTTATCGCGCAGCGACCACCGAGATGGCCCACACCTGGAAAGATTCAAACGGGGAGGACGCCGCGCTGGAACTGTTCACCCTGGAAAAAACCGCTTATGAAGTAATCTACGAAGCCGAGAATCGCCCGACCTGGCTGGCTGTGCCGCTGCAAGGCTTGCGTGGATTGCTGCACCTGTCTGATGGAGAGCCAACATGAATGCACCTGACAAAACCGGTATGCGTCGCCAGGCGATGCCCGCCGCAGTGGACATGGATGCGTTGATCCGTGCTGAACATCGTGACCCTTTTTCGATTCTCGGCCCGCATGGCGATGGTGGCAGCGGGCAGTTCGTCCGCGCCTACCTGCCAGGCGCCCTGAGTGTGCGTCTGCTCGCGCCGGATGACGGGCGCGAACTGGGCGAGCTTGAGATGAGCGAAGTCCCGGGTTTCTTCATCGGTCATCTTGAACACGCTCAGCCCTACCAGTTGAAAATCAACTGGGCAGGCGGCGAACAGATCACCGAAGACCCTTACAGCTATGGCCCGTTGCTCGGCGAAATGGACCTGTATCTGTTTGCCGAAGGCAATCATCGCGACCTGAGCAGTTGCCTGGGTGCGCAGGTGACCAACGTCGGTGGCGTGGACGGTGTGCGTTTTGCCGTCTGGGCACCGAATGCCCGGCGCGTCTCGGTGGTCGGCAGTTTCAACAACTGGGACGGCCGTCGTCACCCGATGCGTCTGCGTCACCCGACCGGTGTCTGGGAAATTTTCGTCCCGCGCCTGCAACCGGGCGAAGTCTACAAGTACGAGATTCTCGGCCCTCACGGCATTCTGCCGCTCAAGTGCGACCCGATGGCGCTGTCCACGACGCTGCCGCCGGATACGGCCTCCAAGGTGTCCGCACCGCTGCATTTCAACTGGAACGACAACCATTGGATGGAGACGCGGGCCAGCCTTCACGACGTGAGCGCGCCATTGTCGATCTATGAACTGCACGCCGGTTCGTGGCAGATGGAGCAGAACGAGGAAGGCGAGTGGCGTCAATACAACTGGCGTGAGCTGGCAGACCGTCTGATCCCGTACATCAAGGAACTGGGTTTTACCCACATCGAGCTGATGCCGATCATGGAGCACCCGTTTGGTGGTTCGTGGGGCTATCAACTGCTTGCCCAGTTCGCACCGACTGCACGCTACGGCTCGCCTGAAGATTTCGCGGCGTTTGTCGACGCCTGTCACCAGGCGGGCATTGGTGTGATTCTGGACTGGGTGCCTGCGCATTTCCCGACCGACACGCACGGTCTGGCTCAGTTCGATGGCACTGCCTTGTATGAATACGCCGACCCCAAGGAAGGCTTCCATCAGGACTGGGACACGCTGATCTACAACCTGGGCCGCACCGAGGTTCACGGCTTCATGCTGGCGTCGGCGCTGCACTGGCTCAAGCATTACCACATCGACGGCCTGCGCGTGGATGCGGTCGCTTCGATGCTATACCGCGACTATTCCCGCAAGGCGGGTGAGTGGGTGCCGAACCGGTTTGGCGGTCGCGAGAACCTCGAAGCAATCGATTTCCTGCGCCACCTCAATGACGTCGTCGCGCTGGAAGCGCCGGGCACCATGGTCATCGCCGAAGAGTCCACGGCGTGGCCGGGTGTCAGCCAACCGACCCAACAGGGCGGTCTGGGCTTCAACTACAAGTGGAACATGGGCTGGATGCATGATTCGCTGCACTACATGGAACAGGACCCGATCCATCGTGAGCACCATCATGGCGAATTGAGCTTTGGTCTGATGTACGCATGGTCCGAACGCTTCATCCTGCCGATTTCCCACGACGAAGTGGTACACGGCAAGCACTCGCTGATCGACAAGATGCCCGGTGATCGCTGGCAGAAATTTGCCAACCTGCGCGCCTACCTGACATTCATGTGGACCCACCCCGGCAAGAAGCTGCTGTTCATGGGCTGCGAGTTCGGCCAGTGGCGCGAGTGGAACCACGACGAGCAACTGGACTGGTACCTGCTGCAGTACGCGGATCATATCGGCGTGAAGAAGCTGGTCAGCGACCTGAACCGTATCTACCGCGAAGAAAAGGCCCTGCACGAACGTGATGCAGAGCCGATGGGATTCCAGTGGCTGATCGGTGACGACAAGACCAACAGCGTGTATGCCTACTTGCGCTGGAGCAAGGAAGGCGAGCCGTTGCTGGTGGTCGCCAACATGACGCCGGTTCCGCGCATGGACTACCGCATCGGTGTGCCGTTCGATGGCAAATGGGTCGAACTGCTCAACAGCGATGCCGAAATGTATGCAGGTTCCAACATCGGCAATGGCGGAGGGGTAGTGGCTGATGATCAGCAGGCACACGGACAGCCTGTGTCGCTGAGTCTGAATCTGCCACCGTTGGCGGTGCTGATTCTCAAGCCTGTGGGACGTCAGGACTGAAAGTAGTGCCCTGTCGTGGGTCATAGGGCATGTGGGAGGCGGCTTGCCGGCGATGCGTTCTGTCAGTCGACTTTTCTTGACTGGCTTTACGCAATCGCCGATAAGCCGCCTTCTTCTTTCAAAGGTTTTGTGCGGCAGGGCGCTGGCTGCAACTCGGTTACCAACTCAGCCTGATCCCGACGCTGAAGCCCGTTTGTTGTGTGTCACTTCCGCTCAGCTCCCGCCTGTGATCCGCGCTCAGGTAAACACCCAGGTTTTCAGATGGCTGTGCTACCAATCCGGCACCCAGACTCGCGGTTTTTGAATCATGTTCTGTTCTGATCCTGTCGACACTTTGATAAATAACAGTGTCGTGGCCATTGGCGTCGCGCCAGAGATCGGTCCTCATATAGGGCTCTACGGGCACTCCCCAGGGGCTGTAACGACCCTTTAACCGTATGCCCAAACGCCCCGTGTTTCGGGACGGGCTATCAAATTCGAGAGAGGATATCCCGTCGTGCCGATCGTCCAGATCGACACGCTGGTGAATGACCTGTACCTGCGGTTCTGCCACCCAGTTGGCGCCAACAGGCAAGGGATAACCGGCCTCAATCGACAGACTTACTACGTGACCGTCGATATCAACGCGCACGCCACGCTCGGAGCGGCTTGAGCCGTCGAGGCGGGTGCCCATCGCCACAGCGTCCACATAGCCTTGACGGGGACCGATCAGCGTCCAGTACGCGCCGATGCTGTCGCCGCGAAGGCTCAATCGGCCGGTACGAGTGTCCTCGAATCCGCCCGCGAAGCCCTTGATGCGTCCTTTCAGGCGATTGTTCGCCACGAAGATGCCGACCCGCTGGATCG
>Ga0265798_10001391_pt1 | contig 37788 bp, 35 predicted proteins | sample P3T30metagenome_FD_192430 | JGI IMG/M metagenome (GOLD analysis project Ga0265798, IMG submission 192430) | Plant litter microbial communities from East Loma Ridge, Irvine, California - P3 T30 | ecosystem: Environmental > Terrestrial > Plant litter > Unclassified | place: USA: California...
AGCCGATCTCGTCATGGAGCCGGGAAGCAAGTGGCCCCGTCCAGAACAGGCCAGCCTGAACGATGCTTTCAATATAGGTCACCTTGTCGTCCGACCGGACGAAATTGGCAAAGGCGCTCAGGCCGCGGCCAGTGTCGCCCGACTCGCCTCGGCTGCCGGTAAGTTGCTGTTGCGCCATAAGATAATAGCTCGAGGCCTGGTGCAGCACGCGAGGTGCTCCGCCCGTTACGCCGATCGGCATACGGGTCCGATCGAGATAGACGTCGTCGAAGTTGCCGGTGTTGCGCCACACGCCGACACGATAGGTGCCCGGTCGGTCGTTGATCGTCGGTTTCCACGCGATCTCGCCAACCGCGAAATGGCCGGTGACGTCGCCTGGGTTGCCCAAATTCAGGCCGTTGCTCGGAAGGCCAAGCGTGGGATTGACCTGATAGATCGAGGCTTGCACCTCGAACTGCTTGCCGATCTTCGCATGACCGGAGAATCCCCATTGGCTTACGGGCCAGGTGTACCAATTGGGTGTGATATAGCCCGGCACGGTACCGCAGAATGTCAGGTTCTGAAATTGGCACGTGAACGGAAAGATGTCGCCGCTTTCCGGCATCCGTCCGACCTTCAGCGTGACACGATCGTTCAGTAGCTGTTGCTGGTAATAGAATTCGACGATCCGCGGTCGGGTGCCGCCGCCGAAGACTTCTTGCGGGTTGAGCAGAGTGTTGAGACCGGCAATGTCGTTAAGGCTGGGGCCGTTACGGTCGATCACCGTCGCCTTGAAGCTGCCGCCCTTGATCCCGATGATACGGGCTAGGTTCAAATCTGCAGCGAACATCCATTGGTCGACATGGGTAACGTCGTTGCGCTGCCCCCCCTGGACGTTGCCCGCCAGTTCACTGGTGAGGCTTCCGGTAAGGTCGATCCCAGCGTCGTGCAGGTCGGTGCGCACTCCGCCGGGATCCCCAAGCAGGAACGCGTCGGTCTTGTAGTCGTCTACAGACTGGGCCTGCGCCGTGCTCGATGCGCATGCGGCAAGAGTGAGCGCGGTGATCGAGAACAGCGCGCGGCACTTCGCCGCGGTCGCAGTCCGTCTGCCTGGCCGCCGCTGCCGCCGGTACGGGATGAGTGCCATGGTGCTTGTCCTGAAGACTGGCGGTTGGGATTCGGCGTAGATCAACCGAGATAGCGGATGCGGAAGGCGTCGATTGCGACGGCGATGAAGATCATGACGCCACCAATCATCCCGACGTAGAAGGACGGCACGGACACGATCGCCAAGCCTACCTGGATAACGGTGAGCAGCAGCACCCCCCCAAGCACGCCGGCGACCGTGCCGCGTCCGCCGAACACCGATACCCCGCCGATGATCGGCGCGGCGATCGCGTAGAGCAGATAACTGGAACCCTGGTTTGACGTGACTGCCATCTGCCACGACGCCAGGAGAAAGCCCGCGATCCCCGCAAGAAAGCCGGAGATCGTGTAGGCGGCGATCTTGATCCGATCCACCCGGATCCCGGCCGCGGCCGAGGCAAGCGGGTTTCCGCCCACGGCATAGATGCTGCGGCCTAGGACGGTGCGCGTCAGGACGACCCCGATTGCGCAGAGCGCAACCACGAAGACCACCGGCATGACAGGCCATCCCGCAACCGTTGCTTGACCAATCCAGACATAAGCGTCGGAGAGGTTGATCAGCGTCTTGCCCTGCGTGGTCGCGAGCAGCGCGCCCTCGAGGATGATCATCATCGCCAGCGTTTCGATCAGCGAAACCATGCGCAGCCGGGTGATGCAGACGCCGTTGAAAAAGCCGATCAGGGTGGCGACCGCGACCCCGGCGGCCATCGCCAGGAACCATGGCAGCCCGATCGAAAATGCCATTACCCCGATCGCGGCGGAAAATCCGGCATTTGCGGGGATCGACAGATCAATCTCGGCGACCATCAGGGGCAGCGCGATAGCGAGGCCGAGCATCCCGAGCACGGTCGCCTGGACCATGATGTTCTGCAAGTTGACGATGGTCATGAAGAACGGATTGAGCATCGCAAAGATGATCACCAGCGCGACCAGCCAGATCAGCACGATATGGTGGAGGATCCATCCCACCCTGGTGCTTCGACGTGCGGCGCGGCGCGGCGGGCTGGGGGCCGCAGCGGCGGCCGGAAGTGTTGTGTCTGTCATGCTGATATTCTCCGGTCGGCTTGGCATAATCAGGCTTGGCTGCTGCCGCGCAGTCGGGCCAAGGTGAGCTCGGCGCCGCGTAGCGTCTCGTGGATGCCCCCGTTTTCAAAGACGCAGACGCGATCTGCGACGCGGATCAACTCGTCCGTGTCGGACGAGATTAGGATCACCGCCACGCCGTCGCCCGTCAGCGCGTCGAGGATGCGCAGGACGTCCTGCTTGACCGCGATGTCGATGCCGCGGGTCGGTTCGTCGACGACGAGCACGCGCGGCTTCGTCGCCAGCACCCGGCCGAGGCACACTTTCTGCTGGTTGCCGCCACTCAGCGTATCGACGGCTTGCGTCGGCCCCGGCGACTTGATGTCCATCGCCCTGAAATATTGGTCGATCACCGCGTCTTCCGCGGCTTGGTCGACGAACCCATTGCGGCTGCGCGCGCCGAGCGAGGACAGCGCTATATTGTCGCCTATCGACAGTGGACCGACCGCGCCGTCACGCCGCCGGTCGTCCGAAAGAAAGGCGATGCCTTGGTCGAGCGCATCGCGCGGGCTCGTCGGCAGGCCCTGGGGTGCGCCGCCGGCCAGCGTCATTGTTCCTGCGGCCGGCAGGATGCCGAACATCGCGCGGCCGAGCTCTTTCGCCCCGGCCCCCGGCAGCCCAGTGAAGCCGACGATTTCGCCCGCTGCCAGATCGAAGGCTGCGACGTGCAACGCGGTTGCCGAGACGTCGCGCAGGCGTAGAGCCAGGGGGCCATCCTGCCGTGCCGCGGCAGCATCGCGGTCGCGTGCGAAGAGCGTGACTTCGTGGCCGATCACTAGCTCGGTGAGCTGCTCGGACGTCATGCCCTCGATCGTGTCCGCGCCGCCTGCAACGCGGCCGTCGCGCAGAACCGACACCGCGTCACAGATATCCAGGATCTCGTCGTTATAATGCGAAATGAAGATGAAGGTGGCGCCGCCGTCGCGCAGGCGCGTCATGAAGGCAAACAAGGCCTTGCGATCCTCAACCGTCAGCGAGGCGGTAGGCTCATCGAGAATGATGACTTTGCCGCCCGAAAACATCGCGCGTAGGATGTTCAGCTTTCGCCGCGCGACCGCGTCGAGACGGCCGGCCGGCGCGTCCGGGTTGATCCCAGTGTCCGCCAGCATTTCCACCGCCTGCCGGGCGAGCGCGGTGCGATCGATGAACACGCCGCGCTTGGGCCAGAGGCCCATCATCAAATTTTCGGCGACCGACATGTTGTCGACAATCATCGGCTCCTGATGAACCAGGAAGACGCCCGCTTTCTCCATTGTCTTGATGTCGACATGGTCGAGGGGACGACCGTCCATGACGATATGCCCGGAGGTCGGCGCCCGTTGTCCGGAGATGATCCCCACCAGCGTCGACTTGCCGGCGCCGTTCTCGCCGAGCAAACCGTGGATCGTGCCGCGACGGATCGCGATGCAAACATCCTCCAGCGCGCGAACGGGCCCATAGCTTTTCGAGATGTGATCAACCCGCAACACGATGTCGTCCGACATCGTCGTCTGCTTGCTTTGTGCTTCCAGTGCCGGCATGCCCGCTCCTCTGTCCTGCGTCCGCATCTGCGGCGTCAACTGTAGGCGATGCCCCACTTCTTCACCGCAACGGTCCCCCATTGTCGGGGGTCCTGGACGTTGTTCGCGTCGACGACGAAGGGGGGGATGATGAGGGTCGGCCCGGTCTTGCCAGCTACGATGTTGCCGGTTTCCCAGACATACCGGTCATTGCTGTAGGTCCCGAGCGGGACTGGCTGGCCGCGCAGCGAATGTTTGGTCAGCAGCTCCACGGCAATTTCGCCGTAGGCGATGGGATCCTGCGAGATGCAGGCGTCCATATATCCGTGGGCAATCCAGTCGATCGCAACCGGCTCGCAGTCGATATTGACGAAGATGACATGGCCGGGCTCGTCCACTGTCGTCCACCGACCTCGTTGCTGCAGCGCGGTCGCAATGCCGCGCGCGGGGGAATCTGACGGCGCGTGAACCGCATCGAGCTGCGGATACTCCGACAGGGTCGACAGCGTGACCGACAGCATCTTCTCAAGCTGCCCGTCGGTCGGACGCGTGAGATAATTGATCTCGGGATAGCGCGCGAACACTGAGTCCATCCCTTCCTTACGCAGGCGCCACGCCACCGACGACAATGCCCCGTAGCAGTTGAGCACGGTCCCCTTGGGTTTGCCGTAACGCTTGACTAGCCGCGCCACGATCTCCTCCGCCGCCATGACCCCGCCGAGGCGGTTGTCGAAACTAACAGTGATCGCGACCTCGCCGCCGTCAGCCGGCGTGTCTATGATCGCTACCGGGATGTTCTTGCGGTTGCAGCGGCGGATCCCGCTGATAATCGCCTGGCTGTCGATCGGATCACTGATTATCGCGGCGGGTTCGACGAGCATCAAGCTCTGCCACTGTTCAAGCTGACTTGTGTTCTCCGAATTCGCATTAGTCGCACGAAAATCACCATGTTGATTGGCGACTGCGCGTCTTACCGCTTCTTCTTCTATTACGAAGAAGTAGTAGTCCAAGCTCTTATTGGAAAAGGGAATGAAACGCCGGTCTTTGTCTACGCTGGCGCATCCCGCTAGCGACACCATGCCGAGCCCTAAGCCACCAGCAAGTAAAGTACGCCGCCCATATAAGATGGGTTCGTCCACGAGCCTCTCCATTTTATTATAAGCGTAGTTTTACTATGCTACAGGGATATGGTCAAGAGGTTTTCTGGACTGCCGCTCCATCAAAATACGATAAAAAATTACGTCAACCTGAGTTAATGGGCGTCTAGCTTGGAAGGTCGGTCGTAGGCCGTGGCCTTACGAACCACAATGCCTCGGAGTAAAACTACCTCATAACGACGCGCGATGTTCCATCGAAGCAGCCGATGACCATGCCAATGGCCTCGCGCGTGAACAGCCCGTTCTCGACAACGCCCGGAATTTGATTGAGCGCAATTTCCAGTCCCGTCGGATCGGGAACCACGGAACATGCGCAGTCGAGGATGAAATTCCCGCTATCAGTGACCACCGGCGCGCCAGCGGCCTCCCGCCGCGTTATGTTGGCAGACAAAATGCCGTACGCCGCGAGCGTGTCGGCGACCAGCCGTTGGGTCTGCTTCCATCCAAACTGAACCACTTCGATCGGCAAAGGAAACACGCCGAGCGTGTCGACGATCTTGGACTCGTCGCAGATGCAGATCATCCGCTTGGAGGCGTGGGCGATGATTTTCTCCCACAACAGGCATGCACCACCGCCCTTGATCATGTTAAACTGACGATCGACCTCATCCGGACCGTCGATAGTGAGATCGATCTCATCAATGTCGTTCGGGTCGGTGATCGCAATTCCGACCTCATGCGCCACGTCGATCGTCGATTGCGATGTGGCGGTGCAGACAAGCTGTAACCCCCCAGCGACGTGCTTCCCCAATTCGCGGACAAAGAGATGCGAAGTGGTGCCCGAGCCGAGGCCCAACGTCATGCCGTCGCGGACGAACTCTTCGATCACGCGTTGTCCGGCAACTTTCTTGGCTTCGTCTTGGCGGCTCATACGTAGCACTCCTTCTGGCCGGCGCGCACGCGCTGGCGATTCGTATCTAAGGCGGTACAGAGCGGGGTCGCATCGGGGCGGCCGACTGTGCGTTGGGTAGAGAGACGGGCCTGGCGCTTCAGACCTTCTCGGTTTGCCAGGAGTCGAGCGCCGGCAACTGGTCGGGAAATTCGCTGCCGTTCTTCATCGCGATTGCGGTGACGAGCATGTTGATGACGAGGTGATGGTTGAGCCGGGACGCAAGCGGCGTCATCACTTCGGTGTGATCGTAAGGCTGTACGCCCACGGTGACGTCCGATACGACCGCCAAGGGGCTGTCTGCGGCCGCGACTGACACCACGCTGGCCCCTCTTGCAGATACCGTCTTTGCAATCTCCACAGTCTGCCGCGTGTGGCCCGATTGCGAAAAGATCAGTGACACTTCGCCGGGGCGCGCGGTTTCGGCGTGGATGCGCTGCGTTTTGGGTCCTAGCAGCGCCTGACAACGCAGCCCCAAGCGTTGGAACTTGTGCTCGGCGTCGAGCGCGGTCACTTCGGAGATGCCGGTGGCGTAGATGCCGATCCATGTCGCGGTATGCATCGTTTCTGCCGCGCGAGCGATCTGTGCCGGATCTAGATCCTCGAGGAGACGCTGAATCGCGTTGAGCGAGTTGCGACACGTCTTGCGGACGACATTGTCGACACTGTCGTCTGAAGTGATCTGTTCGTAGTCGAAGGGCGCGGACGGCACGAGGCTTTGTGCCAGATACAGTTTGAAGTCTTGATACCCTTCGAAGCCCAGTCGTCGGCAGAAGCGCATAATCGTTGGGTCGCTCGTCCCGCATGCTTCGGACAGACGCGCCATGCTCATGTGGATGACCTCGGAAGGGGCCGTCCGTACCACGTCCGCGACCCTGCGCTCCGCAGATCCCATGTCCGGCAATTCGTCTAGGATACGCTGCAGCAAGCTGATGGTCATCGATGGGCTCCATGCTACGGGCTACCTTCGCGATCCGACGCTGGGATCGGCGGGTAGGAGATCGGCAAGCCGACTTAGGCGCTGCGATTGCGCAACCGCAACACTTTCGCCTCCACCCCACGGAACGACGAAGAAGGGAACCTCTGCCCCTTCTGCCGTCAGCCGGTCGACATTGGTGTCGCCAACATAGGCCCAGCTGTTTGGGGCGAGCTTCATTTTCTCGCTGACCGCCAACAGATGGCCAGGGTCGGGTTTGCACGTGGGGACGACATCCGCGCCTAGCACCGCATCGAAGAACGTATCGAGCTCGAGTGTTTCAAGAACGCGCAACGTGATGGTATGTGTCTTGTTCGTACAGATACCAAGCCGTTTGCCAGCCGCTTGCAGCGCGCGCAGATCTTCTCGCACGTGCGGGAAGATGCGGGTCCGCGATGCCGGATCCGCCATATAGGCTTCGATATAGGTTTGATGCGCGCGCTGGATCAAGGCCTCGTCGGCACGCAAGCCATGGTCGTCGAGTATGTCTCGGATCAGGCGCAGCGGACCGTTGCCGATAAACCCCTCGACATAAGCGGGGTCGAGCTGGGGCCAGCCATTGACCGCAAACCCGGCATTGATCGCGGCGGTGATGTCGGGCGCACTGTCGATTAAGGTTCCGTCGAGGTCGAAAATGAAGGCCGAATAGTTAGTCATCAATGTCCCTCTCCCTGATTGGCAATGTTGGCGACTTCGAGCTCGGCGAGTTGCGCGAAGCTGTCCTGAAGGGCAGGGTAGAGCGTCTTGTAGATCACATGGGCGCGGTGCTGGGTGGCGGCGCCCTTTACTTGGGGCGTGTTGCGCGTCAGCGGACGGCAATGCGCCGTGGCGGCGACGGCGTCCGCCCAGATCCCGACGGCCAGCCCGGCGACCAGCGCCGCGCCGAACGCTGCGCCCTCCGCAGCACCCTCGGTGGTGATAACCTCGCAGCCGAACAGGTCCGCCTGGATCTGCCTCCACAGCTCGGATCGTGCCCCGCCGCCCGAGGCTTTGATGACGGTGCCGTCAATACCAAGCGGGCGCATCACCGCATGCATAGTCCCGAGCGCATGCGTCACCCCTTCCATTACTGCGCGGGCCATGTCGCTGCGGCGGTGCCGGCCGGTCAGCCCAATGAACGCGCCACGCGCTGTTGGGTCGGGATAGGGACACCGTTCGCCGTTAAGGTAAGGCAAGAACAAGAGCCCGCGCGCCCCGGCGGGACTTGTGGCCGCCTCCGCCACGATAGCAGCAAAATCGGGTGCGGCATCGGCCGCTGCGGCATAGAACGCCTCGTGCAGCCATACCATCGCACCGCCGGCGTTGAGTGACACGCCCATGCAGTGCCAGCGATGCGGCAGCACGTTGCAGAACATCTGGAGCCGTCCGCCGGGATTGTCACGCGGGCTGTCGATCGCGGCGGCAAGAATGCCGCCGGTGCCGATCGTTGTCTGCAGTTCGCCGGGCGCAATAACGCCGGATCCAAACGTCTGGACCACGCTGTCGCCGCCCCCGCCTGCGACCGGAACGCCCTCCGGCAGGCCGAACAGCGCGGCGCCACTGCGTGAAACCCGTCCGCTAATCTCCTGCGACTCGGGCGCCCGGGGCAGGAGCGCGGGATCTATCCCACTGGCTTCGATCACGTCCGTCGCCCATACACGCTCGCGAGTGTCGAAGAAGCCAGTGCCGGATGCGTCCGACACCTCGCTCGCGACCTCTCCCGTCAGTACCAGGCGCAGATAGTCCTTCGGATTGAGCGCGACCGCCATCTGGGCGTAGAGATCCGGTTCGTGGCGCTGCATCCAGAGGATCTTGCCGCCGGTATAGCCGACCAGCATGCGGTTATTGGTCCGCGCCAGCAAGGCCTCCTCGCCACCGGCGGCGACGACGATCGCCTCGCTCTCCGCGTGGGAGCGTTGATCGTTCCACAGGATTGCGGGACGCAGCACGCGATGCGCCGCATCAAGCGGCGTGAGGCCATGCATCTGACCTGACAGGCCGATGCACAGGATTTCGACCAAGCCAGCGCGTTCGAGCACCCGCGCGACTGCGGCGCGCGCGCCTTCGATCCACAAGGCCGGATCCTGCTCGGTCCAGCCGGGGCGGGGGGTGGCAAGCGGATAGCTCGCGTCGGCGGATGCGAGGACGCGTCCCTGCAGATCGAGCAGCAGGGCCTTGCACGCAGAGGTGCCGATATCGATGCCGAGCAGCGCGGACGTCACGTTACGCCCCGACGCCGTGGAACAGCCGGACATGCTTTAAATTGAAATATTCGAGCAACCCCTCACGGCCATGTTCATAGCCAATGCCGCTCTGCTTGCGGCCCCCATACGGGGCGTTCATGATGCCGGCATCGACGGTGTTGATCGCTACGTTGCCGCAATCCAGCTCAGCCGACAGCCGGTGGATCTCGGTCAGGTCGCGGGCATAGGCATACGCCGAGAGGCCGTAGGACGTTTCGTTTGCCAGCGTGATCGCCTCGTCCAGCGTGGCGAACGACGCAACGCCGACCAGCGGCCCGAAGGTCTCCTCGGTCATCACCCGCATCGCATGGGTGCAATCCGCGAGCACGGTGGGTCGAAAGAAATGCCCGTTGGCGAACTGCGCCCCCTCGGGCGCCGCGCCCCCGGCGACGAGCCGGGCGTTACGCTCTAGCGCATCGTGCAAATGCGCCTTGGTCTTCGACAGCGGTTCCGCCGACGCCATCGCGCCGACATCGGCGTCCGGCCGTTCCATACCGTCGCCGATCGTCAGCGCGTCGGCCGCTGTGCCCAGCCGCGTAACGAAGTCCGCGTAGACCGCTTCGGCGACGTAGATCCGATTGATCGCGATGCAGATCTGGCCCATGTTGCGGAAACTGCGCCGGGTCGCGCCCGCGACCGCCGCCGCGATGTCCGCGCTTTCGGTCACGATCATTGGGCAGTTGCCCCCGAGCTCAAGCGTCATGCGCTTGACGCTCGGGCAGCTCCGCTGAATGTGCAGGCCGACCGCGCTGGAGCCGGTAAATGCGATCTTGTCGACCTGCGGATGCTCGACCAGCGCCTGTCCCACTGACCGCCCCAGGCCGGTCACGACGTTGACCACCCCCGCCGGAATGCCCGCCTCCGCGACCTTGGCGGCGATCGCTAGGGCGGTGAAGGGGGTTAATTCGGCCGGCTTGATCACGATCGTGCAGCCCGCCGCGAGGCTCGCGCACAACTTCCAGCCAACCAGCTCGGCCGGATAGTTCCACGGCGTAATCGCCGCGACCACCCCAATGGGCTCGCGGACTACCAGGCTCTGGAATCCGGGCCGGTCGTTAGGCACGATTTCACCGTGAACGCGGGTAGCCTCCTCCGCATAGAAGTGGCACGCCTCCGCGAGCTTTTCTATCTCCCCTTTCGCCTCGTTACGCGGCTTGCCCTGTTCCGCCGTCATGATGGCGGCCATCGCGTCCGCGTCGGCGGCGATGAGATCGCCGAGGCGGTGAAGCGCATCGGCTCGCGTGCGCGGCACTGCGGACGCCCAGGCGGGAAACGCGCGCCGCGCCGCCGTCACCGCATCATTGACCTCCTCTAGGGTGGCGTCGGCGACCTGCCCGATTGTCGCGCCGGTCGCAGGATTTTCAACGTCGATCGTCGGGCCGCTGCCGGCGCGCCAAGCGCCATCGATGAACATCTGCTTCGTCCATTTAGAAACCAGCGACGAGGGATGCCAGTCAGGCATAGCCGACCTTCCTTCCAGTTCGAGAGCATTGTAAATCTATAGCAATACTACATATCAACCACGCGCCGCGCAACCTGCGTTTTGCCAGCGCCGCCGCCAGCAATGCCTGTAATCCGCTCAACGCCTCGATATTACTGGTGGAAACGGCGATCAGGTCGAGCCCCGCTGGTGTTGACGGTTCCGCTCGTTATCGCGTAGTGATACTATATAATGATGAAAAGGATTATGCAGATGCTACCGGAATTTGAAGGGGCTAAGCTTGTCGGCCGGGTGTGGCGCGCGGATCGGGGGCCGTGTGTCGTCATTGTGCGGGACGGAATCGTCCTCGACGTCACGCATTCGTTCGCCTCGGTCGCCGACCTGCTCGACCAAGATCCTGCCGCACTGTTCGATCGCCTGACGGGCGAAGCAATCGGCCGACCGGAGGATCTGGTACTCGACTCGGGGTCGATGCACGCCGGCGCCGGGCGGGATTTCCTGTTGGCGCCGTGTGACTTCCAAGCGCTGAAGGCATGCGGCGTGACTTTCGCACGAAGTATGGTGGAGCGCGTGATCGACGAGCGGACCTCGGGCGATCCGTCGCGCGCAGACGCGCTGCGCGCGCGCATCGGAGCGCTGATCGGCGGCACGCTGTCCAATATCGAAGCAGGGTCGCCCCGCGCCGAAGAGGTGAAGGTGACCCTGATCGAAGAAGGGCTGTGGTCGCAGTATCTCGAGGTTGGCATCGGTCCGGATGCGGAGGTGTTCACTAAGTCACAGCCGATGGCGGCGGTTGGGCATGGTGCCGTTATCGGTATTAATCGGATCTCCAAGTGGAACAATCCTGAGCCAGAAGTGGTACTCGCGGTCGACAATGCTGGCAACATCCGCGGTGCGACGCTTGGAAACGACGTGAACCTGCGTGACGTCGAAGGGCGATCGGCGCTGTTGCTGGGCAAGGCCAAGGATAATAACGCGTCCTGCGCGATCGGCCCGTTCATTCGCCTGTTCGACGACGCTTTCTCGCTGGCTGATGTAGAGTCCGCCACGCTGACGATGGCGGTGCGCGGTCCAGACGGTTTCACCATGGATGGCCGGTCCAACATGGTGGAAATCAGCCGCAAGCCGGCCACGCTCGTTGCGCAGGCGATGAACCGGTCGCATCAATATCCCGATGGCATGATGCTGTTCCTCGGCACGATGTTCGCACCCACCCAGGATCGAGCGGAGCCGGGTTCTGGCTTCACCCACCAGCAAGGCGATGTCGTTGAGATTTCAACGCCGTTGCTGGGAACGCTCCGCAACGTGGTGACCTATTCCGACGAGGCGCCCGCCTGGACGTTCGGTACGCGCGAGCTGATGCGGAACCTTGCTGGGCGGGGGCTGCTGTGAGCCATGGCGCCGACCAGCGCCTGGTGGTCACCGACCAGGCTTTCGGAAACACCGCGCACGAACAGGCTGCTGCCAAGGCGGCAGGAGCCGCCTTTGCCGAGCACCAATGCCGCAGCGAGGACGAGACGCTCGCCGCGGTCAGCAACGCCCAGGTCGTGATCAACAACTTCGCCCCGATGACGCGCCGCGTCCTCGGGGCGCTCGCGCCCGGCGCGGTCGTCGTGCGCTATGGCGTCGGGGTCGATAATGTCGATCTCGACGCAGCGCGGGACCTCGGCGTGCACGTCTGCAACGTCCCCGACTACGGCGTCGACGAGGTTGCCGATCACGCCGCCGCATTCACCTTGGCGCTGAGCCGGCGCCTCGACTCCTTCTCCGCCGGGATTCGGCAGGGTAATTGGAAGATCGGAGAAATGGTCGATCGCGTCGTCTCGCTGCGCGACAGTACCGTTGGGGTGATCGGCATGGGCCGTATTGCGAGGGCCTACGCCGCGCGGATGGCGGTGTTCGGATGCCGCATCGTCGGCTACGATCCGTATGTCGCAGACAAGGATGCGCGCGCGTGGGGGATCGAGCCACTGGCGCATGACGCGGTGGTCGAATGCGCCAACATCCTGTCACTGCACGCGCCCGCCACCCCCGAGACGCATCACAGCATCGACGCTTCGATGATCGCGCGGATGCCACTAGGTGCAATTCTAGTCAATTGCTCGCGCGGCGGCCTCGTGGACGAAGTCGCCCTGGCAGAAGCTCTGAAGTCGGGGCGCCTTTCGGGCGCCGGGCTCGATGTGTTCGAAACCGAACCGTTGCCGGTGGCGTCGCCGTTGAGGGACGCCCCGCATCTTTTCATGTCGCCGCACGCCGCCTTCTACTCCGAGGTTTCCGTCGACACGCTCCAGCGGCTGGCAGCGGAAGAGGCATTGCGAGGATTGCGCGGCGAGCCGTTACGGTGCGCATTGACCTGACGCGGCGGGATAAGAAGGATCTGCACGCAGAGCTTGTTCGAAGGAAGGCAGAATCATTATGAACTATCGAGCAATGCAGGATCTCACCGGGCGCCTCGCGCTCGTGACGGGCGCTGGCCAAGGGATCGGTGCTGCGATCGCCGAGGCGTTGGCGGACACGGGGGCGGAGGTGATTTGCACCGATATAGATCCGGCGCGAGCCCAAGCGGTGGCCGGCACCTTGCGAGAGAAGGGACTGCAGGCGCGCGCGGAGACACTCGACATCACCGACAGCGGCGCGATCGATGCACTCGCCGCGAAGCTGCCGCCACTCGACATTCTAGTGTGCAATGCGGGTATCGTCAGTAACATCCCTGCCGAGCACATGAACGACGCGACGTGGGACCGGATGATCGCGGTGAACCTTTCCGGCGTGTTCCGCACTTGTCGTGGTTTTGGGCGCCGGATGCTCGAGGCGGAGCGTGGCGTTATCGTCAATGTTGGCTCGATGTCCGGCAATATCGTCAATGTTCCACAGCCGCAGGCGCATTATAATAGCGCCAAGGCAGGCGTGCATCACCTGACGAAATCGCTCGCCGTGGAGTGGGCTTCGCGCAACATCCGCGTCAATGCGGTCGCACCGACTTACATCGAGACCCCGTTGCTGAAGACGTTGGAGGACCAGCCGGGTCTGGTAGATCGCTGGATGTCGCTGACCCCGGGCGGCCGCATGGGTCAGCCGCACGAAGTGGCAGCTGTCGTGCAGTTCCTCGCTTCAGACGCGGCAAGCTTGCTAACCGGCGCGGTTGTTAACGCAGATGCAGGATATACCTGCATCTGAAGCGTCGATATCTCAGGTTCTTGATCTAACAGTAAAATCGAAAAGCGCCGGCTCTTTGGGGCGCAGACGTACTGATCGTTTCTAGTCCCTACTCTCGCAAACGCGATCGGGCGCTGGCTAGCCATCGCCCCATCGGGATCCTTTGCGGAAGGTGGTGCACTGTCGCAAAAATGGCGACATTCGAGACGTCCGAAACTTAGCAAATTCGCGACACTGGGCGGTGGTGGCCCTACTTGGGCGAAGAGTGCCGCTTTTAGCACGCACTGGTGGCCGTTCATCCTGGCGCCTACCAACAGGATCGTACCATAAGGTCGCGCTCCTGTTTTTAGGATGCAGGCGTTGCTGGAAGGATGTCCTTGCTCACGACTTTCGAGAAGCTTCTTGCCTCGCGCTTCCTGGTCCCTGGCGCAGGTGGGCGCTTAGCACTGCTCATTGCGGCGATCGGGTGCGCCGGCATCATGATCGGCGTCGCGTCGTTGGTTTTAGTCGTGAGCTTCATGAATGGCGCTGAGGTCCGACTTGCAGGGCAGATCGCGTCGGCGGACGGCCACCTGTTCGTTAGTGGTCCGAGGCTTCGGATTGCTCGCCCGGCCGAGGTGCAACGGACGCTTGAATCCATTCGCGGGGTGCAGGTGGCAACCGCAACGCTAGACGCTTCCGGTCTGATTACCGCTGGCGGAAGGTCGTTTGCGGCTAACCTGCAAGGTGTGCAGCCGTCGCAGATGAGCGTCAGCCCCCTGTTTAACGGCTCAGCACACAGCATTGCAGGCGCTGCTCCCACGAACTCAGGAACCATGGCATTGGGGAGCGATCTCGCGGACCGGCTTGGGATTGCTCCTGGCGATCACGCAGCGATAACAATGGTCCGCTTCGATCGTGATGGACTTGCTGTTGACAATCACGATCTCGCCGTCTCCGGCGTCGTAAGCACGCAGGTACAGTCGTTCGACAGTCGCCGCGTCATAATGCCGATCGCCGACCTTCGAGCGATCCTGAGAACGGACAGTGTCGCCAGCAAAATCAATGTACGACTCAGCGATCCTGAACACCAAGATGCGGTCGTAGCGGCCATCAAGGAACGACTGGGGCCGGGCTATACGGTTGCTACCTGGCAGAGCATGAACGCAACTCTGTTCACGGCGCTGGCGCAGGAACGGCTGGCCATGACGTTGATCATATCGTTGGTAACGCTCATCGCCTTGTCGAACGTGCTGTCATCGATGGTGATGCTGGTTCGCTATAAAGTACGCGAAATTGCTATTCTTCGGACGATGGGCATGTCGCGATACTCCACGGCGAAGGTGTTCATTGTCGTTGGCGTGACAATCGGCCTCGTCGGCGAGTTGGCTGGTTTGGCACTCGGGTTCGGTCTGAAAGCCGCCAAAGATCCGATCACCGCCGGAATCAGTGCGATGATGGATCACCCGCCTATCGAGCTCGACGTCCTGCTTTCTCTTCCCTTGGTAATCTCTCCTACCGAGATTGCCTGGATCGTAGCACTGGTTGCGATCGGCGTTGTGACCAGCACGATTTACCCAGCTCTACGGGCAGCTGCTGTGGATCCAGCTTCTGTCCTCAGACACACCTAGCTCCGTCGCAAAAGGCGGGACATACGAGACATCCGAAACTCAGCACTTACGCGACAAGCCTATGTCCGCTCTCGCCCAATCCTGGTCATTTGAGGAGGCTCAGGGATTGCCCGAAACTAGCGGTTCGTTCATTGCATTAGATGTTGCGAGACGGAAAAAGGCGGGGGTGGAATGGATTTTACATACCACAAGAAGCTTAGCCCGATTGTCGGAGTGATACTGGCGCTTGCCTGTGTCGAGACCATTGTACTTCACGTCATCGCGATGGCATTCTGGGGTTGGAAGGTTGCGATCGTCATCGGCCTGCTCGATCTGTCATTAGTAGTCATGCTGTATCAAATGATACTATCGTTCCGACTAAATCCTATTACCATACGGGATAACATTGTCACCATGAGAACAGGTGGCAGGATAGGCGTTCCCATTGTCATAGATGAAATTCAACAATTTAGAACTACATGGAGCGGGGAAGACCTAAAGGCTCGCTATGTCTTGAACATGGCCTTAGCGGCGTGGCCGACCGTTATGTTCGACTTGAAAACCCCGGTCATACGGCGTGGCAAGAGCATCACAGCGATTGCCCATTGTGTGGATGACCCCGAAAGGTTTCAGTTAGTCGTAAGGCAGATAAATCGGGCTTGCGTCTAATAGCGGTCGTTCGCGCTAACCATCCAGACCCGGCCATTCCCGAAATACGATCGTTTTTAGGAAGGGCGGCAGCTGCCAATGTCGGCTATCGCCACCCGCCCTCCCGAAAGCAGCCGGTCCGGTTTCCACCAATCTCGGTCATTCCGCTAACGCCCACATGCGGCCGCTTCTCACCGTTTGCTCGCGCCAAATGCTAGACTAACATTTATATTGACGGGGTAGCGGAGCGCCGCTCAGCCACGTCTGGCTTCTAGCGAAGGAATGACAATGCTTTTTGAATTGGCGCTCCTAATAGGTCTAGTCGGACCAATGCAAAGAGAGTCTCCCGAGCCCAGCGCGCCGATGCCAAAGTTATCTGCCTGCACATCGGTCGGTGCAAAGGCGGTGTATCACTTGAGCGATCTACAGCCTGAAGCAGTCGCACGACTTAACAGGTTTTTCAAAGAAGGGTTCGCTGACGCTGGGGCGCCGTTCAATTCAACAGATGTGATCCGCGACCATGCTGTTCCACAGCGACGTTTTTTACGAGCGTATCAACATGGTGATAAACAGATTGTTTGGTACGAACATGGTGGCAGAGGTTATCATCTACACGCTCTCGGAATGATTAAATGGCCTGGGCAAACCAGGCTGGAGGTATCTCCTTTCGCGTGGTTTGGCGGCGGGAACAGCGCCGATCTTTGCGCGGCCTCTAAGGCCTTTTTTGCTGGCGTTCAGACCAGTCAAGAAATGTGACGCCCGCGGCTTGTGGCCGTCCACTTTCCCCGCATCGAGCACGAAAGCCGCCCTTCCGCTATCCACCAATTGCGGACATCGGTTTGATCGTCCACCGTTATGCAGATGCTGCTACGAGGCGATCACACATGAGCTACCAGACCGACCGTCGAAGCCGAACACGAGCCATCGCCGTATATGTGGCCGTTGTTTGCGTTGGCGCAGCGCTAGGCTTCCTTGTCAGGCTCGGCGTGATTACTGACCATATCCTCTGGTAGCAGCGGCCAACGGCCGTTCGAAGGTCCGCAATCCACCAATTCCGGCCATTCCGCTTGCGCCCATTGACGGACATTTGCGGCTAAGCCAGCTGGAATATTGGCGACCGCCCTGCTGTGCTCGCGCAATCATCGCACGGTGGGCTTTATCCCCCATCGGCTGTAATCTTGATCGATTAGCGGCGAGATCAGTCGGGCCGAGGCCAGTGCGCCGCGTGCTTCGTCAGTCTTGCCTTGCTGTCCTAAGATTACCCCGCGCAAGTACAGGCTTGCCGCAATATCGGGCGAATTCGCTAGCACGCTGTTCAGATCAGCCATCGCCTCATTGAGCCGGCCCTGGCGGAAGTACACCATCGCGCGGCTGTCGAGCGCAGCCGCGCGGTCGCCGTTGAGTTCTATCGAGCGAGTGCAATCCGCTAGTGCGCTGTCGATCTGCACCTGCAGAGTGCCCTTCAGCCAGCAGCGCAGGTTCAGCAGCGCCGCATTGGCTGGATCGGCAGTGACCGCGGCATCGCTTGTCGCGAGCGCTGCGTCCTTGGCGCCGCTGCGACCTAACAGATCCGCCTTTGCCATCATGTAGCTCGGCGCATCCTTGCCGCCGGCCTGTATGCGCTCTTCCAGCATCGCCAGCGCAGCGTCTTTCTGCCCGTGGTCTAGCCGGTATACTGCCAGCTGTTCTAGCGCGCCTGCGGATGATGGATCGAGCTCGATTGCCCGTTCCAGGTCGGCGAGCTGCCGGGCCGCGTCGCCGGTCATCTTGTAGTTATAGGCTCGCCAGAGATACACTTCGGCAGCCGGTTCAATATTCAGTGCCTTGGTCAGGTCGGGGATCGCGCCGGCATAATCGTAGACGCCATCATACAACCGCGCGCGGTTGAGATAGACGTCCTTATCCTCCGGATCGTTGGCGATCGCTTTGCCATAGGCGGCGAGCAGCGGCTTGAGCGCGCCGCTGCGCGTGGCTTCGGCCGCTTCGGTGGCATGCGACAACAGATCGGCGGGACCTACCGCTTCCAGCTTGCGTCCACGCGCCAGCACGAGCCGCGCGCGTGTTGCCGGGATCGCGGTCGCCACCACCTCTGGCTGGACGATCGAGACCTCGTCATCGAGCACGATCCGGTCGCCGGTCAGGGTCACGCTGCGTGTCAGCTGCCGGCCCGCAATCGCCTCCGCCAGCTCCCGGTCGCCGACGAGCTCGAACCCCTTTCCGCCGCGGGGCAAATGCACTGTCACGTGGTAGCGGATGCGATCTGGCGCACCGAGCGCGACGGGAATGTCGCGCCAGGCAGGCCGCACGCGATCGGGCTCGAACGTGACGTCTCCAATCGCGCGGTCGAGCGACAGCCGTTTGCGGCCGCGATCGTGCTTCCACCCCGTCGAGACGATCCCCACCGCCGTCAACGTGGCGACGCCGCTGGCCTCGTCATATGCCACCGCCTGCTGCGTCAGCCGCACCTCGCCGAGTACTTTGCCGACCATTTCCTGAATCATGTCGCGTTGCTGGTCGGGGGTGGCCTGCGTTGCGGCAAGGCCGATCATCGCCGCGCCTGGTCCACGCAGCTTCATCGTCACGTTAGTCAGCGTCGGCATGGTAACCCCGGCGCGCTGGTCGAGATCAATCGTTACCTCGGCGGTCGGGCGAGCGGGCGCGCGGAACGGCACCGTCTCCAGCGCCGCGCCGCCGGTGCGTAGCGGCAGCACCGTGCGGATCGCGGGCGTGTCGCGGATGTCGGCCAGCTTGGTGCCCGTCATGGTACCGTCAAGCCACAACGTCTCGCCACCGGCCTTGGCCTTCACGAGGACGTGATCGAACGTGCCTGCCGACGGCAGCCGCCCTTCGACGAGGTCCCCCGCCTGCATCGGCGCAACCACCGCCTCCGCCTCGATGCCCAGCGCATGCAGCAACGCGAGCAGTAGCAGTGCTTTGGCCTTGCAGTCGCCGTAGCGCAGCGACCAGGTCTGCGACGGTACCTGCGGTGTGTAGTTGCCGCCTTCCATGCCGTTGTACAGGTAGCGTACTTTGTCCTGTACGAGGTCGAGCGCCAAGGCCACGCGTTTAAACGGATCGGCCTCGGTGGCCTTGATGCGGGTTACTTCCGCAGCCAGTGCGCTACTCGGCGCGATCAAGCCCGCCGTTGCAAAAAGCGGCGCCATCGTCCTGGAAACCGCCGCCCAGTCGGCAAAGCTTGTTGCCTCGATGATGGGCGGCCGCTGAAAACGGAACGGCGCGTCGCCGGGCAGTTCTGGCTGTTTAGGGAGCGCGCCCTCCACCACCACTTCGCGGTAGCTGCCTGTGGTGGTTACGACCGGTTTAGCGCCGGTCGCATACGTCTTCCACTGTACCGCGTCTGCCACCGGCCACAGCAGGCGCGTGCGCAGGAAGCTGGCACGGAACGGCGCGGAGGGCATCGGCGCGAACGCCTGCACATGTCCCTTCAGCGCTGTGTCGGTGTTGGTAATGGAAATAGTTGTGTGCACGACATCGCCCAGCCGCAAGCCTTCGACCGGGATGGTCGCGGTGAGCTGCCCGTTGAGCTCGCGCTGTTCCAGATTTTGTTCGCGCCGGATGATGGTGAAGCGTTTGCCGCCAGCGAGCAGGTCGATGCGTTCGCTGCCGCGGACGATCTCCACACGGTGGACGATCATGTCGCCCTGCGAGGGCTGCCACGGCACGCTGATCGTGCCGGCCTGGTTCAGCAGTTCGGGTGAAGCGACGCGCGTGGCGGCATCGACATAGCGCCAGACCTGCCCGTCCTTCAGCCGCTGCTGTGTGTCAAGAATGACGATGATCGGCGCCGACAGCGTCAGCTGCGCCGGCGTGATCGCGGGCGCCGGCTTTACCCAATCCGGCACCGGCTGGTAAAGCACCACCTCCCGAGCCTGTGCCGCCCCCGTCGCCAGCGCGCATGTCGCTGCCGTTGCCCACCAACGCATCATCGTCTCCCCCATTTCACGCCCGTGTAACCAGTGAAGTGACACGAACAACGTTATTTTTCAGCAAAACTGACCGCCGAACGACCGATCGACGCTGCGGCGAGTAAAAATTTCAGTGTATTGCGTATGCTACCATCCTTGTGTGTGCCTCTAGGCGATCCGCCGACATTCAGCTGGACGAGCACGCACGGCGATTAATAGACGCCAATCACTCGGTGGACGTTCAGATTTGGCCCAACAAACGACCGGGGAATTCAGCCTTGGCGGTGTGCTGCTGAATGCGCACCGCGGGCGCAGGAAGCATGTCCGCTTCCGCCAATTGCGAACATTCGCCGCGAGTGGCAGAAGGCTGATATGGATGCTGAGCCAGTTATAATTCAAACAGCAGTCAGCACGGACGGCAAAAAGCGTTGGCATCTGCTTCAACGTTCGGACGGCTTCGTGACGTATGATGAAGACACCTTATTTACTGAAGACCTTAGCGAATTTGACGCGGGCATCAGGGAGTACTGGAGTCCGACGCTCTTTTCTGGCCTGTTCGATACCGCCGTGGAGGCCCGAACGAATGCCCTAAGCACCCTGATCTGGCTAAAAGAGGTTCTGTCCGCTGAATAGGCGTGTCCGCTAACCACCAATTCTGGCCGTTCCGCGAACGCCCACTAACGGACATCCCCGGATTTCATTGCGTTAGCCGGAGCTAGAACCATTATGGCTCCCACGAGTGCTACGACATAAAGGAACTTTGGCAGCGCGTTTGGGTATAGAAAGTCCGGATTGATCTGTTTCATGAGGGACCATGCCAGCAGCGCCATTGCAGGCCATCTACTGCCTGCAATCCAGATTTTACGTCCCAGCCAAGTGGCGGCTGCTACCGTGAACAATGTGGTGAGCGCTAGGATCACTATGAAGGTTATTGGTAATTCCGGGAGCCTTTGCGCATAGACAAGCAGACTCACGAACGACACGACAGCAGATGACGCAACGATTATAGAGGATGCGACGCCAACTTTGCGTCGATCTCTCGGGACCGAACCGCTCATCATCTTATATCCCCCTTTATCAGCAATCAATCACCTAGAGAGGTGTTGCTACCAGAGGGTTAATCAGTGTTACGAAATCACCAGAACGAAACGTCCGCTTTCCATATGTGGACGGCCCCCTCTTGCAAGAGGTTTGAGCGGGTATTTGATCAGATCGCTTGCCATCATATGTCCGACCTGTTGATGCGGCGCATATAGTCCGCTGGCCAAGATGGTATTCGCGATGCGACTTCCAAACACCAAGACGACCTCGGAGGGCCAGTGGAAAGCTCGGAGTGTCCCGCATCCCGGATCGATTGATCAGTCCACCTACTCGTTCCCTGCAAGATCCTGCATCAGCTCAGCACGGTAGCATTCTGTATCTGCTCCCCATGACAAGCCAATCTGTTAAGCTGCTTTTGCCAAAACTGGCCGAGCCGGCGTTGCGCGATAGCTTTCACCGCTCACCATCATCTTCCAGGCGATGCGGGCGGTTCGGTTTGCCAAGGCAACAGCCACGAGCTTGGGTTTCTTGTGCTCCAGAAGCCTGTGAAGCCATGGCGACGTATTCCTGCCGCGCCCCGCCCGAACCTGTTTCAGAACAGCAGTGGCACCATTGACCAGTACGCTTCGCAAAAGTTCGTCTCCCGCCCGCGTTATCCCTCCGGGGCGAGCTCGGCCGGCCGTGGAATGATCCTTGGGCGTGAGGCCCATCCAGGCGGCAAAATCGCGCCCTGACTTGAATAGCCTGGGGTCGGGCGTTTTCATCATCAGCAATGATGCGCCGATGGGACCTACGCCTGGTATCTGGGAAAGGCGTTGGCTACATTCATCCTTGCGATGCCATTCCATAAGCTTGGCTTCGACTTTCTCGATCTCTACCTGCAACAGCTCATATTCGCGTCGATGGATCGCAAACAGATCCCGGGCGAGCTCTGGCAGGGTATCATCCGAGGCAATCTCCGTGAGAAGCACCTCAACCCTGCATATGCCCTTGGCTGCCGTAAGCCCGAACTCGGCAGCATAGCCCCGGATCGCGTTGGCGAGCTGGGTTCTGTTCCGGACCAGCCGGTCGCGCATGCCGACCAACATCAGGGCAGCCTGCTGGTCTGCAGTCTTCACCGGCACGAAGCGCATCGTCGGCCGGCTCATCGCCTCACAAAGGGCCTCGGCATCGGCCGCATCGTTCTTTCCACGCTTCACGTAAGGTTTTGCCAACTGCGGGGCGATTAGTTTTACCTCATGCCCAAACGAACTCAGCTGCCTGGCCCAGTAGTGCGCGCTGCCGCATGCTTCGATCGCGATGACGGTCGGGGCCAAACCCTTGAAAAACGCAATCATCTTCGGGCGGGTCAGCTTCTTTCGAAGAACCGGCTTCTCCTCCGCGTTGACGCCGTGCAGCTGAAAGACATTCTTTGACGTATCCACGCCAATACGCGTAACCTTCTCCATGGACGGTCTCCCTCGTTGAGCCTTTCGACAAGCTCAATCTGGCACATTGCGATGCCGTTGGGAGCCGTCCACCCCAACACCAACCCCGGACGTTTGTGCTTACTGCGTGGCAAGGCACCGACGACAAATAGCGCGATCAAAACGCCGCCAGAAAGCGTGAGCGTTTACACGATCGCGGTGAGAGGGCGCCTAGCGCCGCAAAAGGTGGGACATACGCAACGTTCGAAACTTAGGACTTCCGCGACAATGCACGGAAGTCCTGTGTGGAACGCGTTTCGGATGCGTCGATCAGATGGCGATCTCGCCTTCGTCGCTACCATCCCAGTAACGGATCGCCTTTGCATCGACACGGATCATCACGATACCGGGAGTGTCGATGCCCTCGGGAAAATACCGATCGAGATCCCTGGTCCAGTGATCGGCGAACGCGGTTTTGTCCTGGATCAGCGCAGCGGCCCCTTCGACAGTTACGAACAGCGGCGGACCGCCAAGCATACCCACGGCGCCGGTATAGCTGAGCGCGACGCGCGGATCGGCACGCAGGTCAGCAATCTTGCGAGAATTCTGGTAGGCAAAGAAGTAGCTGTCGCCTTGATATTCGACATCGCCGTTATTGCTCATCGGGCGGGCGGTCATGGTGCCGTCCGGCGAGCGAGTGGCCATCATCGCGAAGTCCAACTTGGCCATCTTCTTGGACAGGTCGTGTAGGCTGAGATCCGACATGGTGTTGCTCCTTCTATGCGGGGCCATGAAGTTTGCCCGAGCGGTCGCAACGAACGTAGTGACGTGTCGGTCGCGCGGGCCAATGCTATGATCGGCACACCTCGCCAGAACTCTGCACTTTCGCGACGTAGCGCTTTCCCATTTCTCCGTCATCGTTCGACTGTCGGGAAAAGCCAATCGGAACAGATTTCGGGAATGGTCTCGTTGGGGCGAGAGCCCTGCCCCGGGCTTGCCAGCTGTGTCAATCGACCTTCCTTTTCGGGAAAGTCGGGATCGGCAGAAAGCGCCCAAAGTCGGTCATTCGAGGTTTGTCCCGCCGATCCCGAAAGCCGCCGTTCGTGATGCGAAAATCAAACAGACTGTGTGAGAACCGGTCTGAGGATTTCCGTAGATCACGGCGCATGGTATGTTTGTGGCATGGCGCATCTGTCTGGAACGGACCGCTCGCAGCTCCTGCTGCTGCCCGAAGCGGTGGATGATTATGTCGGACCGGATAATCCGGTCAGGTTCATCGAGGCCTTTGTTGACGGGCTCGACCTTGGGGCGGCCGGGTTCGTCCGTGTACAGCCCAAGGCAACGGGCCGCCCGGGCTACGATCCGGCAGATCTGCTCAAGCTGTACATCTACGGCTACCTGAACCGGATCCGGTCGAGCCGGCGCCTGGAAGCCGAGACGCACCGCAATGTCGAGGTCATCTGGCTGCTACGCCACCTCAAGCCGGATTTCAAAACCATCGCCGACTTCCGCCGCGACAACCGTGCCGCCTTCAAGACGGTGTTCCGCGAGTTCGTGGTGCTGTGTCGTCAGCTCGATCTGTTCGGGCGCGAGCTCGTGGCGGTCGACGGCACGCGCATCAAGGCGGTCAACAACAAGACCCGGAACTTCACCCGGTCGTCCCTCGCCAAAGCTATCCAGGATGCGGACGAGAGGCTCGCCGGCTACATGAAACGGCTTGACGAGGGCGATGCCGACGAAAATCGCACGCCGGGCGGCGGTTCCGGCAATGGCGATGGCAAACTGGCCGAGAAGATCGCCGCCATTCAGGGCAGGCGCGATCGTCACAAGGAGATGCTCGCCGAACTGGATCGCACCGGCGCCGACCAGATCTCGCTGACCGATCCGGACGCCCGCGCGATGGCGCGCATGACCAAAGTGGGGGGCGGCTACAACATCCAGCTCGCCGTCGACGTGAAGCACAAGCTGATCGCCGAACAGTCGGTGTGCAACCAGGTCCTCGACCTCGGCCTGCTCGCGCAGACCGCGACAGCGGCCATGGAAGCGCTTGGCGTCGAGCGGATCGAGGCGGTCGCCGACCGGGGCTACTTCAAGATCGAGGATATCGAGGCATGCGAGGCGGCCGGGGTTACCGCTTATGTGCCCAAGCCAATCCGCGGCCCAGCCGTGCGCGAGGGCTTCTTCGACAAGGACCTGTTTCGCTACGAGCCTGACCGGGACGTCTTCGTTTGCCCGGCTGGGGCCGCGCTCTCGCCGCGCTACAGGGGCAAGTCACGCGACAATGTGAAGGTCGACTATGCCAACCGCGATGCCTGCAAGGCGTGCGCGCTGAGATCGCGCTGTACTCGGTCATTCCGCCGCGTCTCGCGTCTGGAGAACGAGGCCGTTCTCGACCGCATGGCGGCGCGGTTGGCGGCCAGGCCCGAGATGCTGGATTACCGGCGAAACAGCGTCGAGCACCCCTTCGGCACCATCAAACAGTGGATGGGTCAGGGCGCGTTCCTGATGCGCCGGCTCGAGAACGTTCGCGGCGAGTTCAGCCTGACCGCGCTCGCGTATAATATCAGACGGGCTATCACCCTGGTCGGTGTCCCGGGCCTGATCGCCGCGGCAAGGGCGTAAAACCGGCCTTCTCGCGCCTCGAACCCCAGACCGGACCTCCAACAGCCGTCTCTCGCCGCCTCCAGGCCATCAACCGCCACCTTCGGGCTCATTTGGTTCTCGAACCGCTCGAGATTGAAAATCGCTGACAACGACCGCGCTGTTCACGACTTTCCACACAGTCTGCAAAAGTTTTGCATCAACATTAGTACCTGACCTCTAGCGTGACGACTGTCAGCTGACCTTTGATTTTGCCAACTAACGTCACATTGCCGCTCGGTGAGTCAGGGCTGTTCATTGCCATAATGGCGGTGGACGTCATTTGAGCCGTAAAGAGAGGCTGGAAGGTCGTTGCTCCCGGCGCTGTAATAATGGTGGTCCTAGCCCGATCATCGGCCCACGCGCCGTAGCCCCAAGCTGTCCCAATGAAGCGTAATGAGCGGCCGGGAGGTGGCGGCGGGTGGGACGGTTCATCGGATTTCCGCTGTCCATCGCATCCCAATTTGTTCAACCGGCCGTTGGAGAGTGTGCCTCCCTCATAATCGGCTTGGAGCACGTAGCAGCGGCCGTCGCTCAACGAGAGGGTGACTGGCAAAAAACCGGACGACCATGCCGCAACGACATGTGCTTTGCTCGTTTCGGCTATCGCAAATGCGCCAACAACCTTGGCATGGCCCACGGCCGAGCCGCGCAGGTAGAGTGGATCGACGTGGATCAGGCTCCATAACGCCATATCCGGGATGCGGGTTAATGGCGGCGCACTGGCGTCTGAGGGCACCGCGACACCTGGTCGGGACCCGCCGCCACTGTATCCAGCGGGCGGGACGAACTGCGCCTGAGCGCTGATCGCAGCGGCTGCTATCGTGATTCCCGAAATTGCGCGGGTACATACCGATGCCTTGTTCTTCATCTGCTACTCCCTGACCCGCGTAACTTACGACCTTACCGGCAAAGAGCGAGCTGGCATGCCAATCGCCAGCCTGATGCAAAAGTCACGGATTGCGCATCAGCCGAAGAACGGCAGGAAACCGCGGGCTTCGGCGATGCAAAACATTGATGCATCTGGGATACCCGTTCGGCCGGTTTCTTGGGGTCCGGCTTGCAAAACGGAAGGTCTGCTTTCCACCATTCACGGCCGACAACGCATCGAATTTCTGCATTAAGCTGCATCAAGCGATGCCACGATTTTCGCAGCCTCGAGCCTGATGCAGCTTTTGTGAGTTTTGCATGCGAACGCGCGGAGATCGGCAATCATCGAGTATTGTTGACTGGGCCAAACTGGTGCTCAAGGTCACGCAACGCCTCCTCAAAACGATCCATCGCACGAGCATGATCACGGTCTTGCCGGTGTATCGAGCCCCGTAAAATGCGGCAGCTGGTCGTAATTATAAAGTCGGAATCGGGGCCGAATTTGCTGACGTAGTATTGCATCAAAGCCTTAACCCGCATGCCATAGCGATGGTCAAATTGCTCGGTGTAACGAGCGCTTTGCTTACGATCACAGAGGCAGTTGCCGGTCGCGGTCGTGCTCGTCCAGTAAAGTGTTTCTGACAGGTTGGCCGATGCAGGCGCGCTGACAGGCGCGGTAAACTGCCCAAGGACGATTGCGGCTAATGCTAGCAATGCTTTGCTCCCACGCGGTGGGCCGACAGCTTATAAACCCGTAGCCGTGATGCAAAACTTGTGAGTTTTGCATTAGAAATATCTGTCAAAATGCGAAATAACGATATCGCGCTTGACGATCGCGCCAACACGCTTGAGCTATTCACGAGATTTTTAGGGGACCGCTTGTGCGTAATCGATTGGCCGTGTCTGCGGCTGTAGCAATTTTTGTCGCGGCGAGCCCCGCCTTGGCCGAGTGCTCCGTATCGTCTGATGCCGGAGCTGTCGCAAAACCAATCGATATGACTGTTCAAGCAGATGCAAACATCGTCGTTTCTATGAGCTTGCTGCCAAAGCTGATGCACATCGACTATTCAAGTGCGGCAGGGAAAAAGCCGTCATGCGACCTAGGCCAGTTCACTGCGGGCGCGGCGTCATACGAGCTATACGGTGATGACAAGGCTGGTCGACAACGGACGGCCAAGCCGGCTCGAAAGGGTGATCCCATCGCTCAGATCATCCCGGTGACGGACATCATGAAGGCGATCAGTGCATCGAAAGAGGGTAAGTCGGCCACTGTCGAAGGCTACCTCCTGGCCACGGTGACCAAGACCGATTTTACTGGGTGGCGATATTACACAGGGATGCCTGATACCGCGACGTTGAAGCGCGACATGGTTGAGGCTTTGGGCGGCAGCGCCGCTCCAATTTTCCGTAATGGGGCTGACGGCAAAACGCAAATATTCGTACCCAAGCGGTAAGCCATTGAGGGGATCGGGCACTCCAACCCATGATCGCAAGTAACGAGATCGTTGATGCAAAACCTTTTGTTTTGCATCACAATTTGCCGGCTTTCGTAAGTACTTCGAGATTGATCCGAGCACAGATCAACTTACCAGGACGAAACCTTACCGCTGGGAACTCACCCTTTAAGAAAGCTTCCCCTGTCCAAGGGTTTCGAATGGTTCGCTGGACATGCTGGCTAAGAAAAAAGCGTCCAAAACCGCGCAGCTCAACTGAACCCCCATTTCGAAGATGATCTATAATGGCGTTAAATAGCTTCTCGACCAACATGCGACATACCGGATCAGGTAAATCTGGATTCAATAAGGCTATGCGTTGAATAAGCTCACTTTTACGCATTTTCCCTCCGCTGCCTACTGATGGGAAAACGTATCGCTATTAGCAGCGATCGTCACGCTTTAGCCCGCACCAGGCATCCCAACCGCGTGCAAAATGGACCTAGGCCGTTGAAAACTCGCTACCTCGCTACCTCGCTACCTCGCTACCTCGCTTTCCGCTCGAATCTCGCAAAAGCAGCCTTTACGCAAAATAGACTTTTTAACAGTCTCGGCCTGCTGTGACACTAGGCGGACGGATGAGATGGAGACGATAGCAGCGGAGCAACTGGCGCGGCATCGACGTCTGTGGCAGGTTTAGACATCATAGGAAGAGGAAAACAGATGCTTGCCGCCCTGATTGCTCTTGCACTGCAAGCTGCCGCGCCCTCCTCTGCGGATGCTCCGCAATTCCGCGGTGAGGGGCAGATGAAGGTCTTCGACATGATCTGCGGGCGAGTTTTTCCGGACGAGGCGCGGATAGACTCCATTATGGCAAAGCTTCCCGGTGCGCGTGCGCTGACCCCGACGGAAATGAAGGACTATCTGCGCGACGATCCAGGGCACGGATGGGTCATGCAGGCAGGCACCAGCAATATGGTTGTTACGCTCGAAGCGCCTCCGGTCCATGCTTGTGCGGTTCGCATGACAAACACGGATGGCGTGATCGATGAAGGTGTGTGGCAGCAATTGATCGCGGCGGCACAAACGCGCGCGGGTGGCGGCTTCACAACCTTGCCGCCGCGCACGATTGAGCTCGGCGCCATCCAATCGAAGGTGAGTGGCGTGCAGAAACAAGGCGCTGATGGCGCCGCAGAAGCGATCTACCTAATCCGCACCCTGCCGAAGCCGGCAAGACCGCCAGCGCAGGGCGGCATAGAGATCAGGATGGTACGCCAACTGGTGCAAGCGCGGCGTTAGCCACCGCCTAAGCCTAAGCCGCAGGCTCACTGAAGCAGCCGAGAGTTCACCATGGCTCCCGCGGCATTCAATTCTCAGCTGCTGGCCCGGCAGGCCTCGCCGGTCTGATACGCGGCACATTTCTTGTGCCTAGCGTCACCTGTCATCCGCCACGCCGATCCCACGCAGGCCTTTTTCGATGATCTCGACCTCTTGTGCAACGCGACCCGTACCAGCTTCGATTTTCGAAATAGGATCGATTCCGAGAACGCCCACGCCGTCTCACTGGCGGTTCTTTTTTGGGAACGCTGCAGAGGCAGGAAGCGGTCGTTTGCGATATCGTCAGCGGGCCAACACAGGCTGTTTTGACAAAAACTTCTCAGCCTCGTTTCGAGACGGGAAAATTCTGATCTCTGCGGATCGCGGCTGCGGATTGGGGCCACACTCCTTAGCTAGATTAGCAAAAATACTCGTGCCGATCGCAACAACTCTTTCCAGTTTTGTTACAGCATGCGGAGGTAGGCGAGCGCTAAACCGCTGATCGCCATTGATTTTAACCTCTATATTGCACCATGAATTAGGCACTGTGACCATAGTGCATGTCATTGCAGCCGGCCGTTGGTTGACGACACCTTGGAAGTAGGTTTCTTTATCGGCATAAAAGCCACCTCTCTCTTTTGCAGCTTTCAGCAGGGCGCTGGCGGACGCAATGGGCTTGACCTTGCCCTGTGTGTTCATGGGCGTTTGCCATTCCCACATGCTGTCCCCTCTGTATCGAGCTGGAAAGTCAAAAGAGATGCGCCGACTTTCATCAACACCTTCCGGTGTGCGCTCGTGCGTTTTAGGATCATCAAGATAGCTGAGAGGTACAGCCAACGGGTCATTGAAACCGCCCGGCACGACCTCAAACGGTTTCGACAACTCTATGTATCGACCACATGCCGCGAACCTATGGCGTGGATAGCCGTTCCAAGTAAAGTTGGTTGGATCACCATTCGCCGGAACGACATAGCCGTTGGTTCTCTCTTCGTCAGGTCGCGCATCACCACAGCCGACGAGGAGAAGGAGCACGAGGATGAGAAAACGCATGGCTGCCGTCTACACCAACATTCAACGGATGCCGATCGCCGCCAGCGGCACGCTTCTGCGATTCCTGCTATTGGATCGAATTTAGGGAACGACCTGGTTGGAGAGGAAAGCGGACGTTGTCTCAGTCACTGGCTTGTCCCATACTTCGCTGATGGAACGCTCTGCTTCTAAGGAAATTGGTCGCGGACTTCTCGTGACATTTGCTGCCAGCTTATCTGGACCAATGCTCGGCGTCATCACGTTCGGTCTCAATCCGATCGGCGGGCTAAGTCTGGTCCCGTTCACAGCTTTTGGATCGTTTGTGCTGCTGCTTCCGGTCTATCTCTGGTTTAAGACCTCCTATCCAGCGAACCTAGGCAAAGTTTATGTACGCGTTACCGCAGCAGGCTTGCTCGGCGGCATCGCGCTAACTGCGCTGTTGTTTGGCAGTCCGGCTCGTTGGCTAGGAACAGCAGCGTTGCAACTGCACGTGCTTGGTGGGGCGATCGGTCTAAGTACCGCCATTGTATGGGTCGCCGCTCACCGTCTTACTGCCGGTATACAACAAGCTCCGGACGGCCTGTAACGGGCGTTAGCCGGCGCTGGGCTGTCCTTCGCATTGCCAAACACTACCGCGTTACAGAGATCTGATCCTACCCGCCTTCCCGCCAACGATCGATTCCGAGAACGCCGATGCCCCCTCGCCAGCCGTTCGTTTATGGGAAAGGCGCGTGCCGCATTAGGCCGTGAGGTGCTAACGCAATCACATTATCAGGATTTAGCTTCTTTCCGACGCATCCCATGAGCTACATCGCAAGCGATCTGGCGAAGTCTGTTAGTGTAATACAGGACAGCGAATTCTCTCGCCTTCTGGACTTGTGCGGCTGCGATAGGGCCATCGTCTAATCGGCCAGACCAAAGACCTACACCATAGCGGAACTGCCACAATCTCACCTGCAATGGCGAAAGGTTCTCGCTTGCCGCAGTCAGAAGGTCACCTTGGTAAATACGTTCTGCTGCCCAGCGAAGCGGGCTGACGACTTCTGCGATCTTTGGCTCCAAGGCCACTGTGTCTACAGGAAACCCGCATTTGTAGTCCGAGGCGCGCAAAGATACGACGCTCGTTGATGAGGGCCAAGGCAAGTCATTTTCTGCCGAAATACGCGCTAGGATGCCCTGACTATCGTCCTTTACGGACAATAAGTTTGCTGTGGGCCGCACAAGAGCTTGTAGCGCCACCAGAGCAGCTAGCAGGATAAGCCACACACGCCCAAATCGCATCTAACAGCCCCAGTAATCTATCGACTGTCCGCATTTTCACCGTACCCGTGGCGGATTTGCAAGCTACCCGATCAGCAACGCTGTCACAAAACGGCAAGCCCGACACTTCCCAAAATACCATCCTTTTTGGGAAGAGCGAGATCAACCAGGAACGCCCACAAGCGGCCTTATGCGATATTTCGAGCTGAATCGTTTTTGCCAAAGCCGAGAGGTGATATGAGCTTCGCCCGGGGAGATTCAGATGACTCGTTTTACTCTGGCAGCATTGGTAGGCGCGGCACTTTTCTCGTTCGTGTCTGGGGTGGGACAAGCGGTCGCCCAACCATCGCATGGACCGGGCTTTAAGCTTCCCACGATGACCGGGAAGTATCCCGGCATTATCTACCAATTTCACGGTAAGGACGCGAGGCGGTTAGCTGATGAAGTACTACCCGCTGTTGCTGACGAACTAACTAGTGCATCTATCCAAGAAGACACTTATCTTCCTCTTCCTCGTTATTCTGGACTGACGATTGATATTGCACTAAAAGTTAAGGCAGAGCGCTCTATTTGCGAGGAGCGGCACGTACGCCTCTCATTTGAATATAAAAACCCTGACAAACCTCTCATCAAAGCTTTAACATTGAAAAATGGTCACATCTTTGACCACGTTTTTGTCTCACTCTATTGGCGAAATCGATATTTCACGCTTCCGGATAAATCCGTTTCCCCTGACGTAGCATTGGCAAGTTGCCGTGCGTATTCGGTCGACACTTCGAATTGGCAGGAAGCGTCAATTTCGTACGAATATTATGCTCGGACGAGACAAATTGCGGAGCTGAACAAGGCGCTCGAAACCTTACCCATGCCCCAAATTCACTGTCTCGACCCGCAAGGAAAGCCTTGCGGTTACGAACGCTCGAAGCTTATTTCTCTGGTGCAAACCGCCCCACCCGAGCGGCCTGAGTCATTGGTTATCCCCGATGAGGGCGCGGTGACGGTATATCGCCACTACGGCTACTATGATGCTGATCAGATCGACTATGTTGCGACGCTGCGGTCGGGTAAGCGCGATCTCCAATCATTGGACATCCGTCTTTCTAAGAGCCTCCCGCCGCCGGCGGTCTAGAGTGCTGATTGCCAGTCGGCTATCCTGTCCAACACGGTCATTCTCGCAATTTAGATCGTTTTTGGGAAAGGCGGCATCCCACCGGGAACGTCGGCTAATCACCATCCTCTTCCCGAAAGCGGACTGTCGCCTTTCCACCAAACCCGGACATTCACGGCCGACACGCATTGGATTTCTGCATCAAGCGATGCCACGATTTCCGCGGCTTCGAGCCTGATGCAGATCTTGTGATTTTCGCATCATAGTCGAGGGTTGTGGCAGTTAGCTGCCATCGCCTCCGCCGCGGCGAAGAACGACCAAGCTCACCGTCAAAGATAACAGCCATGCTGGGAAGGCGCTTAGCAACAGGCCAGGCCCTGGCGGTATCATATCCTGCAAAGCGTCAGGTTGTCGCCAAGGCCACGGCCACGAAAGCACCAGACCATAAAGCACCATAGCTCCAGGCACGACAGAGCCTGCTATGACGATCCAGAGTACACGATTAGTACGGACCAGCCGAGAAGCCCGGAGCGAGATCACTACTATCGCTGTGATGACCGACGCTGGGATTGTGAGCATCAGAACGTAGGCGGTGATAAATAAGACTGCCTCCATTCGAGATATCAAGCTCATCTGCGGGCTTCTGGCAAGCACTGCTTTGTCTGCCGCAAGTGGCAGCTTCGGGCATTAGCTAACCAGCTATTTTGCCCTCCGCTGATGCAAAATGTTTCAATCTTTCATCACGAACGGCGAAAGTGATGGGGGTGCGGACCAACCGCTATTGGAAAGGCAGATGGCGTACGCCGACGTTGGGTGACACAACGGCTTTCCCCAAAGGATCGAGCTTGGGAATAGCGGGCCAGTATTTCCCCTAGGCGACTATAGGGCTGGCGGGTAGCATCGTATGTCGGAGGGACGTCATGCCGCTATTACTGGCTCTATTGCTCGCGCTGCCCTCTCCGCCGCCGCAGCAGGCGGTCGCGGAAGACCGCTGTACAACGTTGCAAGCTGGGTTGGACAGCGCAACGGCAAAGCCGCCACCCCAGACTGACCTGTCGAGCCAATACCTTGGAACTGTAATTATCACTGCCACACAGCCGTTTTGCACGGGATGGACTGTCGTGACCGTGTTTCGGGATAGCAAGCTACACTGGGCGCTACGCCGAATATCCGTCGGACCAGATCTCGCCGTAGCGCCGGTCGAGCGCTGGGCATATTCAAGTAGCTGTCCGGCAATTCTCGACTGGCTTGAGCGGCTTGAGCGGTTACCGATCCGTTTTGGCATCGGTCCTATTAGGCAGATTCCACAATCGCGGGCACCACTCCGCGTACTGATGAGCCACGGAACTGACTATGCGGTGCGTGGCTATAGCTGGGTAACGCAACCCAGCGGCGCGCCAGCTACGTTGTCGTTGTCGAGCAACGATGGTGAAGTTGCCACTTGGGCGCGGGGCATATTGCAAGCAACGGTGTCGTGCTGGAAGGCGGGCTGAGACGGACCCTCATGGGAGTCGTTACTCCTGCCGTCTTGCAAACGAACCTCTACTGGGACAGCCCCCTCTCCGATCGCACTGACTGAACGGCCGCTTTGCGTCTCAGTCCTGATGCAAAACTTTTGACTTTTGCATCAACACACCAGCATTACCGCCGATGTTTAATTTTCCGGAAGGCAAAAAAGGTCCTCTACAGGGACGTTGAATAGATGGGCCAGTTTGAGCGCCAATGACAAACTAGGCTCGAACCGACCTGTCTCGATTGAGTTGATGGTTTGTCTGGAAACGCCAATGAGCGTTGCCAATCCAGCTTGCGTGAAGTTCGATTCAGCCCGGTGTTCCGGGAGGCGAGTTAAGACGCCCATTTGCGCGCAGCCGTCCGGCCGAACAAGATCGTGAGTGCTGAGAACAGGATTAGGGGGGCAGGCCCCTGTATGGGCGGGCTAATCCCGGTCATATCTAACAGGCCCCATACTGTAAGGGCAGCGGCAGTCCACGCGCCACTCATGCCGAGCGACCAGTTCTGCACCCGATGAAACAGTTCATCCTGCCGGATGCTCATGCGCCACCATAGCAAGCCAGATAACGCAGCAAAGCCTATTATCCAGGCCACGACCCAAGCCGCAGGCAGATAGAGGGAAGGTGTCGAAACAGCGGCGCCTTCAATGGGCATTGTGCCCTGAAACTCGATACCCACTCGGCGCGCAACGTCAGCGGTCCATTTGAAAAGCGGCATAACGGCCACTACGGCGCTAGCCATACTCCCAGACACAAGGCGTCGGCTCTGTTGATCTAAAGCCGCCCAATTGACCCCGGCCCCACGGTGAGTGAACTCGTACATCTGCTTCCCCTACGCTTCCGCAGAATGTCAAGCATACGCGACATTTCGAGTCAAGTATGCTTGACTTGTAGGGCGGCTTTCTGGGTTGAGCGAGGCCACCGTTCAGGACTCATAGTTCGCAATTTGAGCCAGCCCTGTGATGCAGATCTTTTAATTTTGCATCAGAACCGAAGGCAATGGTAGATTTTGGCAGGGACCGTTCATCGATGACAAAATACCGGTCGTAAGTTATTTACGATATCCCACGACGATCCGAACGCCTGGTGCGTCGACGCTGCCTGTTGTTGCAAGTTCAACAATGTGCTCAGCGGGAAACCAATAGGCAGGTATGACCTTACCATCCTTTATCTTCCGGTTGGTTTTAAGCGCTATATCAATCGCATTTGCAATATCACCAACGGCGGAGACATTAGGAACCTTGGCCATAATGGCGCAGATTGGAGTTTCTGCGTGCGATTTATGAAGAAGTAGAAGATTTCCCTTGGAAAATAGCGGTATCGGCAACCCTACTGGCTTTCCAGCCTCGGAAGCTGACACTGCGCTCCACCCATCTTTCCTCAGATTTTCGACATTCACCTGATGACTATCAACCGCTGTCAGGCAAGATTCAACGCCCTTTACGACCTCCGACGTTTTAGCTGGGGGAAGCGTATCAGCTGACGCTGCGGACGCTGTGATGCCCAAAATCAGGCATCCATATAAGATTTTCACGGGCACCCTTCACATGACGGCAAGCCGTCTGACTATTACTAACCTGTGCGATTCCATCAATGTCTGTCGATAGGCAGGTCCAGCATTGCAAATAGCCCCCCTTTCGCGACGCGACACAAGCCGCCTTCGGTCAGTTACTGGCGCAAAACGAGCGACATACGAGATGTCCAAAACTTAGCGAAGCCGGAACGGATACGGGGAGGGCTAGCCTCCCCGCTTCGTTTAAGCCTCCTCGGTGACCTTGGTTGCGCGAGGTTTGCGGGGAGCCTTCGGAGAATCATCAGTAGCCTTTTCGGCTGCCTGACCAGGTTTGCGCCCCAAACCGATCGACTTTGCCATGGTCCGCCGGGCTTCCGAGTACGAAGGTGCGACCATGGGATAATCAGCCTTCAGGTTATAGCGCGCTCGGTATTCCTCAGGCGTAAGGCTATTGCTCGACAAATGGCGGCGTAATGTCCTGTATGGCTTGCCGTCGATCATTGAAATGATGTGATCGGGCGACGCCAGTGACTTACGCACCGTGACAGCGGGCTCGTAAGCTTGAGCAGCTTCTTCCGGGGCTGCTGAAGTAGCGGCACCTGACAGTTGAGCGACAGCGGTATGCATTGACTGCAAAAATGCGGGCACATCCTCCGCATTCGTGCGGGTGTTAGGATTGGCTAACCACGCAGCAGTCAGTTCAGCGGCCAACTCGACCGCGTTGATATCATCGTTCATTATAATCTCTGTATTTTTGGGGGGAGCGTGCAACTAGGTTCAATCGCCCCGATGTTCAAGATAAACAGATATTTAATGACGAAGCGATCCGTTTGCTGAAAGCTTGCGAAATTGTCGTTTAGTGGTCCATCCTGGGACGCATCGCATAAAATGAGGCACGATCTGCCCGTCGTTTGATGCTGTGACTACAGCATATCACTCAGGATGGGCGACCCTGCAAAGCCTATTCGCGATAGCGTTGTGTTCTGCCGACAGACTGCTTGATGCGATCGGCCAGGCCTTACCTGGTGCGGTCCAGCCAATCCGGGCCAGCGTGCCGATGAGTGTCGAGCGCGGTACCTTGAAGGTCCGACAGACAGACGCCTTGCTGGCCCCACCATCTAGCGCAGCTGTAATCCGTTCGAGGGTTTCAGTATCGATCATCGGCGGGCGGCCACCCTGGCGTCCGCGACGCTTCGCTGCAGCTAGTCCGGCCATTACGCGCTCGCGCGTCAGCGCGCGCTCATACTGTGCGAGTGCGCCAAAAAGGGAGAACAGCAATTCGCCGTGCGGCGTGGTCGTATCCATCTGCTCGGTTAGCGATCGGAAAGCGATACCGCGCGTCTTCAGATCTGTAACGATCGCCAGTAGGTGCGGCAGCGACCGTCCAAGCCGGTCGAGCTTCCATACTATCAGCGTGTCGCCTGGGTTTAGATATTCGAGGCAGGCTTTCAGTCCCGGCCGACCGTCGCGTGCGCCGGATGCCTTGTCGGTATGGAGATGACGATGATCGACGCCGGCTGCGACTAGCGCGTCCCGCTGAAGATCGACCGTTTGACGGTCATCAGCCGACGAGACCCGCATATATCCAACCAGCACGTACGACAAACCCCCAAAAGCACGTTCATGAACACTCTATCAAAGCGACAGGGTTTGTCGAACGTTATGACCGTAGGCGGCGTTGATTCAGCGAAGCCGAAAACCGGGAATGTCGTAAATCATGTGTTTTCCGACAGGGCTGATTGCGCAAGATCTGTCGGACCGACTATGCCCCACACATCGTAGAAAACCGAAATGCGCTCCACGCGGCCGCCTTGGCGGGTTCACGCCTGCCGCTTATGACCTGCCGTGCAAGGGTATTTCATGGACGCTGAAGCTAAGCTGTTAGCAGTTTGCAACGTCAAGCACGTCATCGACCGCAAATGCATTGTCTTCGTTTGGTCGAATGAGACCAACCATTCAACGCTATTCCAATTTTGGCACAAGACAGGCGGGAGCAATTTCTAGATTTGGAGAGTTTGTGGCACCAGTATAAAACTCGGGGCAGGACACTGAGACAAACGATGCTAAATGAGGAAATAAGCGATCAGCATACTTATGTTGCTAGCGAGCTAGGCGTTGATACGGAGATAATGAATGATCATCCGTATGACCTTAAGCTGACGAAATGCGGTCATATATTGGTCTTATGGCATGATCAAGCGCCTGATGGAGTCATTCGCGAGGGTAAGCTAGGCTCATATACAACACAGATTCGACCTCCTAAAGACTCAAATCTCATAAGCTTTCAAAGCAAACACTAGGACGCCAGATTAGATCAGGGGGTGAATAGTCGTAACAACTCTCTTACCGCACCAAATTTCTACATCGTTTTTTCTAGCGTAGGTTCTTGCGTCCGAGACGGCCTTATCGTCATTCGGACATTCTAAATCGATACGTTCAATGATTTTTCCAGCGTTATTAATAACATACACGCGGTATTCCAACATCACTGTTTTCCGGACGCTTTCTGGGAAGCCAGACTGAAAGAAGGTCACAATTATGTAAAGCAATATCGTAATCGATACGGCTCGAAGAATGATCCAAATGATAAAACGTTGCTCGAAATTGCTATTTATTCGATTCGGCTAACGGTGCATCATGGTAGCACCCTGACGGGGGTATTCACCGGTCGACTTCGCATGGCGAATTCCTCGTTACGGCCCTCGGGCAGGTGTTAGGTGTTTAGTCCCGGCATCTGGTGGATCGGATTGAGGATGAACCGGTCTGGATCCGAAGTCCAGATTTTGGCGATGTATTCGTAGGGTGTGAGGCCGCTGAGCGTTTTGAGCCGGCGGGCGAAGTTATAGGCAGCCATGAAGTCGGCGAGGTGCGTCCGTAGCTGGTCATGGCTCTCGTAGTGGAAGCGCTTGACGGTCGCCTCTTTGATGGTGCGGTTCATCCGCTCGACCT